>ERZ772807.805-NODE-805-length-18405-cov-39.318256_pt1 | contig 18405 bp, 16 predicted proteins | sample MGYA00511472_ERZ772807 | MGnify/ENA primary metagenome ERZ772807 (study PRJEB29015, sample SAMEA2737947) | human oral metagenome | biome: human oral; feature: human-associated habitat; material: dental | place: China | collected 2039 ...
AAGTTGTACGTGAAATCACTGGTCTTGGCCTTAAAGAAGCTAAAGAACTTGTTGACGGTGCCCCAGCACTTGTTAAAGAAGGCGTTGCAACTGCAGAAGCTGAAGAAATCAAAGCTAAATTGGAAGAAGCTGGAGCTTCAGTTACTCTTAAGTAATTATTTATTAATTGTTTGAGGGCTTAAGCCGAGTTTATAAGCCTTTCGTTACTCGTATAGGCGATATAATGGGAGACGTTTCTTCTAAAACTTCCCTACAAACACCCCCACAAAATTTTGTGGGGGTGTTTGTCAATTGTATTGAGGATTTAAAGTTATGGTTGATATTGAAGTATTTTCGTATAATACTGTTAAAGATTATCGAACAAAGAGCGTTAATAGTAAAAAGCAAATATCTCTTTCAAAAAAAGATTTTATAAGATATCTTATTAATGCTGGTGGTTATAAGAATAGTCGTATCTCTTTTAATGGTCAAAGATTTTATTATAATTTAGTTAAAATGGCTTTAATAGAGAATGATGATAAATTCTATATGAGCAGTGATTATTCAAGTTCCGAACCATCAATTAAGTCAGCTATTTCTTATTTTATAGGCATGTTGTCAGCGTATGCAATTGCGGAAAAAGAATACAAGATTCCTTATTTATACCATCTAAAAGATCCTGTTATTTCCAGGATAGTAAATCCTAGTAAATATTTTCCTGATTTCTTCGGTTTAGGCTATGGGAGTATTAACGATGCTTATTTAATTGAAGCTAAAGGTAGTTGGAAGGATAGTATAAGTAACGAATCTATATTTAAAGCCAAAAAACAGCTTAAATCAATTGGTCAATTAATATTTAATGACTCCTCTGGTAATTACCATTATATAACTCGCTTTAGGAGACATATAACAGGTTCTTATTTTCATAATGATGAATTAAAGTTTTGTGATGTTGATCCTGAGTCTGTTGGAAATTTAGAATATTATTTTGATGCTAATTTAGCAACTTTACGCTATTACAAAAATATCATATCATTGTTGACATTTGAAAATAAAAAAATAGAGGTTAGAAGAATATGTGGAATAGAATATTCTCTAATTTCTTTTGTAGGTTATAAGATTGGACTTAATAGTGAGATATTCAATTTGTTGATAGATAACTTGGATAATGTTTATAATTTACCAAATGATTGTCAACTTTATAATTCAATTTTCAAAATATCAATGAACTGTTATAAAGAAACTGCTTCATCATTAACTGAAGATAATTCAATTTCTCTTGGAAGAGATGGTATAATTGTCATCTAAACTTATTCTTTTTAAAAGTAATAATTAAATAGTGTATTATTAGTAGCTTTAGGACGAGTGACAGCTTTAAAAACGTTTATTTCTTTTGAAAATACGTACAAACACTCTCACAATTTTTGTTTGGGTGTTTATTTTTTCGTGTGCTAGAATTATTATTAGAAATAATTTTAAAAACGGTTTTATAGAGTTTTTAGTTCTACAATTAATGACATAAAATTTATTTGGAGGAATCGATATGGAATTAAGTTACCAGGGAAGTGGTTCGGTTGAATTAGAAGGGAAAAAAAGAGAGTGTCACCTTTATTTGAATGATGAAGATGGTGGAATATTGCTTGAAATAGAAGTTAAGGAAGCACTTCCTAGTACATTGGAATTGCCAGACCAAATTACTGAATTAAAAGTCGAATTATCAAATGGTGCAAAATTTGTATTATTTGATGTATTTCGTTCTAAAGGGGTTTCAAGTAATGTTTCATCTAGAACATCTGTTTTTTCTTTTGGTGCAAAATACTATGTGAGTGGGTTTCGTGATTTAAAAAAGTTTCAAAATAAATTTAAAAGTGTATTTTTCGAAATTAGTGGTGTAATGAGATGGGGAGGAAAATCTGCATATTCGATTGGAGAAAACTATGGTGTTTATAATGATTGTGATAGCGGTACATTAATTTATGAAGATGATAACGTGAATATTAAATATCATGTTAGGGGTACTATGCTTCCTGTTCATGAGTCTGAATTATTTAAAGATAAAATTGAACTGATTCAAAGAACGTTAATTGAGATTGAATTCTCAAACGAAACCTTTTTAGATATTTTTTTTAACTTATTTGAAAAGATTAAAAGATTAATTGAGTTGACACTTGTTGGAGAAATTGTTGTTCATAAAATTCAAGGGCTATCAAATTTAGAATTTGATTCATATGATAGTGAACATAAATTTCCTAGAACGTTGGATATCATTAGCCCTATTATCATAAAGGATAGATTTAAGGGAAACTATTATGGTAGGTATATACTAAAATCTTTTCTTTTAGATGATTTGCTAAAAAATAATAGTTTCAAAAATTATTTGGCTTCTTATCATAAATTAAAACCAGTGATAGAGCTTTATATGGAATTGCTATATATGAATGGAATATCCCAAGTAAGACTATTTTTAAATGTTGTTCAAGCTCTAGAAACTTATCATGCTAGGTTTAAAGCAGGAACCATGAGAGAATTTAAAGATAGAGTAAAAACATTAACAGATGGTCGAACAAATGGTATGGAAAGTTTTTTATTGGCAAAATCAAAAAGATTTATTACTCTTGAAAGTAGGCTTGCTGACTTAATGCTTGCAGAATATCAGGTATCTTTTATAACTGGTGACATTAGTACGCGGGATTTTCCATTTATTGTTGCTAATACTAGAAATTATTATATTCACTATGATGAGTCAATAAAAGAAAGAGGCAGAGTTCTATCCGAAGAGGAATTAACAATCTATAATAATTGTTTGTTGATAATTTTGGATTACTATATTTATTCTGAATTAGGTTTTTCGGATCATCAAAAATTAAATGAAAAGCTAGTTCAAAGATGGGGAGATGTTAGAACAACTTTAAGTATAAAAAAGGCTTTTGAAGAAAGGTATTAATAAAATATAACTACCCTAATTGATACTAGTTAAAAACTGCATTATAAAGATTTAAAAGTATTAGGATTTAATAAAAATTATGTTCTATGGTATAATATCTACACTTATAAATGTTAATATATCAAAAAGGAGTAGATAATGAAAAATAAAAATTATACTAAAAAGATTATTAGTGACTATTGTGTGATTGATCTAGAAACCACTGGGCTTTCAACTTATTTTGATGAGATTATTGAAATTGCCTTAATTAAAGTTCGTAATGATAAAATTGTTGAGGAATATTCTCAACTAATTAAACCAATTAATAGAATTGCCCCTTTTATAACAGAATTAACAGGGATTAGCAATGAGATGGTAGAAAATATGCCAGTTATAGAGGAGGTTAGTGATAGTGTTTTAAGTTTTATTGGAGATGATATCATTTTAGGACATAATACTTCTTTTGATATAAATTTTTTAAAAGTAGGATGCAGTAAACAAATTGATAATAAATATATGGACACATTACAATTTGCAAGAAAACTTTATCCAGAACTGAAGCATCATCGTTTAAAGGATTTAAGCGATTATTTGAAAATTAGCAAAAATAAACATCGTGCATTAGCGGATTGTATAACCACAAAAGAGTTATATGATCAGATAAAACTTAAGATGAATATAGAGAATATTGAAATAGATAATTTATGGACAAAGGAGATTACAAATAAAGATTTTAAACCAACTAATGATAATATTGATCAAGATGGATTTTTTTATGGAAAACATGTAGTTTTTACAGGTACACTAGAAAGAATGCCTAGATCATCTGCAAAACAATTAGTAGTCAATTTAGGTGCAGTATTAGATAATACTGTTACAAAGGCAACAAACTACTTAATTCTGGGAAGCACTGAATACAATACAATATTAAGTGGGAAAAAATCCTCAAAACAAATAAAAGCTGAAAGATTGAAGTTAGATGGTCAAGATATTGATATAATTGATGAGTATACTTTTTATGATTTGATAGAAAAATAGTTTTAGGGGATATCATGGATTTTAAAATTTAATTTAGATTGAATACTTGTTGAATTAATTTTAAAATGTAATCTACAAGTATAAAAAGAAAAAGTGTTAAAATAAATCGATATTGTTAGCAGTCGACTGAGCTCTGTCAAAGGGTAAAATAGCAATCTAGAAGTTTTATTACTACAGAATTGTAAAATAGTACTATTTAGCATTAAATTTATCTAAAACAGAGATTGTTTTTAAAACGACAACAAAAAATAGGAAGTTTCTAATCAAAAATCAAACCGAAGTTCAGGCTTCGGTTTTTTTTAGTATGTGATTTTTAGTTTATATCATTTTCTAAGGTTTAAAAAAAGAATCTCCTCTTCTAATAAGACTATATAACTTACCAAAATCAATTTCTCTTTTCAGGCTATTGTTAGGTAGTGAATTTTTTGTTATAATAGCAATATCAAATTTATAGGAGTATACAATGAAATCTATCAAACGTATTGTTTTAGCTACAATTTTTGCAATTGGTGCTATTATCCTTGTAGCATGTTCAGGTGCTGCTAAGAGTGACAACGGAACCTATGTTTATGAGGCTTCTAAGGATTTTATCAAGAACACACTTAAGGAGCAAGGCGCTTCAAGTGAAGAAGCAGAAAAATACGCTGATCAATTTTCTTTGAAAATGACAATTGAAATCAAAGATACCAAAGGTAAAGTAACTCTTGAAGCTAAAGCTATGGGCAATAAGAAAAACCAAGATTATAAATTAAAAGTTGATCAAAAGAATAAAACTCTTGAATCAGAAAAGGGTGGCAACGACAAAGTTAAGTACAAAATTGAAGGCGATGTGTTGACATTGGATCTTTCTCAGTTGGAATCTGGTCAAGCTGACAAAGCTACTCTAGCAATCTTCAAAGATGCTAAGTTTAAACGAACTAAATAGTGAACGAAGTGAGATTTATAATCTCACTTTTTTCAATGATTTATGGCTTGTTAAATGAATGGCCACTAAGAGCTGATTTATTAAAACTACAAATTTTCAAATCAAAAAGAAGCTTATTTTCTTCGAATTTCTCTTGCAGGAATGAGATAGCTTTTGGTATAATATTGATGAATTGAAGCAAGGGAATTCAATTTTTCAGTTGTGTATGAAAAAGTGCTGTGGAGTGCTTTTTTATTGTTTAAAAATGATTTTTAGGAGGAGAGATGAAATATATTTGGTCTTACTTAAGAAGATATCCTAAATGGCTCTTATTGGATTTCCTAGGAGCGATTTTCTTTGTCGTTGTAAATTTAGGTCTTCCTACAGTTCTTGCTCGTATGATTGATGAGGGGATTAACCAAGGAGATACCAATCGCCTGTATTTTTGGGCATTTATAATGTTATTAGTCATTGTAGCTGGAGTGCTTGGCAGAATTGTTCTGTCCTATGCGGCTGGTAAATTAACAACTAGTATGGTTCGTGATATGAGAAATGATCTTTACGCTAAGCTACAAGAGTATTCTCATCATGAGTACGAACAGATTGGTGTGTCTTCGCTTGTGACACGGATTACTAGCGATGCTTTTGTTCTTATGCAGTTTGCGGAGCAGAGTTTAAAAATGGGTGTTATTACGCCCATGATGATGCTCTCAAGTGTTTTTATGATCTTTTTAACAAGTCCGTCCTTGGCTTGGATTGTCGCTATCTCCCTTCCTTTTTTGGCGGTAGTGGTTTGGTATGTGGCTGTTAAGACACGTCCTCTATCAGAGAAGCAGCAAAAAACTTTGGATAAAATTAACCAATACGCTCGGGAAAATTTAACAGGTTTGCGGGTCATTCGTGCTTTTGCCAGAGAAGAGTTTCAAGAGGAGCGCTTTGCTTCAGAAAATGAAATCTATGCTGATAATTCTAATAAATTGTTCAAACTGACAGGATTAACAGAACCTTTATTTGTTCAAATCATTATTGCCATGATTGTCGCTATTGTTTGGTTTGCTTTGCAGCCTTTAGGAAGTGGTGAATTAAGAATTGGTGACTTGGTTGCCTTTATTGAGTACAGTTTTCATGCTTTACTGTCTTTCTTATTTTTATCAAGTCTCTTTACCATGTATCCTAGAACAGCCGTCTCTAGTGAGCGCCTAAAGGAAGTTATGGATATGCCTATCTCCATTAATCCTAATGAAGATGGTATTACTGAAACTGAAAGTCATGGTTACCTGGAGTTTGATAATGTTACCTTTGCTTATCCAGGTGAGACGGAAAGTCCAGTCCTTCATAATATTTCTTTCAAAGCAAAACCTGGTGAAACTATTGCCTTTATTGGTTCTACAGGATCAGGTAAGTCTTCCCTAGTACAGTTGATACCACGTTTTTATGATGTCACTCTAGGGAAAATTTTGGTAGATGGAGTTGATGTCAGAGACTATCAACTTAGAGCCTTGCGTCAAAAGATTGGTTTCATTCCTCAAAAAGCTTTGCTATTTACTGGTACCATCGCAGAAAACTTGAGGTATGGTAAAGAAGATGCAAGTCATGAAGAACTAAATCAAGCTGCAGATGTGGCCCAAGCTAAAGAATTTATCGAAAGTCGTGAGGAGCGCTTTGAAACACATTTGGCTGAAGGAGGAAGCAATCTTTCTGGAGGTCAAAAACAACGTCTGTCAATTGCTCGTGCTGTTGTAAAAGAGCCGGATATATATATCTTTGATGACTCGTTTTCTGCTCTTGACTATAAGACGGATGCTATCTTACGTCGTCGTTTGAAAGAAGTAACCCAGGATGCAACGGTTTTAATTGTTGCCCAGCGGGTTGGCACGATTATGGATGCAGATCAGATTATCGTTTTGGATAAGGGTGAAATCGTTGGTCGGGGAAGACATGAAGAACTCATGGAATCCAATGCTATTTATCGAGAAATTGCCCAATCCCAGCTTAACAGTCAATCATTAACAGAAGAATAGGAGGGAAACATGGGAAAAAAACATTCTTTTGCTCGTTTATGGAGCTATTTAAAAGTCTATAAAGTATCTGTCATTTTGGCTGTTTTCCTCAAGATTCTCAGTGTCGTTATGAGTGTTTTGGAGCCCTTTGTCTTGGGTCTTGCAATTACCGAACTGACTAGCAATCTTCTGGATATGGCTAAGGGAGTTGAAGGAGCTCATATTAACGTTAGTTATGTTGGTTGGGTCATGGTCTTGTATTTTGTTCGAGCACTCTTCTATGAAATCGGTTCTTATTATTCCAACTATTTCATGACCAATGCGGTACAAAATACAATTCGGGATTTGAGAAATGAACTTAGTCATAAAATTAACCGGATTCCCGTTTCTTATTTTGATAAACACCAGTTTGGAGATTTACTGGGCCGATTTACTAGCGATGTAGAGACAGTATCAAACGCCTTGCAACAAAGCTTTTTGCAAGTAGTGAATGCAGTATTTACTATTTCCTTAGTTATGTTTATGGTTCTTTATCTAAACCTGTCACTTGCTCTACTTGTGATTATCAGTATTCCTTTGACTTATTTTGCAGCTAACTTTATATTAAAGAAATCTCAACCTTACTTCAAAAAGCAGGCTGATATTTTGGGGGAAATGAATGGTTTTGTCCAAGAGAATCTAAGCGGTTTTAACGTTCTAAAACTCTATGGAAGAGAAGAAGCTTCTAGTCAAGACTTTGAAGCTATTACACAAAATCTTCAAGAAGTAGGTTTTAAGGCAAGTTTCATTTCTGGATTGATGATGCCTGTTTTGAACGCGATTTCTGATTTGACATATTTACTTGTAGCAGTTATTGGTGGATTGCAAGTTATTTCTGGTCAATTAACGATTGGGAATATGCAAGCTTTTGTTCAATATGTCTGGCAGGTTAGTCAGCCAATTCAAAATCTGACTCAACTAGCAGGCCAATTGCAAAGCGCTAAGTCTTCTTTAGATCGTATTTTCCAAGTTCTAGATGAACCTGGAGAAGTCAATGATGTGTTTGAAAGACTAGAACATGATTTAACTGGTCAGGTCAGCTTTCATGATGTAGACTTCCAGTATGTGGCAGATAAGCCACTTATTCGGAACTTCAATCTTGAGGTTAAACCAGGTGAGATGGTGGCCATTGTCGGTCCAACAGGTGCTGGTAAGACCACGCTGATTAATTTGCTCATGCGTTTCTACGATGTGACCAAAGGTGTGATCACTGTGGATGGTCACGATATTCGAGATCTTTCCCGTCAGGACTACCGCAAACAGTTCGGTATGGTGTTGCAGGATGCTTGGCTTTACGAGGGGACGATCAAGGAAAATCTTCGTTTCGGGAATTTACAGGCCACTGATGAGGAAATTGTAGAAGCGGCCAAGGCAGCTAATGTGGATCACTTTATCCGTACATTACCAGGTGGATATAATATGGAAATGAACCAAGAGTCAAGCAATATTTCACTGGGGCAGAAGCAGCTGCTTACGATTGCGAGGGCTCTTTTGGCCAATCCTAAGATTCTGATTTTGGATGAAGCAACTTCGTCTGTCGATACACGTCTTGAACTTTTGATTCAGAAGGCTATGAAGACACTCATGCAAGGGCGGACCAGTTTTGTCATTGCTCACCGACTGTCGACCATTCAGGAGGCAGATAAGATTTTGGTACTCAAGAATGGTCAGATTATCGAGCAAGGCAATCACGAGAGTCTCTTGGCTGCAAAAGGATTCTATTATGAATTGTACATGAGTCAATTCTCCAAAAAAGAAGAAACTAGCGCATAAAATAAAAGGAGCAATTGCTCTTTTTGTTTTTGCGAAGACTTTGATTTAAATATAATCCAGGTTTCTTGAAAGCGAATGCGAAATTTGCTATAATTGTAACAGAAATGGAGGCTTTATGAGCTTAACCAGCCAATTAATCACTGAAACGTTCCCAGATCTAGATAAGGTCGAACGGTTGAATACCGAGGCTTTCCCTGAAGAGGAACGGATTCCTTTATCGGAGTTTTTACGCTATACGGACAATGATGATGCTCATTTTTTTGCTTTTTACAATGAGGAAGAATTTGTCGGATTTGCCTTTGCTATTTCAAATGCCAAGGCCTTTTACGTCAGCTTCTTTGCCATCATGCCACACTTGCGAAGCCACGGCTATGGTCAAGAAATCATTGAAAAATTAGTCGAGTTTTACCAACGGACAATGTTGTTAGAAGTAGAGCGTTTGGATGAAGAATGTGATAATATAGAGCAACGTCGAGCACGTATGGACTTCTATAAAAGAAATGGATTCAAATCGAGCAATGCTTTTCTAGAATATGATGACTTAAGTTTTGAAATCTTGTATTTGGGTGATCACTTTGATGAGGAAGCTTATCGGGATATCTTCCATAAACTGCAAGCAGAGAATTACTTTGATTTCCGTATTGAATACAGACGCTTTAGTGATCATTAGAAATGATATAAAAAAGTTCTCAGCTAATTTGCAGAGAACTTTTTTCGGTTAGTGATTAAAGAAATAGTTCACAATCCTCATGATTTGCGATAAGAGCCAAGGCAGAAACAGAAAAGCTAAGAAAGTAGCATGCCATTTCCAATAGAGAGAAACTAGCCCAACCGTTTCACGAATCCAAGCCGATGGGAGATAATAAAAAGCTGTTTTTGAACCGACACTGCGTCCAGGGATTTTTAATCGCCTCATAAAGACACCAGCCCGAAGAGCGTGAAAGGAATTGGTAACCACAAGGACACTCTTTCCTAATCCTTGTTCTTCAAGAATAGCCTTACTAAAGGTCAGATTCTCAAATGTCGTTCGAGAACGATTCTCGATCAGAATAGCATCCTTCTGTACACCCTGTTCCATCAGGTAGTTTGCCATAGCAGCAGCTTCAGAAGTCAATTCGTCTTCTCCTTGTCCACCAGAAACAATTAGTTTTGGTCTTCCCTCGAACTGCTCATAGATAGTCTTTCCTTTAGTTAGACGCTGGGCCAAAAGTGGTGGTACTTTATCCCCAATTAGACCGGAGCCAAGGACGATGATAGCATCCGGCTCTTTACGAACGGGGAAATAATTGCAAAAAGTCCCATATAAAACATAAGAAAGATAAAGAAAAGTCGAGTAAAAGAGGGCAAAGTCTGTTGGATAAATCAAGAGATCTTTTCCTGGGAAATAAGGAAGGAAATGAAGCGCCAAGGCGCCGATAATAAAGATCCCATATAGGAGTGAGAGGAGGTTAGCCAACCTTTTGCCTTCAAAAGACATCATTTGACGGCCGTTAAAAAGAAGAAAAACAGTTGAGAAAATAATACTGAGTAAAACAAGGATAGCAAGTATTGAAAAAACAATGAAACCAATCTGTTGGTTAAACCAGAGCTCCGTACGAACAACTAGTAGAAGGGCAGAAATCAGGAGAAAAATGCCGAAACTTATTGAAAAGAGATAAGCATTGATAAGTCGTCTGCGGTCGTTCATAAAGAAAAATAAAAAAACGGTAGCTGGAACCAACCAGAATATATATAAAAACATGTTTACTCCTAGATGTATTAGTAAGTCAATTGTAACATAATTGACTAAAAGATGCTCATTAACTTCACAATCGTTCAGTATTGTTGAAACCTCAACTGTCACTTGAGAAAAGCAATAAATTCAGGAAAAAAGAATTGCCGTGGTGGATAAAAGCTGTTATACTAGATAAGATTGAAAAATGTAAAGGAGAACACATGTTACGAAAAGGTTCCTTAACAGGTTTGCTGTTATTTGGTATTTTCTTCGGTGCAGGGAATTTAATCTTTCCACCTGCGCTAGGTGTCCAGTCGGGTAGCCATTTTTGGCCAGCTATTGCTGGATTTGTCTTATCAGGAGTAGGGATTGCGATTATTACCTTGATTGTTGGTACACTCAATCCTAAAGGCTATATCCATGAGATTTCACGTAAAATCGCTCCTTGGTTTGCCATCGTTTATCTTGTAGCCTTGTATCTGTCTATTGGTCCATTCTTTGCGATTCCTCGGACTGCAACAGTAGCCTATGAAGTTGGGATATCTCCTTTACTTCCTAAAGATATGACCGCTCTTGGTTTGATTGTTTTCACGACAATTTATTTTGCTGCAGCGTATCTGATTTCTTTAAATCCATCAAAGATTTTAGATCGGATTGGTCGCATTCTAACTCCAGTTTTTGCAATTCTAATCATTATTTTAATTATACTGGGTGCCTTTAAATATAGTTCAGCAGCACCTCAGCAGGCTTCAGCTGTCTATGCTGCATCAGCATTTGGACAAGGCTTCTTGGAAGGATATAATACTTTAGATGCCTTAGCTTCGGTGGCTTTTAGTGTGATTGCTGTAACTACACTGAATCAACTGGGTTTCAAAAATAAAAAAGAATACGTCTCAACTATTTGGATTGTCGGACTAATTGTTGCCCTTGCCTTTAGTGCTATGTATATTGGCCTAGGATATCTAGGTAATCATTTTCCAGTTCCTGCTGAAGTGATTACAAAAGGCAACCCTGGTGTTTATGTCCTATCTCAAGCCACTCAAGCTATTTTTGGTCCTACAGCACAAATCTTCCTGGCTGTTATGGTTACAGTGACTTGCTTTACAACTACAGCTGGTTTGATTGTTTCAACAGGAGAGTTCTTTAATAATACTTTCCCCAAAGTCTCTTATAAAACTTATGCAACCATCTTTACTTTGATTGGTTATGCCATTGCGAACCTTGGTTTAAATGCGATTATCCAGTATTCAGTACCAGTTTTGCAAATCCTTTATCCAGTTACGATTGTGATTGTGATGATTGTTATTGTAAATAAATTCTTACCCTTATCAAAAATTGGTATGCAAGTGACAATTACGCTCGTGACTTTGATTGCTCTTGCAAGCATTTTAGCCTCTTTATTCAAAGTCAAGGAAGTTATGGATGCAATAAATACTTTGCCTTTTTCACAAGCTTCTCTGCCTTGGCTACTTCCAGCTCTTTTAGGAATTATTTTGTCACTCATTTTGCCTGATAAACAAAAGAGTGAATCTTTTGAAATTGAAGCATAAAAACTTAAATTCATCACGATAGTGATGGATTTTTTTGTTGAGTGTCAACAGTAGAAGATGTTTTATAATTAAGTAAGCGCGAACACAAAGCAATTTGGTAGCTTCTGTTAACCTTTGTTAAGAGATATACCGTTTTTTAGTTCCAGATTATATTCTTGGAGAATAACTAGTATATATAAAGTGTAGAAGCTTATTCACTTATTTTTTGATGGGTGAAAAAAATATAAGTATTTTATAAGAAGGATTTAAGAAAAAATTTAACTTTTTCTTATTCCTTTTTAATTTTATGATTTTATACTAGAGTCATAAAAAATATAAGGAGGATCCTATGAGATTCAATTCAAATCAAAAATATACTCGCTGGTCAATTCGTCGCTTAAGTGTTGGTGTGGCTTCTGTTGCAGTTGCCAGTGGTTTTTTTGTCCTAGTCGGTCAGCCAAGCTCTGTACGTGCAGATGAAGTCAATTTAACACCAGCACAAGTTGTACCAAATCCTTCATCAGTAACAGAAAAAAGTGAGTTACCAGAAAATTTTCTTAAAGAAGCTGTGGATACGGCTCTTCCAGAAAATCAGACGATTCCAAGTTCAAAGGAAGCAGTTGATGAAACTAATTCCTCAGAGAAGACTAGTACTGATTCTAAAGAAGAAGTTGCAAAACCGAAAGAAGAACAGGATACACCAAAAGCCAATAATCCAACAGAAGAACAAAGCAAACCAGAGGTAACTCCTGCGACAGTTGGTAGCCAAGATCGTGAAGCACCTACTCCTCAATCAGTAACAACTCCAGAGGAAGTTAAAAAAGGAGTTGCTGAGAATACGAAGGAAACAGTAGATGTTCCAGCCAGCTATCTTGAAAAAGCGAATGTTCCAGGTCCATTCACTGCTGGTGTCAACCAAGTAATCCCGTATGAAGCCTTCGGTGGTGACGGTATGTTGACGCGTCTCTTGCTCAAATCTTCTGACAAGGCACCATGGTCTGACAATGGCACAGCTAAAAACCCAGCACTCTTGCCGCTTGAAGGCTTGGCCAAAGGTCAATACTTCTACGAAGTAGACTTAAACGGCAACACGACAGGTAAAGATGGACAAGCCCTTCTCGACCAACTTCGAGCTAATGGCACTCACACTTACGAAGCTACTGTCAAAGTTTATGGCGCCAAAGACGGCAAACCAGATTTGACAAATCTTATCGCGACTCGTCAAGTAACGATTCAGCTTCGTGGAAAAGAAATGGCTACAACACCATCTCAAGAAGGTCAAATGAATAAGAAGCCTTCTGCAACACCATCTCAAGAAGGTCAGATGAATGAGAAGCTTTCTGCAACAGATTCTATGAGTACAGCTAAGGGTACGAAGGAAGTGGATCATAGCATGACTGATGTGAAGGGGGAACGCCCAACTTCTAAGCCGATGGTAGATACAATGAAAAAAAATGATAAGCCTACGTTACCAAAAACTGGTGAAGCTCAAACAGCTACAGCTACCATTGGTTTCTTAGGACTAGCCTTGGCAGGAATTCTTAGCCTTCTAGGTTTGAAAGAAAAACAAAAAGATTAAGGTTCAAATCATTTAAAAATTACTAAAAATAGTGTTATACTAAAGCCAGTATAACACTGTTTTTATCAGGAGATTGGCAAATGGGAAAGACAATTTTACTCGTTGATGATGAGATGGATATTCTAGATATCCAAAAGCGCTATCTTGTGCAGGCTGGCTATCAAGTTTTAGTGGCTCGAGATGGCGTGGAGGGATTAGATCTTTTTAAAAAGAAATCTGTTGACCTGATCATCACAGATATCATGATGCCAAATATGGACGGTTATGACTTTATCAGTGAGGTTCAGTCTATCGCACCTGATCAACCTTTTCTCTTTACAACGGCTAAGACCAGCGAGCAGGATAAGATTTATGGCTTGAGCTTGGGGGCGGATGACTTTATCTCTAAGCCTTTCAGTCCGCGCGAGCTGGTTCTAAGAGTCAATAATATCTTGCGTCGTATTCAGCGTGGGGACGAGACAGAACAAATTGAGCTCGGTGATTTGGTGATGAATCATGTGGTTCATGAGGTTCGCATCGGGAAGCATTTTTTGGAATTAACAGTGAAGTCCTTTGAACTGCTCTGGATTTTAGCTAGCAATCCTGAGAGAGTTTTTTCAAAGACGGAGCTTTACGAGAAGGTGTGGCAGGAAGACTATGTAGATGACACCAATACCCTTAATGTTCATATCCATGCACTCAGACAAGAATTGATCAAGTATGCCAGTTCAGACACTCCTGCCATCAAAACTGTCTGGGGTCTGGGGTATAAAATGGAAAGACCACGAGGTATAAAATGAAATTAAAAAGTTATATTCTAGTAGGGTATCTGATTTCTAGTCTATTAACCATTTTGCTCGTGTTCTGGGCAGTTCAGCGAATGTTGATCGTGAAAAGTGAGATTGATTTTCTAGTTGGAATGACCTTAATTGCTAGTTTTATTGGAGCAGCAGTCAGTCTCATTCTTTTATCGCCAGTATTTTCTTCTCTTCGGCATTTGAAAAAACAAGCCCAGGATATAGCCAGCAAGGATTTTGGAACAGAGATTGAAGCCAAGGGACCTATTGAATTTCAGGAGTTGGGTCAGGCTTTTAATGATATGTCTCATAATTTGCAAGAAACGTTTGCATCACTTGATGAAAGTGAGCGCGAAAAGGGAATGATGATTGCCCAGCTTTCTCACGATATTAAAACTCCCATCACCTCTATTCAGGCGACTGTGGAGGGTATTTTGGATGGAGTGATCAAGGAAGAGGAGCAGATTCATTATTTAACAACCATTAGTCGTCAGACAGAGCGTTTAAATAAACTAGTGGAAGAATTGGATGTTTTGACTCTTAATGCCCAGCCTCGATCAGAATCAGATGGTGAAGCTGAAATAGTCTTTCTAGACCAGCTATTGATTGAGGCTATGAGTGAATTTCAACTATTGATTGAGCAAGAGGAGCGAGACATCTACATTCAAGTGTCTCCTGAGTCAGCGAAAATTAAGAGCCATTACGATAAACTTTCTCGTATCTTGGTCAACTTGCTAAATAATGCCTTTAAGTATTCAGACCCTGGAACTAAAATTGAGGTCGTGGCTCAATTAACTGAGCAAATCTTGACAATAAGTGTAAAAGATGAAGGACAGGGTATTGCTCCTGAGGATTTGGATAAGATTTTTAAACGCCTTTACCGTGTGGAAACTTCTCGAAATATGAAGACAGGTGGGCATGGTCTGGGCCTTGCTATTGCGCGTGAATTGGCTCATCAGCTGGGTGGAGAAATAACGGTTGAAAGTCAGTGTGGCCTAGGAAGCACTTTTACATTTGCTCTTAACTTAACATAAATCCCCAATAAGTGATAAACATTTTTGACTCTTGATTTAGCAAAGATAAAACCAAATTCAAGTTTTTTCAAATCGATCTCCCTATTTTTAGGGGGATTTTTATTTTATACTAGAGTCAGAAAAATGATCGAGAGGTTTTTGAAATGGCAACAAGTTTTTTGTTCTTTATTTCTGTTTTTCTGGCGGGGATTCTTTCCTTTTTCTCCCCTTGTATCTTACCGCTGATGCCGGTTTATGTAGGAATCTTGTTAGATGAAGACCAACCGAGGACGTTCAAGATTCTAGGACGAGAGGTTTCTTGGTACGGGATGGTCAAAACACTCTGTTTTATAGCGGGATTGTCGACTGTATTTTTAGTCTTGGGCTACGGTGCCGGTGCTTTGGGACAAGTCCTATACGCCCCTTGGTTTCGCTATCTTTTGGGTGGAATTGTCATACTATTGGGAATCCACCAAACGGGCGTCATCAATATCCAGCAGCTGCAAAAGCAAAAAAGCATCCAGTTTAAACAGAATAGTAAACGGAGTGACTTGCTTAATGCCTTCACTTTAGGGATTACTTTTAGCTTTGGTTGGACCCCCTGTGTTGGGCCTGTTCTGAGCTCTGTATTAGCGATTGCTGCTTCTGGTGGAAACGGTGCTCTTCAAGGAGGCTTACTTATGTTGGTTTATACACTCGGATTAGCCCTTCCTTTTCTAGCAATGGCTTTAGCTTCTGGCTGGGTATTACAGCGCTTTGCAAAACTCAAACCTTATATGGGAACGCTTAAGAAAATCGGCGGAGCACTCATCATTCTCATGGGAATTTTGCTAATGCTTGGAAATCTAAACGTTTTAGCATCATTATTTGGATAAAAATTATATAATTAAAGGAGACACATCATGAAAAAAATCACTACACTTACAATCGCTGCACTTAGTATCTTTGTCCTAGCTGCCTGCTCTAATCAAAAGTCAGATTCTGATATGAAGAAGACGGATGACAGCAGCATGATGAAGAAAGACGACATGAAGAAAGACGACATGAAAAAAGAGGATATGAAAGACTCCAGCATGTCTGATGATAAAATGAAAAAGGATGACATGAAGGACTCTTCTATGATGTCTGACAGTAAGTCCGACATGAAAGATGATATGAAATCAAGCGATTCAAGCATGAAGGATGACATGAAAGATTCATCCGAAATGTCATCTGACAAATAGTAATTCCACCATAGGAAAGAAAGTCGTCAGTTTTGTCGGCTTTCTCCTTATTTTGAAAGGAAAGAAAACGATGAAGAAGTTATCGATATTGACTGTCAGTCTGCTTTGTGTCGGCTTATTGGGAGCCTGTTCAAATCAGAAGATGAACTCGGAAATTTCTAAAAGTGATAAAAGCAATATGGAAACAAAAGCTGATTCTGAGCAATCTACCAAGATGGCTAAGGACTTTAGTCTGCAAGGAGTAGACGGCAAGACCTACAAGTTGTCTGATTTCAAAGGCAAGAAAGTCTATCTAAAATTTTGGGCTTCTTGGTGCTCTATCTGTCTATCCACTCTTGGAGATACCAATGACTTGGCTAAGGAGCAGTCAGGAAAAGATTATGTTGTCCTATCGGTGGTGTCTCCAACTTTTAACGGAGAAAAGTCTGCTGATGATTTCAAGGAATGGTACAAGTCTTTGGATTACAAGAACATGCCAGTTCTTATGGATACTAAGGGAGAATTGCTGAAAGAATACGGTATTCGATCCTACCCATCTGCTCTCTTTATCAATAGTGATGGCTCACTTGCTAAAACTCATGTGGGCTACATAAGCAAGGAAGATATTGAAAAAACACTAAAGGAGATCAAGTAGAAAGGAGTAAAGAAAATGGAAAGTAAATGGAAGATTTTTCTGGTTTTAATTGGTTTGCTTTTCTGTTTTGGCCTATTTTTCCTAATCAAGGGTTCCGTGTCTATTAGCTCGTCTCAGGCTAATATTGAGCAAATCAAGAAAGCCTCTATGAGTAAGACAGAAACAGTGTCCAAGCAAAAGAAAGAAGATGTCAAGGAAGAGGACAAGCGGGAGATTTATCTGGCTGGCGGCTGTTTCTGGGGAGTAGAAGAGTATTTCTCTAGAGTACCAGGTGTCATTGATGCGGAATCTGGCTATGCAAATGGTAAGAGCAACACGACCAAGTATGAATTGGTCTCTCAAACTGGTCACGCTGAGACGGTAAAAATTACCTATAACGTTAAAAAGATATCTCTCAAAGAAATCTTACTTCATTATTTCCGCATTATTGATCCAACTTCTAAAAACAAGCAGGGAAATGATCAGGGTACCCAGTATCGAACGGGTGTTTATTATAAGGACGAAGCTGATCTTGATACTATTAATCAGGTCTTTGATGAAGTCGCCAAGAAATATGATAAGCCTTTAGCTGTTGAAAAAGAACCTCTGAAAAACTTTATAAAGGCAGAAGATTATCATCAGGATTATCTAAAAAAGAATCCTAATGGATATTGCCATATCGACGTCAATCAAGCTGCTTACCCTGTTATCGAAGCTAGTCGCTATCCTAAGCCTAGCGATGAAGAGATTAAGTCCAAGCTCTCGCCAGAAGAATACGCAGTCACACAAAAGAATGACACAGAGCGAGCTTTTTCTAATCGCTATTGGGATAAGTTTGATGCTGGTATCTATGTGGATGTGGTGACAGGAGAACCTCTCTTTTCATCAAAGGATAAGTTTGACTCAGGCTGCGGTTGGCCGAGTTTCACCCGTCCTATCAGTCCAGATGTTGCGACTTACAAAGAAGATAAGAGTTTCAATATGACTCGAACGGAAGTTCGTAGTCGGGTTGGGAATTCCCATCTGGGCCATGTTTTTACAGACGGTCCTAAGGACAAGGGCGGCTTGCGCTATTGCATCAATAGTCTGTCAATTAAGTTCATTCCAAAAGCTGAGATGGAGGAGAAGGGCTACGGTTATCTTTTGGATTATGTTTAAGAGCATTTTGATTGGAAATTTGCTATAATAAATCCAGTATAAATAAGGAGTTGAATCTTGTGTATTCAATTATGATTGTAGAGGATGAGTATCTGGTAAGACAGGGGATTGCGTCCTTGGTAGACTATGAACAGTTTGGTATGC
>ERZ772807.806-NODE-806-length-18403-cov-7.555047_pt1 | contig 18403 bp, 9 predicted proteins | sample MGYA00511472_ERZ772807 | MGnify/ENA primary metagenome ERZ772807 (study PRJEB29015, sample SAMEA2737947) | human oral metagenome | biome: human oral; feature: human-associated habitat; material: dental | place: China | collected 2039 ...
CCCGGGCGCCCAGGAGGGTCACCGGGGCGACGTCCTCGGGCAGGGTGAGGGTGCGCGTGACCTCCGCCGGGTCGGCGGAGGTGACAGCACCGGCGGGGTCCGCGACGGAAGCGGAGTCGACAGTGGCCGGAGAGGTGGTCGCCGCGGTCGCGGCTGCTGGTGTGATGGGCGTATTCGTCATCTCGGGGCCCATGCTACCGGCCAGGGCACGGCGGACCAGTCGGTGTTGCGGCAACCGGACTCATTCCCACCGCTGCGTTCAGGGGAAGTGACATACCGAGGCCGGTCGATGTGGTGCGTTCCAATGGCTCCGTCCGGATCGGCTAGGGTTGCCCCATTGTTCAGCGGCAGCGAAGCACGCGATCAGGAAGTGCGAAGCGGGTGGTGTTGTAGTGACCGGCGATCTCAGCGCCGTAGTGACGACCTCTGAGCCGTACCGGCTGTCCTTCGCGTTGGGCGGTCTCCTGGCGACGGAGGCCATGGTCGCCGCTCCCCTGTATCTGGAACTGTGTGACTGGGCGGCAGTCCGGAAGGCGTTGGATGCCGACAACCTGCTGCATGCACGTACCCGCTCGACGGCGGTCAGGCTCACCCGCGAGCTCATACAGCGATTGTCTGTGCTCAGCGATACCGAAATAGCCTATCTGGTCACCGCTCCAGGGCCGGAACGTCTGCATCTGATGTGGGCAGCGATGTGCAGGCATTATGCGTTCGTGGCGGAGTTCGCTCAGGATGTGGTGCGCGACCACTTCCTGCTGGGGGTCTCGCAGCTCCTTCCGGCCGACTTCGAGCGATTCTGGGACTCCAAGGCCCTGTGGCACGCGGAGTTGGAGGAGACCAGGCCCTCAACTCGTAACAAACTGCGCACCAACCTGTTTCTGGCGTTGCGCCAGAGCGGCATGCTCGCCGATGACGCCACAATCATCTCCCCGCTGCTGTCGGCGGAGGTGTTGGCGCTCCTGGATGCGCGCACGCCCAGCGATCGACGTTTCTTCCCTGTAGGAGGCGGCCTGTGAGCGACGATGACATCGCTTCTGTTGAGCAGCATGTACTCGCCGTGCTCTCGTCTGACCGGTTCCTGCGCATGGAGGGGCTGGGCAACGAGGTGCCATTCTTCATCTGGCCCTACCCGCCCGAGCAGGAGCTTGAGGTGCAGTCGGCGAATAGCCGTATCGTTGACAGGCTGCGTACCACACGCGGTCTGAGCGTCCTCGTGGTGGATCTCTTTGAGTTGGCCGTTGAGCTGCTTGAAGGGCGCGGCGGCAACATGCTGGAACGCCTGGAGCAGATCGAGCCCACCCGCAGCCGCTCCGCCTTCCGCCGGGACTTACAGCGCATGCTTGATCCGGAGCAACACATCGTCCCCGCTATTGAGCGTCGTATCGAGGCAGAGGCTGGCGTCGACCTGCTCGTGCTGACCGGAATCGGGCGAGTGTTCCCCTTTATCCGCTCACACAACGTTCTGAACAACCTGCAAGTCGCCGTTCCTGACTTCCCTGTGCTCATGCTTTTTCCAGGCGAGTACTCGCAGACGGCGTCATTGGGGTCATCTCTGGTGCTGTTCAACCTCTTGACGGATGACCAGTACTACCGTGCCAAGAACATTCTGGAACAGGAGCCCGCATGAACCAGATGATGATTGGTGATCTCTTCGCCAAGGACGTCTCCCGCGCCATCGAGGGAGTCATCAAGGCCGACGACGCCAAGCATCTCGCCACCGAGATTGACGAATACGTCCTCACCGGCGAGACAGCGGCGGCCCTGTCAGAGCTGTTGGAGACCTACACTGATCCCGTCTACAACGGCGGCAACGGTGTGTGGATCTCCGGTTTCTTTGGTTCCGGTAAGTCGCACCTGCTCAAGATGCTCGCCTTCCTGCTGGGCGATGTGCCCGGACGGCTCAGCGCCAGGAAGGACGCAACGGACGCCTTCAAGAAGAAGGCCGAGGCAGAGAAGGATGCCTTCCTGCAGGGCAAGCTCACTCAGGTTGAGCACATCCCGGCCACCTCTCTGCTGTTCAACATCGATCAGAAGGCGCCCCTGATCGACAAGAACCAGACCGACGCCCTCCTGCAGGTGTTCGTGAAGGTGTTCAACGAGGCACGGGGCTACTACGCGGGCGAGCCGTCGGTGGCCCGCTTCGAGCGAGACCTGGATCGGCGCGGTCTGCTTGAGGACTTCCAGCAGGTTTTCTCCCAGATCGCCGGCGTCCCGTGGGAACAGGGCCGGGAAGAAGGGATTCTCCAGGAGCACAACGTCACGAGGGCGTTCTCACAGGTGACCGGCGAGCCGGCTTCCGAGAGCATCCTGTCCCGCTATGACGAGCAGTACTCCCTATCCATTGAGGACTTCGCCGATGAGGTCGCCCAGTGGCTGGAGGCTCAGCCTGAAGGGCATCGCCTGTTGTTCATGGTGGACGAGGTCGGCCAGTTCATCGGCTCCAACACCAAGCTCATGCTGAACCTGCAGACGATCGTGGAGACGCTGAGCACGCGCTGCAACGGGCGCGCATGGGTGTGTGTCACCAGCCAGGAGGACATGGATAGTGTCATCGGGGATCGGACTAGGACCCAGGGCAACGACTTCTCCAAGATCCAGGCCCGCTTCGCCACACGCATGAAGCTGACGAGCCACGACGTGGAGGAGGTAGTCAAGAAGCGTCTGCTCAGTAAGAACGCCGACGCCGAGGCCGCTCTCGATCCGCTGTACGACGAGTTCCACACGAGTTTCCGCACCCTGTTCGATTTCGTCGATGGCTCCAAGACGTACCGCAACTACGACACTCGGGACAGGTTCACACAGGTCTACCCGTTCGTGCCCTACCAGTTCCCCTTCTTCCAGGCGGCCTTGGTGGGGCTGTCTGAGCACAACGTGTTCGAGGGCCGGCACGCCTCGGTGGGTGAGCGCTCGATGCTGGGGGTGGTGCAGGATGTCGCTACGCACTTGAAGGAGTCCACGGTCGGCGCAGTCGTGTCCTTTGACGCCATGTTCACCGGAATCCGGCAAGCGGTGAAATCAGCTGCTACTCGCAATATTGCGACGGCAGAGGCGCAGCTTCCGGAGGGACCGGTGCGGGACGTGGCGGTCCGACTGCTCAAGGCACTGTTCCTGGTGAAGTATGTGGGTGACTTCTCCGCCACCCCACGCAATTTGACCGTGCTCCTGTACAACAGTTTCGGCCAGGACCTCACCGAGCTGAACCGGCAGGTTTCACAGGCACTCGACCTCCTGGAGCAACAGACCTACGTCCAGCGCAATGGCTCGGTCTACGAGTACTTGACCAATGAGGAACAGGACATCGAGAACGAGATCAAGAGCACCGACGTCGACTCCGATGAGATCTCCAAGATTTTGGCCGCTGTCATCAGTCAGGACGTGGTCCGGGGTACCTCAGTGCGTCATTCGGTCACGGGTCGGGACTTCAAGTACCAGTTGCTGCTGGATGAGATCTCCTACAGCCGGGCGCAGCTGCTGGCGGTGCACTACATCTCCTCCGCCCTGGGCTTGTCTCGTGAGGTCGTTGTGGCCCAGTCCATGGGGCGTGACGAGCTCAGGGTGGTGCTGGCAGACGATGCTCGGATGTATCAGGATCTGCGGTTGCATGTTCAGACGGATAAGTACGTCCGGCTGCGTGCGGGCTCGTCTCTGACCGATTCTCAGAGCCATATTCTCGATTCCAAGAAGCGGCAGAACAGCAAGCGGCGCAAGGAGCTGATCGCACGCGTCAAGCAGGCCATCAGCGACGCTGAGCTGATCATCGCTGGGGCGTCGATTGCGGTATCCTCCTCGGATCCGGTGCAGCGGGTGCAGGAGGGTCTGGAACAGCTGATCACGCGCACCTACCCGCATCTGTCAATGCTCGGTTCTATCCACTATTCGGAGTCGGATATTGCCCGGGTGGCGAGCGAAGAAGCGGCCCTGCTGGACCGGAGCACAGATACGCTTCAGCCCCTGGCCGAGGAGATCCACACCTGGCTGTCCTCCCAGCGCGCGCTGGGTGTGAGGACCACCGTCAAGCAGGTCGTCTCCTACTTTGAGGGCAAGCCCTATGGGTGGACCTTGCCGAGTATCCTGTGTGCCCTCGCACGCTTGGCCGCTACCTCACGGGTGTCCATGACGCTCGATGGGAGCACTGTGAAGCGCACGGAGCTTCCCGCCGTACTGCCTGTCGGGAAGAAGCACGAGGCGATTGCGGTGGCACCTCAGCGCAGCTTCGACGCTGCCCGCGTCAGTGGCCTGCGGAGCTTCGCCCGGGAGTTTTTCGCCACTGGTCAGCTTCCGAATGATCCTTTGGAGCTGGCCGACGACGTGAGGACACGGTTCGAGGATGAGTATCGGACGCTGAAACAACAACAGGACACCTTCGTCAACATCTACCCCTTCCTGGCCGTACTGAATGCACCGTTGACGCTGATCCGGGAGGTGATGGGGCGCGACTCCGAGTGGTATGTGGACCAGTTCTCCGCCCACACCGACGATCTGTTGGACGCGAAGCAGGATGTGATCGATCCCGTCACCCAGTTCCTGAACGGCAGTCAGAGGACGATCTACGACGACGCCGTGCACCTGCTGTCCGAGCGCAAGGACACTCTCCGCTATCTGAAGACGGATGAGGCGAGCAGAGTCGAGTCACTGCTGGCCGATCAGAACATCTTCCGAGGGCAGCGGATGAGGCATCTGAAGGACGCCGCTGGCGAGCTGCGCGCCGCCACGGACCGGATCCTGGCAGACGAGCGCGCTGAGGCATCCGATCTCATCGGCGAGCGCGCGAACGATCTGCGCCGCAGTGCCGCATGGGAGCATGCCACCGACGCCACTCGCACGAAGGTTGACCGCAGAATTGACGTGGCCACGCAGCAGGTGGTTGAGGCTGTCTCGGTGCCGGTGATTCGCCAGCTCGCCCGTGAGTTTGACGAGGAGAGCTATGACGAGCTGCTAGCGGCTCTGGAGGCAGACCGCCGCACAGCGGAGAACGATGCCGAGGCCAGCACACCAACTCCCCCGGCGCCGATAGTGGTTCCGCTCAGGCAGTTGCCCCATCCGCGTAAGCGGGTGCTGCGCACCCCCGCCGATGTCGATACCTACATCGATGAGTTGCGGGGCATCCTCCTCCAAGCGGTCGACTCTGGAAAGCAGGTGTCCCTGTGATTGATACCCGGACCTTGGAGGCCTTCGCCACCTCAGCCCGGTCCCAGCTCATGGCGGAGGTTGAGGCTCGCCTCACGGCGGTACTCTCCCCAGCATCGACGGCGCGCGAGGAGTTCCCGAGTGCGATCAAGGCACTGGAGAAGCGCATCCGCCATCATGGCGGTGACGCGGCCGGCCGGCGGCGGGTCGTGGAGGAACAGGCTTATGTCTGGTTCAACCGGATTGTTGCGCTGCGGTTCATGGATGCCAACGGCTACACGTCCCCAGCGTTGGTTTCCCCGGACGGCGGGGCAACGGTGGGCCAGCCGGCGGTGCTTGCCGCCGCCAAGAGGGGCGAGTTCGATCAGCAGGTCTTCGGCTCGACTGAGCGCATCACCGGCCTACTGAACGGCACGATCACGAGTCCAGCTCCGCAGGAGGAGGCCTATGGACTGCTTCTGCGCGCATACTGCGCCAATTGGAACCGGACGATGCCGTTCATGTTCGCCCCCGACGGTGACTACACCACCTTGCTCATGCCCGCGGACATGCTGGCCGACAGCTCTGTTCGTGCGCAGGCGGTCAGGGCGCTGACCGCGGAGATGTGCCAAGACGTGGAGGTCATTGGCTGGCTGTACCAGTTCTACATCGCTGAGCGTAAGGCCGAGGTCTTCGCCGGCTTCCGGAAGAATCAGAAGGCCGGGGCCGCTGAGATACCAGCGGCGACACAGTTGTTCACCCCGGACTGGATCGTGCGCTATCTGGTGGAGAACTCGGTCGGCCGCCTGTGGATGCTGAACCATCCGGACTCCCATCTGATCGACCAAATGGACTATTACATTGAGCCAACAGACAGCAAGGCAGATTTCCTGCGGATCAAAGGTCCGGAGCAATTGACGGTCATGGACCCGTGCTGCGGCTCTGGGCACATGCTCACCTACGCCTTCGATCTGCTTTACGCCATCTACGAGGAAGAGGGCTACTCACCCTCGGAGATCCCGTCACTGATCCTCACCCACAACCTGTACGGCACAGAGATCGACCCCCGCGCAGCAGCGCTGGCCGCCTTCGCCCTGACGATGAAGGCCCGGGCACGGCAGCGCCGTTTCCTGCGCCGCCCCGTGCAGCCGAACATCCAGGTCATCGAACCAGTGGAGTTCAATGCAACCGAGCTCAACCAGCTTGCCGGACCGGAAAGCGATGGTGAGGCGGGCCGCCACTTCTGGCAGAGCTTCATTCACGCCGACGTGCTGGGTTCTCTCATCGCCCCCGACGCCGCCTCCCTGCCCGTTGCCAGGGAGCGACTGGCCCTGCTCAGCGCCGACACCCTGGACGCCGCGGATCTGCACGGGCGAGCTGAGCAGGTGGTGGCTCAGGCGGGGTACCTGACCCGGTCCTACTCGGTGGTGATGACGAACCCACCGTACATGGGCAGCAGAAACATGGGTTCGGTCCTGTCTACCTGGGTGAAGAAGCACCATCCGCAGGCGAAGTCCGATCTGTTCGCCGCCTTCATCGAGCGATGCCTGGGGCTCGCCGACGCCGAGCACGGCCTGGTTGCCATGATCACCATGCAGGCCTGGATGTTTCTCGACTCCTTTGAGAAGCTGCGCCGCCGCATCCTGCACGACGCTCCGCCGGTGACGATGCTGCACCTGGGTGAGCGGGCATTCGACTCGATCGGCGGCGAGGTCGTCTCCACCACGGCCTTCGTTCTGGGACCGGGGCGCAGTGGGGATGAGCGGTGCCAGTACTTCCGCGTGGTCCCCGGCAGTTCCGAAACCGAGAAAGAGAACCTGTTCAAGGACGCACTGGCCGGCTCATCCGATGTGCGTTTCTTCGCCCGCCCCCAAACGTTGCTTGCTCTCCCAGGAGGACGTATCGCCTACTGGCTGTCGCCAGCTATGACGCGAGCCTTCACCGAGGGCAAGCCGCTCGGCGAGGTCGCCGCTCCAAAGCAGGGCCTGGCGACAACTAACAATGCACGGTTTACTCGGTCATGGTGGGAGGCACCTATTTCGTCAATCGGCATCGGGTACACCAGAGACAACGCAAACTCGTCGCAACTCACCTGGTTCCCTTACAACAAAGGAGGAGAATTCAGAAAATGGTACGGAAATCAGACCCTCATCGTCAATTGGTTTGCCGACGGACTGGAAATTCGAAATACAATCATCAACAAGTACCCATACCTAAATGGCAATTACGAGTGGGTAGCGAAGAACATGGAGGCCTATTTCAACACTTCGGTTTCATGGTCAAAAATTAGCAGCGGCACGCCCGCATTCCGACTATATCCACAAGGTTTTGTGTTCGACGTCGCCGGCACCTCAGTGTTTTCCAATATCGAAGATACGAGGCTCGCTCTCTTGTCGTTCTGTAACTCACAAATCGCAGAACGAATGTTGACGGTTCTTGCACCCACTCTAAACTACGAAGTGGGCCAGATTTCTCAACTACCAATCATCGACCAACAGTGTAATGACAGTTTGCTGTCGACTGCGAAACAGCTTGTCCAAGAGTTCCGAAACGACTGGAACACCTACGAGACCTCATGGGACTTCAAGTTCAACCCGCTCGTCAAGCGTGCTCACCTGGGAGGCTCGTTAGCGGACGCACTGGAGCGCTGGTGGCAGGACTCTCTCAGCGTTGCGCATGAGGCCCAGGAGCTTGAGACCGAAAACAACCGCCATTGGGCTGAGGTCTACGGCCTTCGGGATGAGGTTCCCATTGAAGTTCCGCTGAGCCGGGTCTCGCTGACCTCCAACCCCTACTTCCGCTACGTACCCAACAAGGGCGCCACGCGCACGGACGAGGAGTATCGCCGCCTCTTCACGGCGGATGCCGTCCGCGATCTCATCTCCTACGGCGTCGGCTGTCTGTTCGGCCGTTACAGCCTTGACACTCCTGGCCTCGTGCTCGCCGATCAGGGCGACACCATTCAGGACTTTCTCGACATGATTCCACGACCGAGTTTCACCCCCGATAAGGACGGAGTAATCCCCATCACATCCGGCGAATGGTTTGCAGACGACATTGTCACTCGCTTCCGATCCTTCCTCTCCTCCGCCTTCGGCAAAAGTCACCTAGAGACTAATCTCAGCCTGATCGAGAGCTCGCTGGACAAGTCTCTGCGGCAGTACTTTGTGAAGGAATTCTACAAGGACCATTGCCGCCGGTACTCCAATCGGCCGATCTACTGGATGGTCTCCTCCCGACCCGACAATAAGGCCTCCTTCCAGGCTCTGATCTACCTGCACCGTTATACGCCGGACACGCTGAACACGGTGCTCGGTGACTACCTGAGGGAGTTCCAGGCAAAGCTGCGTAGTGAGGTCGGCCACCTGGAGCAGTCCAAGACGGTCGCCGATCAGAAGCGCGCCGACACCTACCGCAAGGCACTGACCGAGTGCGAGGACTATGAGAGGGATACCCTGTTCCCCCTCGCATCTCGTCGTCTGCCTATCAATCTTGATGACGGAGTCTTGGTCAACTACCTCCGCTTCGGTCAAGTGCTCCAGAAGATCCCCGCCATCGAGAAGAAACGACGCGACGTGCAAACCTGGACCTGGCCGACTCACCAGCTCACCTCTGAGGATGGCGTCAAATGACTAAAACCCTGATCCGCAAGGTCGAGAGGATCAAGAACTACCGCATCTTCCAGAACTGGAAGCCAGACGGTAGCGTTGAGTTCGCCCGGGTGAATCTCATTTACGGCCAGAATGGTAGCGGCAAGAGCACCTTCGCGAGCCTCTTGGCAGGCTGCGCTGCGAACGCAGCCACCGAATCCGAGCCGCAAAGCGACAGTAATGACGCGACCAATTCGGGCTTGCAGCTACTAGCGGCCCACGACGCGGGAAAGTCTTTTTTCCAGGTCGGCGTAGACAATCGTGATTTTTGGGGCCGAGTGAGAGTATTCAATAAGGATTTCGTTCACAGAAACCTTCGGTTTGAGGAAGCAGACGGACCGCAACCTGAGGCGCTGCTCACCATTGGTGAGCGCCTCGCCGACGCCGAGAAACGGCTGGCAACACTCCAACAGACTCTAGCGTCCGAGCGAGAAAAGCTTAATAATCGCGAAACTGATATTAGATTGAAAAACAGGGCTCTCGAAGGCCGTAAGACTGAGGTAGCCAAACTTGTCGTCGAGACTCTGAACGGAACGAGAGTTGCTACCTACGCACCACGAAGCTACACAAAAAAGAATATCGCAAGGCGCCTGGCAGAATTCGACGGCAATCCGGAGGCTCTGAATCACGCTTCAGTGGACCTCGCTGCAGACATTGCAGCCGCGACAGAGAAAGCAATGCCCTCAGTTCAGCTAGAGTCCAGGAATAGCCTCCTCGAACGTGACATCCTCGATACGGTCCATTCTCTGCTCACTGCCAGCATCTTCGACAGCACACCTATTAATGAGATCGCAGGTAACGCCGCTCGCTCCGAATGGGTCCAACAGGGATTGGCCCTTCATGCCGACTTGAAGGAATGTCTCTTCTGCGGCCAGGAGCTCACCCAAGAGCGGCGCGACGCCCTCAGCGCTCACTTCGACGAGTCCCTCAAGAGGCTCCAGTCAAATATTGACGATCTAGTCAAACAACTGAAGTCTTCTGCGCAGTCCTCTGAGACCTACCTGAACAACATTCCCACCGACACTGCAGTGTATAGCAACCTCAGGGCAGATCTTCAGGAGGCTCGCCAGAATTACAAGTATGAGCATGCTGCATATGACGCGGAAATCAATAGTATCGTAAATCTACTGCTCGAGAAGAGGAATAATCCTTTCGGCACCATCTTACTCGCACCCGACCTCACATTGAGGGCGCCGAGCATTGACGCCCTTACGTCGGTCATCAACAAGCATCAGGCGAAGATTGATCGCCACGATGTCGAGGCGGCGGAGGCGGCCAAACGCGTTGAGCACTTCCATGCAAGGAACTTTTTCGATGAGTATGAGAGACTCAAAGCAGAACTTGAGACACAGAAGGCTGCACGAGACCACCACAAGACTACTATCGAGAATCTTGAACAGGAGATTACTACCCTGGAGAGCGTGGATGGTGACCCCGTCCCAGGAGCAGAAGAACTCACCAGGGGACTGAGCGGTCTCTTGGGCCGCGATGAGCTGAGGTTCAGCGCCCACGGGTCGAAGCATTATGTCATCGAGCGCGCTGGTGCCCCTGCCACCCACCTCAGCGAGGGGGAACAGACTGCCATTGCGCTACTGTACTTTCTCTCAAGTGTCAGGGAAAATAAGATTGCGGGGGATCCTCCGATCGTCGTCATCGATGACCCGGTCTCCAGCCTCGACCATGGCATTCTTTTCGGTGCCTCCGCTCACATCTGGTCAGAGCTAGTTGTCAATACCTATGCCAGTCAGGTTTTTCTTTTGACCCACAACTTCGAGTTCTTCCGTCAGTGGCTCATCCAGATGGAAGCCGTACCAAAGAAACGACGTGAAGGTGGGTACAAAGCTTATCGGGTTTGCGCTCAGGTAGACCACCATGGCTGTCGTAAGCCTGCATTCGAGGTTTGGGAACTCGACGATGATCGACGGAAGAAGCTGCGCTCTCAGTACCATTTCCTCTTCGATCAGGTCGCAACTACTCTTAAAGAATCTGACAGAGACCTCGACTCGGTCGCCCAGATGGAAGCAGCCGCTCTCGTGCCCAACACGGCCCGTAAGCTGTTGGAGGGCTTCCTGAGTTTCCGCACTCCCGCGAACATGGGGAAGCTGCACGATTCCGTACGTGCCGCCCTTGATGCGCGTCCCGGACTGGATGACTCGGTGCGCACGATGGTTGTGCGCTACGCTCACGCAAACTCGCACCTAGAGGAGGCAGACCCGACGAAGCCGCTTGAACCGAGTGAGTCAATGCCGTTTCTGCATGCACTGTTCACGTTTATGGACCATGTGGACAGTGAGCATTTCACTTCAATGTGCCAAGCACTCGGACATGATCCGGAGGTATTGCTTGGCACTTCGTCCTCGACGGCAGAAGAAGCTCCGGCATGAGAGAATATTTTACGCTCGGAGCAGATGGGCGCCTTGCAGACCACGAGAGTAAAACCCTCGAGTTCAAACGCGATCTGTCGTCGCCCGATGGCCCACTGCGGACGCTTGTTGCCTTTGCGAACTCGGCGGGTGGGCGGCTTGTAATCGGGGTCACAGACGACGGCACGGTCGTCGGCGTCGATGACCCGCTTGCCGAGGAGGAACGCATCGCCAGCCTCATCGACGACCGAATTTCGCCCCAGCTGGTGCCTGCTATCGACCTAGTGACGTTGAGAGACAAGACGGTCCTCATTGTCGACGTTCCGCTCAGCACTCGTCGCCCTCACCACATCACCCGTCTGGGACCGGAAGCCGGCGTCTACGTGCGGCTCGGTTCGACCACACGGCAGGCGGACTCGGCACTCGTCGCCGAGCTGGAGCGCAATGCCCGCGGCATCGCCTTCGAAGACCTGCGCGAGCCACGCGCCGAATTAGAAGACCTGGATCTCGAGGTCCTTTCCAAGCTGCGCGGACGCAACACATCGGTAGCCGACCTGCTGGCACGTGGCCTCGCCGTCAAGCAGGGAGACCAGATCGTCCCCACCAATACGGGCATTCTCGCAGCCTGCCCCGATCCCGCACGCTTTCTCCCCTCCGCCTGGGTCCAGTGCGGCCGCTTGCGCGGGCCGCACGGCACCGACATCTTCGACCAAACCGAGATTCACGGCCCCATGCCGCTCGCAGTCGACCATGCCGTGGAGTTCCTGCTCAAGCACGCTTACAAGACCGCGGTGTTCGGCCAGGTGCGGCGCCGAGATATCTACTCGATCCCCATTGAGCCTATCCGTGAAGTGATCGTCAACGCCCTCGTGCACGCCTCCTACGCCGAACGCGGCACGCCCATCAGAATCGGTTTCTACGACGACCGCATTCAGGTGGACAGCCCAGGGTTGCTGCTGCCGGGCATGACCATCGACACGATGCGACGCGTATCCCGCCTGCGCAACCCCGCCCTCGCGCGCATCTTCCGTGAGGCCGGGATCATGGAACAGTGGGGCACCGGCGTCCAGCGCGTTTTCGAGCAAGTGGCCGAAGCCGGTCTACCCGAACCCGTCATCGAAGAGGTGCAGGACCGAGTGAGGGTGACGATCTACGTGCCCAGCCACGACCCGCAGCATGCCGATGCGCACGGTAGTCGAGCGCCGGAGAGCGAGGAGCAGAGGTCAGAGGAGCATAGCCACCCAGAACATACCTACACACATAGCAATGATGGTAGATATGACGGTAGGTATGATGTGGTTATGATGCGGGCGGCCGCTCGTGGTCCGGTTCACCGAAACATTCTCCTGGAAGCCGCTGGCCTGAAGCCCCTGTCACAGAACTACACGCGTCACGTGGTTCCACTGGTGAACCGAGGGCTGCTCGCCATGACGGTACCGGACAAGCCCCGCAGCAAAGCACAGCGGTACATCCTGACAGACGAGGGACGAGCCTACCTGCGCCACCTCACGGAAGGCTCCGAATGAACACCATGACAGCCATCCTGCGCCAGCTCAGCGAGCGCTTCGAGCGTCCCGGCGAAGCCGGGCGGATCGTCATCTGGTCCGACCCCGAAGGCAGATACACCGACTCGCTGGAAGCCCTCTCCCTCCCAGACGTCACCGTGCTGCGGGTGGAGGACAACGAGTTCGCCATGAAACGCAGGGTCCTGCTGACTGAGCCGAAGCGCAAGTTCCTGCTCTACCGCTTCCGCGAGGCAGACACCCCGGAGACAGTCACCGACAACTGGCTCAAGGACATGGAGCTCGCATACGGGACTTTCACCGCGGACCACACCTCGCTTCTGGTGCAGGAGCTCGGGGGCGGATTGGCGCTGCGTAGCGTCGTCGCTCAGTACCCGCTCTTCTTCGACAGCGCACAGCGCCGCGACGAGCTCAAGGCCCGCCTGCGCCCAGATGACGACGCCGCCGCCATCGCCGCCTCCATGGTCGCTGTCGTGCTGGGCACTGAGGAGCGCTCGTTGGAGGCGCTCTGGCGGGCACTGCTGATGGAGAACGCGGACGGGGAGTCCACCGGCATCGATACGATCACTCGCTTGGGACTCGCCGATTTTCACTGGAAAGGGACGCGCAACATCTACGGATACGCCCCCGAGGAAGAGCCCAGCGTCGATGACTTCGTGGCGTGGCTGTTCAACCGGGCGTGGGAGGAGTTTTCCCCCACCCGTGCGGACTTGGGCACCGAACAGTACGCCAACATCCGCCGTGACTTCAGCACGTGGCACAACGACTTCCGATTCGCCGAGTCCTACAGGTTGCTGGCTCGTCGTGCGGCAGAGCTGCTAGGCATTGCGGAGCGTGTCGCCGGCTTCGACCTGCCCGAGCTGCTGAGCCGGCGAACATTCCCCCTGGTGGACCAGGAAATCGTCCGGCGTCTGGCGCAGCAGGTACAAGAGCGCAGCTTGACGGACAAGGAAGTACAGGAGGCCGTGCAGAGTCGTGCTGCGTTGCCGTGGCACAGCAAGTTCAAAGCCGGTTACGAGGCCGTCAGCGCCGCGTCAACCCTGCTGACTCGTATCGACGTCGGGTCCTGGAACATGTCCTCCCTCCAGGATGGCTTCGAGCGCTACACCCAGCACTGGTTCTCCATTGACCAGGCCTATCGGCAGTTCAATCGTAACCTCGACCTCTACGAGCCGGACTCCGCCCTTGACGCGCTGAAGACGGTGGTAGAAACTGCTTACATCAGGGATTTCCTCACGCCGCTTGGGCAGTTCTGGCGCAGGCATGTTGAGGGCATGGAACAGTGGGAGATTGACTCGATTCCCTCTGCTATGTCTTTCTTCACTGATCAGGTCAGCAAACCTTGGCTGGACAAGGGCAAGAAGATCGTCGTCATCGTCTCTGACGCCCTGCGCTACGAGGTAGGCGAGGAGCTGGCACGACGCATCAGCCAAGAGGACCGCTTCACGGCCAGGCCGTCAGCCATGCTTTCGGTGCTGCCCTCCTACACCCAGCTCGGCATGGCAGCATTACTGCCGCACAAGTCCCTTGCCTTTGCCGAAGACGGGTTGGTGGAAGTGGACGGCACTCCCAGCGCAGGGACCGAGAACCGCGCCAGACTGCTCACACCAGTGGGAGGCACAGCGATCCAGGCCAATGCACTCTTCAGCATGAAGCTCGGCAAAACTCGGGACCTCATCAAGAACCACCGGTTGCTCTACGTCTACCACAACCAGATCGACGCCACTGGGGACAAGCAGACCACCGAGCCAGACACCTTCCGCGCCTGCGAGGATGCCATCAAGGATCTCGTCAGGCTGGTGAAGAAACTGGCGAACGCCAACGTCAACAACATCCTCATCACCGCCGATCACGGCTTCCTCTACCAGGACAGTCACCTGGAGGAGCAGGACTACCTGTCCGTCAAACCGCACGGCGACGCCCTCCTGCAAATGAACCACCGTTTCGTCCTGGGACGCAGCCTCAAGCGGGAGGCCGCATTTATCACCTTCTCCCCCCACCAGCTAGGGATGTCCGGAGACATCGAGGCTCAAGTGCCCGGCTCCATCCACCGAATCCGCACCACCAGCTCCGGTACGCGTTTCGTGCACGGTGGCGCTTCTCTGCAGGAGGTCGTGGTACCTGTCATCACTGTCAACAAGGGGCGTTCCTCGGACACCCATCAGACCCCCGTCAAGATCGTCACCGAAACTGACAAAATTACCACCGGGCAGATCACCATCATGCTGTTCCAACAAGAGCCGGTCAGAGAGAAGGTCAAGGCGCGCCGCCTGGTCGCGGGGCTGTATGCAGGCAACACACTGATCTCCGACGAGGTCACAGTGGACTGCTCACAGGCCTCACCAGAAGCCAGGGACCGGTTCTTCCCGCTCACGCTGACGCTGAGTAGGGATGCAGACACTTTCAACGGCAAGACCATCGAGCTGCGGCTGCACGAACCGGTCGGTTCACAGCGCCGTCCCTATAGCGAAAAAGCTCATTTCACCCTCTCACGAACCTTCACCAGCGACTTTGGTGCGGACTTCGACTTCTAGGATGTAACCATGACAACCCCGGAACCCGCCGAGCTCGAGCTGGCCGACCAGCTACAGCACGTCTCCCCCACGCCCCTGGACCGCAAGATCGCAGCGGCCTTCCCCGGCGTCGTCGTCCGCAAGGACCTCGTCAAGACCGTCAAGGGCAACGCCATCGTCCCCACCTACGTCCTGGAGTACCTGCTGGGCCAGTACGCGGCCACGGACGATGACACCACTATCCGTTCCGGCATCGAGCAGGTCCAAACCATTCTCCGGGACCACTACGTGCACCGAGGGGAGAACCGACTCATCCAGTCGCGTATCCGGGAGAAGGGCCGCCACCGCATCATTGACAAGGTCTCCGTCTCCCTCAATGAGAGACTGGACATCTATGAGGCCGAGTTCTCCAATCTTGGCATCAGCAAGGTGGAGGTCAGTGCGGAGACGGTACGCAACCACCCCAAGCTCCTGACCGGCGGCGTCTGGTGCATCTGCGACATCGTCTACGCCTACTCGGGAAACTCAAAAGACGTTCCCTGGCGGTTGCACTCGCTCAAGCCCATCCAGCTCTCACGCCTGGACCTGGAGTCCTATACCCGCACCCGGGAGCAGTTCAGCACCGAAGAGTGGATCGACCTACTCATTCAGTCCATCGGTTTCAACCCCGCCATGTTCGGCCCCCGAGCCAAGCTCCTTCACCTGGTGCGGCTGATTCCTTTCGTTGAGCGCAACTACAACCTGGTGGAGCTCGGTCCTAAGGGGACCGGCAAGTCGCACATCTACTCCGAATTCTCACCTCACGGCATGTTGATCTCCGGGGGCGAGGTGACCGTCCCGAAGCTCTTCGTGAACAACGCCTCCGGGAGAATCGGGCTGGTCGGGTACTGGGACTGCGTCGCCTTTGACGAGTTCGCCGGAAAGAAGAAACGTGCCGACCGCGCGCTCGTTGACATCATGAAGAACTATATGGCCAACAAGTCCTTCTCCCGCGGTGTCGAGACGCTCGGCGCGGAAGCATCCATGGTGTTCGTTGGCAACACCTCCCATACTGTGCCCTATATGCTCAAGAACTCCGACCTGTTCGAGGAGCTTCCCGAGCAGTACCATGATCCTGCTTTCCTGGACCGCATCCACTGCTACGTGCCCGGTTGGGAGTTCGAGCAGATTCGTGGCGAGATGTTCTCCAGCGGCTACGGCTTCGTCGTCGACTACCTGGCCGAGGTCCTCCGCTCCTTGCGCGACATCGACTACTCGCACCACTATGAACGCTATTTCGCGCTATCGGACGACCTGTCCACTCGTGATCGAGATGGCATCCACAAGACCTTCTCCGGCCTCATGAAGCTCATCCATCCCTCCGGGCAGGCCAGCCCCGATGAGATCGGTGCCCAACTTCGGATCGCACTCGAAGGGCGTAAACGCGTCAAGGATCAGCTCATCCGCATCGATGACACCATGACGGCAGTCAACTTCGAATACACTCACGCGGGACAGACCCATAAGGTGACTACTCTGGAGGAAGACGAGTATCCAGAGCTGTACCACCCGGGTACCGAAGCAGGTGCAGCCCGCCCCGAATCCGCCGGCAAGACCATTCCAACCAACGGCGCCAAGAGCACCGTTGACGCGGCTCCCAAAAAGCAGAACTCGGGACCAGAACTGAAGGAACAGCGTCTCGAGCTCGCCGAAGGTAGGCGCGGCTTCACTTTCGACCGGTATATTGGCCCATATATGCGCGGAGCTACCCGCATCGATGTCGTTGACCCGTATATCCGCCAGTCCTACCAGGCGCGCAACCTGATGGAGCTTATTGAGACCATTGCCAAGTACACCGACACCACAAAGGAAATAACCGTCCATCTGACCACAAAATGCGATAAAGATCCGGCCTATGCGATCAAGCAGCAGGAGAAACTAGAGACGATCCGCACCAACTCGGCCGTCGCCGGCATCAAGTTCGAGTATTCATTCAATGACACTATCCATGACCGCTCGATCACTACCGACACGGACTGGATCATCATGTTGGGACGCGGACTGGACGTATTCCAGCCCTTCGATACCGACTGGCTCGATCTGCGCCTGCGTCAGCAGTACTTCCGCCAGGTCAAGGAGTTCACCATCGCATACATGCGCAAGCAGTAGAGCCCCGTACTCCACCTATGCCAGCTGCCTGAAACCCGCTGCGGGCACAGTGACGACGGTGCCAGTCATCGTCCAACAGCTGGCGCCCTCAACGGATCAGCATCACCAAGACCCCACCAACGAGCAAGGCCAGCCCGACGAGGTACCGCCTGCTGACGGCCTCGCGCAGGATGAGGGCGGAGAAGAGGACGGTCACGAGCACGCTCAGCTTGTCGATGGGGACCACCACGCTGGCCGGGCCGTCCTGGAGCGCCCGGTAGTAGCAGAGCCAGGAGGCACAGGTCGCAGCCCCGGAGGCCAGGACGAAGCCGAGCTCCCCACGCGGAACACTACGGACCTCCCGGAGCTTGCCGGTGACGGCCATCATCGCCCAGGCCATCACCAGGACCACCCCGGTACGGATTGCGGTACCGAGATTGGACTCCACCCCAGTGATGCCTGCCTTACCGAGGATCGCGGTGAGCGCGGCGAAGAAGGCTGAGCCGAGCGCGTAGAGCAGCCAGCCTCCGCCGTCGCGCACGGCCCGGGGCAGGCCGCGCAAGTCATCGGCGTCGAGCATCAACAACGTTCCGACCGCGATGAGCACAACCCCGAGCGCCCCGATGAGGCTCACCCGTTCCCCCAGGAACATGAGGGCCAGCAGCACTGTCAGCACTGTGCTCAGCTTGTCGATCGGCACGACCTTGCTGACGCTACCGAGCTGGAGCGCCTTGAAGTAGCAGAGCCAGGAAGCCCCGGTTGCCAGCCCCGAAAGCACCAGCAGGCCGGTGCTGCGGACATCGAGGTGAGTCAGGTCGGTCTGCGAGCCGACGATGAACACCATGCCCCAGGCCCCCACCAGCACCACGACAGTGCGCAGCGCCGTCGCCACAGTCGAGTCAGTGGTGCGGATCCCCTCCTTGGCCAAGACGGCGGTGATGCCGGCAAAAAGCGCTGAGCCGCAGGCAAAGACAATCCACATAAGGCAACCCTAACCCCGCCCGACGCCACAGCACGGCGGGCACGAAGGCCCATACCCTCGCGCCCGCCATTGCTGGCCCCTCTCGTTCAGCGGGTCTTGCGCGGCACGGTGGAGGCCGCCACCCCCAGGACCACCAGGC
>ERZ772807.809-NODE-809-length-18387-cov-10.279948_pt1 | contig 18387 bp, 17 predicted proteins | sample MGYA00511472_ERZ772807 | MGnify/ENA primary metagenome ERZ772807 (study PRJEB29015, sample SAMEA2737947) | human oral metagenome | biome: human oral; feature: human-associated habitat; material: dental | place: China | collected 2039 ...
AACGCGCCGCTGAACGTTTCCGACGCGTCGGAAAGCTCAAAAACGCGCCGCTGAAGGTTTCCGAGGCCTCGGAAAGCTCAAAAACACACCGCTGAACATTTCCGACGCGTCGGAAAGCTCAAAAACGCGCCGCTGAGGGTTTCCGAGGCCTCGGAAGGCTCAAAACACGCCGCTGAACGTTTCCGAGGCTTCGGAAAGGCCGGGTATCCGAAGGGGTGCCCGGCCTTTTTTGCGTGTACGAATCTGCCACTTCGGCCCGCCATTACGATACGATCATATCGCTATATTCCCTTTAATATCTTTTTCGAGTCCACCGAAAAGCGTACTATCTTTGTGGCAAATTTTCACGTAAGATGCCGTTAAAGAAGTTGTATATCATCAGTTGTGTGGCCTGGTTGCTGTGTGCATGTGGCGAAAAAGCGACCTACCGGGTGGAGTTGGATCTGTCCAACTTGGAGACACAGAACCTTTACGCCGTGTTTGAGTCGGATGACCACAAGCAGGTCGACACGGTCGTTTACCGTCCTGGAAAGCCTGTGCAGATCACACGCGACGAGGGGCAGTTCGACCAGCTTACGGTCTATTTCGAGAATCATAAAGAGGGCATTACCATCTATTTGGAGCCGGGGCGAAAGATCACCGTCACCGGCGACGCTCGCTATCCGCTTACCCTACAGGTGAGGGGCACGCGTACCAACGACTTGCTCTCTGACTTTCGTAAGCAGGCTGCCACGCTGCTCAAGGAGAAGACGGAGCTCTCCGGTGCTGCTCTCCCTGAGGCCGACGCGGGACGAGCCGCCGAGGCGAGTCGGGCGGAACACCTTCCACGGCTGGCTAACATCGACCATGAGCTGGCCCAGATGGCCGAAAACTTCATCCATAAACACCCCAAAGACGAGGCCTCAGCCATCCTTATCCGCGACTATATCCTCGACCCCGAAGACCCTACGCGCGCCGAAAAGATGATCGGCACCCTCAGTCCCAAGCTGGAGAACACGCGCACCCTGCGCAACCTCCGTGCTTACTGTGAGCGGGCTATGCACACCATGGTCGGGGCTAAGGCGCCGGACTTCACCCTGCGCAATGTCTACGGTGCGACGCTCACCCGCGACTCCTTCGCGGGTCGCAACTTAGTGCTGGCCTTCACCGCCGCCTGGTGCGACCTCTGCAAGACGGAGAAGCTGCTCTTAGATAAGATCCAAGCCGACTTCTCGCGCCAAGACGTCGCTGTGGCTCTTGTTAGCCTTGATGAGACCCCGAGCGACGTACGCAGCCAAATGCGTACCGACACGACACACTGGAACGTCTTCACCGACTCCGCCGGACAGTCCATCCGTGTCTTAGAGGCGTACAACGTCAACGCACTGCCCCGCTGCTTCCTGATCGATCGTAGCGGGACAATCGTCCTCAAGACAGACAATGGCATTGAGCTGCGTCGGACGTTGGAAAAGATGTTGAAGAAATAGCGAGTTATAAGGTAGAAGAAGGGGGACGTACGGTCATGATTGCTTGACTGTACGTCCCCCTTTTTTTCGTGCCTCTATGTCTTTGATCTACTTCATCAGTTTTCGCACCCAGCCAGACGTGCCGCGGGCGATCACGAGGCCTGAATGCACGCCGGACAGGTTGTAGGTCACGCGACCGGTAGGCTTGGTGAAACGTATCAGGCATTTCCCGGTGAGGTTGTACAGCTCGACTGTCTCAGCTACGGGTGAATCCACATACAGCCGACCGTCAGCAATCCATACCGCGAGAGATTGCGGCTGCGAGAGATTGGCAGAAGGATTCGACGCTTCCGGTTTGGGGGTCGGTCTCGGTGTTGGCGCTGGTGACGGACTTGGACTTGGTGCCGGAGATGGCGTTTGCTTAGGTGCCGGAGTCGGGTCAGGTGTAGGTGTAGGAGTCGGGCTTGGCGTAGGAGTCGGCGTTGGTGTCGGACTCGGGTCAGGCGTAGGTGTGGGAGTCGGCGTTGGTGTTGGTGCCGGACTCGGGGTTGGCGTTGGTGCTGGTGCAGGACTTGGACTCGGGCTTGGCGTAGGTTCCGGACTCGGTTCAGGCGTAGGCGTGGGACTGGGCGTTGGTGCAGGCGGGGTGACTTGGTAAGCCTCGACGGTCACGGTAATTTGCGTCTTCGGATAGTCCGCATGCCGGTCGTCAGACTCTGCTGTGATGGTGGTCTGCCCCACGTTGCGGGCGATGAGGTACCCCGAAGATGTGATGGACGCGACACTGGGGTTGCTCGACGACCAACGGACGGTCTGCGTAGAAGCGTCGGATGGTTGGAGCGAAGCCGAGAGCTGGCGGCGTTCGGTGGCTTTGATGGTGAAGTTGCCCTCGTTGATCGTTACGCCGGTGACGGGACGGTGTACGGTAATGGTGAGCGAGCCGCTTGTCACGGATCCGTCTTGTGCCGTGGCTGTGATCGTTGCTGTTCCCGAGCGGTGCGTAGTGATTGTGCCGTTAGGTGTCACTGAGATAATGCTGGAGTTGCTGCTCTTCCAATCGAGTGCCTGATTGGTGGCGTCGGAGGGGGTGATGGTATGGGGCAGCTCGGTGGTTACACCGACGTCGAGGAAAGAACCTGGGATGCCGAGGGTGATTTGCTGGATCAGTCGCACCACGGTGATCTGTACGCTGGCAGTTACGCCGCTACCGTCTAATGCCGTCGCGGTGATCCATGCTGTTCCGGAGCCATAGCCCCGAACGCGTGCGCCATTGTTGTTGCTATAAATGATCTCGGCCACGCCCACGTTGGAGCTTTCCCATTTCAGGGATTTGTTGGCTGCATCGGCGGGCAAGACGATCGCCGAGATGTCCGTCGTCCGACCGACTTGAATGGCTTGGTTGTCGCCTAATTGTATTTGCGAGACGGACTGTGCTTCTGTGCGGGTGATGAGGCCGCATAAAATCATCATCGTAAATAGGAATTTGTTCCAAGTCATACTCTGTATAATTAGGATTAGTAATGGAGGGGCAAAAGCGGTAGGGGAGGGGGGATAGCCCGATAAAAGTGACCCTCTTGGTGTGGTACGGAGGTGGATAATCGATACTCAACTCCGACCGACTCAAAGAGATGAGTCTTTGCTTTTGACGGGGGCAAATATACAGTCGTATGGTGTAATCGACTCATTCCCTGTTGTTCCTGTTTTGTATCTCATACATTGTTTACTCTTTGCAAAGGTTTCGCTGCATACCGTTTCATCGTAGAAACATGGTTGCTGTAGAGGTATATTGCATACCACTAGCTAATACTTGGTTTTGGATCGATAGTCGGGTAATGCAGGCATAAGAACAAGGCGGCCCTAGGTACTTTTTGTACCTAAGGCCGCCTTGTTCTTACACGTGCAACACACCGTGAAAGAGCACAATAGCCCCTTTTTCATACCGGACAAAAGCAGACTCAGGGCAGAAACCCTTAGGGGTGAATAATTAAAACAATTATGAAAGAAATTTTATCTCAAGCCCTGAGTTTTGCACAGTGGATGGGATGCACCTCAACATTTTTAGAACAGATATATACCGAGAGGTGTGCTGACGATGTCAAGATACCAGCTTCGCTTTTCTCAGTTATTGTGCTACTCTGTACGGGTGATTGGACTGTAGTTTTAGAACTATTAGACTTACTCGGAGTGGACCACAAGGCGTTCAAGGCAATTACGGTAGTATTCACGGTAATCAATGCGGGCGTATGTTTCTACACGGGTGACTATATCGGTGGAATCAAACAGTTTCTGCTTATCGACTGGCACACCTTGTGGTCGATACTTACCAACCTGCAAAAGTCTCTCAAGAAGGAGTGGCCGAATTAATAGGCCACTCTCCTCCTATAGAGAGGAGCAAAACAGAGCTGCCCGCAGCGCTTTACAGCACGGCAGGCAGCTCTTACTGAACCAACTTATTTCAATACGAAAAAGTCTCTCTCAATGGCTTGAGGGCTATGGATTACATCATGCCGCCCATGCCGCCACCCATACCCGGATTCATCGGGGGCATCGGGGGAAGGTCTTCTTTCTTCTCGGCTACGACGCATTCGGTGGTCAGGAACATGCCAGCGATTGAGGCGGCATTCTCTAGCGCGATGCGGGTCACCTTGGCGGGATCTACGACGCCAGCCTGGTTGAGGTCTTCGTAGACGTCCGTGCGGGCGTTGTAACCGAAGGCAGCTTTGCCCTCCTTCACGCGTTGCACAACTACGGCACCCTCTTTACCAGCGTTGTTGACGATCTGACGGAGCGGCTCTTCGATGGCGCGCTTGATGATCTCGATACCGGTCGTCTCGTCTTCGTTCTCGCCCTTGAGGCCTTCCAGTGCGGAGATGGCGCGGATGTAAGCTACACCACCACCGGGCACGGTACCTTCTTCAACGGCTGCACGTGTGGCATGCAGGGCATCGTCCACGCGATCCTTCTTCTCCTTCATCTCAACCTCCGAAGCGGCACCGACGTAGAGCACAGCTACGCCGCCGGCCAACTTAGCCAGACGCTCCTGCAGCTTCTCCTTGTCGTAGTCCGACGTGGTTGTTTCGATCTGCGCCTTGATCTGGTTGACGCGTGCTTCGATGGCCTTCTTGCTGCCATGACCCTTGACGATGGTGGTGTTGTCCTTGTCGACAGTCACCTTCTCAGCCGTACCCAGCATATCCATCTTGGCGTCTTCGAGCTTCATGCCCTTCTCTTCGGTGATGACGGTGCCGCCGGTCAGTACGGCGATGTCTTCCAGCATGGCCTTGCGACGGTCGCCGAAGCCCGGAGCCTTCACGGCGCACACCTTGAGGCCGCCACGCAGACGGTTCACAACGAGGGTAGCCAGCGCTTCGCTGTCGATGTCCTCAGCGATGATCAGCAGGGCGCGGCCCGACTGTACGACTTGCTCGAGGATGGGCAGAAGGTCCTTCAGGACGGAGATCTTCTTGTCGTAGATGAGGATGTAGGGGTTCTCATACTGCGTCTCCATCTTCTCCGTGTCGGTCACGAAGTAGGCAGAGATGTAGCCGCGGTCGAACTGCATACCCTCGACCACTTCGACGGTCGTGTCCGTGCCCTTAGCCTCTTCTACGGTGATGACACCTTCTTTCTTCACCTTCTGCATGGCCTCGGCGATCAGCTTGCCGATGCTCTCGTCGCCGTTAGCGGAAATCTTAGCCACGTGCTCGATGCGCTCCATGTTCGAGCCCACCTCTTCGGCCTGTGCAGCGATGCTCTCTACGACCTTGGATACGGCCTTGTCGATACCGCGCTTCAGGTCCATCGGGTTGGCACCGGCGGTGACGTTCTTCAGACCTACGCCGATGATGGCCTGTGCCAGAACGGTTGCGGTAGTCGTACCGTCGCCAGCCTTGTCGTTCGTCTTGGAGGCTACCTCCTTAACCAGCTGTGCGCCCATGTTCTCGTACGGGCAGGCCAGCTCGATTTCCTTAGCCACCGTCACGCCGTCCTTGGTGATCTGCGGTGCGCCAAATTTCTTCTCGATGATCACGTTGCGACCCTTGGGGCCGAGCGTTACTTTGACTGCATTTGCCAGTTCGTCTACGCCCTTTTTCAGTGAGTCGCGGGCGTCGATGTCGAATTTTATCTCTTTTGCCATGATTGTTATGTCTTACTCTTTTGTTTGTGATTCTGTGATTTAGATGATGGCCAAAACGTCTGATTGGCGCATGATGAGGTACTTCGTACCCTCGAGTTCGATCTCCGTACCGGCATACTTGCCGTAGAGCACATGGTCGCCCGGTTTGAGCACCATCTCCTCATCCTTTGTGCCTTTACCTGCGGCGATGATCTCGCCCTTGAGGGGTTTCTCCTTGGCCGAGTCGGGGATGATGATACCGCTCGCCGTCTTCTCTTCAGCTTCTGCTGGCTTAACCAGCACTCTGTCTGCTAATGGCTTTACATTCATGATTGTTCCTGTATTTATTGTTACTGATTATGATGTTCATCTCTCTTGTCGCTCGCCTCGCTTAGGAGCGACACGGCCCCTTTCTTGCGAATACCATGCCAAACTTACCCGTGCCTTGTGTCGAGGATGTCTGCAGCGAGTGCACGTGTCATATTGCAGTCGTTTACGCGGTTGAAGGTCGGACAATGTGTCAGTATTCCGGAGGCGATGTGTCAGGAAATGCTTCGTGCGACTCATTGACGATTGGCGCTGGCGTCTGAAAGGCGTTTTTCAAGCCTTCGTCTACGGACAATAGTCTGAGGAACGCACATGAATAGCTATTGTCTGCAAACAGAGCGTCGAAAAATGCCGACGTGTGGCCTCCGACGAATGTCAATGAGCCAAGGCGCAGAGCTTTTATCCCGCTAACAGTTGTCAATGGAGAAAAAAAGGCGCTTCTTTGCCCGGCAATCAAAAAAATACCGAAATGAAAGAGCAAAGTTTACCGACCTTGGGTGAGTTCATTATCGAGAAGCAGATGGATTTCAAATATTCATCTGGCGAATTCTCCCGCTTGATCAGCTGTATCCAGATCGCCTCCAAGATGGTGAATCGCTTCATCAACAAAGCGGGTATCACCAACGTACTGGGCGAGGCGGGCAACCGCAACGTGCAGGGCGAGGAACAGCAGAAGTTGGACGTCATCGCCAACGAGATCTTTATCAATGCCCTCTCGCAGCGCGAGGTGGTCTGCGGTGTGGCCTCGGAGGAGAATGACGACTTTATTGAGATTCGGAGCGGCGCTAACGCCGAACTGAGCAAGTATGTCGTGCTGATGGATCCGCTCGACGGATCGTCAAACATCGACGTGAACGTGTCCGTGGGGACGATCTTCTCCATCTATCGCCGTATCACCCCCGCCGGCACCCCCGTGCAGCTGGAGGACTTCCTGCAAAAGGGGACGAACCAAGTGGCCGCTGGATACATCATCTACGGCTCGTCCACCATGCTGGTCTACACCACCGGTAACGGCGTCAACGGCTTCACCCTCGACCCCTCGCTGGGCAGCTACTACCTCTCCAACCCCAACATGCGCTTCCCCGAAGACGGCAAGATCTACTCCATCAACGAGGGCAACTACATCAAGTTCCCCCAGGGCGTGAAGGACTACATCAAGTACTGCCAACGGGAGGAGGAGAATCGGCCCTACACCTCGCGCTACATCGGTTCGCTGGTGGCCGACTTCCATCGTAACATGATCAAGGGGGGCATCTACATCTACCCCTCCACCTCGCAGTCGCCGCGCGGCAAGCTGCGTTTGCTCTACGAGTGCAACCCGATGGCCTTCCTCACGGAGCAGGCTGGCGGTAAGGCTTCGGATGGCTTCCGTCGCATCCTCGACATCGAGCCCACGGAGCTGCATCAGCGTACACCCTTCTTCTGCGGCAGTCGGAAGATGGTCGAGAAGGTGGAAGAGTTCATGCGTAACGCCCCCGAGTGATTCGCGCTGCCCATTAAAGAGAGAAGAGCTACGAGAGTCAGCAAAGCCCGTAGCTCTTCTCTTATCATGTAGCATGCTCCCCCCGTGTAATTTGAAATGAGTAATTGACCATGACCCTGGTCTACGCCAACATGAAGATGAGCGAGGCGATAGAGAGTCACCTCGCACTCGTGCCCGTCGTCAATCGCTTCGGCATTCGCCTCGGCGTGGGCGACGACACGGTCAAGGCCGTCTGCGATGCGCACAACGTAGACCCGGACTTCTTCCTCACCATCGTCAACACCTTCATCAACGAAGACTATTTCCCGGAGAAGAAGCTCCAGAACTTCCACCTCTCGCAGATCATCGACTATCTGAAGAAGACCAACCTCTACTATCTCCAGAACCAGTTGCCCAACATCGAGCGCCACCTCCACTTCTTCCTCCACGCCTCGGACAACACCTCCCTGCGCCTTCTGGGCGACATGTTCGCCAGCTTCAAGGAGGGCCTCCGCCGACGCATCGAGGCCGACGAGCGAGAGTGGTTCCCCCTGCTACTCACCCCCACCGATACGAAGAGTCGCCGCCGCCCACGTCCCAAGCCCAGCTCTGACGACGACGAGGCCATCCAAGCCACCCTCGACGATATGCGCCATATTATGCTCAAGCACCTCTCCGGAGCCTACGACGAGAACCTCTGCTACGCCGTCCTCTTCGCCATCGACACCCTCGGCCGCGACATCCGCCAGCATAACCGTATCCGCCACCGCATCCTCCTGCCCATGATCGACGACGAGAGCAACAGCCTCTCGGAGCGCGAGAAGGACGTCCTCCGCCTCATTGTCGAAGGTCTGACGAACAAAGAGATCGCCGCCCGCCTCTACGTCAGCGTCAACACCGTCCTGACGCACCGCAAGAACATCACCGCCAAGCTCGGCATCAAAACCACGCCCGGCCTCACCTTCTACGCCATCACCCACCGCCTCATCCCGGAGGTGAAGTGATCTCAACCGTATGACACAAGATAAAATGACATGCACCTATCAGCTCCCTATGCTGCCTCTTCCCTTCGACTTGGAGACGAAGGCCGTCCTCAGGCAGCTTAGCCTCTCGCACCGTCGATTGGCTGAACTCAAAGGTGTCGCCCGCACGATCCCCAACGAGCAAATCCTGATCAATACCCTGACGCTGCAAGAAGCCAAGGACAGCTCCGAGGTGGAAAACATCGTCACCACCAACGATGAGCTTTATCGTGCCGACTTAGCTATGAGGGATGTAGTCATCAATGCCTCGACGAAAGAGGTGCTGAACTATCGCCAATCCCTGCAAAGCGGCTTCTTCTCAGCAAGGAAGAAGGGCTTGCTCACACTGAATGATATACAGCAGATACAATCGGAACTGGTCAAAAACAGCGCTGGCTTTCGTGCCGTACCTGGTACCACACTGAGGAATGATGCCGATGAAATTGTCTACATCCCACCGCAAGACAACGGCGAAATTCAGCGATTGATGGACAATCTGGAGCAATACATCAATGACCCCACGCTGCACGACGTCGACCCACTGATCAAAATGGCCGTCATTCATCACCAATTTGAAAGCATCCACCCCTTCTACGACGGCAACGGTCGTACAGGTCGCGTCATCTCTGTGCTCTATCTCGTGATCAACGGCCTGCTGGATCTCCCCATTCTTTACCTCAGTCGTTACATCACCCATAACAAGGGCACATACTACCGGCTGATACAACATGTCCGTGACACGCAGGGTGACACCGTTGCCCACCTCGCCGCTTGGGAGGAATGGATACTCTTTCTGCTCAAAGGCGTCGAGGTTACTTCGGAACAGACTATCCGGCTCGTTGAAGGCATATCGATGCTCATGGCCAAATACAAGCAGCGTCTACGTCCGCTCTTTGCCAAAGCCTACAAGCACGAGCTGCTCAACAACCTTTTCTTCCATCCCTACACCAAGATTGAGTACCTCCAGCAGGACATGGGTGTGGGACGGAAGACGGCCGCTAAATACTTGGATCTGATCGTCGAAAACGGACTGTTGGAACGGATAAAAGTCGGACGTTCCAATTATTACATCAATGCCTCACTGGTCAATCTCTTTGTCAACCACAGCCTCCCCTTTTCATGATCGATTCGTCTCCGCAACATGTACCCGAAAACCCACTTTGGGGTACATATTCTCATCGATATGTACCCGAAAGCCCACTTTAGGGTACACATTCCTCTCTTCGATCCCTCGTAAACAACTCCAAAACGCACCTCATCATGCCCCGTCGCAAGATCAGCAACACCCAAGCCGTGTGCATCCTTTTTCTGTGGTTCCTTTTGGTCTACATGCTCCTCCGATACAGCCCGACGGTGGACTTCATGACCGTCTTTACCGTCATCGCCTCGGGCGTCATCGTCTTCGTGCCCCTCTACAAGAACCGGCGGCACAAGGACCGGTAGCGTCCTCCTCCTTCGACGCCCGTCGGAGCTGTGAACCCTGAGGGTTTTCCCTTTCGACGCCCGTCGGAGCCGCGAACCCTGAGGGTTTTCTCCTTCGACGCCCGTCGGAGCCGCGAACCCTGAGGGTTTTCTCCTTCGACGCTCGTCGGAGCCATGAACCCTGAGGGTTTCCCTCTTCGACGCCCGTCGGAGCTGTGAACCCTGAGGGTTTTCTCCTTCGACGCCCGTCGGAGCACTTCATGCGCCCCCATACATGCGGGATAATCGGCCATCTCTCCTCCGTGCGGACATAAAAAAGGCGTAAGCGTGATAAACACTTACGCCGACACCCCGGAGAGAAACGCTTTGCCTTAAAAAGGGGGGCTGAAAGAACGAGATCTCCCTCTTGTTAGGGAAAGAGTAATTATAGATCAACGGCTTTCACCTTAAAGATCCGTCCGTTTCGAGCGAAGACCAGCTCGCCGTTCTCTTCCTTTCTCTTCTTCACCAAACGTTGGAAGGCCAAACTCGCACCTTTCACCACGTTCTCTTCAAACTTGCTCAACTCTCGTTCATTCATAAGTTTCCAATTTATTATAAACAACAGGGTTATAGATCTCTCTCTTTCCGTTCTTGAAGCCCTTAGCGATCACCTCCATCGGCGAGAGGGAATTGTCCGTGATCATCCAATAGTCGCAGATGGGGATGTAGAGCTGGAACAGGTTCTGAATGCCCGCCGTGTAGCGCCGCCTAACGGTGCTTTCGGTGACATTGTGGCCGCCCGATGCCACCCGGTTACGTACGCGCTCTACGGCCAAGTCCGGCGTGTTCAGCCAGAAGTAGAGCAGGGTCACGTAGTAGCCCTTTTCCTGCGCATTCTGTAGCAGTTTGGCTATCGAACGGCTGGCCAGGGTCGTCTCTAATGCAAACGTCTTGTTGGCGGCCACCAATTCCCGGATGCGCCTGTACATGATCCGGCTGGCCTCTACCGCTACGGCGATATTATCGGCGTTAAAGGGCGACAATCCCTTCGCGATTTCGTCGGAATTGACGAACTCCTTGCATCCTAACATTTCGGGCAGGATGGTGTAGGAGGCGGTCGTTTTACCGGCGCCGTTGCAGCCGGATATGATGTATAAGTAGGGCACTGTTCTGGGGGATTACTTGACGCAAAAGTAGGTTATATTTCCGTAACCCCCGCGTTTGGAGTACGAAAAGTGCAATAAAGGGGACAAAGCGGCGTTGCTCCCCAGCGACTTCTGATTTTCTATTACGGATGAAGCGAAACGGGGCGAAACGTCATCCTTCCGGGGTGTTTTTCTCCCATAATGACTGAATGAAACAGGTAACAAAACCGACCTATGATGAACTGGAATGAACGCTTGAAAGCCCTTGCTGAGCGGCCGCTTTTTAATCGCTATGCACCGATCGGGGTGGTGTGGGCTGTGGCTGCCATTGCGGCTGCTCTACTGAAATTCCCGAACAACAACTTCACCATCTTCCGACATGTGTTTTGGCACGTTTGGGAGGGGCTGCCGCTGTATGTGCCTTATCCGGAGGTGTATCACGACGTCAATCTCTACGGCCCAGTGTTCAGCTGCGTAGTGGCGCCGTTTGCGGTCTGTCCGCCGCTGATGGGACTTGTGCTGTGGCTGTTGACGATGGCGGGGCTGCTGTTTGTGGCCGTGCGAAAGCTGCCCATAGAGCGTCGGGGGCGGATCTTCATTGCCTGGTTCTGCGCCAATGAGCTGTTCACGGCGCTGAGCATGGCGCAGTTCAACGTGGCCATTGCGGCACTGCTGATCCTCGCCTTCGTGCTGATTGAGGAGGGGCACGAGGGCTGGGCGGCGCTGATGATAGCCGTGGGGACCTTCGTCAAGTTGTACGGCATCGTGGGGCTGGCGTTCTTCTTCTTTGTGCGACGTAAGGGGCGATTCCTCGGGGCGCTGGCGGGGTGGAGCGTGGTGCTATTCCTTCTGCCTATGCTGCTGTCATCGCCGGAATACATCGTGGGGCAGTATGGCGCATGGGCCGAGGCGCTCACGGTGAAGAATGATGCGAATCTCTTTGCGTTGCGCCAGAACATCTCGCTGCTGGGCATGGTGCGGAAGATCTCGGGCCGGGCGGACTACTCTGACTTGTGGCTCATCGTGCCCGGGCTGATCCTCTTTGCGCTGCCCTACCTCAGGCTCGACCAGTATCGCCACCGCGCGTTCCGACTCATGTTCTTAGCATCGGTCATGCTGTTCGTAGTGCTGTTCAGCACGGGTAGCGAGTCCAGCGGATATATCATTGCGCTGACCGGCGTGGCCATCTGGTACGTCGGGGTGCCCTGGCGACGCAGCCGATGGGACCTGGCGCTGCTCATCTTTGCCCTGCTGCTGACCAGCTTTTCGCCCTCGGATCTGTTTCCGCGGCGCATCTATCATCATTATATCATACCCTACGCCCTGAAGGCATTGCCCTGCGTGATGGTATGGCTGAAACTCATGTGGGAGATGATGACGCGTGATTATGAGGAGTGAACCTATGGAAGCCACTTTTAGTTTTTAGTTTGACATGATCTTACTCAGTTTTGATATCGAGGAGTTCGACCTGCCGACGGAGTACGGGCTGGCGATCTCATGGGAGGAGCAGCTCCGCGTTTCACGTGAGGGGAGCGGCCATATATTAAATGTACTGGCGCGCCACGGTGTGCGGGCCACCTTCTTCTGCACCGCTCGTTTTGCGGAGGCGGCGCCGGATGTGCTGCGCGCCATCTGCGACGGCGGTCACGAGGTGGCCTCACACGGCTATGCGCATAGCGCCTTCGAGGAGGCCGACCTCACGCGTTCGCGAGAGATCCTCCGGCGGATGTCAGGCCAGCCAGTCACCGGCTTTCGCATGCCGCGCATGATGCACGTCGCCGACGAGGCGCTCCTGCGGGCCGGCTACCGCTATAATTCGTCGCTTAACCCGACCCTCATCCCCGGTCGTTACAACCACCTCAACCAGCCGCGCACCTGGTTCCGTCGTGAGGGCCTCCTACAGCTGCCCGCCTCCACCACGCCACGCGTGCGCTTCCCCCTCTTCTGGCTCTCCTTCCACCATCTGCCCCCCGCGCTCTACCGCCGCCTGGCCCGCCTCACCCTGCGCCACGACGGCTACCTACTCCTCTACTTCCACCCATGGGAGTTCATGCCCCTGCAAGGCATATCGGGGTTGCCGCGACTCGTCACGCGTAACAGTGGCACCGCAGCCGTGGAGCGCCTCGATCGGCTGATCGACGACCTCAGTCGCCGTGGCTCAGGCTTCGGCACATTCACGGAGTTCGTCGACAGCCTGCCGAAATAAGTCGCCACTACGCCTGACACGGGGTTCATCCATACATTTCGTAGCCCGTTGTCTATAGACAAAGAGATGGAATACATATTTCATTCCTCTCTGTCTACGGACAACGGGCTCGTTTACATCTATACGGATGTTTTGTCTGCGGCAGATAGAGTCTGTGAACTATAAATGGAAATTTTGTCTATAGACAATGAGCTTGTTCATGTCTATACGCATGCATTGTCTATAGACAATTAGATGCAATATATATTTCAAGTGTATTTGTCTATGAACAATAGCTGCTTCTATATCTATACGTGTGTTTTGTCTATGGTAGATGAACCATGTGATATATAAAAGCCAGTTTTGTCTGTAGACAAAATCGAGCGAAACATATATCGGCGCCTATTGTCCATAGTCAATGGAAGTCTATATGTATCCCTACGCCCATTGTCCATTGACAGCGCATCCGTTTATGTCGGGCTAAGCGTATTGACGGCGGACTCTCCCCTACAAGCGGCGAGAGGGAGGGCATCGTCAGATGGATGCCTACCATACTTCCCGGAGCGATCGCTCTCGGCCGCGGATGCTGACCTTGACACGACTCCGGCATCCATGATGATGGCCTGAAATGAACCATTCGCACGGTCATCTGTTGAATGAATTGAAATGAGATCAACCCCTAACATCCATTCCGCATCAATCATGAAGCAAACTGCGCCGGCGCTCGTATCGACGGAGATCAACGAATACATTCTGGACAATGGCCTGACGGTATGGCTCAACGAAGACCACAGCCAGCCGAAGGTCTTTGGTGCTGTTGTCGTGATGGCTGGATCGAAAGATTCCCCCAACACAGGCATAGCGCATTACTTTGAGCATATGATGTTTAAGGGCACTGAACAGATCGGAACGACAGACTACGCCGCTGAGAAAGTCCTCCTCGACGCTATCGAAGCCAAATACGAGGAGCTGGCTGCAACCAAGAACAGCAAGCGGAGGGAGGCCATTCAAATGGAGATCAACGAGCTCAGCATCCGGGCCGCAGATTTCGTCATTCCCAACGAGTTCGATCGGCTCATTACCAAGTACGGCGGATCGAAGCTAAATGCCGGTACGTCGTACGATTACACCGTCTATCACAACCTCTTCTCACCGCAATACTTGGAGCAGTGGGCCGAGCTCAACAGCGAGCGACTCATACGGCCCGTTTTTCGCATGTTCCAAAGCGAGCTGGAGACCGTGTACGAGGAGAAAAACCGACGTGACGACATGATCCTCAACCGTTCCATCGAGCGATTGATGGAGAAGTACTTTCACCCACACCCCTATGCCTACCCGATCATTGGAAGCGCGGAAAACCTCAAGAATCCGCGGCTTTCGGAGATGAAACGCTTCTTCAGGACCTATTACGTCTCCTCCAACATGGGCCTCATCCTGAGCGGCGACTTTGACTCCCAACGGGCCCTACCGATCATCGAGCGCACCTTTTCACGTATTCCGCGGGGTGTGCCAGACGCGGCGCCGACGGTCCGTATCCGCCCTTTCCGAGGCCGCGAGCGGACTACGATCAAGATCCCCTTGCCGCTACTCAAAGCCGTCGCCTTGGGCTTTCGCGGCGTACCCGCCAATCACCCCGATCAGCCGGCACTGGACGTGGCCGCGGGTATCCTCAACAACTCCAATGGCACGGGCTACCTGGACCGCCTGATGGTCGAGCGGCGCCTGATGGGGGCCATGATCGGTGGCGAGTCTTTCAATGAAGCGGGCTTCATCGGGATCGTGGCCGTGCCGCGGTTGTCTCATACATGCCGTTCAGCCGAGCGCATGATCTGGAGAGAGCTCGAGCGGGTTAAGCAAGGGGACTTCACGGACGAGATCTTCAACAGTCTCAAGCGTGAACAGCTCCGTCGCCACCTGACCGAACTCGAGGATATCGATTCGCGCAGTCAGATCATGGTACGTCTCTTCTCCCAAGGCAAGACCTGGGCCGACTACCGCGAGGAGTTGGCACGTGCCGAGGCGCTCACGAAAGAGGACGTGGTGCGCGTGGCCAATAAGTATTTCGGGGCCAATTATCTATTCGTGAAGAAAAAGACCGGCCGTTACCCCAAGGAGCGGCTGAAGAAGCCGGGCTTTGCACCCATCGTGCCTAAGCATGCCGACGCAACCTCGGCCTACAGCGACTGGCTCGACCGTATGCCTGTCGAGGAGGTGCGGCCGCGCTTTGTCGACTTTACGCACGATGTGCAGACACTCCGACCCGCCGACGGTCTCACGCTCTACATCACGCCCAACAGGGTCAACAACATCTTCACCCTCAAACTGTCCTATGCGATCGGACTCACCGAGGAGCCGCGTCTGAAACTCCTCACCGGATACATACCCCTCCTCGGCACAGCCTCCCTCACCTTCGACGCGCTACACACCCGCCTACAGACGCTCGGTAGTACGCTCGACCTGACAGCCGATGAGTACAGCCTCACCCTCAAGATCACCGGCTTTGACACGGCATTCGACGAGACGCTGGAGTTGGTCTCCGGGTTCGTGTCGGGCGTGAAGGCGGACGACGCCAAGCTCAAAACCTTAGTCGACGACGCAAGGGTGGCCAATAAGGCCTTCTTCAAATCGAACAATGAGGTGGCCGAGGCGCTCTTCGAGTTTGTGCAGTACGGCCCCGAATCGCAATTCCTGACGCGGCCCTCTCTGCGTGACGTGAAGCGCACCAAAGGGCGCGAGCTTGTCGAGTTGTTCCGACACGCTGTCCGTCGGGAGTGCACGGCCCATTACTGTGGCACGCTGCCTGCCGAACGCGTAGTCGATCGCACCCTCCGTTGCTTCTCTCCGGGCCCCGAAGGACGGATCGCCGCCGTGGCCCCCTATCGACGGCTCGTCAGCTACGACCGCCCGCGCGTCTACCTCTACCACATGCCTGACGTCTTCCAAAACATCATCTACGTCTACATGCCTTGTCAGCCCCTGCCCACCCTCCACGAGCGGCACACGGCCGACCTTTTCTCGTTGTATTTCGGAGAGGGCATGTCGTCGCTCATGTTTCAAGAGATCCGCGAGTTTCGTTCGCTGGCTTACTACACGTCGGGGGCGTACCGTCTGCCGCCCTACCGCCTGTCGGACCTCCCCACGCGGTTCGTGGCCTACCTATCCACGCAGAGCGATAAGACGATCGACGCCCTCGAAGTGCTTGATGCCCTCATCAACCACATGCCCGAACATCCCGAGCGCATCGACTCCCTGATCCGCACAGAGATCAATCGGGTCAATAATGCCTATCCGGCCTTTCGCGACATCTCGACGCGCATTGCCGAATTCCGACGTGACGGCTATACGGACGACCCCCATCGGGCGCTCTTAGACGACATCCGACGGATGACAATGGACGACATCACCCGGTTTTACCAAGCCCACATCTGCGGACGTAAGCCTGTCTACGTCATAGTCGGAAACGCGCACCGCATAGACCGGCGCCGACTGGCCACGTTTGGCGAGATCGTCCGCATTCACCATCAGGAATTTTATCGGTAGAGGAAAGCCCCCATGCGCAACAGAAACATCGTCGAGATCAGAGTCGCTATCCGGCAGTACAAGAACTATTGGTGGGCTTGCCTGTTCGGAAAACCGGACATTGAAGTGACCGGCCCAACCGAAGAGGACGTCAAAAGTCAGATCCGAGACCACCTCTACGAACAGCAGTCGCTCGGTCAGTATCCCCCCAAGGCGGTCTTCGAAATCATGTACGTCTACCGACCGCCTCGACTAAACCATTAGCCCTATTGCCTCGTCTCATGGGGGCCTGACGGGCCGGGGTCGTCGGTAAAACGTCGTACCTTGCGCCGTCTTTCATAGCAAGTTATACATCTCATATTATTAACCCCAAAAACAATGAACAGTATGATCAAGAACTTTAAGGTAATGGCAATGGCGCTCGCCTGCGCGTCGCTCCTGCTGACAGGGTGCGGGGCAAGCAACACGGCCAAGGGTACGGCTATCGGTGTCGGCGGAGGAGCTGCCGTCGGCGCGGGCATCGGTAAGATAGCCGGTAACACGGCGCTCGGAGCCGTCATTGGTGCCGCCGTCGGTGGCGCCACAGGAGCCATCATCGGTAAGAAGATGGACAAACAGAAGAAGGAACTGGAGAAGGTGCTTCCGGATGATACCAAGGTGGAAGTGGTAGAGGAAGAGGGGCGTGCCCCGGCTTTGCGTGTCACGTTCGACTCAGGAATCCTCTTCGCCACAAACTCCAGTACCGTGAGTGCTGCGTCCAAGTCCGCCCTGCGTGACCTGGCTCGAAACTTAGAGAAAAACCCAGATACCGACCTCCGCATAGTCGGTCATACGGACAATACAGGCCGAGTGGACTACAACCAGAGTCTCTCCGAACGTCGTGCCAGGAGTGTTTACGACTATCTGCTGGACCAAGGCGTAAGCAGTCGACGCATGGTCTATGAGGGCAAGGGTATCCATCAGCCCGTGGCGAGCAATAACACCGCCGAGGGGCGTGCCCAAAACCGTCGTGTAGAGGTGTTGATCAGCGCCAACGAGAAGATGGTCAACGACGCGAAACGCGAGGCCGGCGAGCGTTAAGTTCGCCTGACAACTACGGATCCCGGAACCTCCGGGCCACATACTTCAAACGACCCCATCGGTTTTTTCAGCCGGTGGGGTCGTTTTTTCGTTTTCTGGGTCGGTCAGAGGAACCCTGAAAACGTCGAGGGAAAAAATAGGGATTGGTTACGTGAATTGGATATCTATTTCGGTTCAAAAAATAGGCCTGTTAGGGTAATTCCGAAAACGTATAGGTTCCTATTTTTTGTCCGTTAGGATAACGCAGAAAATGTATGGGCTCAAAAAATGATCATGTTTTTTGGGGCCGTCAGGGTAGGGGCGTATTGAATACGCCCCACAATCGGGCACCATAGTGCCCGGATAGTCCCCAATAAATCACCCAACGACACAACAAAAAACACGTTCGTTCCCTTGACGGGAACGTCTGATGGGGCGTATGCTTTTGCGCCCTACCCATTCGGATGAAAAATAGGAACCTTGAAAACATACGGGTTCAAAAAATGATCCTGTTTTTTCGACCGTCAGGGTAGGGGCGTATTGAATACGCCCCACAATCGGGCACGATAGGGCCCGGGCGGTTGCCTTTGGGTGATTGTCGGCAGAACTGGGTGTTTACGTTCGTTCCCTTGACGGGAACGTCTGAAGGGGCGTATGCTTTTGCGCCCTACCCATTCGGATGAAAAATAGGAACCTTGAAAA
>ERZ772807.811-NODE-811-length-18382-cov-3.442353_pt1 | contig 18382 bp, 18 predicted proteins | sample MGYA00511472_ERZ772807 | MGnify/ENA primary metagenome ERZ772807 (study PRJEB29015, sample SAMEA2737947) | human oral metagenome | biome: human oral; feature: human-associated habitat; material: dental | place: China | collected 2039 ...
CACCTTTAATAAGGTACCGAAAGGATAAGTGCGATGCGCACAAGTAAGGCTGTCATGATGCAGTCGTTCGCCGCTGGCAGTCCTTGCTCCCGTGGCCCTTTTCGAATAATATGAGGCTTTTCCTTGTTGCTGTTGTGCCAACAAGGACAGTGTAATCAGTAGAAACGTGATGGATAATAAAGTTTTTTTGCAGTCCACAAGCATTCGGTTGGTTCGTAATCTGTTTTCAACTCCCGGCAAATCAAATTGACTTGCAAAGCCAACTTCCACATAATCAAACGATTGTGATGGCAGGCTGATGCTGCAAATATACGAAAAAAACCTAAAAGGTAAGCTTGTGAAAAAGTGAAAAAATAAAAAAAATGGCTTCCACTATGCCTTTCTTCATGGCTCCAACTATGAAAAAAAGGCCGGTTACACAATCATGTAAGCCGACTGATAAGACGGAATTGCAAATAACGTGCGATATATTTACTTCATAACGAGAAGAATTTTATTTTTACAAAAACGTGTTTTAGAATATCATTTCTCAAAATATTATTCTCTAAAAAGATGGATTTTGTTGACAGAAAGGAAGAACAAGCGAGGTCTCTGAAGGCCATTCAGGCCGCAGAAAAGAAGTTTGTCGTCGTTTATGGAGGTGCCGTTTGGGAAATCGACGCTCATCAAATCTGTCTTCCGCGATATTGATGTCTAATGATGAAGTTCATCCTGATTTTTAATGAGCCGCATTCGCCGCCAAATCCAATTGGGAATGCGTCGCCAAAGGACCGTCACCATGCGCCAACGGCAGTCGATGATGCAGACGTGACGCTGCTTTTCTATTGCCTTTAAGATGTGAAGAGCCACCTTATCCGTACGCATGAGCATCGGAAAATGGGACGTGTTGTCAAGTAAGGGCGTGTCAACGAACCCCGGACGAATGTCGGTGAAGTGGATATTCAGCCGTTTGTTGCCCGCCAACTGCTCCAAAGCCTGCAAGTAAGTGCTCTGCATGGCCTTCGTAGCACTGTAGGCCGGGGCCGGCCCCATGCCTTTTGTGCCTGCTATCGACGTGATGCAAGCGATGTGTCCGCCGCCGTTTAAGGCGAAATAACGATAGGCTTCGCCCACCATTCTTGCAAATCCAAGGGCATTGGTCTGCATGGTCTTGAGTTCCGTTTCGGCCTGCAATTCGGGGTTCTTTCGCCCGATTCCAGCCGCATGGAAATAGAGGTCGAGTCCGCCCATGCGCTCAATGAACCGGCAAAGTGCCTCATCTGCGTGTGTATCGGTCACGTCGATCCGAGCCGTGAAGACACGTTCCGGAGCGCAATCCCGCAGATCTTCCAACTTTTCCACACGCCGTGCAGCCACGCCGACCGTCCATCCTTGCCAGATGAGGAGCCTTGCCACCTCATGTCCGATGCCGCTACTGGCACCCATTACGATTGCTTTTTTCATCTCAAAAGATAGGAATTGTTTGCAACAAAGATAAGAAAAATCGGCTGATAAACATCGGTTGTCAAGTAATTCTATAAACTTTTATTTTTATACTCGTTTCTTTATCGATGGTTTACCGCCATCTTTTATAGGTACAACTCCATCAAGAACAGTTTTTTCTCCCATTTCCCCTTCGAACGGTGATGATCGTATCCCATCAACAGCATTATTTTACAATAAAAAAGCAGCCTTGAAATCACTTCAAGACTGCCTCTTCTCCTATTTAATAACTTAATACCATTTTCTAAAAAAGTGAGCGACACTTTCGCTCGTGTTATCCTAAATCCTCTTTTTTACCTAAAAAACCAATCCTATTTCAGCAAAACTAATCTTTAAACCTAAACAACTAAACCTAAATCTATATCATTAACCTAAACAATCTATTACCTTTTATGTCTTATTGACACTGCAAAAGTAATACATGTGCACGAACACACCAAATTAATTCAGCATATTTTGCACATTTTGGGCAACGTTTTGATTTATGTCAAGAAACCACCTTGCGTGCCCACCTCTATTTAGTTTTATTTACAACCCTGCGTGTTGTGGGCAGGTTTCAGCTCATCCCCATTCCATCTTCTATGAAGTCCACACCCATGTCTATCATTAAAGCAAGAGAAACAGGCGCAAGTTTTCCATTTCTAACACGGTCTTATCACTTTTTTAACTTAAAACATTTGGAATTCACCATGAAACTTATTTACCTTTGCACTTGAATTAGAGTTATAAATTAATTAAGTAAAAAGATTATGAAAAAATTATTGATGACTTTGGTTGCGGCTTTCGCAGTTGCAATCAGCGCAAACGCACAAGTTTATGTGGGTGGTGGCTTCAGTGTTCAAGGCAATGACGACGGCAATACGACCACAACAACCTACAAATTCCTGCCGGAAATCGGTTACAACTTCAACTCTGATTGGGCTGCCGGTGTTATGTTTGGTTGGGAAGGTCAGACAAAAGGCCATGCAAAATCCATCGAAATAAACCCATACGCACGCTATACTTTCGTACATACGAAGTACATTAACGTGTTTGTGGACGGCAGTTTGGGTTACGGTCATGTCTATAATGCTGGTAACGACATCGACACTTGGTCGGTAGGTGCACGTCCCGGTATCGCTGTTAACTTGAATGAGCACTTGTCTTTTGTTTCTCACGTTGGTTTCCTTGGCTGGCAGCAGCGCAAGAACAACAATACGAGCGGCAAGGTCAGCAAGTATGGTTTGGATCTTGATGGAAACAACATTGCTTTCAGCCTTTATTACAACTTCTAAAAGACATCTTAGACTCCAATTCGATAGCGTGCATCCCATGTGGATGCACGTTTTTTGTTACGTTTTATCACGGAAAGTTCTTTCTGACATAGCCGTCTTTAGGCCACAAAAAAAGAGAAGCACATCACGCTTCTCTTTTTATTTTTCCCTCGGAAACAATGGTCGTCACTTGTTGTGCTTGTAATATTCCAAGCCCAACTGTACGTTTTTCTTGAGCGCATTCGATGAATACGTGGCCCCGGTGACGCCGTCAACGTCCATTTTTTCAGCTTTTGAAACGCTGATGCCATTGAATTGCGTCAGCAAAGTCTTTGCTTTATCGAAGAATTTTGGGGTCTCCCGATTGGGAAGCGCCTCAATCTTGACGATCTTGTTCTTCTCAATATAAATCTTTACTGGCGTACTTCCCTTGAAGCCTTTCACGTTCTTGCCCAACAAATTGGTGTTGATGATTGTCGTATCTTTCTCTTTTGTCATGATATTGTCGGCAGGCATCGCACTCATCATGGCCGTTACCATGGCACAAACCGTGAAGGCTGTAAGTATTCCATTGACTTTTTTACTCATATTCAATCTTATAGAAGGTTTTAAAACGGGTTCAAAGGTACGCAAATTTAATGGAAGCTGCAGCGCATGCTCGCCAATAATTAGTTTATTTTAACGGGCACTCGCAGGCCAAGACAAGTCTTTTTCCGCTTCCATCAGCCCTCAACGATGATTGGTTTGTACTTCGGAACGAGCATTTTCATCATACACCAACCCGCAAGATAAGCCACGGCACAGATGCAAAAGACGATCATATAGCCCGCAGGTTTGCCATCGAAGCCCATGAAAGAGAAGGCCTTGCCCTGCGCTTCAGCGTAAGTAAAGAGCATACCCGAGCCTTTATTGATCATAAACGAGCTGATTCCGCCTGCCATTGCACCGATACCTGTAATCGTAGCTATCGTTGATTTGGGGAACATATCGCCAATAGTGGAATAGAGATTTGCCGACCATGCCTGATGCCCGGCACCCAAAAGACCAATGATAATGGCTGGCCACCAAGGACTATATGCACCCATAGGCTGTGCAAACAAGCCCAACACAGGGAAGCAAGCAAAGATTAACATCGCCCGCATACGGCCGATATAGGGATTCATTCCTTTCTTATCCACAAAGTAAGTGGGCAGATAACCACCGCCGATACTTAGGAATGTACAGATGGCATACAGCGTGAAGACAAGCATGATGCCCATCGTTGAATCGCTTTTATAGCCATATTGGTCGGAGAAATAGGCCGGAGCCCAGAACAGGAAGAACCACCACACACCATCGGTCATGAACTTTCCCATGATAAACGACCATGTCTGTCGATACGAGAAGCACTTCATGAAACTGATAGTCTTCTCTTCTTTCTCTTCCGTCTCAACCTTTTCAACTGCTGAAAGGTCACTGTCTTGCTCAATATAACATAGCTCTGCCTTGTTGACATGCTTGTTTCGAGTTGGCTTTTCATACAGCCACAGCCAGAAACCCATCCATACATAGCCCAGAACACCAATGATAATGAAAGCCATTTCCCAGCCCCATGCACGGGCAAGCAATGGGATTGTGGCCGGCGCAGCTAATGCTCCAACCGATGCCCCGCTATTAAAGATAGAAGTAGAAAAGGCACGATCCTTCTTAGGAAAGTACTCGGCAGTCACCTTAATGGCTGCAGGGAAGTTGCCAGCCTCGCCTACTGCAAGTATCAGACGACACGAAAGGAAGAGCCAGACGCTGATAGTTGCAATGGCAACTGCGGCATCACTGCCCGCCTGTACCATGCGCAAGGCCTCTATACTCCCGTAACCTTCAACCTGCATGGCTACCCATCCACACCCTGCATGCATCACCGCACCGGTTGACCAGACGAGAATTGCAATGAAATAGCCCTTCTTTGTGCCCATCCAGTCAATGAACTTACCCGCAAAGAGATTGGCCACAGCATAGAAGATTGAGAATAAACCCGTAATCGTTCCATAGTCATCATCACTCCAGTGAAATTCAGGAGCGATGAAATCTTTCCAAGTTAACGACAGAACCTGACGGTCCATGTAGTTGATTGTGGTTGCCAAGAAAAGCAAAGCACATATCACCCAACGGAAGTTGGACATCTTTGCAGTTTGTATCTTTTCCACTTTCAGTTGGTTTTATCAGTTATTTTAAAGTCGGTATCTTTACGACTTGCATATCAGTATAAACCAAGTTCTCGCCTGCCATGCCCCAAATGAAGGTGTAATTACTTGTACCTGCTGCACAATGTATACTCCATTGCGGTGAAATTACAGCCTGTTCGTTGTTCAACCAGATTGGTCTTGTCTCCTGAGGCTCGCCCATTACGTGGAGAATCTTTTGTCCTTGGGGCACATTATAATAGAAGTAAGCTTCCATTCTGCGCATATGTGTATGGGCAGGCATGGTATTCCACACCGAACCTTCTTTCAGTTCAGTGATTCCCATCTGTAATTGACAGGTGCGAACTCCGGCAACTCCGTCAATAATCATTTGGTGAATAACGCGGTCATTGCTTTCTTTGAGTGAACCGGCCTTAATGTTATTGGCCTCTTTCAGAGTCACTTTCTTCGTTGGGTAAGATTTATGTGCGCAGGCACTATTCATATAAAACTTGGCAGGATGAGCCGCATCAACACTTGAAAGCACTATATCCTTATTGTTCTTATCATCTGCACGGCCCACATAAAGCGCTTCCTGGAAATCCAATTCATAGGTTTTCCCGTCGACAGTCACCGTTCCCTTACCACCAACATTGATGATACCCAGCTCACGATTATCGAGCAGTCGCTTCTTATCCTGTGGCTTATCCGTGTGCAAAGGCTCTATCGTTGTCAGATGGATTGGTGCACCTACAGGTTCAGCTCCACCGATAAGGAAGCGGTCATACATGCTGTAGACCCAGTTAACTTCGCCTGGAGCAAACACCTTCTCTATTGCAAAGTCTTTGCGAAGACGTTGTGTGTCGTAGTGTTTTACATCTTCCGGATGGTTAGCCCATCTCACTTCATAATTCGTTTGTGCCATGCTGATGGTTGCAGTAAGGCCAAAGGCCAAGGTTAATAATGTTTTCTTCATTTCGTATTTGTTATTTTTTCACTTGCTATAATCTGTCGACGGTTGAACAATAAAAGTGCAATGGTGAACACGCTCAACAGTCCCATGCCCACATATTCCAATGAGGCAGTGCACTTATAGATAACCCAACCGAATAAACTTGATGCAAAATCGAGTGCACCACCCGAAAAACCATCGGGGATATGGGCTGCTTTATCACCGGTTTCTGCATAGACAGAGGCTGCCGCCTGCGTGAAAGCAGGAGCCATGTCGGTGACAAAATAAAGTCCGAAAATCAAGGCCACAAGACCAATAACGAATGTTCTCACCACATTACCCTTAGTGAAAGGCAACACCATGGGGAACAAATAGAACATTCCGGCCAATGAAGCTAAGGGCAGAAACTGGTTACCTGGCAGGAAAACTGCTAATGCAAGAATGGTTGGAATGAGGAAAAGAGAGACCACAAGTGTCGTGGGATGACCGATAACAAGGGCCGGACTCATACCGATATAGATTTTCTTGCCGTCGAATTTACGCGCTACAAGGTCTTTCGTTTTCTCTGAAATAGGCATCAATCCGTCGATAAACAACTTCGTGATACGCGGTATCAACTCCATCACAGCACCCATAATCACGCCTAAAGCCAACACATTTTTCACGATGCTCATTGTTGCATCAGTGGCTGTAGTGCTTGGTTCTGCCTGCTGAAGTTCTTTCAGATAGCCACTGAAATCAGTGATATGACCGGCTTCCCCAAATAAAGCAATCAGACTTCCCACGATAACTCCGAGCACTAAAGGGTCGCCCAACTCACCAAACTTGCGTTTCAATCCCTCGGCATCAATGTCGAGTTTGTTGAAGCCCGGTATCTTTTTCAATCCCTTATTGATAAGTACTGCAAAAGGAACGAAGCTCTGACAGAACGGCTGAGGAATGGAAATACCCTCCAAATCATAATACTTCTGGAAGCGTTCTGCCGTCAAGTCTGCAAAAACAAGCGTAATCATGTAGCACACAATGGCTGCGAAATAGCCCCAAAGCAGGCTCTCTCCCATCACGAAATAAGCCACAGCGCCAATGAAAGCAAAGTGCCAATAGTTCCAAAGGTCTATGTTCACCGTCCGCGTTGTCTTCGTGATGAGCATCAGAAAGTTAATGCCTAAGCAGACAGGAATAATCAAAGCACCCACTGCAGTGTTATAAGCTACGGCTGCAGCTGCAGGCCATCCCATGTCGAAGACATTGAGTTGAAGATGATAAAAATCGGAGATTGAACTCAAAGGAGTATTGAAATTCGTGGTAAGCAGGGCGGTTACGACACCCAAGCCAACGAAACCGACACCCACATAGAGGCCTGATTTCAAAGCTTTGCCAAAGCCCATACCAATAGAGAGTCCAATAATGGTGAAGAGAATCGGCATCATCACGCTGGCTCCAAAGCTGATGATGTAGCTAAAGATCTGTTCCATTTCTTATTTAAACGATTTATATTTGTAGATTGTTTCTGTCATTCCGCCGTTTTTCACGCGTTGGATGCAAAGTTAAGAAAAGTTTTCATATTCTAAAGGATTTCATATGTTAGTTTTCCTTAAACATGAGATGAGAAACTCACAAAAAGCAACTATAAACAGCAGTTCAAGAGAAATATGTCATCAATGAGCTAAAGCTACGCCTTCATCTCCTCATACAAATATTCTTTACAAAACCTCTTTCAGGTTTCGTTCGGTTTTCATCAGCGAACAACTCGGCTGCAAATACGCGAGTTTTGGGCCCGTTTCGTAATTCATTCAGCATCAAATCATTACGCAATTGCTTAAACATTATCTCCCAAAGAAACCGAGAAAAAAAAGCTTTTAAGTTGAAAAAGCATGCAAAGTGGGGCATTTCAGCACCTCATTTGGTGCAAATCAGAACATGAAATGACTGAAAACGCATGGTAAGATGACGCTGATTGCAAGACAACACCATTCAAAACGCTTTCCAAATCAACCAAAATCACCACGAGAAACGCCCTGAAACAGCCTTTCATCTCCTATTTGTTCACTTTGAAAAGGGCTGTTTTTTGGTTAAGTTTCCTTACAAAACACAAGACTATCAGACACATCTTTCCCCGTCTTTCATCTTACTCCAACTGCGTTATTGACTTTCCTTTTTGCCAATTCTGCTCATTAATAACGGTCAATACGAACCATATTGCAGGAAGAACAAAGCCAACAGAAAGACTCGTCCACTATCCGCAAGCAGCGTTCCAACGCCGTTTAGCATGCCAATTTTACAGCGTAGATTGCGCTTGATGGTTTTGGAACCAAGCTAATATAAATCTTAATCCTGGAAATAGACACGCTTCACACGGTTGCTGATGCCTGTAAGTACCTCGTAAGGAATAGTATCAATGGCATCACTCAGCACTGTAACAGGCAGATGATCGCCGAAGATTTCAACGCTGTCTCCCTCTTTACAGTCGATATCTGTAACGTCAATCATCGCTACATCCATACAGATATTACCCACATATTCGGCTTTCTGCCCATTGACAAGACAGTAACCACGGCGGTTGCTGAGCCGTCTGTCAAGACCATCTGCATAACCTATAGGGATAGCGGCAATCAAACTGTCACGCTCAAGATAGGTCTTTCGGCTGTAACCGATGCTTTCACCTGCCGGAAGTTGATGTATCTGGAGGATTGTAGTCTTTAAGGTGCTGACGTTATTGATAATCTTATTGTTGCGCGAATTAATGCCATAAAGCCCCAATCCCAAGCGACACATGTCCATTTGACGGTCGGGGAAGTGCTCAATACCGGCACTGTTGTCCATGTGGAAGAGTATCTTGTGGTCGAAAGCGGCTTGAAGTTTATCTGCCCCAAGCTTGAAAAGTTCAAACTGTTGGGCGCTGAATGTGTCGAAATCATCACTGTCTGCACCCACGAAATGGCTGAACACAGAACGTGGAATGATGGCATTCTGACGTTTCAGACGCCTGATAAGCTCGTCCATATCCTTGTGCGGATCAAAGCCAAGACGATGCATACCGGTATCGAGTTTGATATGAACGGGGAAACCGGTAATGCCTTCTTTCTCCGCTTCTTTCACCAAAGCATCAAGCAATCTGAAAGAGTAAACCTCGGGTTCGAGGTCATAATCGAACATCGTCTTAAAGGCGGTCATCTCCGGATTCATAATCATGATGTTGCTGGTGATGCCGTTCTTGCGCAGCGTTACACCCTCATCAGCCACTGCAACAGCAAGATAATCCACGCGATGATCCTGTAGTGTCTTGGCAATCTCAACGCTCCCGGCCCCGTAAGCATCTGCTTTGATCATGCAGACCAACTTGGTATGTGGCTTCATGAATGAGCGATAGTGGTTCAAGTTCTTTACAACGGCATTGAGATTTACCTCTAATGTGGTCTCATGTACTTTCTGAACAAGAAGTTCTGTCAGTTGATCGAAACCGAAACGGCGTGCCCCTTTGATGAGAATTACTTCGTCGTGAAGTTGCTTGAAAACGTCACTGTCTATCAGTTCTTCTACGCTTTCAAAGAAATATTTCGCTTTCACGCCAATGCAATGGGCATGAGATTGAAGGTCTTTTCCTACACCGATGAACTTCTCAACACCACGCTGTTGACAGAGCATTCCTACCTCTTGATAGAGTTCATCGGTAGTCATTCCGCTCTGATAGATGTCACTGAGGATGAGCGTATGACGGCGTCCTTGATGATCGGGACGGCGGTTCATGAAGTCAAGTGCGATGTCAAGCGAGTTGATATCCGAGTTATAACTGTCGTTAATGAGCGTACAACCATGCTGTCCCTGCTTTACTTCAAGGCGCATGGCTATCGGTTCAAGCTGCTGCATGCGTTCATCGAGCACGTCAACCCCGACACCTAAGGTCAGTGCTACGGCTGCACAAGCAAAGGAATTGGTAACAGAGGCATCATCGATAAACGGCAATGAATACCAACTTTCATTACCTTTATATATATAGGTGACTGTAGTCGCGGTCTCTTTCTTTTCAACCGACTTGATAAAGAAAGGTGCACGCTTGTCTTTCTGCGACCAGAACAGGCGCTCACCCTTAAAATCTTCAAGCTCATTTACACAGCCATTGACGATTGGATCGTCACCATTGTAGACCACAGTCTTGGCATCATGAAACAGAATAAGCTTTTCCTTGCACTTCATTTCCTTACTGATGAAGTTCTCTTGATGGGCATCTCCGAGGTTCGTCAGCACGGCAATCGTCGGCTGAATGATATCACGCAGCGCCAACATCTCACCAGGTTGACTGATGCCTGCTTCGAAAATACCCACTTGGGTGTGCTCATTCAGCAGCCAAACACTTAGCGGAACGCCCACCTGTGAATTGTAACTTCGAGGCGAACGCGTGATAAACATATCATCACAGAGCAACTGATTAAGCCATTCTTTGACCATTGTTTTACCGTTACTTCCCGTGATTCCAACAATCGGAATATTGAATTCATCACGATGACGCTCGGCTAAACGCTGCAAAGCTTCAAGGGAGTCAACCACCTTCAAGAAGTTAGCTTCAGCGTATTCTGTGGCATAATCGGCCGGAACTTCAGTCACAACAAAGTTTCTGACCCCACGACGATAAAGCTCGGGAATATAGTAATGGCCATCATTACGGCCTGACTTGAGAGCGAAGAACAATGTCTCTTCGGGGAAACAAAGCGAGCGACTGTCTGTTAAAACAAAACCAATCTTGGCATCACTCGCACCAAAACGACGCGCACCTATCAGTGTGGTAACCTTTTCAATAGTATATGTCATCGTGTATGATATGTTATATTTGACTACAAATTTACAGTAAACCACTGACATATCAAAATAAAAAGCAGTGAAATCAAGTACATCTTGAAAAATCATACAGCATGAAAAACATACGCATCTAAGCAAGAAAGCCAACCAACTGCCATGCATCCATTCTTCCATAAGACTGAAGCAAACAAACAAGAACAGCGTTGAATCACTCCAACGCTGTTCTTATTATTAAATAACTTCATATTATTTCTAATAAAATGAGCGACGCTTTCGCTCGTGTTATCCCTCAAAGTTCTTTTTACCTAAAAACTAATCCTATGAAAATCTAACTAATCTTTAAACCTAAACAACTAAACCTAAATCTATATGTTAAACCTAAACAATCTGTTACCTGACGTCCTATTGACGATACAAAAGTAGCAATTGTGCACGAACACACCAAATAATTTCATCCTTTTTTGCACTAATTTGCTGACGTTTTGATTTATATCAACAAACAACAGGAAAGAAGTGACTTTCCTTTACGTTTGTTTACAAATCACGGTTCAATATCAATCCTGTTTGATGAAGACCCGACATGGAAGCCAACTCATACTTTATTGTCCTTTCACTGCCCACTCGATTACTGCCACTTCCCGGGATATTATAGATCAAAGGCATACAAAGGATTGTTTGTTTCGGATTGTTTTAACACACCACATACAAGTTCAGAAGCAGAAACAAATATCAAAACTACTGACAACACCTGTTTTCTGATAATACATTATATAATAAGGACACCCCTTTGAAAATGGCAGAAACACGACAATATGTTATGAGAAATATACTTTTCTACAGCTTTTTTAACTTAAATCTTTTGGAAATCAAATTGAAACTTATTTACCTTTGCACTCGTAAAAGAGTTATAAACAAACAAAAAGAGAGTAATTATGAAAAAGTTTTTGATGACTTTAGTAGCAGCATTTGCTGTTGCAATGAGCGCTAATGCACAGGTTTATGTAGGTGGTGGCTTTGGCATTAACGGTGTAGACAATGGTAACACCACTGTAACAACCTACAAATTCATCCCTGAAGTAGGTTACAACTTCAACGAAAATTGGGCTGCCGGTATTGCATTTGGCTGGGAAGGCGCAAGCAAGGGCGGTACAAAGACACTTGAAGTCAACCCATATGCACGCTTCACTTTCGTTCATACAAAGTATGTTAACCTATTCGTTGATGGCGGTTTTGGCTATAAGCACACTTACAACAACCGCAATGATGCCGATCTTTGGGCTGTAGGTGCACGTCCAGGTGTTGCAGTAAACCTCACAAAGAAACTTTCGTTTGTTTCTCATGTAGGTTTCCTTGGCTGGTCACAGAGCAAGGACAACAACAGCAATTCGAAGACAAGCAGATACGGTCTTGACCTCGATGGCAACGACATCACGTTCAGCCTGTACTACAACTTCTAAGTTTAAGGGGGCTATAACCCACGAAACAAAACAGCCGATTCCCTCATGGAGTCGGCTGTTTTCTTTTTACACCACGTGCTTACTGATATTGAAGATCACAAAACACACAATAGAAAGGTTGAGCTTTCAAGGCTTTATCTCTCGCAAGAGAATAAGAGTGAGGCCATGTTATGCCTCACATGATTTATCTTTACAAATGCTTTCGCAAGAAGGCCCCTGTTCTAAAATAAAACATCGGCGGTCAGAAATACGCGAGTTTTGAGCCACCTTAACAACCAACTGATTATCAAATGCTTATAGAAAACACAACACTTTATTCCACATTTCAACGTAAACAAAAGTTGTGATTTGCGTCAAATCACATGGTCATCTGCATCAAATGAGCATGCCAAGTGACTTGAAATACACGACAAGATGATGCAGATTACAGGCTGATTTGACGCAAAACAGGAACTCAAGGAAAGGAAAAAGAGAAATCAAAGCCGTCAAGAAGAAAGAAAACTTGCTGTTTCTCATCTTCTTTTTCCTTAGATTGCAACTTTTAAAGTGCATGTTTTTACACCAATTTTCTTTACATATCAGCTGTAATCTACTACCTCATTCCCCCCTAAAGAAAAACGTCCGTATAAGCATATGAAGCATACTTACACGGACGATTGGCGATATAAAGAGTTATGTGTTGGTGCTACTTGCGGGGCGACGGAGTTGGAGATACACCGGTTTTTCCACGGAAAATAAAGCCCACATTACCTTTAAGCTTGTTTTCTGACATGGCATCTACCTGCAAAGAGAGTGCTATAATCTGCATAGCTACAACCGACTTGACCTTTGAAAAGCCAAAGGAATAATTGCTGTTCCCAGCAAAAGCGATACTGATTTTATGGCTTCCTTTATTATAATTGAGTTCAAATACGGCCGTTTTAGGGTTCAACAGAAAGCCTACCGGACTGAGATTATAATAGCCTGTGAAGCATGTGATGTCCTGATTTGGAGCTGATTTCAACGCTTCTTTCAGTGCATTGTCGTTCACATAATCGGCAAAAAGGCTCATCGGGAAGTTCTTTATGGTCAGCGTACTGTCGGTCAATATCTCCCATTTCACGTCAGACGAATCACTCACATACTTCTTGTCAGTGGCACTCCAACGCTGATAATAGGTCTTACCTGCATAAGATCCCCTCACCTGTTGATAGGCCTGCTGTTGCTGTTCACGGGTAAGACTGTTGTCATTGCCACCACCTGGTTCACAAGCAGTAAAGGTTAAACCGAGCACTGTCAGGCATCCTAACAGCCATAGATACATTTTGTTTGTTTTCTGTTCCATTTTATATAAGGTTTATTTTGGTTTATCTACCCCCTAAATGTCAATGAAGAAGAAAACTTGCCTGATATGACATTAAATAATTGTTAAAATCAAGAAATATAGGCAAGACTGTCTTAACTTTGTGTTTAACAAATAAAATGAGGAGAGTAAATGGTATAAGAAAAAACGCAGAATGACGTTTTTTAAACCATAAGAGGATATCCAAGCGCGGCATGAAACTATTCACCACAGACAAGGAACTGACCATAGTTCACAAGTTAAGCAGGGGCGAAGCCACTGCCATTGACTTGTTATATGCCGAGTATGCGCCTTTTCTTACGGCGGTTTGTGCGCGTTATATCCCGCAGAACGATGACATGAAAGATGTCTTGCAAGAGGCTTTCATCAAGATGTTCAACAAGGGAAACACGTTCACCTATCGTGGAAAAGGATCGCTGAAAGCCTGGGCAACGCGCATTGTTATCAACGAGGCATTGCTTTTTCTGCGTCAACAGGCAAAGGAAGATGTGCTGACAACCGACAGGGATTTGCCTGAAACAGTCGATGAGGAGCCAGAAGTAAACACGCTTTCTACCGACGAAATAACAGCTATGATAAGGCAGTTGCCCACGGGATATCGCACAGTATTCAACCTATATGTCATCGAAGGAATGAGTCATCAGCAAATAGCTGAACTGCTGAATATCAAGCCTGACACCTCAGCCTCACAGCTTCACAAGGCCAAGGTGATGTTGGCTCATATGATAAAATCACACCAACGACAAGAAGAAAAGACGGTATGGAGAATTGGATAAACGACATTAGGAAACGCTTTGAGAGGCATCAGCAGGAGCCTCCAAAGGGCTTGTTCGGCGATATCAAGGCCGAGATGCTGCGCCGTGGCCTTGCTTCGACCACCTCTTCTGCCCCTCGCCCAACTGCAACGCTTCGCAAATGGTGGATTGCAGCAGCCTGTATTGGTGGCCTGATTGCAGGAACTGCTGTGTGGTGGTTACGCAATTCAGCGCCCGAAATGACTGCTGTCATCGCTCATCAACAGGCGAACCACGTAGGAAAACAGGCTGCATACAAGAATAAAACAGTGGAAACACAACAGCAGATAGTGCAACAAAAGCTTGCATCATGGGCTGTCGGTCTCTCCGGAACAAGGCAATCGGACCGTCAAAAGCAGGAGATTACGGCAGCGTCTGCCACGGTACAGACTCCTATACAAGTGCAACCGTCTGCAACAAGCACTGATACAACAGAGACAAAACCTAGAAAACGTCCCATAATATCAAGTCAACAGAATGATAAAGTCATAGCCGCACTTGAAGGAAACCTCGTATCTTTCGCTCCTCAACGCCTTTCATTAGGCGTTTATATGGGTGGCAAAGGCTTGTCGAACGGAGTTTCAAACAATGGATTTCATAGTGTATCATTTAGGCAAGCAATGCTGAATGAAGATGAAAAAGGCAAGCAGATATACAGTGCTCCGGGCTATTTGCCACAGCAATATCACCATCGATTGCCCGTCAAGATAGGTCTTTCTGTAGGATATCAGATAAGCCGAAACTGGACTATCCATACCGGATTGACCTACAGTTACCTGTCGGCAAGCATCTCAAACGCTAACTTATCGGATGGCAAAGACGGTCTGCAACGCCTGCATTATGTCGGTATTCCATTGGCTGCAAGCTATAGGTTGTGGCAATATAAGCGGCTCCATGTCTACGCAACAGCAGGTGGTGAGGTCGAGAAACTCGTCAGCGGACAACTTCGTGAGCCACAGACTACAATGCAGGAAACCCCAAAGAGCGAGCCCCTTCGTATCAAGGAATCGCGCTTACAGTGGTCAGTCAATGGCGCTGTCGGCTTGCAATATCAGCTTACTGATCGGATTGGACTCTATGCAGAACCTGGAGTGAGCCATTACTTCAATAACGGCAGCGATGTTGAAAACAGCTACAAGCATCGTCCAACAGGCTTCCAATTGCAATTAGGAATGAGGATTAAATAATCAAAATAAAGAAAATTATGAAGAAAATTATGATGTTATTGTGTGCCGTCTGTCTGTTGATAGGCTGCACAAGCAGTCAGAAAGCGGTGAAATATCAAGTGGCTAAGAACTACTTCTTCGTTAATAATTCACCATATTCCGGGTTATTAAAGATAACAACAGAACAGGAACTCGGTAAGTATTTCGGTATGGCAGCCACCATGGGAAAGGACGGACAACCGACTGAAATAGACTTCAAGAAGCAGTTTCTCATTGCAAAAATACTGCCGGAAACAGACACTTTGACCCGCATTGACCCTGTTTCAGTGACAGAAGAAGACAACACACTTCACGTGAAATACAATATTCAGCGTGGCGAGAAGCAGTCTTATACGATGCAACCTTTCTCCCTTCTCATCGTTGACAGACAGTATATGGACAAAGAACTCAAAGAGTAAAGTCATTCAAATAGGTGTGAAAGCAAGACTTTCACACCTATTATTATTAATATGATGCCCCCTAAAAGCTCCGGTTTCAAGCGTCGTTCAATCGGTTTTCCAAACTTGACACCAAGCAACATGCCGACAATGGCAAGCAGAAATGACACAAGGCCGATGATGACAAGAGGAGACATGAGCATTGATATATGGCGGAAGCCCATGCAGGCAAACGATATTCCAATGGCCAAGGCATCAATACTTGTGGCCAAAGCCAACAGCAGTTGGGTCTTCAGTTTACAGGGATTCAGCGAGTGGTTTTCGGCAGGAAGAAACGCATCGCGTATCATTCGCCCTCCCAAGAAAGTTAAAAGACCAAAGGCTATCCAATGGTCAACCTCTTCAAGATAACGGGAGAAGGTGCTTATCCCGAGCCATCCAAGCAGTGGCATAGCGGCTTGAAAGAGGCCGAAAAGCAAGGCCATGCGCAACGTTATGGGCCAAACCATGCGCTTGATGATAATGCCACCGGCAATCGAAACCGTAAAACAATCCATGGCTAAAGCCACTGCAAGGAACCAAATATCAAGCTGATTCATCTGTATATATACAAAAAAACTCCCCTCTCTTGACACGAAGGGGAGTGTTATTTGATTTATTTTCTTACCTAACCTGAACTACAAGATACTTGCTTGTGCTCCAGAATATCTGCGGATTTGTTATCGTAAGCACATATTCCTTATTGGCATCACGCGTCAATGTGTAGCTGCTTGCAGGGTGAAGTGTCAACAGACGAGCCGACTTAGAATAAAGTTTAATCACCTTATCCACGCGGATATCAATCTTGGTAAAGTAGTTCTTATTGAAGTTTCCCTGCAGAACTTTACCCTCATCGATAATGCGTTGATCCTTCAGTTCTTTCTTTGTGCCAAACACATACCATGCAGTGTTGAGCTGTTTGTCCTGTACATTAATCGTTTCTGTCTTCTGTGCACTCTCCGTTGTGAGGTGACTCACATTGGTATTCAGGTTGTTAATCGTTTCATCAAGCTCCCCGATGTGAATGTCTTTGGCATCAAGTTCGGCACGTAACTGGCGCAATTGTTGGTCTTTCTCATCCAACTGCTTCACCAAGTTGTCAATAGTTGACTTGAGTTGACTGCCTTTCAGCGAGCTACTTGCTAACTGTTGACGCAGCTTAGCAATGAGTTCACGGTTCTTCTGCATACGCTCGGCGATGAACTTAACGTTATCTCTGAGCACCTGTTTCTTGTTAGCTCCCTCACCATCTTTAGCGATAGTAACACGGTTCTCGGCCTCATTAATCTGACGAAAACCCTCTTGAACCTCGTTCATCAGGCCCATCATGTCGTTGATTTCAGTATCTTTCTGCGCAAGAATCTGCTGCAGAGAGTCATTCTGTTCGGTGCCTGCGACGTTGTCTTTCGACTTGTTCTGATTACAACTTGTAACAGCCAGCAATAACATTCCGACTGAAACGAAAAGCAATTTCTTCATAGTTTTTCACTCCTCTAATTTTAGTTTCTTATCTTTACCTTTCTTTATACTATGTCCTGCGAGTGTGATTACAATCTCTCCTCGCGGATCTTTCTCTGTAAAATGGGCGATAACCTCCTGCAATGTGCCACGAACGTGCTCCTCATACAGCTTGGAAATCTCTCGCGCTACACTCACTTGGCGGTCTTCTCCAAACACATCGGCAAACTGTTGCAGTGTTTTCAGCAACCGATAGGGCGACTCATAGAACACCATTGTGCGCGTTTCGTCCTGCAAGGAGAGCAGATGTGTCTGCCGACCTTTCTTCTGTGGCAGGAAACCTTCAAAGCAGAAGCGGTCGCACGGCAGCCCCGATGACACCAAAGCTGGCACAAATGCCGTTGCACCGGGAAGCGTTTGGACTTCTATTCCGGCTTGGGAAGCCTCGCGAGACAGGTAAAAACCGGGGTCACTAATGCCCGGAGTACCGGCGTCACTCACCAATGCTATGGTCTCACCTGCCCTTAATCGCTCCACAATTCCTTGTGCCGTTCCATGCTCATTGAACTTATGATGTGCCATCAAACGGTTCTTAATGTCGAAGTGTTTCAGCAAGATTCCCGACGTACGGGTGTCTTCTGCCAGCACAAGATCGGCTTCTTTCAATATCCGAATGGCCCGAAGCGTCATGTCTTCCATGTTGCCAACGGGCGTAGGCACAATGTATAACGTTCCCATATTCAGTCACAAATATATACAATTCTCCAAGATGTGCAAAATAAAGCGGGGCTTCTTTGCAATTTTTAAAATATAAACTGGTAAGTGGTAAGATTTGTTTTTTTCATACTTCAAGGCTTACAAACTGTCATTCAGGCCCATATTGCCGCCCGATATGCCCATGCTTGCTTTGCAGGAGCCATGAGGGAGCCAACCATGATGAATGACTTCAGTTTGCAATATGGCCCATTTTACCGTGCAATCTCACCCATATTAGCCGTTAATCTCACCCATTTTACCGCGCAATATGGCTGAGATTGGACTGCAATATG
>ERZ772807.814-NODE-814-length-18368-cov-10.364877_pt1 | contig 18368 bp, 18 predicted proteins | sample MGYA00511472_ERZ772807 | MGnify/ENA primary metagenome ERZ772807 (study PRJEB29015, sample SAMEA2737947) | human oral metagenome | biome: human oral; feature: human-associated habitat; material: dental | place: China | collected 2039 ...
TAGTCTCGCTATTGGCTTGAAACTCGCCTTGTATCCGCACCAAAATGAATAAAAACTTGGCTATGCTGCTTATGAACATGGGTTCTTATTAACAATAGGACACCCATCATGACCAAAACCCTCCTTTCCGCCGCCGCCCTGTTGCTGCTTGCCGCCTGCGGTGGCGAGCCTGCCAACAATGCCCAAACCGCCAGTCCAAACAATGCCCCAGCCGCCAGCAGCGTGCCAGCTACATCCGATGCCGCCCCCACCGCCAATCCACAAGGCAGCCTGATTGAGCGCATCAACAACAAAGGCACGATTACCGTTGGCACCGAAGGCACCTACGCCCCCTTCTCCTACCACGACAAAGACGGCAAACTCACAGGCTACGATGTGGAAGTAACCCGCGCCGTGGCAGACAAACTGGGCGTTAAAGTGGAATTCCGCGAAACCCAATGGGACGGCATGATGGCAGGCCTGAAAGCAGGGCGTTTTGACGTGGTCGCCAACCAAGTGGGCTTAACTTCGCCCGAACGCCAAGCCACCTTTGACAAATCCGAGCCATACAGTTGGAGCGGCGCGGTGTTGGTGGTGCGCAAAGACGACGACAAAATCAAAAGCCCAGTCGATATTAAAGGCGTAAAAACCGCGCAATCGCTCACCAGCAATTTCGGCGAAAAAGCCAAAGAAGCAGGCGCGGAACTCGTGCCCGTGGATGGTTTGGCGCAATCGCTCACGCTGATTGAACAAAAACGCGCCGATGCCACGCTCAACGACGAGCTTGCCGTGTTGGATTATTTGAAGAAAAACGCCAATGCCAACGTGAAAATCGTGTGGCACGCGCCCAAAGAAGAACGCGTGGGCTCTGGCTTGATTACCAACAAAGGCAACGACGAAGCCATCGCCAAATTCAGCGGCGCAATGAAAGAGCTGCAAGCCGATGGCACCTTGAAAAAACTGGGCGAACAATTCTTCGGAAAAGACATCAGTGTTAAATAATTTCCTACAAAATCTGCCCTTTATGACCCCGCAACGCGCCCAGTTGGTTATGGACGCGTTTGTGCCGTTGGTGAAATCGGGTTTTATGGTTTCCGTGCCGCTCACGTTGGCATCGTTTGTGTTCGGCATGATGATTGCCACCGCCGTTGCGCTCGTGCGCGTGATGCCGCGCGGCGGCTGGCTGCACCGCATGGTGCTGGCGGTATTGAAGGTGTATATCTCCATTATTCGCGGCACGCCAATGGTGGTGCAGCTTGCCATCGTGTTCTACGGCTTGCCCGCGATGAATGTGTTTATTGACCCCATTCCCGCCGCCATCATCGGCTTCTCGCTCAACGTGGGCGCGTATGGCTCGGAAACCGTGCGCGCGGCGATTTTGTCCGTGCCCAAAGGGCAATGGGAAGCGGGCTTTTCCATCGGCATGACGTATATGCAAACCTTTCGCCGCATCATCGCGCCGCAAGCCTTGCGCGTTGCCGTGCCGCCGTTGAGCAATTCGTTTATCGGCTTGTTTAAAGAAACGTCGCTGGCATCGTTTGTAACTGTAACCGAGCTGTTTCGCGTTGCCCAGCAATACGCCAATTTGTCTTACGACTTTTTGCCTGTTTACATTGAAGTGGGGCTGGTGTATTGGCTGTTCTGCTGGGTGCTATTCGTTGCCCAAGCGCGCTTGGAAAAACACTTTGACCGCCATGTGGCAAGATAAACGTTTTCAGGCTGCCTAAGCGCATATAGGCAGCCTGAAAAACCATTTGGGCAGTTCTAAATATTTATCGCATGGTTTACGCATCCCCTTTTCAGGCTGCCTTTGCCACGCTAACCCATTCAATCTTTTTCAGGCTGCCTATCAACCCATCAGCCCCGAAAGTTCCCCATGATACAAATCCGCAATATCCACAAAACCTTCGGCAGCAACACCATCCTGCGCGGCGTCGATTTAGACGTTGCCAAAGGGCAAGTGGTCGTCATCCTTGGGCCATCAGGCTCGGGCAAAACCACCTTTTTGCGCTGCCTCAACGCGCTAGAAATCCCCGAGCAAGGCAGCATCTGCTTTGAGCGCGAACCCATCGTCAGCATCGATTTCGCCACGCAGCACAGCAAAAAAGACATTCTCGCCCTGCGCCGCAAATCGGGCATGGTGTTCCAGCAATACAACCTGTTCCCACACAAAACCGCGCTAGAAAACATTATGGAAGCGCCCGTTCAGGTGCAAGGAAAGCCCAAAGCCCAAGCGCGCGAAGAAGCGCTTGCCCTGCTCGCCAAAGTGGGCTTGGCAGACAAAGCCGATTTATACCCCTACCAGCTATCGGGCGGACAACAACAGCGCGTAGGCATCGCCCGCGCCCTTGCCCTGCAACCCGAATTGATGCTGTTTGATGAACCCACCTCCGCGCTAGACCCCGAGCTGGTGCAAGACGTGCTCAACACCATGAAAGCCCTCGCCACCGAAGGCTGGACGATGATTGTGGTTACCCACGAAATCAAGTTCGCGCTGGATGTCGCCGACGTGGTGGTGGTGATGGACGGCGGCGTGATTGTGGAACAAGGCTCGCCCGAAACCCTGTTTGCCAACCCGCAGCATGAGCGCACGAAGAGTTTTTTGAGCAGGTTGAAGGCGGAGTAGGAGGGAATAGAGGCAGCCTGAAAACGCGCAAAGCCAATTTCAGCGAAGCTTAAACCTGAAAGACAGCGCGGCGCGCTACGCTTTCCATTCCAATGCCAAGTTATACAACGCTTTTTTGTTTTCGCCCGTGATTCGGGCGGCGAGTTCGGCGGCTTGTTTGGTGGGCAGCTCGCTTGCCAAAATCCGCATCACGTTTTGCGCTGCTTCGGGCAGCGCGTCGCGTTTTTGCGGCGGCGCGGGGTGGATAACCAGCACCATTTCGCCGCGCGATTGGTTGCTGTCGGCGGCTAAGGCAGCCTGAATTTCGCTTACGCTGCCGGTTAAAAAGGTTTCAAAGGTTTTGCTGATTTCGCGCGCCAGCATGATGCGACGTTGGGGCAGGACGGCGGCCATGTCGTTTAAGGTGTCGGCGATGCGGTGCGGCGTTTCAAAGGCGATGATGGGGTAATCGGCGGTTTGCCACGCGGCGAACAGTTTGGCGCGCTCGCTGGATTTGGGCGGCAAAAAGCCGTGGAAATAGAAGTTTGGCTCGGCGATGCCCGCCACGCTCAACGCGCCCATCACGGCAGACGCGCCCACCACAGGCACGGTCGGGTAGCCCGCTTCGCGCACCCGCGCCACCAGTTTTGCCCCGGGGTCGCACACGGCGGGCGTGCCGGCATCGGAAATTTGGGCGACGATTTGCCCGCTCCCGAGTGCGGCTATGATTTTGCCCGCCATTTGCTGCTCGTTGTGTTCGCGCACGGAAACGAGTTTGGCTTGGATGCCGTAGGCAGACAGGAGCTGGGCGGAAACGCGCGTGTCTTCGGCGCAGATGAGGTCTGCTTTTTGCAGCACGGCAAGGGCGCGCAGGGTGATGTCGGCAAGGTTGCCGATGGGCGTGGCAACGATGTAGAGCGTGCCGGAGGCGAGGGTGTCTTGGGCTTTTTGGAGGTGTTTTTGCATGGTGTGGTGTGGTTTTCAGGCTGCCTTTGGCAAGACGATTGCTTCACGGCAGCCTGAAAATGAGTGAACAAAGGAAAGCGAATTTTAACGCGAAACGAGGTTTCAGGCTGCCTGATGCTTGGCGGGCATAATATAGGCAGCCTGAAAGCAAAAAAGCCACGTTTCAGGCTGCCTAATATGAATTGTTCTTGACGTAATTTTTTTTTTTTTTACTATAATTAACAAATAAGCCGTTTTGTTATTTTTTGTTTATCTAGTTGGAAGGAATAAAATTGAAACCTTATTTGTTGATTGCAGTATGTTTTTTGGCTGGATGCGGTGCGCATTCTGTGCGATTGCCCGAGTGGCAGGCGATTGATGGCAGCCGCGCCGATGGCACAGTTACTTTGGCTTATGAGCAAAATTTCCGCTCCCGCTTAACACCCCGCAGCGGGCAGGATAACGAGGTGGCGAAAACACGTTGCCGAGTTTGGGGCTACAACAGCGCCGAGCCGTTTGGCGGCTCAACACGAAGCTGCGTGGCAACGCCCGCGCGCGCTAATGCCAAAGTGTCGTGTCTGATTTGGCGATTTGAAAAACGTTACCAATGCACCAATCATGCCAGCGATAAAATGCAACACGCGCCGATGCAACAGCAGCCCATTCAAAACAACATCACGATTGAATTAAGCCCCACCAATCTGCCGCAAGTGAAAACGCAATAAGCCCATAGGCAGCCTGAAAATCCATTTCAGGCTGCCTCTGTGTTAAGATGATGTCCGTTTACACGAATGTTTCGCGCGAACAATGGCACAATGCCCAAGGCAGCCTGAAACAGCTTTTCAGGCTGCCCTCGCGTTCCGATTATGTTTACAAGCCCTCTATGATTACTCCCCCGCTCGGCATCTACCGCCACTACAAAGGCAACCTTTATCAACTGCTGCACATCGCCTGCCACAGCGAAACCGAAGAGCCGCTCGCCGTGTACCGCGCGTTATACGGCGATTACGGCGTGTGGGTGCGCCCGCTGGCGATGTTTACCGAAAACGTCGTAACGGAGCAGGGCAGCGTGGCGCGGTTTGCGTTGGTGAAGGCGGTGGATTAGGGGCGGTTTAGGCTTTTGCCGCCATGCCAAAAGGCAGCCTGAAACAGAGAATACGGTTTCAGGCTGCCTTTTGTTGGTGGAATGGGCAAAGGCCGGGGCAGAATACTTGGGGCGCGGGTGGCAATGTTCCCCGCGTAGGTACGCCGCGATGCGCGGCGTGGTATGGCAAAAATAAAGATGGGGCAGCCTGAAAGCCAAAATGGAACGGCAACGGCTCGTCGCCAAATGGCGCGGTGGATAAAGCTGTGTTTGTCGTCGAGCCGCCGCCGCTCCATAAAGGCAGCCTGAAACAAGCATGGCGAAACCAAAGCGCAAAAAAAACAGCCCAAAACCGCATCACACGATTTCAGGCTGCCTTATCCGTCTCAAACTATTTTTTCACCACCAGCACCACCGCCGAAGCCTTAAACAACGCCGTCGCCGTTTGCCCCACCTGCAAATGCAAGGCTTGCGCGCTGTGCAAGGTAATCCCCGCGCTCACCGCCAAGCCGTCCACATCCAATTCCACCACCGCGTTCACCGTGCCGCGATGGATTTGGCGAATGGTGCCACGAAGCTGATTGCGCGCCGAAAACGCATAATCATCTGCATCCGTTGCCAGCAGCACGCTGCCCGCTTTCACCAACGCCAGCACGCTTTTGCCCACCGCCAAATCCAGCCCCGCCACGCTCTCGCAAGTAATCGCTGCCGCAATTTCCTTGCCGCCGGCCAGCTCAATGATAATTTCGCTGTTTACCGCGCCGTTTTTAATGCTTTTCACCGTGCCTGCAAATTGATTACGCGCACTCGTTTGCATGATTTTGATTCCTTTGTGTGGTTGAAAAAAGGGCGCATGGTAGCACAAACCCAAGGCAGCCTGAAAACGGGTTTTCCATTTTCAGGCTGCCTTAATCCTTGGCGTTACAGCTTGTTCAGCTTCAACCACGCTTCAATATCCTGCGGCGACATCTCGCCTTTTTCTTCCTTGTCCAGCTTGTTGATTTGCTTGCCGCCGCTGTATTTTGCCAACACGGGCGTGCCCAGCAAGCCATATTGCTGTTTAAACGCCGCCCACGCGGCTTTGTCCTGCTGCAAGAAATGCACGTTCACAAAATAGAGCTTGCCGCTGAGTTTATGCGCTTTGATGTAACGCTTAAAAATCGGCTCAAACGCGCTGCAATCGCTGCAACTGGGCCGCCCGATGTAGGCATAAAACGTGTCGCCTCGGGCAACTTTGGCTTTGAAACTGTCCACCGTTAAGCTGTCCAGCTCAAAATACATATCGGTGTATTGCTTTTCCAGCTCGGTCGTGCGCTGGGCGGAGAGCTTGACCGCCATTTCTTTTTCGGCCAGTTTGGCGTTGAGCTGTTTGATTTCATCGGCTTGGCTGTTGCCTTGCTGGGCGTTTTGTTGCGCGCAGGCGGTTAAAAGCAGCGCGAGGCCGGCGGCGAATAAGGCGGGTTTTGTTTTCATGGTGAACTCCTTTTCGTTAGAAAACGCGAAAATTATACGCTTTTGGGCAGCCTGAAAGTTGTGTTAAGTCATGCGCTTGGCTTTTCAGGCTGCCTTTTATGAGCGCGCATGAAAAAACACGTTTCGCGCGGGGCAAAACGTGTTTTTCCGTTTTCAGGCTGCCTCTGCCGCGCGTTCGGGCAGCTGCGCCAGAATGCTGCTGCTGGCTTGAACGCTGTCGCCAATGGCAACGGCGGGGACGCTGCCCGGCGGCAAATACACGTCCACGCGCCCGCCGAAACGGGCAAAGCCGATGCGTTCGCCGCGCACAAGGCTGCCGGTTTGCGCGTAGCAATCGCCATAATGCTGAACCATGGTAACGGCTTGCTGACGGTCGGTGCGCAGGTGCAAGGTGTGGCGTTTGCCGTTTGGCTGCACTTGCACGCTGCCGCGGATGGGGCTGCGGATGGCGTAGGCACGGAAGAAATGGGTGCGGATGCTGATTTTGAGCGCGTCTTGTTCGGTGTAGGGGTTGTGGGCGTTTTCCACCAGAATCACGCGCCCGTCGGCGGGCGAGAGCAGGGCGTCGGCATCCATGGGAATATTGCGCGCGCGGTCGCGGAACAAATGCGCACTCGCCAGCGTGGCAAGCAGCAGCCACAGCGCGAGCTTGGGGCCGTTGGCGGTGCAGCAATAAGCAAACAGCGTGAGCGCGGCGAGCGTGCCGATGATGCGCCAGCCTTCGCGGGCAACAACGGGATGGGGGTAGAAGCGGTTCATTTTCAGGCTGCCTTTATTTGTTTGATGGGAAAGGGGATTTTATGTTGCTTGGGCGGGGGTGTAAATGGTTTCAGGCTGCTTGGGGCAGCCTGAAAAGGGGGAAATTGCTAGGTTTTAATCTGAGCCTTGTTTTTCCCTTTCTAAAATATCCAAGATAACTGATTTAGCAAATAAATGATATGGAATAAATCTAATTAAATCGTTATTTGCACGCATGGCAATACCGACCCATTCAATAGAATTCCCACACATTCTTAAAACTACACCGCCACTCATTCCATTAACAGCGTTACCAAATTTGATGTTCTCATCTTCTTTTTGGATTGCAAATCCCAATTCATCTCTTATACATGTTCCTCCAAAAATATGAGCTCTATGATTAAATCGGTTTATTTGACTAGTCTTACCTTCATCATCTATTTCAAAATCAATTTCATTTTGTTCTAATGGAAACCCATAAGCAAATAGTCTCTCATTTAAAATTGGTGCTTTCTCAGATAGGAGGTATGCACCTATTTCATTATCATCGAAATTTAAATACCCATACGGTTTTAAATTACCCACCCCAACTAATTCCATTATTAAAATTTTCTCTCCAAGAATTAAATCATCTTGAATAGCTATTGCAGAAGGATTTTTAGGGATGAGCAATAGATTTTCTGGTTTAATATTTTCTCTGTCAAAATTTCCTAAGTATGTTTTATATATTACCCCTAAACCACTAATTGCTTCTTCATCTATTTTATTATTTTTATCTAAAAATGAGTGATATAGGCAAGAAAGATAGTATTTGTCTTTGAGCTTTATGATTACTCCTGTGCCAGTGTTGCTCACATAACCACGTGATATATATGAAAATTTTCTAATGGGTTGCGCTACATCAGATTCAGTAATTTTTCTTAATAAATTTTCCATGAAATATTTAGTAATTAAAATAATATCTGTCGAAGTTAATATTAAATCAGCCTGAAACCCCATCCCCCATTTTCAGGCTGCCTATTCTCAAACTACACCCATCAAGCCAATTTAGCTAACGCTGCTTTCACTTTCCCCATCTTATCCTCCAACTCCGCCAATTCCGCCTTATCTTTCTCCACCAAATGCGCAGGCGCTTTGTCCACATAGCCCGCTTTGCTCAATTTGGCATTCAGCTTATCCAACGCTTTTTGCAGCTTCTCGGCTTCTTTGGTAAGCCGTGCGGTTTCGGCGGCTTTGTCCACTTCCACTTTTAGCATCAGGCGTGCGCCGTTGCAGATGGCAACGGGGGCATCTTCGTTTTCAGGCAGCGTGGCAACTTGTTGCACTTCGCTTAATTTTGCTAGCGCGGGCAGGTAGGCAGCCAGTTCGCTGAGGTCGTCTGCGCTTTCTATAAACAGCGGGGCTTTGACGCTGGGTTGCACGCCCATTTCGCCGCGCAGGTTGCGGATTGCGCCAATCAGCTCTTGCAGGGCGGTCATTTTGTTGAACGAGCTGGGTTCTACTAGGCTTAAATCAGCTTCGGGGAAGCGGGCGAGCATGATGCTGTCGGCGGTTTTTTTGTCGCATAGGGGGGCGATGGTTTGCCACAGCTCTTCGGTGATAAACGGAATAATGGGGTGCAGCAGGCGCAGGCTGGCTTCTAGCACGCGCAGCAGGGTGCGGCGGGTGGCGCGTTGGCGACTGGCGCAGCCTGTTTGCAGTTGCACTTTGGCAAGTTCCAAATACCAGTCGCAAAAATCGTTCCACACAAAGCTGTATAACAATTCTGCTGCTAAATCAAAGCGGTAGGTTTCATAAGCGGTGGCGGCTTCGGCTTCTACTTGTTGCAGTCGCCCGATTATCCATTGGTCGGGGAAGGAGTAGGCGCGGGGTTCGTGTTCGGTTGCGCCTACGCCGCAATCTTGGTTTTCGGTGTTCATCAACACGAAATTGGTGGCGTTCCAAATTTTGTTGCAGAAATTGCGGTAGCCTTCGGCACGCTTAAAATCAAAATTCACGCTGCGCCCTAGGCTGGCATAGCTTGCCATGGTGAAGCGGAGCGCGTCTGCGCCCATGGCGGGTATGCCTTCGGGGAACAGTTTTTCGGTGGCTTTTTTCACGGCGGGGGCGGTTTCGGGTTTGCGTAAACCTGTGGTGCGTTTGATGAGCAGGTTGGGCAAGTCTATACCGTCAATCAAGTCCACGGGGTCGATGACGTTGCCTTCGGATTTGGACATTTTTTTGCCTTCGTGGTCGCGCACGATGCCGTGGATATAGACATCGCGGAACGGCACTTTGCCAACGATGTGCGTGGTCATCATTATCATGCGGGCAACCCAGAAGAAGATGATTTCGTAGCCTGTTACCAGCACGCTGGACGGGATAAACGCTTTCATGGCGGCGGTGTCGGGCTCACCATTTTTCCAGCCGAGGGTGGAGAAGGGGACGAGCGCGGAAGAGAACCATGTGTCCAGCACGTCGTTGTCGCGGGTGAGTTTCAGGCTGCCTGCTTGTGCTTGGGCTTCGGCTTCGCTGCGGGCAACGTAAATCTTGCCTTGCTCGTCATACCACGCGGGGATTTGATGCCCCCACCAAAGCTGGCGCGAGATGCACCAGTCTTGGATATTGTTCATCCATTGGTTATAGGTGTTGACCCAGTTTTCAGGGATAAAGCGCACCTGCCCGCTGTCCACGGCGTGTTTGGCTTTTTGCGCCAAGCTCATGCCTTTGAATTCGGATTCTGGCTCGCCGCCGTTGGGGGTAGCGCTCATGGCGACAAACCATTGGTCAGTCAAATACGGTTCAATTACTGTACCTGTGCGGTCACCACGTGGGCGCATTAGGGTGTGGGGTTCAATTTTTTCCAACAAACCTGCTGATTTTAAGTCTTCAATGATTTTGTCGCGGGCAACAAAACGGTCTAAACCGCGATAGGCAGGCGGTGCGTTGTCGTTCATCACGGCTTGCGGCGTAAACAGGTTGATAACTTCCATTTCATGCCGCTGCCCGACTTGATAGTCGTTGAAATCGTGTGCGGGTGTAATTTTGACGCAGCCTGAACCAAATGCTTTGTCCACATATTCGTCTTCAATAATCGGAATAACGCGGTCGGTCATGGGAACGTGTACCATTTTTCCAACTAAATGCGCATAACGCTCATCTTGGGGGGCAACGGCTAATGCGCCGTCCGCCAAAATGGTTTCAGGGCGCGTGGTGGCGATGTGCATAAATTCGCCGTCTAAGCCTTGACCTGCTACGAACGGATAGCGGACGTAATACATAAAACCTTGTTCTTCCACATTTTCCACTTCCAAATCCGACACCGCCGTGCCTAGTACAGGGTCCCAGTTCACCAGCCGTTTGCCGCGATAAATCAGCCCTTGCTCGTAGAGTTTCACAAACACTTCGGTTACAGCTTGGGCGCGGGTGTCGTCCATGGTGAAATATTCGCGCGACCAGTCGGCGGAGCAGCCAACGCGGCGCATCTGCTGCGTAATCGTGCCGCCTGATTGCTCTTTCCATTGCCACACTTTTTGCAAAAACGCCTCGCGCCCCAAATCGTGGCGCGAGATGCCTTGCGCGGCAAGCTGGCGTTCCACCACGATTTGCGTGGCGATGCCTGCGTGGTCGGTGCCGGGAATCCAGCAGGTGTTGTAGCCTTTCATGCGGTAGTAACGCGCCAAGCCGTCCATAATGGTTTGGTTAAAAGCATGACCCATATGCAGCGTGCCGGTTACATTGGGCGGGGGCAGTTGAATGGAGAAGGCTGGCGATTGGGCAAAATTGGCGGCGAAATAGCCTTTGGCTTCCCAGTTTTGATAGTGTTTGGATTCAATTTCGGCGGGGGAGTATTTGTTGAGCATGATGTTTGATATTGCTGTGTTGAAAAGGGCGAGATTATAACAAAAGCAGCCTGAAAACCGTGGATTGGTTTTCAGGCTGCGTGCGGCGTTTGCGTGAAGCGATTATTGTGCCGCAGGAGTTTCTGCTGCGGGAGCGGTTACCTCGGGGGCGTTGCTTTCAGCGGCTTTGTCTTTGCCAAAAGAGGAACAAGCAGAAAGCGCGATGGCAGCCAACACGGCGAGCAAGGCAGATTTTTTCATAATATAAACTCCTGTATGTATTAAAAAAACAGCACAACCGAAGTTGCGCTGCGGGGCATTATGACGGTGTAATTTAATTTCGTGGCGCGGTTTTACGTTTTTTTACGGGCAAAAAAAGCGGAGATTTATAATGTGAAATCAAAGGAAAAGTGGTATGGTTCGGGGCATAGGCATCCTGAAAATGCTTAATCGGTTTGCCATTTGGCTAACACAGCTTAACAATAAGGCAGCCTGAAAACCGATAAAACAACAGAAACGGCACATCAACATAAGGAGCAATCATGCAAAATCCTTTTCGCCCAACCGAGCCAACCGCCTTCAACCCCGCGCCGCTGGAAACGCTTACGTTTATGCAAAAATTCCTCGCCCCCGTTACGCTATCCGCCAACCAAGTTCGCCTAGAACCGCTTGCGCTGCAACACGAAGCGGGCTTGCGCCAAGCAGTGCAAGATGGCGAGCTTTGGAAAATGTTGGTTACTACTGCGCCCGCGCCCGAGGATGTGGCGCACTATATTCAGGCTGCCTTAAACACGCGCATGGCGTTTGCGGTGGTGGACGAAACCACAGGCGAAACCGTTGGCACAACCGCGTTTTACCAGCCCGATGCCGACATCCGCCGCGTGTATATCGGCTACACATGGTATCGCCAATCGGCATGGCGCACGCGCATCAATACCACCTGCAAATACCTGCTGCTCGCGCACGCCTTTGAAACACTGGATTGCCGCGTGGTGTGCTGGGAAACCGACAGCCTGAACACGCGCTCGCAGGCGGCGATTGAACGCTTGGGCGCAAAAAAAGACGGCGTGTTGCGCTGCCACAAAATCCGCAAAGACGGCACGCTGCGCGATACGGTGGCGTACAGTATGCTGCGCGAGGAATGGGCGGCGGCAAAAGCCGTGCTGGCGCAGAAACTGGGGCTGTGAGGCAGCCTGAAAAGTGGAATATGAGCTATTTGTGAGCCATTTATCGTAATAGTCAGTGGTTATAAAACAAGTGGTTATGATAATTGCCGAACAATGGATGAGCCATTTAAATCATAGCTTAATGGTATAAAACACGTTTCTACCGCGTTCGCCATGTTTTTGCATAAATGGGCTTAATTCATTTAGCAATCGTTTGGCGGTGGCACTGCTAATGGACAGCAAATTTTGAATTTGCTGGTTGCTTATGCGTCCATTGTTATAAGCAAATTGAAGTATGGTTATTTGGTCGTCTGATAATCCTTGTTGTAACCACCATGCCGTTAAGTTTGAGATATAACTGATTTGTAAACCACCTAGCACCGTTATATCAGGTTTGGGCAATTGGTATTCCCGCATGGCACGTTTAATCCGTTCATAACCTGAGCCAATGCTTTCAATATCGCCACTGCGAAGCAAAGCATCGGCGATAAGCGAGTTAAATGGTTTGGAATGATGTCCATTCCAGAGTGTTTGTATCGACCAGTTTTCAGGCAGCCGCCCTGCGTTCCAAAACACCACTTTATGCGGATAGACTTTGATTTGCGTAGGTGTGGAGTCGCTGTAATCCTTATGCGCAATGGCGTTAAGCAAACTTTCGCGCAAGGCTATTTCAGGCAGTCTGAGCCGTTCGCGGCGGCTTGCACCTTCAAATGAAATGTCGTAAGTGAGATATTTGGTTTTGAGCAAGTCCAGCGTTTTATCAATTTGCTCAATCAGCGAACCGTTTACACTATCTTGAAAGCGCAACTCTCCATTGGTATCAAATGCCGCAATTTTAATGAATGCGCCTTTTATCCAGCGTTCGGGGTCATTGTGAAAGAGCAAAATGGCGGCGCGGGTTAATTCGCCTCTTTCTGCAAACAAATGCAGTTTGTTTAACAGAAGATGGTTATCCCAGTTTTGAATTTCCGTCAGCCGCCCTGTTTGCATAACTTTGGTTTTGAAGCGATGAATGACTTCAAGAGATAAGTCTTCCGATGCGACATGGGCAATCGGTACGGTGTCCCATGTTCTGCCGTGTTTGCTTAATAGAAAATGTTCTAGTTCTGTCCCATCTATTAACTGTGTTGTACTGCCAGAACGCCGATAGTATCGCCCATCGTAGCTAATCGGCTGATAGGGATAGGCGGTAATTTCAATACTTAAATAGTCTTTGCCGTCTGTTTTGTGGTGTTGAACATCAGCCAAAATACCTAGCTTACTGCGAATCTTATTCGGCAAATCTTCCAATGTTTTTTTATCGTTGTCCAAGCCTACTACGTTGCCATCATCATCCTTGCCAACATATAAAATGCCGCCATGTGTATTGGCAAACGCACATAAGGTCTTGAGATATTCATCGCGCCAGCTTTGTTTGAATTCGGTATTGTAATTCTCTTGCATGATTAACTCTAAAAACGAAAGCAGTTATTATACAAGCTAACTACCTATCATTTAGGCTGCTTTATATATTGTAAATTGCTGTTTTGAGGCAGCCTGAAAGTAAACAACGAGGAGTTGCAACGAAGCCAAAACAGCGTTTCAACACGTTTTCAGGCTGCCTATGCAACCCAAGTTACCTATGCAGCCCAAATTAAAGGAGTAAACAAAATGCCCTCCCCAAGCCAAAAAGCCGCGCAAACCATCCACCAAGTGAAGCACGATTTAACCGCCGAGCAACGCCTGCAAAGCTGGCAGCAGGCGCGGGCGCAGCAGGGGCTGAACGGCGAATTTGCCGTGGCGGCGAAGCTGGGCGAGCAGGCGTTTACCGAAGAACAGGTGAAATGGATTGCCGATATGTATGGGCGGTAGGCGTGTTGCGTTTTCAGGCTGCCCAATCCGCAGCAGTCAGGCAGCCTGAAAAGCCAAAACGCGCTACAATGCTCCTTTTTTTCCATGCGCCCCGTTATGACCAGCCCGCTCCCGCAGATCGCCCAAGAATGGCAAATTGCCGATGCCCGTTTGCCCGATGTTTGCCCCGCCATCAGCATTTTTGGCAGCGCACGCCTGCCGCCAACCGTGCCTGAATACGCGCTGGCGGAGCGCGTGGCGCGGCGGCTGTCGGATGCGGGCTTTGCCGTGCTGTCGGGCGGCGGCCCGAGCATTATGGAAGCGGCAAACAAGGGCGCACACGCAGGCAAAAGCGCGGCGGTGGGGCTGAACATTGCGTTGCCGCACGAGCAGCATCCCAATCCGTATCAAGATTTATCGCTGCAATTTCAATATTTTGCCTCGCGCAAATCGGCGTTTGTGCGCTATTCGCAAGCGTTTATTGTGTTTGCAGGCGGCTTGGGCACGCTGGATGAATTGTTTGACACGCTGGCGCAGGTGCAAACGCGCAAAGTGCCCGCCAAGCCGATTATTTTGGTGGGCAGCGCGTTTTGGCAGGGTTTGCTGGATTGGCTGGATATGCAGCTGGTGGCGCGGGGCTTAATCCGCGCGGAAGATTTGGATTTGCTCACGCTGCTGGATGATGAAGATGAGATTGTGGCGGCGGTGTTGGCAGGAGTTGGGGCAGCCTGAAAATTTTTTGCGCGATGCGCGATGAACGAGACCGGGCAGCATTGCCCGGCTTTTTTGTCGGGCAACGCGGTTCGGGCTTCGCGGCAGCGCGTAAACTGGTTTTCAGGCTGCCTTGGCATGTCAATAATGGCAATCGGCAGCCTGAAAACCCTATTTCCCCATTTCGCGCCGCCCCGCATGCCGCCTTTTTGCGTTTCAACAAAATATCCGCGCTTTTCTGCAACGCCATTTCAAACCGCTCGCCGTTTCGGGTATTATCCGCCCTTCTTAAAACAACTTAACCTTTCTCAACTATGCAAGCATCACTATCAAACATCGTCGGCGCGATTAACACCGCGCTGTGGAGCTATCTGCTGATTTACGCGCTTATCGGCATCGGGCTGTTTTTCACCGTTTACCTCGGCGCACCGCAAATAACCAAATTTGGCGCGGCGTTCAAATCGGTGTTCGGCGGCTTGTTTGCCAAAAAAGAAAAAAATGCGCAGTCGCTGTCGCAGTTCCAAGCCTTGGCGGTGGCGATTTCGGCGCAAATCGGCACAGGCAACGTGGCGGGCGTGGCAACGGCGATTGTGTCGGGCGGGCCGGGCGCGATTTTTTGGATGTGGGTGTCTGCCTTTTTGGGCATGGGCACGATTTTTGCCGAAGCTATTTTGGCGCAAAAATACCGCGTCATCAGCCACGGCAAATACATCGGCGGCCCCGCGTTTTACATCACGCACGGTTTGACCAAAAAAATCGGGCGCGACAAGGCGCGGTTTTTGTCGGGCTTTTTTTCCATCGCGCTGATTATCGCGCTGGGCTTTATCGGCAACGCCACGCAGGCGAACTCCATCGCGGGCGCGGTTCATATCGCGTTCGGGCTGCCTGAAATCGCCGTAGGCTTGGTGCTGGCGGCGGCGGCGGGCGCGATTTTTATCGGCGGCATCAACCGCATCGCCAATTTTGCCCAGTTTGTTGTGCCGTTTATGGCGGTGATTTACATTTTGTGCGCGGTTTGGATTTTGTTCCAATATGCTGACCACACGGCGGCGATGGTGAGCCATATTTTTCAGGCTGCCTTTAACCCGCAAGCGGTGCTGGGCGGCGCGGCAGGCATCGGCATGAAAGAAGCCGTGCGCTATGGCGTGGCGCGGGGCTTGTTTTCCAACGAAGCGGGTATGGGCTCAACGCCGCACGCGCACGCCACGGCGGACGTAGCGCATCCCGCGCTGCAAGGTATGGCGGCGTTTGTCGGCGTGTTTATTGATACCATTTTGGTGTGCACGGCAACGGCGTTAATCATCTTGCTCACCGAAGCCAATACGCTGGGCTTAAACGGCGCGGCGGTTACGCAACAGGCGTTTAGCATGGCATTTGGCGGCTGGGGCGCGGGGCTGCTGGCGGTGTGCCTGACCTTTTTTGCCTTTACCACGATTATCGGCTGGTATTATTTTGGCGAATCCAATGTGCGCTTTTTGTTTAAGGGCAAGTTTTTAAACGGCTATCGCGCGCTGGTGCTGCTGGCGATTGTGCTGGGCACGCTGGGCAAGGTGGATTTGGTGTGGGATTTGTCGGATATGTTTAACGGCTTTATGGTGATTCCCAACTTGATTGCGCTGTTTTTGCTGCGCGGCGAGATTAAGGCGGTGTACGACGATTATTTGGCGAAAGTGCGCGCGGGCAAGGCGGTGGATTATGATTATGAGGTGCATGAGTATCATGAGAAATAGCCGTTGAGGCAGCCTGAAAACTATGTGGCAGCCTGAAAATGGGGGGTGCAAGAAAAACCGTGCGTTGGGGCACGGTTTTTTTGTTGGGGGCGGATAATGCTGGGGGGTGTTTTCAGGCTGCCATTCTAGGATTTGGGAAACTATATTATGTTTGCTGATAAAAAGTAACTCCCAGTTGTTCATTTTGACCAGTTATCTCAATGATAAATTTCTTATTTGGATATTTTTTCATTAAACAGAACTCCCAATTTTGCTTAATAAGGATAGCAATATTTTGATACGTTTTTTCACTACTATCTCCTGCTGTATTAAAGAAAATATCGTAAATTCTTAATTCATTAGCGCTTCTTTCTGCATCAGAAATTGATTTACAATTTAACAAGCAAAAATCAAATCGTTTTTTTGTAGAGTTAAAATCCTCATCGGTTAAATCTAATCCGCAAAATAATATCCCTCCTTTATATTCCATAACAGTTGGCATTAAAATATTTGAAAATATTTCAATATCTTCCGCTTCAATGTTTTGGCTAATATAGGTATCAATGCCATTAAATTCGCAATTTTGTTTTTTTGCCCATTGATTATATTTCCAATTTAAATTCATTTTTTGTCCTTCTTGCTTGGATAATAATATTGAAGTTCATCTCGCTGACATCGGCGGTTGGGTTTACAGCAATTCACAAGTAGGGTGTGTGGCTCTGCCACGCACGCGGTTGTCCATACCCCTGCTTACCGCGTGCGTGCCTATGGCACACACCCTACGCGCCACTTTTGTTTTCAGGCTGCCTTTGTGCATCAAGCCGCTGCTTCAACCAGCGCGATTTCGTCTGCGGTTAAGCCGTAGATTTGGTACACGGCTTGGTTGATGCGCTGCTCCAAGCTGGCGATAAAGCGTTCGTGGAAGTTTTTGTCGCTGTCGGATAGGGCGGCACGGGCTTTGGGCTGGGCGGCGAGCAGTTGTTCCACCAGTTTGACGATTTCGTTGTGCAGTGTTTGGTTGTCCGTTTTTATCAGCGGGATTTGCAGCAGCGGTTCTTTATCCACTTGGAAATTGTTGCCCTGCATTTTGCCTTTGTGGCGCAGCCAGAATGCAACAAGGTTGGAATTGAGCAAGCCGAGCAGGTATTTCAGGTTGATGCGTTCAGATTTGATGACATTGCAAGCCATCATCACATAGCATGCTTCATTTGTGTATGAAAAGGTTGGTTTGGCACATTTTCTAACACTAATAATTTTTTCTCCTTTAACAAAGAAACGTTGGTCTCTTGCCCAATGTAAATGATAGTTGGCTAACTTTCCTTGTTTGGTTTCTCTTCGTTCTCCTGTTACTTCTTTAAATTTCTGTAAATGGTTAATTAAATTGTCAATTCCATTTGTTTCATTCTTTTTGGTTAGATATATGATTTCCTTTTTGTGATGCTGTGGAAAATAAAATCGGTCTAACTCATGCGGTTCATATAGTGGGCATAAAAAACTTTTTTCAATTTCAGATAAGTTTGAAAAATAATCTTTTGGTACTACAAAAATTGGTTGTCCTATAAAGTACTCTGATTTATCTTCATAGTATTTTAGATATGATTTTCTTGAAAGAATATCAGGGTTAGGCACAATGCCCTGCGCAATTTCTATTTTTTCGTTTAAATAGAAATTCTGTTTTTGTTTTAATTTATCTAATACCGTTTCAATTTCAGAGCCACCAAATTTTAAAAATTTATCCTGCCATTCCTTGCGGACGATTTTGGGGCTGTCGTGGCGGAAAATGGTTTTTGCTTCGCCAAAATTTGTTTCGTCTGTTTTGGCTTCGCTCGTTTTAGCTTCGCTGAAACTCGTTTCACTCGTTTTCAGGCTGCCTGAAAAATCGTGCGCCAAGATTTCGGCGGTGTGTTTTTCCTGTTGTTGCAGCAGGTAGTTGTCGAAGGTGTAGCCGTCTGTTTGGCGGTTGCTTTCCAGCAGCATAATCATGGTTTGGATGGAGGCAGCCTGAAAAACCATAAAATCGTTGAAATCAATCAGCGTGCGGATTTTGCTGTCGTTGATGATTTTGTTGCGCAGGATGGATGCGCCTGCGTTGCTCACCCAGTTGTTTGGTACGATGTAGCCGAGCAGTCCTTTTTCTTTGAGCAAGTCCAGCGCGTAGCAGGCAAAGAAATACCACAAGTCCATTTTGCCTTGATAGTAATGCGCCAAATGCCCTTGTTTTACATGGGTAAAGGCGGATTTATCGGTGTACTCTTTCACATACGGCGGATTGCCCACTATGGCATCAAAGCCGCCTGCGGCAAATAC
>ERZ772807.823-NODE-823-length-18266-cov-13.133271_pt1 | contig 18266 bp, 20 predicted proteins | sample MGYA00511472_ERZ772807 | MGnify/ENA primary metagenome ERZ772807 (study PRJEB29015, sample SAMEA2737947) | human oral metagenome | biome: human oral; feature: human-associated habitat; material: dental | place: China | collected 2039 ...
TTGAATCATGGTAAAATAATATTCGTAAAGGTGATAAAATCGCTTTCAAAAAGTTTTACAATATTTTTATAAGGAGATTTTTGCAAATGAATAATACTGAAATTGCAAAAAAGGTCATCGAAGCCTTGGGTGGACGTGAGAACGTTAACAGTGTAGCCCACTGTGCGACTCGCTTGCGCGTGATGGTTAAAGATGAAGGAAAAATCGACAAAAATACTGTCGAGAACCTAGAAAAAGTTCAGGGAGCTTTCTTTAACTCAGGCCAATATCAAATCATTTTTGGTACTGGTACGGTTAATAAGATTTATGACGAAGTTGTAGCCTTAGGTTTACCAACTTCATCAAAAGATGACATGAAAGCTGAAGCTGCTAAACAAGGGAACTGGTTCCAACGTGCCATCCGTACTTTCGGTGACGTATTTGTACCAATCATCCCAGTTATCGTAGCAACTGGTCTCTTCATGGGTGTTCGTGGTCTCTTGAACGCTCTTGGAATGACGCTTCCAGATGATGTAACGACCTATACTCAAATCTTAACAGATACAGCCTTCATTATCCTACCAGGTCTGGTAGTTTGGTCAACCTTCCGTGTATTCGGTGGAAATCCAGCCGTTGGTATCGTTCTTGGTATGATGCTTGTATCTGGCTCGCTTCCAAACGCTTGGGCAGTAGCATCAGGTGGTGAAGTGACTGCTATGAAATTCTTTGGATTCATCCCAGTTGTTGGTTTGCAAGGTTCTGTTCTTCCAGCCTTCATTATTGGGGTTGTCGGAGCTAAGTTTGAAAAAGCAGTCCGTAAGGTTGTTCCAGATGTTCTGGATCTTTTGGTCACACCATTTGTAACCCTTTTGGTGATGTCAATTCTTGGACTTTTCGTTATCGGACCAGTCTTCCACGTTGTTGAAAACTACATTCTTATTGGTACAAAAGCTATTCTTGGCTTGCCATTTGGTCTAGGTGGTTTATTGATTGGTGGAGTTCACCAATTGATCGTCGTATCAGGTGTACACCATATCTTCAACTTACTTGAAGTGCAATTGCTCGCAGCTGACCATGCTAACCCATTCAACGCTATCATCACTGCAGCTATGACAGCTCAAGGTGCTGCAACCGTTGCTGTTGGTGTTAAAACTAAAAATCCTAAACTTAAAACTCTTGCATTCCCAGCTGCTCTTTCTGCCTTCCTTGGTATTACAGAGCCTGCTATCTTTGGGGTTAACTTGCGTTACCGCAAACCATTCTTCCTTTCATTGATCGCTGGTGCTGTCGGTGGTGGCTTGGCTTCTATCCTTGGCCTTGCTGGTACTGGTAATGGTATCACTATCATCCCAGGTACCATGCTTTACATTGGTAATGGACAACTCTTCCAATATCTCTTCATGGTAGCTGTATCATTTGCCCTTGGTTTTGCCCTTACTTACATGTTTGGTTACGAAGATGAAGCTGAGGTTGCTACGAATGCTACTACAGAGCGTCTGGTCGAAGAAGAAACAACTGGTAATGTTCCAGCGGCTCTCCAAGATGAAACAATCATTTCTCCAATCGTTGGTAGTGCAGTAGCTTTGAGCGATGTAAATGATCCTGTTTTCTCAAGCGGAGCTATGGGGCAAGGGATTGCGATTAAACCAACTGAAGGTGTTGTTTATGCCCCAGCCGATGCAGAAGTGACAATTGCTTTTGCGACAGGCCATGCCTATGGTTTGAAGACAGCTAATGGTGCTGAAATCCTGATCCACGTTGGTATTGACACAGTGTCTATGAATGGCGAAGGATTTGATCAAAAAGTTTCTCAAGGTTCTAAAGTCAAAGCTGGCGATATTATTGGAACTTTTGATTCAGCTAAAATCGCAGCAGCTGGTCTGGATGACACGACTATGGTTATCGTGACTAACACAGCTGACTACGCTTCTGTGACTCCAGTAGCAGAAGGAACTGTTTCTAAAGGCGATGCGATTATTGAAGTGAAAGCTTAATCTTAGCTATAGAAAGTCAACAAAGGAAAGAGGCTGGGACAAAAGTCCTAGCCTCTCAATTGTCTTTGGATTGTTGAGCAAGACGCAGTGGTTGAGTGGGCTCTATTACGCTGATTTCATCAGCTTTTACAGCCCTACTCAACTGTGCGGAGGTGGGACGACGAAATCGAATTCTAACGAATGACCGATTTCTGTCCCACTCTCTTTTTACTTGAGTGCTAAGATTTACAGAGGAAAATCTAAAATATAGAGCCATTTCCAATATGGAAATATGCTATAATGGAGTATAAAGAATACAAGAGGTGTTTGAAATGACAAAATTGTACGGAAGTTTAGAAGCCGGTGGAACGAAGTTTATCTGTGCTGTGGGTGATGAAAATTTTAATGTTGTAGAAAAAACACAGTTTCCTACGACCACGCCGATTGAGACGTTAGATAAAACGGTTGAGTTTTTCTCTCGTTTTGATAATTTAGCAGGTCTGGCAGTGGGCTCTTTCGGTCCTATTGATATTGATCCTAATTCAAAAACATATGGCTACATTACGACAACTCCAAAACCACATTGGGCAAATGTAGACATCGTAGGAGCGCTTCGTCGTGCTTTGAATGTGCCTATTTACTTTACGACAGATGTCAACAGCTCTGCCTATGGTGAAGTTGTAGCCCGCAATAATGCTGGCGGTCGCATTGAAAATCTGGTTTATTATACGATTGGAACGGGAATTGGCGCTGGTGCTATCCAACGTGGTGAATTTGTTGGGGGTACAGGCCATCCAGAGATGGGGCACTACTATGTAGCTCAGCACCCAATGGATGTGGAAAAAGGCTTTAATGGCGTTTGTCCTTTCCACAAGGGATGTTTGGAAGGCTTAGCAGCTGGTCCTAGCTTAGAAGCGCGGACTGGTGTGCGTGGTGAAAACATTGAGCTCAATAATTCTGTCTGGGATATTCAGGCTTACTATATTGCGCAGGCAGCTATTCAAGCAACGGTGACTTTCCGTCCAGATGTCATTGTCTTTGGTGGTGGTGTGATGGCGCAGCAGCACATGTTGGACCGTGTTCGTGAGAAATTCACTGTCCTACTCAATGGTTACCTGCCAGTGCCAGATGTGCGTGACTACATTGTCACACCGGCTGTCGCAGGAAATGGTTCAGCCACACTAGGAAATTTTGTCCTCGCAAAAGATATTAGCGAACGCTATGCAAAATAAGTAAAGAAGGCGTTGAGAGTGTTCAAATAAACTAAGGAGGCTGAGATAGGGAATCCAGCCTCTTCCATTTGAGGTGAAAGATGCAAAAAGCAATTGTGAAAGATCCTTTCTTTTTACAGCAAAAATCAGTCCCAGCTACAAAGGCTGACCTATGTTTAGCCCAAGACTTGCAGGATACCTTGTTAGCTTATAGAGAGTCTTGTGTCGGTCTTGCTGCAAATATGATTGGTTTCCAAAAGCGGGTGATTATTTTTATGTATGGCATGCTGCCCATGGTCATGTTTAATCCAGTTCTCATTCAGAAGTCTGGCCCTTACCAGACGGAAGAAGGCTGTCTGTCCTTGACAGGCAGTCGGCCAACCATTCGCTATCAGAAAATCACGGTCGAATATCTGGATCAGAATTGGCTGAAAAGGACCATCACTTTAGAGGATTTTCCAGCGCAAATCTGCCAGCATGAATTGGATCATTTGGAAGGCATTCTCATATAGGAAATATATCTGGAAAGGATAGGAATAGAATGAAAGTATACAAGCGCGATGGAGCAAAATTTTATGCCATAGGCTTTTTCTTACTCTTTGCTATCTTTTTTATCATGGCTTTTGCATCTATGGATAAGGCCTCCCTTGAGTCAACAAGTCAAAATAGTGCTAATCAGCTGGTTCATAGGACTTCTATCAGCAAAGAAGACCAAAGAAGCAGGCAGACTACTGAAGAAAGTAACAATATCTTCAATCCAGTCTATTGGGGAATGGGCATAACCGCTATTTTTATGATCGTTCTAGGCTATATTTCGAATCATAAGCCACCGATTTTAGAGATGGATGAGATGGGAATAAGGCTGAGAGGCTTATCTGCTAAAAGAGAGAAGTACTTCTTGTGGCAGGAGATTGAGCAAATTGAGTACGATATCTATCGATCTAGGACAAGAATTGCAGAACCGCCTAGTCGAATTTTATATTTTTATCCTAAAAATCAAGAAGAGAGTGCTGTCCCTTTAGACTTGGCTGATGTGAAAAATACTAGCTTCAATGAACTTCATCAAGAAATTTCTCAACTTGCTCCGCATATCAAGTGGCTCTTTCCATAGAAATATTATTATGGAGTAGAGATTTGATCTGCTTGGTCATTCTAGCGATTGCAAAGTTGCATTTATATATAGATAAATGCAACCGCTATTTACCAGTTTAGCCAAGTATGATAAAATAGAAAAGTTACAGCATTAAGAAATTAAGGAGACAATGATGAAAAAAGTATTTAAATACACAGCCTTGCTTGTGGCAGGTGTGAGCTTAACAGCCTGTGCCTTGCTTCCAAGTCCAAATAAAAAACATTCTGATAAGCCGAGTCAGGAGAAGACTGTCAAAAAATCAGCCAGCAATGGGCAGGTTGATATCCAGATTAAGGATGGTCAGTTCATTATGCCAAGCAACGGATCAGCTGATGCCAAATACTTGGCCTTGTCTTTGGAAATTAAGAATAAAACAAATGATAAAATCATGATTTCCTCCTCAGACATTAGTTTTTATGATTCAGAAGGCGAAAAAATCCAGCCAGTCGGAGTCTATGATGATAAAGAAAACTTCAAAACACTGAGCTATGAAGATTTAGCGGAAGGAAAAACTCTTTCTGGTAATCTGGTCTTTAAGGTTGAAGATGGCAAGAAATATGAACTTCACTATGAGAAGAAAACCTATGGCTCCGATGAAAAAGCAGAAGCCATCAAACTAAAAGTTGATCCTGCGAAATATCCGAATCATGTTGACGAATCAAAGAAATTAGCTTCTGATTACCTCAATGCTGTTTTCTTGGGAGGAGAAGCAAAGACAAAATCTTCTAAAGACAAAGGCGATTTGGTCTTAGGTGGCGATTTGGAGCAAGATAAAAAAGATTATAGAGCAGCTTTTGCAGCAGATTTCACACGTAAATTGCATGATTATCCCTTTAGTGATGATGAAATCAATGCTTTCATTGATGCCTATGTGAAAAGTAATGCTAAACGCTCAGAAATTTCTTACACAGTAGCCCAGTACATGCCAAATTCAATCGTTATCAAGATCAAACCGAGAACGGTCAGTCTAAATAAAACCATGTATACCTACCGTCAAGATTTTTATGATAAGCATCGTTCTGAATATGGAAGTCTGAGTGACGTCTACAAAGCTACAGATAAGAGCTATGCTAATGACATGATGGCTGGAATGAATTCACGTCCTCTCCTCACACCAGAACGAGATTATCAGTTGAAATTTGTCAAAACAGATGGCAAATGGGTCCTAGAGCGTGATTATTCTTATGAATCTATCGTCAGAGCTTTTGAAGGCGATATATCCTAATAGCAAAATTAGAGGGCGGATGTTTCATTCTGCTCTCTATTTTATTTTGTTTCCTAGTCTAGCTTTGTGCTATACTGGAGGTTAGATATGTAGAATAAAGGAGTCTAGCATGAAACAATTCTATGATAAATTAATAAAAACGCGTCATTATCTCCATCAGCATCCAGAGCTGTCTGGCCAAGAGTATGAAACGACAGCCTTTCTAAGCCGCTATTTGCAAGACTTAGGAATTAAAATTTTGGATTCTGGCTTAGAGACGGGCTTGATTGCCGAAATCGGTCAAGGAGAGCCGGTGATCGCCTTGAGGGCAGATATTGATGCCCTGCCCATTTTAGAGAAGACAGGTCTGCCTTACGCTAGCCAAAATCCTGGTGTCATGCATGCCTGCGGTCATGATTTTCATCAGACTAGTCTTTTGGGAGCAGCGGAGTTGCTCAAGGCTATGGAAGAAGATTTACAGGGAAGTATTCGATTGATTTTTCAGCCAGCTGAGGAAACCTCTCAAGGAGCTAGTCAAGTTCTGGCTACGGGCTTGCTGGATGATGTGGTTGCGATTATCGGTTTTCACAATATGCCCCAGTTAAAAGCTGGACAAATGGCCTTGAAGCCGGGGGCTATGATGGCAGGCGTAGAGAAGTTTAAGGTAACTGTTGAGGGAGTCAGTAGCCATGCAGCTCGACCGGACCTGGGAGTGGATACGGTACTGACTTTGACCAGCATGATTCAAAATCTTCAGGCACTGGTTTCTCGGACTGTCTCGCCCTTTGAGCCAGTTGTTTTGTCTGTGACCCACATTGAGGCTGGGGCGACTTGGAATGTTCTGCCGCAAAATGGCTTTTTTGAAGGCACGATTCGTTGTTTTAACCCTGATTTGCAAAAGCGTTTGAAAGCAGATTTTATCCGTATTGTGGAGCATACGGCGGAGAATTTCGGTGCTAAGGTCACGATTGTCTGGAATCAGACTCCACCAGTGACCTATAATGATCCAGAATTGGCCAAGCTTATTTTTGAAAACTCCCAGAACATCGGGGAGCTACTGCCTGCCCAGCCATCCTCAGCTGGCGAAGACTTTGCCTTTTACCAAGAAAGAATCCCTGGTGTCTTTGCTTTTATCGGCTCAAATGGTGCAGCAGATGCGCCTGATCTGCACCATGATAGCATGACGATTGACGATACAGCCTTTCAGGTCTCTGTGCCTTACTATGTCGAAAACGCCCTCTTCCTCTTCAAGCACTATAAGAAATAACTATGGTCTTTCATAGAAAATAAGAACTAGGCAAGCTCTTCTTCTTTTGTTATCATAGAAAAACAAGATTTCGATATTTTCAAATAGTTTGAATAATCGAATCAGTGATAAAGAAAATCTATCACCTTGATAAAAAATATATAATGGTCAGGATTTTCGACTTTTGGTATGATAGAAACATGCTCTTTAGGAGGAGATAGGGATATGGATATTAAAAAAATATTGAAATACACTGCCACTGCTGTGGTAGGAAGTCTTGCAGTTGGGCTGCTTGTAGCCTGCTCGTCTTCTGCAAGTAAAGATAGTGCTACAAAGAAAAAGACGATTGAAGTCGGAACGGTTGGAACAACTAAGCCTTTCTCTTATGAGGATAAGGACGGAAAACTAACTGGTTACGAAATTGAAGTGCTTCGTGAAATCTTCAAAGGTTCAGATAAGTACGAAGTCAACTTCAACAAGACCAAATGGGCTTCTGTTTTCTCTGGCTTGGACAGTGACCGCTACCAAATCGGTGCCAATAACATCAGTTATTCAGAAGACCGTGCTGGTAAATACCTCTATACCAACCCTTACGCTAAAAACCCAACCGTCTTGGTGGTTCGTAAAGGAGTAAATATCAAGTCGCTGGACGATATCGGAGGCAAGTCTACTGAAGTTGTTCAAGGTACTTCAACAGCTAAGCAGTTGGAAAAGTACAATGAAGAGCACAGTTCAAACCCAACAACCATCAACTATACAGATGGTACAATCCAGCAAATCTTGGCTAATTTGAATGATGGCCGCTCAGACTACAAGATCTTTGAGCGTATCACAGTAGATACCATCATCAAAGACCAAGGTTTAGATAATGTCGAAGTGATTGAACTTCCAAGTGACCAACAACCGTATGTCTATCCGATCCTTGCTTCAGGACAAGAAGAGCTTCAAAGCTTCATGAACAAGCGGATCAAGGAACTCTACGAGGATGGGACACTTGAAAAATTATCAAAAGAATTCTTTGGTGGCACCTACTTGCCAGATGCCAAGGATATCAAGTAAGTTCTGATTTTCTTTGCCCTAAGCAATCGGAAATAACTTACAACCCTTTCATTAAGAAAAATATATTTTATAAGGAGATTATCTCATGAAATTGAAAAAATGGTTTGGTGCAACAGCACTCTTAGCTATAGCAGCATTTGGTTTGGCAGCTTGCTCGTCTTCAACATCAAAAAACGCTAAGTCAGCAGACAGTGCAACAGTGACTGTAAAAGTTGGTGTGATGAGCCTCAGCGATACAGAAGAAGCACGTTGGAACAAGGTTCAGGAAATCCTTGATAAGGATAAAGCAGGTGTTAAATTGGAGTTCACCCAATTTACAGACTATTCTCAACCTAACCAAGCAGTTCGTGACGGCGATGTGGATATCAATGCCTTCCAGCATTACTACTACTTGAAAAACTGGAATAAAGAAAACAATGCTGATTTGGTGTCTGTAGCAGATACTTATATTGCACCAATCCGCCTTTATTCTGGTACTAAAGATGGCAAAAACAAATATACTGATGTGAAAGACATTCCAGAAAACGGAAGCATTGCCGTACCAAATGACCCAACAAACGAAAGTCGTGCTTTGAACCTTCTTCAAGCAGCTGGTTTGATTAAGTTAGACGTGGATTCAACGAAACTTGCGACTGTTGCTAACATCAAAGAAAACAAGAAAAACTTGAAAATTTCTGAATTGGATGCTTCTCAAACAGCAGCTTCTCTTACTTCTGTAGATGCAGCAGTTGTCAACAATACCTTCGTTCGTGAAGCTGGTATTGACTACAAGAGCGCTCTTTACAAAGAAAAGACAGATGAAAATTCTAAACTTTGGTACAACTTGATTGCTGCTAAGAAGGATTGGGAAAAATCTGACAAGGCAGACGCTATCAAGAAAATCATCAAGGCTTACCATACTGACGAAGTTAAAAAAGTCATTGAAGAGTCTTCAGATGGTATGGATCAACCAGTTTGGTAAGATTTTATAGAAAATAATTGAAGATAGAAAGGGCGGGGAATGGATTTCTCCAGCCCTTTATCTGCTATTAGTTAGAGTTTTTATCAGCGGAGATGACTTAGCAATATTAAAACGCAGAGTCACAGACTTACACGACAGCAAGTCTTTGTTCTTTTGTGAATCATCGCAGATCATCTTTAAACAGTGCGATTAGTAGGAGTTATACATGCCTTTCTCAACTGAGAGTGAACAAATTAAAAAGTTTGAAAATGATGAGGTGGCCCAACACTATTTTGAGGTGTTGCGGACTTTGATTTCTAAAAAGTCTATCTTTGCCCAGCAAATTGGGCTCAAGGAGGTAGCTACATATCTGGGAGAAATTTTCACTGCCGCAGGTGCTAAAGTGACGATTGATGACAGTTACACGGCTCCCTTTGTATTGGCAGAGTTTCAGTCGGACAATCCTGAAGCCAAGACCATCATTTTCTACCACCACTATGATACGGTACCAGCTGATAATGACCAGCCTTGGACCAACGATCCCTTTACTCTGTCTGTCCACTACGGTGTTATGTATGGTCGTGGGGTCGATGATGACAAAGGCCACATTACTGCTCGTTTGACAGCGGTGCGTAAGTATATTCGAGAGCACGGTTCGCTGCCAGTCAATATCATTTTCATGATGGAGGGAGCAGAGGAGTCGGCTTCAACAGACTTGGATAAATATCTGGCCAAGCATAAGAAACATTTGCGGGGAGCAGATTTGCTGGTCTGGGAGCAGGGCACGCGTAATAATCTAGGCCAGCTTGAAATTTCTGGTGGAAATAAGGGCATTGTCACCTTTGATATGTCTGTTCGTAGTGCAGAAGTCGATATCCATTCTAGCTATGGCGGTATCATTAATTCAGCTTCTTGGTACTTGATGGATGCCATTTCTAGCCTGCGTAGTGCTGACGGTCGGATTTTGGTGGAGGGCATCTATGAGCAAGTACAGGAGCCCAATGAGCGAGAGCTGGCTTTGATTGCCCAGTATGCTCTGAAGACACCAGAAGAGTTGAAGGAAATTTACGGTCTCCAGCTCCCAGTCTTGAAGGAGGACAGGCAGGAATTTCTCCGTCGCTTCTATTTTGAGCCAGCCATTAACATTGAAGGTTTCGGTTCGGGCTATCAGGGGCAAGGGGTTAAAACCATCCTCCCAGCATATGCATCTGCCAAGATGGAAGTGCGCTTGGTGCCAGGCTTAGAGCCTCATGATGTCTTAGACAAGATTCGCAAGCAACTGGACAAAAATGGCTATGATAGGGTAGAATTAACTTATACATTGGGAGAAATGAGCTATCGTAGCGATATGAGTGCCCCTTCTATCCTGAATGTGATTGAACTGGCCAAGGATTTTTATCCAGAAGGCATCTCAGTGCTTCCGACCTCGGCAGGAACAGGACCCATGCATACAGTCTTTGAGGCTTTGGAAGTTCCGATGGCTGCCTTTGGCTTGGGAAATGCTAACAGTCGAGATCATGGTGGCGATGAAAATGTCAAGATTGCCGATTATTATACCCATATTGAATTAATCAAGGAGTTAATCAGAAGTTATGAGCAATGAAATTATCAAATTAGACCGTATAGATGTCACTTTCACGCAGAAAAATCGTGTCATCAAGGCGGTTGAAGATGTGACCATTCACATCAATCAGGGAGATATTTATGGTATCGTGGGTTATTCTGGTGCTGGAAAGTCAACTTTGGTGCGGGTTATTAATCTTCTGCAGAAGCCATCTGCTGGTCGCATCACTGTGGATGGGACAGTCCTATACGACAAGGGGACAGTCCAGCTGAACGCGGCTCAACTGCGGGAAAAGCGCAAGGATATTGGCATGATTTTCCAGCATTTCAATCTGATGGCCCAGATGACGGCTAAGGAAAATGTTGCATTTGCCTTGAAGCACTCTTCCCTATCTGCTGCTGAAAAAGAGGACAAGGTTCGCAAACTTTTAGAACTGGTTGGTCTGGAAGATCGAGCGGATAATTATCCGTCTCAACTTTCGGGCGGTCAGAAGCAGCGCGTGGCGATTGCTAGAGCCTTGGCCAATGACCCGAAAATCTTGATTTCAGATGAAGCAACTTCAGCTTTGGACCCTAAAACAACCAAGCAAATTTTGGCCTTGCTTCAGGATTTGAATCAAAAGTTGGGGCTGACGATTGTACTCATCACGCATGAAATGCAGATTGTCAAAGATATTGCCAATCGCGTGGCTGTTATGCAGAACGGGAAATTGATCGAGGAAGGCTCGGTTTTGGATATCTTTACCAATCCGCAGAACGAATTGACCAAAGACTTTATCACGACAGCGACAGGCATCACTGAAGCCATGGTGAAAATCAATCAGCAGAAGATTGTGCAAGATTTGCCAGCGGATTCTGTCTTGGCGCATTTGAAGTATGCTGGTACGGTAACAGATACAGCCATTATCAACGATATCTACAAGCAGTATCAGGTTTCGGCCAATATTTTACATGCCAACATTGAGATTTTAGACCATGTACCAGTCGGGGAGATGGTGGTTATTTTATCTGGAAATGCAGAAAATCTTGCGGCAACTCAGAGCAATTTGCAAGCTGCTGGCGTAGAATTAAAGGTGCTTAAGGGAGGAATTTAGATTGGTAGACTTGATTAAAACATTTTTGCCCAATGTCTATAAGATGGGCTGGGCTGGTCAGGCTGGCTGGGGAACAGCGATTTATCTGACCCTTTATATGACAATTATTTCCTTCCTGATCGGTGGGATTTTAGGCTTGATAGCTGGACTTTTCCTGGTATTGACAGCGCCAGGCGGTATTTTAGAAAACAAAACAGCCTTTTTCATCTTGGACAAGGTCACATCCATCTTTCGGGCGATTCCCTTTATTATCCTCCTTGCTTTAATCAATCCCTTCACACGGATTATTGTGGGCACAGGGATTGGGCCAACAGCGGCTTTGGTACCGCTATCTTTAGCAGTCTTTCCTTTCTTTGCCCGTCAAGTACAGGTGGTTCTATCAGAATTGGACCGTGGTGTGATTGAAGCAGCCCAGGCAGTTGGGGCTAATACATGGGATATCATCGGAGTTTATCTGCGCGAAGGTTTGCCAGATTTAATTCGGGTGACAACGGTGACCCTAATCTCGTTAGTAGGCGAAACAGCCATGGCGGGAGCGATCGGTGCAGGCGGTCTTGGAAATGTGGCGATTGCCTATGGTTATCAACGTTTCAACCAAGACGTGACCGTTTTAGCAACTGTTTTGCTCTTGCTCCTCATTTTCTTTATCCAGTTTTTGGGCGATTTCTTAACCAGAAAAATCAGCCATCGCTAGACGAGAGTGGGACAGAAATCGGTAATTCGTTAGAATTCGATTTCGTCGTCCCACCTCCGCACAGTTGAGTAGGGCTGTAAAAGCTGATGAAAACAGCCTAGTAGAGCCCACTAACCACTGCGTCTTGCTCGACAATCCAAAGACAATTGAGGAGGCTAGGACTTTTGTCCCAGCCTCTTTTGTCAGCTTTCATCCTTTGAAAAGTCTGAAAATTTAATTTACATTCTATTTTCATAATGCTATAATAAATAAAGATAAGTATGGAAAAATAGCATAATAAATTACTTCTTGCTAGCACTGGATTTTGCCTGTACTGAGGGAAGCAAGCATATCAAGGACGCTAGATCTGGAAACCTTGCTAAAATCTCATTTTGCAGGAAGGATGGCAAGGCATGAAATGCGCATTTTCACTTATCAAGATATAGCTATCGATAGTTTTATGAAGTTTTGACTTCAGAATTAGAAAGGAATCGATGATGGCATCGTTAACACTTAAAGAGTTGAAATGGACGGGAGTCTTTGCTCTGCTCTACTTTCTCTGTGTCGGACTAGGAGTACTAGCAGGCCACTTTTTTGACAATGCTGGCAATATGCTTTATGCTCCAGTATTTGCCGCAGTTTTTGGTGGAAGCGTTTATATGTGCCTGCAAAGCAAGATTAAAAAGTTCGGAGCCATCAGCTTAGTAGGCCTAATAATGGGAGGCTTTTTCCTCCTGTCTGGTCATTTTATGATTGCTGGTTTGCCGGGTTTGGTGTTCGGTCTCTTGGCGGACACGATTGCAGGCTTGGGCAAATACGAAAATAAATTCTTGAATCTGATTTCCTTTGTTTGTTTCTCTTTTGTCAATTCGGGGCCTATTATCCTCATGTGGCTAGCGCGTCAAGCTTATATTGATAGCTTGGTAGCGCGTGGTAAGACAGCAGAATACATCAATCGGATTTTGCTGCCGTTGGATTTTCCGACCATCGCTAGTTTTATCGTGATGGTAGTGGCAAGTGCTTTAATCGGTGGCCTGCTTGGTCAATATCTGGTAAAGAAACGCAGTGACAAAGCTGGCTCTCAGTCATAAAAAGTCAAGCCAGACGAAAGGTGGGACTTTCCTATCTTAGTTTACTCAAGGAATCGTTCTGACATAAGCACAATCCAGAAAAAAGCACTAGATTGCATGCTATATCTTTGAGAAATAGACGGTTATAAAAAAATTCTATGCCTCCAGCTCTAGCGAAAAGAGCCTAATTTTGGTAAGATTAGAGGACTTGGAGAATATCAGGCTCAGGGCCTGGGAGGAATAAGATGAACAACATATTAGTGCTGCAGTCGGACTTTGGTCTGGTAGATGGAGCGGTGTCGGCTATGATCGGAGTGGCTTTGGAGGAATCACCAACGCTGAAAATCCATCATCTGACCCATGACATCACCCCTTACAATATTTTTGAGGGCAGTTACCGTCTCTTTCAAACGGTAGATTACTGGCCAGAGGGAACGACTTTTGTTTCAGTCGTGGATCCGGGCGTTGGTTCCAAGCGGAAAAGCGTGGTTGCTAAGACCAGCAAAAATCAATATATCGTGACACCTGACAATGGTACTCTGTCCTTTATCAAAAAGCATGTCGGTATCGTAGCTATTCGTGAGATTTCAGAAGTGGAAAATCGTCGCAAGAATACCGAGCATTCTTATACTTTCCATGGCCGGGATGTCTATGCCTACACAGGTGCCAAGCTAGCTAGCGGCCATATCAGTTTTGAGGAAGTTGGCCCAGAACTGAGTGTCGAAGAAATTGTTGAAATCCCTGTTGTGGAAACAAGACTGGCAGATAATTTTGTCAGCGGAGCCATTGATATTTTGGATGTTCGCTTTGGCTCGCTTTGGACTTCGATTACGCGTGAGGAATTCTGCACCTTAGAGCCCAACTTTGGCGACCGTTTTGAAGTCACTATCTACAACAATGATATGTTGGTCTATCAAAACCAAGTGACCTATGGCAAGTCCTTTGCGGATGTCCGCATCGGTCAGCCGATTTTGTACATCAATTCCCTCTATCGAGTGGGCTTGGCTATCAACCAAGGTTCCTTTGCCAAGGCCTACAATGTCGGTGTCGGTGCTCAATGGCATATTGAGATTAAACGTATAGAGAATTAAAGGAGAATATTATGAAAAAGAAGTTTTTAGATACAAAGTTTACCATTAAAGAAGTCGTTGCAACGGGGATTGGAGCTGCACTTTTTGTAGTTATCGGAATGATTAGCATTCCAACACCTGTCCCAAATACCAGTATTCAGCTGCAATATGCGGTTCAGGCCCTCTTCAGTGTCGTTTTTGGTCCCTTTGTTGGCTTCCTGATGGGCTTGATCGGCCACGTTATCAAAGACGCTATGGCTGGCTACGGTCTCTGGTGGTCATGGATTATCGCTAGTGCCTTCTTTGGTTTCATTCTTGGTTTGTTTAAAAATCGCATTCGTGCAGCAGAAGGTGTTTTTGAAGTGAAGGACATCGTCAACTTCAATATCTTCCAGCTTTTGGCCAATGCTTTTGTCTGGCTCTTGATCGCTCCGATTGGCGATATCTTGATTTATAGCGAGCCAGTCAATAAGGTCTTTGTGCAAGGCTTTGTAGCAACTCTGTCCAATGGAGTGACAGTTGCCGTAGCAGGAACCCTGCTCTTACTAGCCTACGCCCGTACTCAGACTCGCTCAGGCAGCCTTAAGAAAGATTAATCAAATTAGATAATTAAAGATTGGGAAAGTCCCAATCTTTTTTTGTACAAAATAAAAAACAAAATGTAATTTATATATTGCATTATTTAAGATATATTGTATAATGGACTTATGAAGATGAAAGGAGCGCAGATATGAATAAGAAAGTGAATGATCTGCTTATACTGCTTATTTGTCTTGTATCGGCGACAATTCTACTAGTTGTGGGCATGATTCAAAAAAATCAAACCTTTATCATACTCGCTTGTGCTGATGTCACCCTTGGCTGTACTTTCTACGCCATAGGTGGGCAAAAGAATGATGATAAGGATGGTGACCATGGCAAAAAATCTTAAGCTCAAGATGGCACGGGTTGAGCATGACATGACCCAAGGTGACTTAGCTGATGCTATTGGCGTGACCCGTCAGACCATAGGCCTGATTGAGGCAGGCAAGTACAATCCCAGCCTTAGTCTATGCTTGGCCATTTGTAAATGCCTCAATAAAACGCTAGATCAATTGTTTTGGGAAGAATAGTAAGAAAGTGAGTAAGAAAATGAAAGACAAATCACAAAAAGTCTATACAGACGAGCGGACTCTACAACTTGAACGAAAATTAGGCAATGAAGTTGCTTTTTTCGCGATTATTTTGCTTGTTATTTCTATTTTTATCAAAATCATGATTTGGCATGAGCCAGTAGAAGGCTACTTACCAGAAATTCTAGTTATTTTGGGTATGGAAATGTATGCTGGAATTCGTAGCTGGCAATTGGGACTTGATATCAGACGCTACAAGCCATCTACTGGGCTTAAGAGTTTCAGAAGTCGTTTGGCTAACGGGGCTATCTTAGCAATTGTAATCGTGGCTGTTCAGATGTGGAGTGGAAATTCAGTTATTCGACCATTCTTTCGTCATCATCCAATCTTGCAATTTATTTTTATTTTAGCTTTGATGACTGCCTTTTCTAGTATATTTGATCAGATGATCAATTATTTTTATCAGAAGAGACAGGTTTTATTAGACCAAGAACTAGAAAATGATGAGAATTAGAATCAATGAATCTTCAACTTATAAATAAGAAAGTGAGAAAGAAAATGAAGAAGCAGCCTGTTATAAAAGATGAACGAACAGAGAAATTGGACGGCAAAGTTGCGGGAGAACTAGTGCTAGGAATGTTTCTTTTCTTGGCTATCTCTGTGTTTTTCAAAGCCTATGTCCTCCATCTAAGCTTGCTGGCCTATCTGCCAGAAGGTATTCTGCTTACCCTGGTAGGTCTATATGCCTTGCTTCGTCGCTTAAGTCTAGGGATTGATGTTCGTGATATGGTGAGAGAGGAAAAATGGCCAGATCGTTTTGGCGGTGGAGTCGTCTTTGCTTTCATCGTTATGGGTATTGATTTCTTGGGTCAGCGAGAAAGTCTGGCTAGCATGTTGAGCCTTTTGTATCTGCTCAAGCTGGCTCTTGCAATGGTACTGTTTATGCTTGGAAGCTTGACCATGGACAAGATCAGTCTTTACCTAAACGGCAAAGGTCAGGCAAAGCTCGATCAGGAATTGGAGGATGAAGAATGACTTGGTGGAAACGATTGATCTGGGTTGGCTGCGCTTTTTTAGCCTTGGCCTTGTATGTCCTCCCTATGCTGATTCAGCAGCTAGCAATAACTTATCAATTTCCCAAACAGTGGAGCCTTGGTCTTGGTATTTTGCTGATTTTCCTCACTTTGCTGGTCTTTGTCGTGGTAGCAAAGAAGGCTGGAATCTTATCTCAGTCTGGAAAAATCTTTCAACAAGGAGACGGGAAGCGAATTGCTCTAGGCCTCTTAAGCATGTTGCTCATATCTGTCCTTGGGACGGTATTACTCCGGTGGCTGCATGGAGAAGTGACAACGGCTAATCAGGCATCTTTGATGGAGGAGTTCCGAAGAGGAGATATAGTTTTATTGTCCATCATGCTTGGTGTTTTAGCGCCTATCGCAGAAGAAATTATTTTCCGTGGCATCATTCCTCTAAAAATTTTTAAAGGCTATGAAAGCTGGGGCTATATCATAGGCGGACTGCTCTTTGCGCTTTTTCATGGCCCAACCAATATCATGTCTTTTGTGATTTATGGTGGTGGTTCTGTGATTTTGACCTTGCTGGCTTATTGAACTCGGCGTTTGGAAGTCAGTATTGCAGTTCACATGATAAATAACGGACTTCCTGCCATTCTTATGTTGTTAATCCCTATTTTTGGAGTAGAAGTATAGGAGCTTGAAATGAAAATAAAACTTATTAAACGTCAAATCTTAGACGAACACGAAGAACAACTGGTCAACAAGGCTGGTATGGAGAGTTTCAGTCTCATACTATGTGGTAGTTTAGCTTTATATATGGCTTCTGTAGCCATGAATGGGGGAGTCGTTCACTATCAGCCCTTCTTGCTTTTGATTCTCATCACCAGTTTTTATTTCATGTGTCGCACTCAGTATCTGGGAGCCAATTATTACAATAGTTTCAGTCTGACTATCTGGGGTGTGCTGGCTGCGACAGGCTTCCTGACTCTTTTGATTGCCTGCCAGAATTTTCAGCTCAATCATGCTATTTATCATAATAGTGTTTTTCACCCCATGTTCCTATTTGTTATTTTCATTACTTTTGTCATTCACTTTCCTTTTATGCTGCTGGTTAATATTCTCTTGGAGAGTCTCAGCAAGTGGCAGAAGAAGCGCTTTGAAAAGTATTTGGAAGAATTGGAGAAAGAGGGCTAAGCTGCTTTTCTGCGTAGATATTACCGCTCTGCTATTTTCCAAACAAATTTTTTGCCCAGATTTTTCAATCAGGTTATAATAAATAGATGAATTAAAAATTCAGAAAATTTTATAGAGAAAAGAGAGTTGAAATCTTATGGCAAAAGATATTCGCGTCCTACTTTACTACAAATATGTTCCGATTGAGAATGCTGAGAAATTTGCAGCTGATCATCTGGCCTTCTGTAAATCCATCGGTCTTAAAGGCCGTATCTTGGTGGCAGATGAGGGAATCAACGGAACGGTTTCTGGTGATTATGAAACCACTCAAAAATACATGGATTATGTGCACAGCCTTCCGGGCATGGAAGACCTTTGGTTCAAGATTGACGAAGAAAACGAGCAAGCCTTCAAGAAAATGTTTGTTCGCTACAAGAAAGAAATTGTGCACTTGGGCTTGGAAGACAATGATTTTGACAATGACATCAACCCGCTGGAAACGACAGGAGCTTACCTATCACCTAAGGAATTTAAGGAAGCCCTTTTGGACGAAGACACTGTTGTCTTAGACACTCGTAACGACTATGAGTACGATCTGGGTCACTTCCGCGGAGCCATCCGTCCAGACATCCGCAACTTCCGCGAGTTGCCACAATGGGTCCGTGATAACAAAGAGAAGTTCATGGACAAGCGCGTGGTTGTTTACTGTACAGGTGGTGTTCGCTGTGAGAAATTCTCAGGCTGGATGGTT
>ERZ772807.828-NODE-828-length-18147-cov-5.288857_pt1 | contig 18147 bp, 13 predicted proteins | sample MGYA00511472_ERZ772807 | MGnify/ENA primary metagenome ERZ772807 (study PRJEB29015, sample SAMEA2737947) | human oral metagenome | biome: human oral; feature: human-associated habitat; material: dental | place: China | collected 2039 ...
GGACATGACCCCGGAGAAGGTTGTGGAGGTCCAGAAGTACGGCCGCGAGCCGATCGGGCGTATCGCAGCAGGCGAGGATCGAAAGGACGCACGGATACCATTGTGCCCCAAAGCGGGACGTCATGGGCCTTAGGTCCTCGGCGTCGCCTCGTGAATGTGCTTGTGCCCGGTCCCGCGAGACGGAACCGGGCACAAGCGGCGCACAAGAGTCAGCTGGAGAGGAAGTTCTCTCCCACACGAATCTTGTTGAGCAGGAGCCCTGTCTTGGTCGACACGTCCTCGGCACCGACGCGAGAACGGAACGTCCAATAGGACCAGATGACGTAGATCGCAACAATCGGGACCAGGCAGGCTGCGACGATCGTCATGACGGTCAACGTCGCGTTCGTCGACGAGGCCTGCTCAATCGTCAGCGAGTAGCTCGGGTTGATCGAGGACTTCTGGACTGCGGGAGCCATCGAGGCGAAGACCCATGCGACGGAGCCGGCAATCGCGACGGATGAGGCCGTGAAGGACAGCCCCTCTCGCCGCAGCGACGCCTGAGAGAGTGCGGCGGAGACGATGATCGCGAGGGCGGCAACGACGAGGGGGATCCACGCCAGGACATTCGTCGTGTACGCGAACTGACCCCAGAACAGCCAGGCGGCGGCCAGGACGGTCGCGGCGATCGATGTCGGAGCGGCGATCGCGTTTGCGCGATCGCGCACCTCCCCGGTGGTCTTCAGAGCCAGGAACTGCGCGCCGTGCGCCAGACAGACGGCGAGAACCGCGAGCCCGCCCAGGATGGTGTAGGGAGTCAGGAGGGAGAAGAAACCCCCCGTCAGCTGGTGCGTTGCGCTCGCCAGCGACTGATTCACCAGCGTCGGGTCCACGACGGTGCCCGTTGCAGCGTCAACGACCTCGATGCGCATGCCCTGCACGAAGTTGGCGAATGCGACGCCCAGCAGCAGCGGGACGAGCCAGGCGCTGGCCGTGTGCACCCAGTCCCACGCGTGGCGCCACTTCTCGGTGGCGATCTTGGAACGCCACTCGAGGGCGATGACGCGCACGATCAGGCAGACCAGGATGAGAAACAGGGCCAGGTACATGCCCGAGAACATGGTGGCGTACCACTCGGGGAAAGCGGCGAAAGTCGCGCCGCCGGCGGTGAGGAGCCAGACCTCGTTCCCGTCCCAGTGGGGGCCGATCGTGCGCACCGTCTGGGTGCGTTCGCGGTCGCCTTTGGCGACGAAGGGCAAGAGCATTCCGACGCCAAAGTCGAAACCCTCGAGAATGAGGTAGACCGTCCACAACACGGCGATGAGGATGAACCACAGGATTGACAGAGTCATGTTCGTTGTTCCTCTCTCAGTATCCGAAAGACAGCTCGGCGGGCGGTTCGGCCGTGGGCTTGTCAGCCTCGGGCGAGGAGTGGATGCCCTCGACTGCGTAGCGCTTCATGAGGACGTACCAGAAGACTCCCAGGACGCCATACAGGAGGGTGAAGAGGACGAGGGTGGCCAGCATCTGCCAGGCGGGAACGTTGGGGGATACGCCTATCTCGGTCATCATGGCCACCGACCCCAGGTCGGATCCCGCGGACAGCGCACCTAGGTTCGGTACGACGACCCACGGTTGACGACCCATCTCGGTGAAGATCCAGCCGAAAGAAGCGGCTGCAAAAGGCAGCGGAAGGTTGACCAGGGCGACGACGCCGAGCCACTTGTTGGACGACGTGCGCCCGCCTCGGGTGGCCCACAAGCCCCAAGCGGCGAGGAGGAAGGCGAGCATCCCCAGGCCAATCATCAGGCGGAAGGACCAGAAGGTCACCATCTGCGGGGGCCGGAAATCGTACTGCGAGGCGTCCCCGTACTTGGCGGTGAAGTTCGGGTCTGAGTTCAACAGGCCCACCATGCGGGCCTGAATGTCGGAAACCCCCTCGGAGGTCGCCGAGAAGGAGTTGTGCGACATGAAGGAGGCGACCCCGGGAACGCGGATGAACTGGGTGGGGTGCGCGCCGTCATCGCCCAGGGGGCAGGAGCCGAACTGGGCGACCGTGAAGGCCGCGCCCTCGGTGTCCACGCAGATGCCCTCGGCTGCCGCCATCTTCATCGGCTGAGCTGCGACCATTTCCTGGCCCTGGATGTGGCCGGAGGCGGCGGTACCGAGGCCGCCGATCAGGACGGCGATCAGCCCGAAACGGGCGATCGGACGCCAGACGTCCCGGGACTGCGCCACGGCCTGCTCGCTTCCCTCACGAGCGGTGCGTACCATCCACCACAGGGCGATGCCGGCCACGAATGATCCTGCGACGAGCCAGGCGGAGGTGATGACGTGAGCGTACTCGCTCAGGTAGACGCCGGAGGTGATGAGCTTGAGGAATCCAGCCACACCATCGAGTTCGGCTCGGCCGGTCTCGGGGTTGAAGCGCGCCCCGACGGGATGCTGCATCCAGGCGTTGGCCGCGAGGATCCATGCTGCCGAGAGCATCGTGCCGATGGCGACGCACCAGATGGTCGCCAGGTGCATGCCCTTGGAGAGGCGGCCCCATCCGAAGATCCACAATCCGAGGAACGTGGATTCAAGGAAGAAGGCCAGGAGTGCCTCGATGGCCAGCGGGGCACCGAAGATGTCGCCGACAAAACGGGAGTATTCGGACCAGTTCATTCCGAACTGGAACTCCTGGACGATGCCGGTCGCCACGCCGAGGGCGAAGTTGATGAGGAGGAGCTTGCCAAAGAATCGGGTCGCCTGGAGCCAGTGTTCCTTGCCGGTGCGGTGCCATGCGGTCTGCATGATGGCAACCAGCAGGGACAGGCCGATCGTCAGCGGCACGAGGACGAAGTGGTAGACGGTTGTGATGCCGAACTGCCATCGTCCGACCGTGACCGCGTCAAGCGCTGTCTGCGCGAGGGTCATGATGGGACCTTCTCGTGTAGGGATGAGGGATGTCGTTGAAGCCGAGACGCGGCCGTAGGACCTATGTCACGGGTTGACACAAATGTAGCCCAGATGTGTCGGCGGTACTGAGGGATAACGGGGCTTGGTGATCGTTTTGTGACATACGCGTCTGATTATTTTTCCTGGTAAACGCCCTGTATTTAGGCGCGTGAGGCGTTGACCTGGTCACCCTTTCCCGGCGCATTCAACGGGGAAAGCATGTTGTGTGCGACAATGAGGGCGAATGGATGTCGCGGGCGTGCCCCCGTGACGAGAGTCGAGCGATGACGTTTCCACCGCCGCCGACCGCTGCGCGTCTGCGCTCCACTAGGTTTCCGCCCCTTCGCGGGCGATGATAACGGGTGTGTCCGGGCACGTGGCGCACGCCCACCATTGGAGAATCGTGACAACCGAATCCACCACCCCCGTGGCACCCGCCGCGTCGCTGCTGTTCCAGGCGCCGGTCTTCCAGGCTGCACCCGAGGTCGCAGCGCCGATCGCCGCAGAGGAAGCGGCGCCCAAGCGCCGCCGCAATTCTTCCGCCTCCGAGGAGATACCCGAACGCGAGGAGGCGGCCCCTACACGTCGGCGCCGCTCCAAGAAAGACGTCGGCGACGCCGAGAACGAGAGCCTCGCCGATGCGTCGGCAGACGAATCCTCTCCCGTTGAGCGCTCCGGGAGCGAGGAACCGGGCGCCGAACCGAAGAGCCGACGCCGTCGGCGCTCCAACAGGGCCGACGAAGCTTCCAGCGCTGAGAAGAAGCCCGATGGGAGCGAATCCGTCGCGTCCCAGGATGAATCCGCGGCAGACGACGAGGGGTCAACCCGTCGTCGTCGGCGGCGTTCCCGCTCGGCATCGGCAGCCGTTGCGGACGATGGTGATCCCGCGGATCAGGTCCAGGCTCTGAAGGGATCGACCCGGCTCGAGGCCAAGAAGATGCGTCGCCGCGAGGGTCGGCGCGAGGGCAGGCGCCGCCACTCGATCTCCGAATCGGAGTTCCTGGCGCGCCGCGAGTCCGTCGAGCGCACCATGGTCATCCGTGATCATGACGGCCTGGATCAGATCGCCATCCTTGAGGACGGGCTCCTCGTTGAGCACTACGTCGCTCGTCGTACCCAGTCCTCCATGGTCGGCAACATCTATCTGGGCCGCGTCCAGAACGTTCTTCCGTCCATGGAGGCGGCATTCGTCGATGTGGGTCGCGGCCGCAACGCCGTCCTGTATGCCGGAGAGGTCAACTGGGATGCCGTCGGGATGGAAGGCAAGCCCCGCCGCATTGAGGCCGCCCTCAAGTCGGGTGACCCCGTCCTGGTTCAGGTGACGAAGGATCCGATCGGCCACAAGGGAGCACGCCTGACGTCGCAGATCACCCTCGCGGGCCGCTACCTCGTGCTCATTCCGGGTGGCTCCATGATGGGAATCTCTCGAAAGCTGCCCGACAAGGAGCGCGCGCGCCTGAAGAAGATCCTCAAGGCCGTCGTCCCCGCCGGTTCCGGAGTCATCGTGCGCACCGCCGCCGAGGGTGCAACCGAGGCGCAGATTCGTGACGACGTCGCTCGACTCACTCGCCAGTGGGAGGAAATCGACAAGAAGCGTTCGACGACCAAGAACGCTCCGGTGCTCCTGCGCGGCGAGCCTGAGCTCGCGGTGCGCGTGGTGCGCGACATCTTCAACGAGGACTTCACCAAGCTCGTCATCGAGGGGCGTAATACGTACGCTACCGTCAAGGAATACGTGGACGAACTCAGTCCCGAACTCTCCGACCGCGTCGAGCAATGGGTGGGGACGGAGGACGTCTTCCACGCACACCGCATCGACGAGCAGCTTGCCAAGGGTATGGATCGCAAGGTGTGGCTTCCCTCCGGCGGCACCCTCATCATTGACCGCACCGAGGCGATGACGGTCATCGACGTCAACACGGGCAAGTTCATTGGCGCGGGAGGCACCCTCGAGGAGACCGTGACGCGCAACAATCTTGAAGCGGCTGAGGAGATCGTGCGCCAGCTGCGCCTGCGCGACATTGGCGGAATCGTCATCATTGACTTCGTCGACATGGTGCTCGAATCGAACCGTGACCTCGTCCTGCGCCGCCTTGTGGAGTGCTTGGGGCGCGATCGCACACGCCATCAGGTCACTGAGATCACCTCGCTGGGGCTCGTGCAAATGACCCGCAAGCGCGTGGGAGAAGGTCTCGTGGAGGCGTTCTCCTCCCCCTGCGAAGCCTGCGAAGGGCGCGGATTCATCGTCCACCGTCATCCGGTGGAGACTTCCGGCGCCGACTCGTCGTCAAAGGGAGCCAAGTCGGCAAAGAAGTCTCAGAAGAGGGCGGAGCCGCGACGCATCGAGGACGGGGTTGAGCACGAGCGGGCAAAGGAAGCGCTCAGCGCGATCGCTGCCGCTTCCTCGCGCAAGGACGACGATGCTGCCTCCGAGGCGCCCGCCTCGGCCGCGAAGGGGACCGCTCAGGCCGCACGCGAGGTCGAGGATGCCTCCTCGACCACCGGCGCCGAGCAGGCGAGTGCGCCCGACCAGGCAGAGTCGAAGGCGTCGGATGCGCCAGCGCAGGAGGCAACCAAGCGTCCGCGTCGGCGCCGTCGGGTCGCGGAAGCGACCCCGGTGCCCGATCTTCCCGTCCACATCGATCTGCCCGACCCCGTGGAAACGGCCGGGCAGGCTCCGGCGAAGAATGCTGTCGACATCGAGCTTCCCGAGCGCCAGGAGAAGGCGCCCGCGACCCGGCGTCGCGCTTCTCGCAAGGCGGCGACCGCGGCCAGCGGGGAGCCTTCCTCGGCTCCCAGCCCCGCCGCATCCCCCGTTCACCCGGCGCCCCAGGAAAGCGTCCTGCGCGACGAGACGCGGAAGGCTCCGGTGAGCGCGCAGGAGGGCACTCAGCCTCGCCGGTCGCATAGGCGCCGCGCGGTAGCATCCAGCGGAGTCGTCGAACCCGAAGCCACTCCCGTGGTCGTCGTTGATCTTCCGGCGCGAGCCGAGGGAGGGGCGGCGGTCCAGGCGACGCGATCGACCGAGGACATTACCCTGCCGGAGGCCACCGACAAGCCGCGGACCAAGCGCCGTCGGCGAGCGGTATCAACCGGCATCGTAGACGCCGGCTGAGAACCGGAGCGAGGGGGAGGGCAGGGCCCCTCCCTCTCGCGTCGAGGTGTGGAATCGCACAGCGCTTCTGGTAGCTCGCGGGTCGCGCCGGGTTGCATACCGGCGTGCGAATCGGCTAGATTTGATCGTCGGCGCAACAAGTGCCAACGGGATCGTCAGAACATTAGAAAGCCCTCGGCAGTTTCGAGGCGGGATCCCGGTTACGAATACGAGAAGAGATGAGCTCCAACGTGGTCTACGCGATCGTCAAGGCTGGCGGCCGGCAGGAAAAGGTGTCCGTCGGTGACGTCGTCGTCGTCGACAAGCTGGCAGAGGAAATCGGTTCGAGCATTGCGCTCCAGCCGCTGATGCTGGTGGATGGCGACGCCATCACTGTTGACGCAGCCAAGCTGGGCAAGGTTTCCGTCAAGGCTGAAGTCGTTGATTCGGCCAAGGGTCCCAAGATTTCCATCATTAAGTACAAGAACAAGTCGGGCTACCGTAAGCGTCAGGGACACCGTCAGAAGATGTCGGTCGTCAAGATCACCGAGATCGCCTGAGTCCGACGTTCCCACGAGCAGAAAGTAGCAACTGATGGCACATAAGAAGGGCCTTGGTTCCTCCCGTAATGGCCGCGATTCGAACGCGCAGCGCCTCGGCGTCAAGCGCTACGGCGGTCAGCTGGTCAACGCCGGCGAGATCCTCGTTCGTCAGCGTGGCACCCACTTCCATCCCGGCGACGGCGTTGGCCGCGGCAAGGATGACACCCTGTTCGCCCTGCGCGCGGGTGCGGTTGAGTTCGGCCGCAAGCGCGATCGCAAGGTCGTCAGCGTTTCGCCGGTCTCCGCCTGAGACCGCGCGCAGAGGGCGTCCGGCGTTGCCGGGCGCCCTTTTCCCATTTTACTTCGGTTGGCAGGAGCACCAGTGGCAGACTTCGTGGATCGCGTGACGCTGCACGCAGCGGGCGGCAACGGCGGAAACGGCGTGGCCTCGATTAAGCGTGAAAAGTTCAAGCCGCTGGCCGGTCCGGACGGAGGGGACGGCGGCAACGGCGGTTCGGTGATCCTTGAGGTGAGTCCTCAGGAGACGACGTTGCTCAGCTACCACCGCAGCCCACACCGTCGCGCCGACAGCGGTACCGCTGGCATGGGCGACTTCCGTCAGGGCAAGAACGGTGCGGACATCGTCCTGCCCGTTCCCGATGGAACGGTCGTGAAGTCCCCGTCGGGTGAGCTGCTGGCGGACCTGACCGGCGTTGGGGCCCGCTTCACGGTCGCCGAGGGAGGTCGAGGGGGGCTAGGCAACGCCGCTCTGGCCTCGAAGGCCCGCAAGGCACCGGGGTTTGCGTTGCTCGGTGAGCCGGGCGAGGAGCGCGATGTCGTGCTCGAGCTGAAGTCCGTCGCCGACGTCGCGCTGGTGGGCTTCCCGTCGGCTGGCAAGTCTTCCCTCATCGCCGCGCTGAGTTCGGCCCGGCCCAAGATTGCCGACTATCCTTTTACGACGCTGGTTCCTAACCTCGGTGTCGTGTCAGCCGGAGATGTCCGCTTCACGGTTGCCGACGTGCCCGGTCTCATCCCCGGCGCGTCTGACGGGCGAGGACTCGGACTGGACTTCCTGCGCCATATCGAACGATGTGCGGTCATCGTCCACGTGCTCGACACGGCGGCCTTCGAGATAGATCGAGAGCCCGTTGAGGACCTGCGTATCATCGAGGCGGAGCTGGAGGCGTACCAGGGAGACCTCACTGAGATCGAGGGCTATGTTCCGATCATGGAGCGCCCGCGCGTCATCGTGCTGAACAAGATCGACATTCCGGACGGGCGGGATCTAGCAGAGATCACTCGCCCGGACCTGGCCTCCTTCGGCTGGCCGGTCCTCGAGGTATCGGCCGTCTCCCACGAGGGGCTGAAGGAGCTGTCCTTCACGCTGGCCAGAATCGTTGAGGAAGAGCGTGCGAAGCTGCCCGCGATGCCTCAGGCCAGGGCGATCATTCGCCCCACGTCCGTCGGTCGCGGCGCCGCAATCACGGTTCGTCGCACCCGCAAGGACGGCGAGGAGGTCTTCCAGGTGCGCGGGGAGAAGCCCGAGCGCTGGGTTCGCCAGACCGACTTCGCCAACGACGAGGCCGTGGGCTACCTGGCGGATCGCCTGAACGCCGCGGGCGTCGAGGACGAGCTGATGAAGGCCGGTGCCGTCGCAGGAGACACCGTGGTGATCGGTGATCTCGACGGGGGCGTGGTCTTCGACTGGGAGCCGACGCTCACCACCGGGCCCGAGTTGCTGGGGTCGCGCGGCACCGACCTGCGCCTGGATCAGAACGTGCGCCCGAGCCGCAAGGAACGGCGCGAGGTCTACCATCAGGTCATGGACGCCAAGAGCGCGGCCCGTGACGAGCTGTGGACCGAGCGCGAGGCGGGCCACTGGACCGACGCCTCGGATCAGTCATGAATGGGATCCGGGCGGCGTCCCGCATCGTCGTCAAGATCGGTTCGTCGTCCCTGACGCGACCCGATGGCGGACTGGACCTCAACCGCATTGATGCCGTCGCCAGGCTCGTGTCACGCTGGCGTGGGAGGGACCGCGAGGTTCTCATCGTCTCCTCGGGAGCGGTTGCTGCGGGCCTCGATCCCCTGGGGTTTTCCTCCAAGCCTAAGGACCTTCCCAGCGTTCAGGCTGCTGCCGCGATGGGCCAGGGCCTGCTCATGGCCCGGTGGACGGCGGCCTTTCACGCGCATCACCTGGATGCGGCTCAGGTTCTGCTCACGACGGAGGACGTGATGCGCAGGGACCACTACACCAATGCCCGAGCCGCGCTCGTACGCCTGCTCGGCCTCGGCGTCGTTCCGATTCTCAACGAGAATGATGCTGTGACGACTCGGGAGCTGCGCTTTGGCGACAACGATCGGGTGGCGGCGCTCATCGCGCAGATGGTCCAGGCTGATGCGCTCCTCCTCCTGACGGACGTTGACGGCCTCTACACCGCTCCTCCGGATCACCCGGGATCCTCGTTGATTGAACGCGTGAGTGGGCCCGATGACCTGATGAGCGTTCTCGTCACCGGTGCCGGCTCGCGCGTGGGGACCGGAGGCATGGCCACGAAGGTGCAGGCGGCGATGCTGGCCACGGCTAGCGGCATTGGCGTGCAGCTGGCGTGCGCGGACGATCTGGAGGCAGTCCTGTCGGGCGAACGCGTGGGAACATGGTTCGAACCCTCGCGGCAGCGTCCGGCCTCGCGGCGCCTGTGGATCGCTCACGCCGCTCCCTCACGCGGGGAACTCATCGTTGACGAGGGCGCGGCCAGGGCCATCACGGAGCGCAAGAAGTCGCTCCTGGTCGCGGGCGTACGAAAGGTGCTCGGCCACTTTGATGCTGGCGATGTCGTCGACGTCGCCTCGCCGACGGGATTGATCGCACGCGGCGTCTGCGGCTACGACTCCGATGCGCTTGCCCAGATCGCCGAAGCGAGCATCAACGAGTTGCGGCTGGCGGGCCATGAGCATCCCAGGCCCGCTATTCACCGGGATGATCTGGCCGTGTTGGGCGACGCATTTGGAGCCGTCGCACCAGACTGATCGGCTTTGAGCGGGCTCGTATGTCATGATGGCCGGGTGGATACTCCTGCTGATATTTCCCAGGTGACCGATGCCGCACGCGCGGCGGCTCGCGTTCTCGCCAATGCTCCGACCCACCTGAAGAATCGGGGTCTGGAGGCTATTGCGGCGGCGCTGATTGAACGCGCCGACCAGATTCTGGCGGCTAATGCCGAGGATCTGGCGCGTGGCCGCGCCGAGCAGATGAGCGACGGCCTGCTTGACCGCCTCGCGCTGACCATGGATCGTCTCCGGTCGATCGCCGAGGCCGTCCGCGAGATCGTTGCCCTTCCGGACCCAATCGGTCAGGTCGTTCGAGGTGGGCGGACCGAGATCGGCCTGCGGGTCACGCAGGAGCGCGTCCCGCTCGGGGTTGTCGGTATCATCTACGAGGCTCGCCCCAACGTCACCATCGATGCCGCTGCCCTTGCCCTGAAGGCGGGCAACGCCGTGATCCTGCGAGGGGGAAGCGCTGCGCAGGCATCGAATCGCGTCCTCATTGACGTGTGCCGGGACGCCCTGTCCTCCGTTGGCTTGCCCCCGGATGCGATCTCCACGGTCGACCCGTGGGGACGAGGTGGGGCTCGGGCCATGATGCGTGCACGAGGCGCTATCGACGCTCTCATTCCCCGAGGTGGAGCGGGCCTCATCAATGCGGTGGTCGAGGAGTCTCGGGTGCCCGTCATTGAGACGGGGACCGGTAACTGCCACGTGTACGTGGATGCGTCGGCCGACTTGGAGGCGGCCGAGGCGATCATCATGAACGCGAAGACGCAGCGGGTGGGCGTGTGTAATGCCGCTGAGACGCTGCTCGTCCACGCCGATGTGGCTCCCCGATTCCTCGTCGCGGCGGTGACCAGGCTGACGACCGCCGGCGTGACGATCCACGCGGATGACGCCACCCGCGCCATCATCGCTGGAAACCCCTCCATTGATGCCGACATGATCGTCGAAGCGACCGAGGCCGACTGGGAGACCGAGTACCTCTCGATGGATCTCGCCGTGGGCGTCGTTTCGAGCGTCGATGAGGCGGTCGAGCATATTCGCCGGTACTCCTCCGGCCACACCGAGGGGATCGTCGCCAGCGACGTGCGCACCATCGCGGCGTTCCGGTCGGGCGTTGACGCTGCCGCAATCGCGATTAACGCCTCTACTCGCTTCACGGACGGAGGTCAGCTCGGCCTCGGCGCCGAGGTGGGGATCTCGACGCAGAAGCTTCACGCGCGCGGACCGATGGGGCTCGGTGAACTCACGACAACCACGTGGGTCTACGAGGGCGATGGAACGATCCGACCGTGAGGGCACAGGCCAGCGACCAGGCCGCGACCGGGCGGTCCGAGCAGATCGAGAAGACCACGGAGGCAACCGCTGGGGCGACCGCCGCGCCGGCGTCGCCCCAGAATCCGCCGCGTGCGCTGCGCAGGCGGCGAGCGATTGGGATCATGGGCGGAACCTTCGACCCGATTCACCACGGGCACCTCGTTGCCGCCTCGGAGGTCATGGACGTCTACGGTCTCGATCAGGTGGTCTTCGTTCCGGCCGCTGTGCAGCCTTTCAAGGCGAGCCGACGCGTGACGTCGGCGGAGCACCGCTACCTGATGACGGTGATTGCCACGGCCTCTAATCCGCGCTTTGCCGTCTCGCGCGTGGATATCGACCGCGGGGGGACGACCTACACGATCGATACCCTGGCCGATCTGGCGCAGGAGTATCCGGACTCGGACTTCTATTTCATTACCGGCGCGGACGCGCTGGCGCAGATCGCGCAGTGGAAAAACGCTGATAAGCTCTTTGAGCAGGCTCACTTCATCGGCGTGACCCGTCCCGGTCACAACCTGTCCGATCCGGGGCTTCCGCGCGAGTCCGTGTCCCTGCTGGAGGTGCCCGCGATGGCGATCTCTTCCACGGACTGCCGCTCTCGCGTCGAGGACGGCAAGCCCGTGTGGTATTTGGTCCCCGACGGAGTCGTCCAATACATCAACAAGTACGGCCTGTACCGGTCCTGAGATTCAAGGAGAAACGTGACTCTTCCCGACGCCACCTTGCAGTTGGCTTCCCTCGCCTCGCGTGCTGCGGATGATCGCGGCGGTCTGAACCCGGTCCTGGTGGATGTGACGAGCAAGCTGGCGCTGGCGGATGCGTTTGTCGTTGTCTCCGCTCCGACGCAGCGTCAGGTGCGGGCAATCGCCGAGGACATCATGGACCGCGTGTGGGAAGACTACGGACGACGCCCCACCCACATCGAGGGCCGCGCGGAGGGGACGTGGGTGCTCCTGGACTACTCGGAGCTGCTCGTGCACGTTCTGCTGGAGGAGGAGCGAGAGTTCTACGCGATCGAACGCCTGTGGGGGGATTGCCCCGCAGTGCCGATTGGCATCGACACGGACGAGGCACGTGCGGCAGCTGCCGAGCGTGCCGCCGCGCACGGCGTTGAGGAGTCGGTGTGAGCGCATCGAGGATCGTCCTGCTGCGCCACGGCCAGACTGACTTCAACCTGCAGCGGCGTTTTCAGGGGCGTATTGACATGCCCTTGAACGAGGCCGGGCGAGGACAGGCTGCCGGTGCCGCTGGCGTCCTCGTGAGTCGCCTGTGTGAGCCCAGCGTCGAGGTGGGCATGTTCGCTTCCGCGCCGCGTCGCTCCTACGACGATGGGGGAGTGCGCCTGGTGAGCTCGCCGCTGGGTAGGGCTCTCGACACGGCGAGGATTGTTGCTCGCGTCTTCGAGATCGCGGGGTATCCGTGCGATGGTCCGCATATTGATGAGCGGCTCACCGAGCGCTTCTACGGGCGTTTCGAGGGCAAGACATACGAGGAGATTGACGCGCAAGAACCGCAGGCATCGCGGCAGTATCGGGCGAGCGGAGAGAGCGAGGAGGCCCAGGTGGAGCGTTCCGAGGTCGTGGGGGCTCGCGTGCGCGAAGCGGTCCTGGAGGCTGCGGGCGATTGTGGCGGGGATCAGTCGTTGATCGTGGTCTCTCACGGCGCGGCAATTTCCCGGGGGATCGTGTCCCTGCTGGGCTTGGATCCCGCGGTCTTCAACGGGTTGCGCGGGGTGGATAACTGCCACTGGTCGGAGCTTGTCCCCGTGGGAGAGTCGAGTGCCAAGAGTGCTGCTCGTTGCGGATGGCGGCTCGCCTCGCACAACATCGGATCTCGGGAGGACATCTTGGGCGCGTAGGCGGGCGGCGGCCTTGCGCGGTGCGCGTAGCCCGCGTCGTGCATGTGATGAGCGGCACTTGATGTGCGTTTGCCTTTCTCTCAAAGCGTCCGCTATTATTTATGAGGTCGCCACGGCGACGAAGTAAATACGGGGCTATGGCGCAGTTGGTAGCGCGCTTCCATGGCATGGAAGAGGTCGGGGGTTCGAATCCCCCTAGCTCCACAGATGGGCCGATATTCACTTTGTGAATATCGGCTTTTTGTGTGCCTGTGGTGAGGCATGGGTCGTTTCATGGTGGTCAGCCGCGCGTTGCCGCAGATAACGTTTTGATATCGACATGTGGGATGAGCATCTTCTGTCAATCTGGGAAAGCGTTGAAACTACGTAGGTTTTCGTGTAAATGGTTGTCAAGGTGAGTTTGAAGATATGCGTACCGCGTGGAAAAATTTGTCTGTCTCTGTTTCATAGTGTTAGGCCGGTACTCAATGTCGTTCCAGCTCACTCGCACGCACACGTCGGTTGTCTTGGCGGCCACCACGATCGCTGCGTCTCTCGTCGTCATTCCCTCCCTGGCTGAGGGAACCGGTTCCTCCGATGGTTCCTTCTGCTCCGCCCTGGTCGGCGCCCAGGGGCGCATCAGCGACGAATACAATCCCGTGCTGGCGCGCTATGCTGCGGCGGCCGAGGCGAAGGCGGCGTCCTCCGCGGCCGATCCCGCCCGAGAAGCCCAGCTGCGACGTGCGCTGTCGGACGCGCAGGCTGCCCTCGAGTCTGCCAAGGCGGGTGCAAACCAGCCCAATGCCTCGGTCGGGGATGCTCCCGCTCGCGAGGCCGCGCCTGAGCGTGGCCTCGACTGGGTCGACTGGTCGAAGGTGGACGATGCGACGCAGGCGCGCATCATCGAGGCGCTCATCGTGCAGAAGATGAACGTCTATCGTGCCAACGCTGGGCTCCCCGAGCTGGTTGTCTCCGATACGGTGACTCTCGATGCTCGCGCCTGGAGTCAGCACATGTCCGATACCGACGACTTCAACCACGATCCGGACTACAAGTTCCTGGGTGTTGGCAAGCTCGACGGGGGAGACACCACCTACGCCGGTGAGAACATTGCCTACAACCACCGTGAGAACTTCGGCGACAAGTGGGGCGCGTACGGAACCTCGAAGAATCCGATGCAAGCTGCGGATGCGCTTTTCGAGCAGTGGAAGAACTCTCCGGGTCACGACAAGAACATGCTCGCTCAGAACAACGTCGTGGGCGTTGGCGTTCACATTGCCAAGCACGGTCAGTACACCCGTATCTACGGCACCCAGAAGTTCTACGGGCTCAGCGGGGGCACGCCCAACGCGGCGCGCTTCCATACGACCGGTGACGTGGCAGGCGCCTACGGTTTCGACAGCGGAGCCTTCCGGGCGGACAACACCAACTACGTGTCCGGGCTCGCCGGTTCGGGCGAGGAGCAGCGCGCCAACTCATGGCAGAACAAGGTCGGCGCGCTACCGGGCAGCGTGCTTCCCGTGGCCCTGACCGACATGCCAGCCAAGGCGGGTTCTGAGGGGGCGGTGGCTGCGACGCCAGCCCCTGAGGGGAGCGCTGCCTCGGTCGATGCGTCCCAGGCCCTCGTCGACGCTCAGGCCGCAGTAGATCGCGCACAGGCCGAACTGGACGCCTACCTGGCGGCCTCCGCGGGCGAGCAAACGTCGGCGAACCTTGCCGACATCGATGCGCAGCTCGATCGCATTGCGGACGCCATTGCTTCGGCCACCACGGTCCATCCCGAAAAAGATGGTGGCGTGACCGTGCGTGGCGGCGGGCAGGCGGGTCACTACCTGACGGCAAACGAGTATCGCGACGCCCTGACGAGCTGCACGACGATCACGGTCAGCCCCAAATCGTCCGCGTCCGCCTCGCCCAGTGAGGGAAGCGGCGTGGCCGCAGATCCCTCGGTGGAACAACCCGCTCCTGCGCCGAGCGCTTCCGCTGATTCTGGCGCGCCGACTGCTTCTACCCCCTCCGAGCCCGCAGTCCCGAACGTTCCCTCCGCTTCCGCGGACGGAGGGAACACTGCGAGCGCGCCAGGCTCTTCGAACGGCTCCGAGCCAGTGCATGCTCGAACGAGCATTTCATCCTCGGCGAGTCCGGCTGCGGTTGGATCTTCCGATGTGCCGTCGGCCTCCGAGGCGAGGAAACCCTCCCAGGCTCGTGCGCATGTGATTGCTGCAACGGGGTCCTCAGCCCTGTGGGTCGGAGTTGGGGCGGTGGCCGTCCTGGTTGCCGGAGCCGGTGCCGTCGTGGCTTCCCGTCGAGCCAAGCGATAATATGAGCGGTCGGGCCGACGGGTCCGATCAGCGCCCCGCCGACATTGTGCATCGTCGGCGGGGCGCTGCTTTCCTGTGCGTGCGCACGCGTGTTGCCCGTTGGGGCTCGTTGTCCTGCATCTGGGCCTGCGTGCTGTTGGGGCCGGGCTTGTTCGCATGCCCGAGGCACGGGTGGTCAAGCGATGTGTCGAACTGAGGGGTGCCGGTGAGTGAGGTGCTCTCTGCATTTGACGCGCGCTGATGATCTGAGGGTAGGCGGCTTCATTGTTGCCGGGAATTGTGGGGAAAGACAGGGGTATGCGGGGTTGGCTTCGCAGGTGAGCCTCTTGTCAGGAGGGGCTTGCTTATCGACAAACTCTGGTATATACTAAGTAATGCATTACGCGGAAGTGTCATGAGGCTGCTTCGCTACTTGTTGAAGCAACGCAGCTCGTTGCCTTCCAACCAACCATCACGAGAGGACTAGCTATGCGTCCCACTAATGCACGCAAGTTTATGATTGCGGCCCTGAGTGCTGCTGCCATTGTCGCCGGATCTGTCGTTCCCGCCTACGCGGCCGGCGAACCCACCGAGGGTGCTGCCGCCGATAACGGTGCGGTCGCCGCCGAAGAGAAGCCCGTCGCCGACGGTGCCGCCGCCGAGGAAGGCCCGGCCGCCGACGATCCCGCTGACGAGGAAGACCCGGCCGCCGACGATCCCGCTGACGAGGGTGATGACTCCGATGCTCCCGCCGCCTCCTGGAAGCAGGACTCCGTCGGCTGGTGGTTCGACCTCGGTGACGGCACGTACGCCATGAACGAGCAGGTCGAGATTGATGACAAGATCTACCGCTTTGACAGCCGCGGATACATGGTCACCGGCTGGTACAACCAGGAAGGCTCCTGGGAGTATTACGGTACCTCGGGAGATCAGGCCTTCGGCTGGCACCTGATCGGTGGAACCTGGTACTTCATGGATCCCGATCTGGGAACGATGCAGACCGGGTGGCTCGACATTGATGGCTCGTGGTACTACATGAACGATAGCGGCGCCATGGTCACCGGCTGGAACGCGATCCACGGCTCCTGGTACTACATGAACGACAACGGCGCGATGCTGGACGGATGGGTCAAGGACGGCGAGCACTGGTATTACATGGACGCCTCCGGCGCCATGGTCACCGGCACCCGCTGGATCAACGGCGAACGCCACTGGTTCTACGGCAACGGTGTCTGGTGGGGCCTCTACGCCGATGAACGTTGCATAGAAAACCTTGCGCTTACGGCGAGCGGGCTTTTCACCCGCTTTAACGCTACTCATGTCAGCATTCGCACTTCTGATACCTCCAGCATCCCTTACGAGACACCTTCACAGGCTTACAGAACGCTCCCCTACCCCGCACTCAGAGAGTGCAGCCTAAGCTTCGGTGCATGGCTTAGCCCCGTTACATCTTCCGCGCAGGACGACTCGATCAGTGAGCTATTACGCTTTCTTTAAATGATGGCTGCTTCTAAGCCAACATCCTGACTGTTTTAGCCTTCCCACTTCGTTTCCCACTTAGCCAATTTTAGGGACCTTAGCTGGCGGTCTGGGTTGTTTCCCTCTCGTGTCCGGACGTTAGCACCCGGTGCACTGTCTCCCACGCTCTGCTCTTTGGTATTCGGAGTTTGCCTTGGTTTGGTAAGTCGCCATGACCCCCTAGCCAAAACAGTGCTCTACCCCCAAAGGCAATACGTGAGGCACTACCTAAATAGTTTTCGGAGAGAACCAGCTATTTCCAGGTTTGTTTAGCCTTTCACTCCTAGTCACAAGTCATCCAAACCTTTTTTAACAGATTGTAGTTCGGTCCTCCACAGCGTTTTACCGCTGCTTCAACCTGCTCATGACTAGATCACTCTGGCTTCGGGTCTACGACATGCAACTCTTACTTCGCCCTTTTCAGACTCGGTTTCCCTCCGGCTCCGGAACTTCTATTCCTTAACCTCGCTGCATATCGTAACTCGCAGGCTCATTCTACAAAAGGCACGCTACCACCCTTTAAAAGGGCTGTAACATCTTGTTGGTTTACGGTTTCAGGTTCTATTTCACTCCCCTTACTGGGGTTCTTTTCACCTTTCCCTCACGGTACTTGTTCACTATCGGTAGCTAAGTAGTATTTAGCCTTGGATCGTGGTCGACCCGGCTTCCGACAGGGTTTCTCGTGCCCCGCCGTACTTAAGAAGCTGCATCAACAAGTCCGATTTATTTCGCTTACGGGGGTTTCACCCTCTGCGCCAGGCTTTCCCAAAACCTTTCTGCTATAAATCGAATTTGTAACTTGTCGGTCCTACGCCGATGCAGCCCTTCAACCCCCTAAAAAGGGTTTAGGCTCCTCCAATTTCGCTCGCCGCTACTTTCGGAATCTCTTACTTGATTTCTTTTCCTTGAGTTACTTAGATGGTTCAGTTCACTCAGTATCGCTTTACCTCTCTATTTTATTCAAGAGCGTAATGATAGGATCACTCCTATCGGGTTACCCCATTCGGCTATCTCCGGATCACAGGATATGTGCTCCTCCCCGAAGCTTTTCGCAGCTTATCACGGCCTTCTTCGCCGGTCGGCTCCAAGACATCCACCATAAACCTATTCTTCGCTTGACCATATTATTTTCTCTTCTTAAACGTAGCTCTTTCCTCTCATCTTTCCCCTTACCGGAAAAAACTCAATTCCACAGCTATCTTAAGCTTATTCTCTTCACCTTATTTTCCTACCCTCCAGCTCATTTCCCCTTTAATATCAAGAAAACTCACCTTCAAGTAGTCTTTCTTTCCCTTCCCTCATCTTTCAAAGAACAATTTCTTTATTCCGATTATTCAAGCGGAATAAAGATTTCAGCTATTTACTCAGCTGTTAATGGGCCTGATTAGAGTTGAACTAATGACCCCTTCCTTATCAGAGAAGTGCTCTAACCAACTGAGCTACAGGCCCGTATAAAAAAAGGTGGGAAAGAAGAAGGAAAGTAAGCGGAAGCTTTGTGTACAACTACAAAGCATTTTTTAGTATTACCTTTCTCTAAGAAAGGAGGTGATCCAGCCGCACCTTCCGGTA
>ERZ772807.832-NODE-832-length-18096-cov-11.667590_pt1 | contig 18096 bp, 20 predicted proteins | sample MGYA00511472_ERZ772807 | MGnify/ENA primary metagenome ERZ772807 (study PRJEB29015, sample SAMEA2737947) | human oral metagenome | biome: human oral; feature: human-associated habitat; material: dental | place: China | collected 2039 ...
CGAACGGGTTCGGTTTTTTTGCCAATTCTTCAGGCAATTCGCCAAAAACCTGTTCGTGCGCGGACACTTCACAGTGTTCAGATGAATGCATTGGGACAAGCGGTAGAGCTAAAATAAGTTCGTCTTCCACTGCACCAAGTAAATCTATTTCACCAAACTCATTAAATTCGATTGGCTCATAAATTTCCGGCAAGTCATCAGCCTGATCCCAATTAGCCACTGGACTATACATAAAATGACATTCCAATGTTTGTTTGAATGGCTCGCCACAACGTTGACACTCTAATTCAACGTCAACTTGTACTTGCCCTTTCATCACCACTAATTTTTGTGGATCAATATAAAACGATAATGTTACCTGTGCATCGCTGAGCACTTTCCCCGTAGATTCAGCTAAACGCACTAACTGACTAGCGGTATAATAACCATCATAATCAATTCTTTGCTGAGCGTCTTTAACCGGATCAACGGTTAGGGGTAGTTTTACCTTTTGCATAGGGTGCGAATATTACCTGTTGTCAATAAAATAGTCAAAGGAAATTCGCACTAATTATGAGAAAAGTTCAATCGCTATCTAAACTCTCTCAAGATTTACACCTTTACAAAGTGCGGTCATTTTTTCCTGTATTTTACTCAGCATGCTCACTCAAGAAGCCACCGCTTTGATGTTTCCAAAGGCGAGCATAAAGCCCATTTTGTTCAAGCAATTCTGCGTGAGTCCCTTGCTCGACAATTTGTCCTTTATCTAACACGATTAAACGATCCATTGCCGCAATAGTGGATAAACGGTGAGCGATAGCAATAACCGTTTTATTTTCCATCATCTTATCAAGACTTTCTTGGATCGCGACTTCCACTTCGGAGTCTAGCGCACTGGTCGCTTCATCCAAGAGTAAAATTGGCGCATCTTTTAACATGACACGCGCAATGGCAATACGCTGGCGTTGTCCACCTGAGAGTTTCACCCCACGTTCACCAACATGGGCATCATAGCCTTTTCTGCCTTGAGCATCGCTGAGATAAGGAATGAAATCAGCCGCCTCCGCACGTTTAGCTGCATTGATCATTTCTTCATCTGTCGCAGTTGGACGACCATAAATAATGTTATCGCGAACAGAGCGGTGTAAAAGCGAGGTATCTTGCGTCACTAAACCAATTTGGCTACGAAGACTTTCTTGGCTCACATCTAAAATATTTTGACCATCAATGGTAATAAAACCCTCTTGGGCTTCATAGAAGCGTAAAAGTAAATTAACAATAGTTGATTTGCCCGCGCCAGAACGACCTATTAAGCCAACTTTTTCACCTGGTTTAATAGTGAGATTAAAATGGTTAAGCAACGGTTTATTCGGATCATAAGCAAACGAAATATCGTTAAATTTGATTTCGCCTTGTTTCACTTCCAAAGCTACACAATTTGGCTTATCGACAATAGTATGCGGTTTAGTCAACGTCGCCATACCATCATTCACCGTCCCGATATTTTCAAATAAACGTGCCGATTCCCACATAATCCAGCGGGAAAGACCATTTACACGTAACGCCATTGCGGTTGCTGTCGCCACTGCGCCCACGCCCACTTGGCCGTTTTGCCACAACACCACGCCTAAAATCGCGGTACTTAACGTTAAGAAAATATTGGTTGCGTAAGTTAAGGTATCTAATGAACTCGCCAAACGCATTTGTGCATGCACGGTGACCATAAATTCTTCCATGGAACGTTTTGCATAATTCGCTTCTCTCGCATCATGTGAAAATAGTTTTACCGTTGCAATATTTGAGTAAGCATCCGTAATACGCCCTGTCATTAGAGATCGCGCATCAGCCTGTCGTTGTGCGGTTTTCGCTAAGCGTGGTATAAGCAAACGTAAAATAGTCACAAAGGCCACAATCCATAAGAAAAACGGCACTAAAAACCAGGTATCTAAAGCTGCAAGCACCAAACCTGATGTAATAAAATAGACGGCAACATACACCAGCATATCCGCAATGGTCATGACGGTATCACGCACCGCAAGAGCAGTTTGCATCACTTTCGCCGATACACGACCTGCAAATTCATCTTGATAGAAGCTTAAGCTTTGTCCTAGCATCAAACGGTGGAAATTCCAACGCAAACGCATTGGAAATACCCCTTGTAGCGTTTGTAAGCGTACATTCACACCTACGAATAACCATACAATACTGAAAATGAGCAAAGCTGCCATGCCAGCAAGCAAATGCCCTTTTTCTTGCCAAAGCGTGCTTGGTGTATAAGCGCCTAGCCAGTCCACCAATAATCCCATAAATTGGAAAAGTAAGGCTTCCATTACACCAATACCGACCGTCAATACCGCAAGTAAAAAGATCCAGCCTTTCATGCCATCAATGCTTGACCAAATAAAACGGAACAAGCCTTTTTCAGGCGTCGTTGGATTGCTTTCCGGATAAGGATTTAAACGGTTCTCAAACCATGAAAATATTTTATTAAACATAACAATACCTTAAAAAATTAAAGGCGACAGTGCCGCCTAAAGTGCGGTCATTATAGCGTAAGTTTTGAACGATGGGCTAGGTTTTGCGAAATTGACTCGGTGAAAGCCCATAAATTGCTTTAAATGCCTTACTAAAATGCGCTTCTGATTGATACCCCACTTCAAGAGCGATGGCTAAAATGGTCTTTTGCGTATTTTTCAATAAAACAGCCGCCATTTCTAACCGCACTTGTGTGAGAAATTTTCCTGGCGGCATCCCGAGCTGCTGTTGAAAGATCCTCATAAAGGTCGCACGCGACATGGAGGCCAACTCTGCTAATTGCTCAATATTCCAATCTAATTGAGGTGAAAACAGGATTTTTTCAAGGACTTGATTCAGTCTTTTATCCTGCAACGCGGCTAATAAGCCTTGATTAAGCAAACCTATTTGTTGAGCATGACGCAAAATATAAATAAACAACACATTTGATAGCGCGTCGATCACGGATTTTGTGCCTTGCTCCGGTTTCTCGGCTTCTTGTAAAAAAAGTGAAACCAAAGGCTGCACAGGTGTATTTTGTAGCGAAAGATGCAAATAATCTGGTAATGAATCAATTAATAATGACGGTTTTTGGTAATAAAATGTTCCACAAAACATCTTCAGATCGGGCGTACCTGCTCCTATTTGATGGACATTAAAAAGTGCATTTGATTGCTCTTTCTGTAGACTATTCTCTCTTTTTTGTTGAGAACTGCCCAAAAAGTGCGGTCGATTTTGAGGGAGAAAAAAGAGATCGCCTTTCTTCAAATGAAACTGTTTTCCCGCCAAGGTTACCCAGCACTCACCTTGCTCGATTAAATGAAATAAACCTTGGTATTCCGCCGCTTCTGGCTGATGTTCAACTTGCCAATCCCCTTGAAACAAGCAGCGAATATTAATTTCCCCACGCACTTGCGCCAGCTGTGTTAATTTATCTAAATAATCCATTGTGAGATTTTCCGTCTAAAAGTTAAGACAATTTGACAAGTATCATACGCTAATCTGCTTATAATTCCTCTCGAAATTTATACTAAATTTAAGGAGAAAAACAATGTTTGCAGATTGGAAAAATGATGTAGCACACGTTAAAAAATCATTCGGTGCATTAGGTAAAAAATACCCTAAAATGTTACAAGCTTACGGCGCATTAGGTGCGGCTGCAGCAGAAGGTAACGTATTAGATGCCAAAACCCGTGAATTAATTGCATTGGCTGTTGCAGTCACAACACGTTGTGAAAGCTGCATTGGCGTGCACGCTGATGAAGCGGTGAAAGCAGGTGCAACTGAAGAAGAAGTGGCAGCAGCATTAGCGATGTCTATCGCATTAAATGCCGGTGCAGCTTACACCTACTCTCTTCGTGCATTAGAAGCTTACAACGCACAAAAAGGCGAATAATTCGCAAGGAACTTTATGATTCTTTTAGCCCTCATTTGAGGGCTTTTTTATCTCTAAAATTGACCGCACTTTAAAATAAATTCAAGGCTCTCATCTGAGCAACCACTTGCTCTACCTGAATTTCAGCCATTAAATTTTTGCCTTTTAATTTGGTCACCCAAGGCAATTCACTTGAAGGCTTACCTTGTTCTTTCTGCACATTTTCTTCATATACTGACACCACATTATCCAGATTATGATAAGGCGCAGTGCGCAATGGATTGTGATAAGCATACAATCCAATAACCGGTGTTCCTTGCGTGGTCGCAATATGAGCTGGCCCAGAATCGGGCGAGATCACTAAATTTGCTTGATGAATTAATGCAGCAAGTTGTTTCAAACTAGTTTTTCCTGAAGCATCAACCGGCTGAAAATCACAAAGTGCGGTTATTTTTTTTACCATTTCTAATTCGCGTTTTGCTGGCGAGCTACAAAAAATCACATTCACATTATGTTGATGAGCAATATTTGCCACTTCCGCATAACGCTCAACCAACCAATCTTTCTCGGCTTTACTGGAGCAAGGAGAAATAATCAGATTTTTACGTGTAGGATCAATAAACTGTTTGGCGTATTCTCGATCTGCATCAGAGATCGCCAATTGCCAAGAAAGCATTTCCGCCGGTGGCACGCCTAGATAATCGGCAAAAGCCATGAAACCATCTAGCACATGAGACGTTTCAGGATCTTGAACTCGACGATTCACAAATAACCACTGCCCTTCTCTAGAACGTTTTTTGCCAAATCCAATTTTATATTTCGCTTGAATACCAAGAGAGATAATAGAAGCACGAAATGCCGTCTGCATATTCAAAAGCGCATCAAATTTATTATTTTTCAAAAACATCCATAAATTCCACACGCCTTTCCAACCGCTCTTTTTATCGTAAGGAATCAGTTCCACGCCTTCAATGCCAGAAAGCAGGCCCATTTCTGTTTTACCCACAATCCACGTTAATTGGGTTTGCGGCCAATACCGTTGAATATGCTGCACCACAGCAAGTGCATGACAAACATCACCCACCGCAGACAAACGCAAAATACAAAGTGATTTAGGAGGTGAAATAAAAAGTGGAGAATGGGACATTTGAATTCCTCGCGCATTTAATTTCCGTCTATTAACCCAAAATAATTTAATGAAAACAAAGGGCGAATTTATTTAATTCGCCCTTTTATTTATCTAGATTGCTACTTTTTAGGACCTAATCCTTCCGCAACAATATGCCCTTTCACATAGTGCTTAGTAAAGATAACGTTACCATCTTTATCAAAATATTTCCACATTCCTTGCTCTACGCCATTTTTTAATTCGCCTTGCGAGATAAGTGTTCCTGATTCATCATAATATTTAGTCGTTTTGACGCCATTTATTTCAACCACCTCCGATTTTATATTACCGTTAGGATGAAAAGTCTGATTCTCTATTGTTGAACGAATATACGCCGTAGCAGAACCAATACAAAAAAGCGCTAAAACAGTAAATAGAGGTTTTTTCATAGCTAATTTCCTCATATTAAATAGAGAGTCATCAAAATAATTTCTGGAAAAAGTGTAACCTAACAAAATAAATATGTAAAACAGTGCTTTTCACTTCTATTCATTTTATAACATAAAATCACACTGCAAGGGGTAAAATTCTGCAAAAATTTTACGAATTAACAAAATACAGATATCTCACTACTTATGTGATCTGCTTCACAACTTTGACATAAAATAAGATGAAAAGCTTGTAATGCTAGAAAATCAGCGTATTTAAAGTAGAATGAGGGCATTTTCTATTATTCGGTTCAACTAAAATGCTTGAATTCCAACAAGATAATCAATTCTTTCTTTTTAATCTCACGGAAAAACCAACAGAGCCCGCTTCATTTTTTGAATCGGCTTTTTGGGAAAAACAACAACGGATTACCGGTTCAGCCATAGGACGCGGCACAACCTACTTCCTAAATACAAAAGATCTGTTTGGGGTAAACACTGCCCTTCGTCATTATTATCGAGGTGGTTTATGGGGAAAATTCAACAAAGATCGCTATCGTTTTCAATCATTGACTGAAACACGTAGCGTGGCAGAATTTCAGCTGTTAAATCAACTCCATCAAGCTGGTGTAGCTGTACCAAAACCAATCGCTGCACGTGTTAAAAAAGGCAAATTAGGGATTTGTTACCAAGCAGATATCTTGATTGAAAAGATCGAAAATGCCCAAGATCTAACCGCACTTTTACAAACACAGCAACTGCCGAATGACATCTGGCAAGCTATTGGTAAATTAATTCGCCAATTACATGATTTGCAAATTTGCCATACGGATCTCAATGCTCATAATATTCTTGTTCAACAACTCGAAAATGAACAAAAATGTTGGCTTATTGATTTCGATAAGTGCGGTCAAAAATCAGGAGATTCTTGGAAACAAGGCAACCTAGAAAGATTACACCGCTCTTTTGTCAAAGAAGTCGGCAGAATGAATATTCAATTCAATGAAGAAAATTGGGATGAATTGTTGAAAGGATATAACGCCTAAAACACATTAGAAAAAGGCAATAAAAAAAGATCGCTTAATGCGATCTCAATAAATGGTCCCCCTACCGGACTTGAACTCTCTGTATAACTGATTGATTTTATTAAATAACAAGCTTTTATCTTTGATTTCGTATAACTAAACGTATAACTAAAAAACAAAATCATCAATCTATCAGGGAGAAAACAAGATGAAATATACCATTCATAAGATAGCTTGAAAAGGACAGATTTAATGCGTTCTATGTCGATTGATGACTGTTATCTTTACTCATTTTCCATCAATTCTAAAAGGTACTCCCTAGCCTATACGTCATTCCACGAGGCATAGGGAGCGTGGTTATCAACAAATTATCGTATATCTAGCCATCATCATCTTTATATTTAAAAATTGAGATAGATAGGCTCTACAGTGCGATTTAAGGCTATATTAAACTGTTCCTTTCTATTTCCCTGTCTATACGAAATAACTTTCTCCACTCGCTTAAATAACGTTTTTCAAGGCGATTGCCCTTAATAATTCCTAATCTACAATCAAACCTTTTTAGTATTAGTGGAATAGTTGCCATTACAATCATCTCATCGCTTTTCTGTTCTTCTTCAAGCCATAACTTAAATTGTTCTTTGAGTGATAAAGCATTATCTATTTTGTTTGCTCTTTTCATACTATGCCTCCCGTTGGTGGATAACATAGAGAACTTTAACAATCGATAACTTCCTGTCTAGAAAAGACTACTAATTTCTCGATCTAGATCGCAAAAAGAAAATATTTTTGAATGAAAATGTTAATTTTGCGGTTGTAAAAATTAGATTGAATGAGCGGTTTTAACAAATAACTCATCTAGAGATTTATTATCCCCCTCTACCCGATTAAACGCCTAGAAAACTGTGATAGCGATTAAAAAGAGTTTGATGGCTGGTATTTAAAACCTTTTCTCCGAACTTTCATATCCCCCCTCCCCATTAAGCAATAAAAAAGGCTTAATGAAATACATCAAGCCTTAAGTTTTACTAAGTTTATGATTATAGCTTTTAACTGATTTACATTGGCGTTAAATTGCTCTCTATTTAAGCGTATAGAAAGAGAATACACTTAAGCAATAAAACTATATCAACTATAAAAGCAGTCGCTCTATTAGCCTCTAATTGCGTTTAATTTAACGCTATAGTTTATTATCTTTTTATTACTCTGGCTGGTTGACTATCTTTTCAATATTTTCAACGTGTGAGTTAATCATGTAAACAATGTTAGCATAACTTACATCATTTAGCCTTGCCCCGTCTTTCTCTTCAAAATGAAGAGCCAGCATATCTAGTACTGATTTAATATAAGCGGTTTCAATGTTAATTTGATCGATTAATTCGATATTACGCATACGCCACCTCCATAAAAGGGATTGATAAAGTACGATTGTTTTTAGGATTAATTCTAGCCACCACCGCAATTAAACGAAAATCAGCGGATAAACTCAATCGAGCTTGTTCTTCGGTGGTGGAGTTAAGAGAGATTACGCATAAATTAAAATGCGATAGTGTGCGATTTACACAAAGGAATTTATAAATCATTTTGCGGTGTCCAGTAGTAATTTTCTAGGAACTACCGTTAGACTTTCCACGGTCGGGCGGTAGAACGTAACAAGGTGGAAAACTGTTTCTACTGGAAAACAGCCCGATAAAATCGGCTTATTACGCTCTACCATAGAGAGTACGATTAGATTAAAAGCAAATCTAATATTCTTTAGGTGAGTGAATATTACAAACAAAAAAAGCACGTAAAAAAGGCGTGCTATTGTTCGCCAGTAGTAAATGATTCAGCTTTCCACGGCCGGCAATCACTTTTTCTGATTGCGAGGAAATAATGCCATTTTGTGATAAGGTTGTAAAGAGGTTTCACAGAACAGGAAGAATAATTAGAATATCTACAAGCTATAAACAATGGGGCATAGCACGTTACGGACGTTAAGCAGGTGCCAGTTGTGAACTTGGCACCATATGAGTCTATGGCTTCTTTTAGAGTTTCATCATTTGATAATAAGCATCGCGCTTGCTTTGTCGTAAACTTTCTATTTCAGCTTTCGTTAAAGATCTAGTATGAATAGAGGCATTTTCCAAAAATTCTTTAGCATTAATATATTTTTCTCTTCTCGCTAAATCTTTTTCCGTGACTATTGGTAATCGCGATAAATCCATATTATGAGACAAATCAGCAATCTTAACTAACCGCGCTATAGGATTAGCTTTTACTCTGTTTAGATAGTCGGCATACAACTCGCCCTTGCGTTTAGTTATCGCATCTACCGCTTGCGCCACTGACTCACCAAACAAAGAACTAATTTCATCCAGAGTTATTCCCGTATCTTCTACGCTATCGTGTAACCATCCTGTAATGATAACTTCATCAGAATTTCCTATAAGCGCATCTGTAACGGCTTTGAGGTGGTGGGCATAAGGCTTTCCAGCTTTGTCTGTTTGCTCTGCGTGTAATTGAATAGCTAAACTTTTAGCCTGTTGAATTAATAGACTCATTTTAAATGTTCCAAGTTTTATGCTACTACCTAATCTTAGACAAGATAATTTAGATTTTTTGATGTTAACTGAGTTAACCAGTTTGTTTATTTTGTAATCAATGTTTTGATCCATAGGTTAACTGAGTTACCTGTCAGAGCATTTTTCTTCGTCTCATAGGTTAACTGAGTTAACACCTATATATATTAATTGATTCTAGCCACCTTGTCGGGTGCTTGTAAAGAGATTTAAACTTGCTTTATATTCAGGTTTTTACAGGTTTAAGAGTACGTAAATTTAGATTTTACTACTTATGATTCTTTAGATTCCCCTAGTTTACCCTAGCAATATTAAAGAAAATTCTTTTTAATCTGTTTCGTTACTTTCGCAATTGGTTTCAAAATTTCGCAGTTTGTTTCGCAATTTTCTTCAACCTGTTTGTTATATATTTACCCAGAATTATTCCAAACTAAAACAACTCAATTTAGATTTTCTCAAGTATGATTTGGGAACTAAGTTAGTATGATTTCGTAACGTCATTGTTCAAATATTGAGCTAAAAATACCATTTTTTCTTTTTGGTGTTATGAAATCATACTTATTTTAGGGGTGTACTTGGTATGATTTCGTAACGTGTTTATATATATAGCCATATACTATGAAAAAACATTGTTGTTTGTTGGTGGAAAAATCATTTTTAAAGTATCAAATATAGGGTAAAAAAGACTAATAAAAAATTTTGGTCGAGAACAAGCTACTTCGCTAAACAATTACGCCATTTATGAGAGGCTGTTTTTGTTGGTCGTAAGTCATGAACGCTTACGCCATTTTTAATAACCTCATCGACTGGCTCAATCGTTACCGCATAATAAGACAATCTACCCTTTCCACCTTGTCGGCTTTTCTCTATCCAGCCTTTTTCTTCAAGCTGTTTTAATGTTTTGCTTAATAGCTGTCGGCTAATATACAATTCTTTATCAGCCCTGTTATACGGCAATGCTAAATAGCCGTTATTCGAGCCGTTATACTCACCGTAAAGATGTAGAAAAACTTTTGTTTCATTGCCACTTAATCTACAAAAATGAGGACTTTTAAAAACGTCCTTTACAAAGCTCAAAAAAGGGCGTGTACCTTTTCTTGCTTTATTTCTTGTATAGCTTGCCATATAATTAACCTGTTCAATTTTAATTTAATCTTGCCTATGCCCCCGTGATGAAAGCATAGGCATTTTTTTCTAGTTAAATCGTTGTAAAATGTTTTGCGTTGCCAATTCATTGAAAGCTACTTCTCCCCTTAATTGAGCTTTCATATTGGCGAACTTAATCAAACGCTCTGCGGTTAATCGGTCAGGAATACTATAACGGTAGTATTTGTTGTTGCCGTCTGCTGTTTTCTCCCATTCCCGATGGAGTTTAATGTCGAGCTTATTCTCAAGTGAAGAAATGTAGTTTCTTCCGCTAGTGAAATTAAGCTGAAATACGCCCTCCCTCTCTGAAAAGCTACCACCATTTCTAAACGTGAAATTAATTAGTCTTTCTTCGTTGGTTATTTTGACCATTGTTTTACCCACTATTAATTGAACTTGATGTCATCTGGCTCATCTGAAAAATGAACGTTAATAACTCTTGGGAGCTTGCTTAAATCTTCTTGAGAAGTAACTGCCTGTCTATCAAAGCCTAAGATTTTGGCTTGCCCCATAACTGATGATACTGCTACGCTAAAATTGCCTTTCTTCATTGACTCTTGGTAAATATCCTCCAGCTTATCTAAAAGGTCGCTAACTCTTATGTCATGAGCCTTGCGGTGCTTGGCTTGTAACATATCTATTCTTGCCCTAATCTTGCTGTCCTCCATTAAATCAAACGCTCTACGGTTTATTGTTTCGGGTTTCATTCCGTCTGTGTTATAAGCTCTACGATAAGCCTCTGAGGCGTTACCAGTTTCAACATGGTATAAACAGAAGTTTTCTTGTTTTATTGTTAATTCACCCATTGATTTACTCTCCTAAGTCCACCAGCCCTATGATTTGCTGTTTTAATTCTTCAATATCCATTAATGCTAAAGTTGCTTTCTCACTAATAAATCCTAATGCCTCCTCTAATTGGTAATCTGTTGCCTGTTTATCTAATATTTCATCAGCTATCTGATAAATACTTTCAATTATCGTCAAAATACCGCCTAGCGTTGCTGTATTTCGATTTTCTGTATTAACTTGAATATTCATATTGCTCATCATTAAAACCCTCCTATGATCGTTATATTGAATATTTAGCCGTTGATGTAGTCTTGAATGTCAGCTAAACGCCAACGTGTAGAACGACCGCATTTTTTAGGTCGTGGGAAAATTCCGTCTTTAACGTGTTTGTAGATAGTGGTGGTGGAAAAACCTGTGATATTTTTTACATCATCAAGGTTAAGAAGTTGTCTTGTTGAGATTTGTTGAGTAGTGTTTAATGTTTCCATTTTTGCGTTCTCCTGTGTTGAGTTTTGTTTTTGAACGCATTCATTAAACTACTGTTTTATTTAAAAGAAAATCATATCAACTGTTAAAAAATCCATTTAACAGTCAATAAGTTCTAACAACTGTTAATAGTACAAAATAGACAATAAAAAAGCCGGTACGAACCGGCTATTTCTTCCTTTTGGGATTAAATGGTGCTATCCATTGTTTTATTATCGAATGAGATTTATCTGAAATTTCAGCATCTCTAATAAGTCCAGCCACATCATCAAGAGATAATCTAGGTGTTCGTTTCCATAATATAATAGCTTCATCTATTGCTTTTTGTTTACTAGGATCTGGACGTCTAGGTGCGGCTCCTTTATTACTGGCTGAAATATTATCAGCATAAACAACACCAGAGGATAACTGTAAGATTGCGTAAAGGTAAACTATATTTTTTTCAAAAATCTCATCAATACAGCTAGGAAAAAGATTTAAGATTCCCATAATCTCTTTTTTATTATTAAAATTAACGTCATCAGGAGATAAAGCATCTATCATCTCCCTAAAAAGCTCTTGAGTTATGTCTCTTTTATTCTTTATATCAGCTAGCATTAGCTTATAATCATCTCTTTTACTAAAAAAAGCTTTAGCTAGAATATTAATAAACCCCTTTAACTTCACCGCTTTTTCGCTATTTCCAGCATTAAAATAACCATTCAATGAATTTAAGACGGAACAATACAAATCATCAAAATTAATACTAGCCAATTCTTCTTTCAGTAACCTTTCTATTTTTGCGCTATCTTGTGAAATAATGCTCTCACTTAATTCGTTTATGCGTTCACGTCTTTGTTTTGTACTCATAAATCACCTCTGTATACGTTGTTTCATTAGCTATAAAAGCAACAACATCACTCCACTAACCTAAATACCTGTAGAACAACTTTCTACATAATCGCCCCATTGTTGCATCACTGGCACTCGTTGTTCTAAATAATCGGAACGGTTATAAGCTTTGCGTGTTTGGTCTGCGATAATATGTGATAAGCAAGCCTCTACTACATCATAATTTACCAACTGCTCATTAAGATAAGTACTCGCTATTGCTCTTAATCCATGAGCGGTGAGCTTTCTAGCATATTTTCCACCAGCAAGTAACTTTATAGCTCTATTTGCTGTTTGTGGATTAATTGCTTGATTAGCTTTTATTTCGCTTTGAAATACATATCGCTCACCTCCTGTGATGCTTTTCATTTTATCTAATAAGCGTATTGCCTGCGTTGATAAAGGAACAATATGACCACGTCTTCCACCTTTCATCTTATCTGCTGGAATGGACCACTGTTTTTTATCAAAATCAATTTCAGACCATTCAGCACTGACTGATTCTTTAGGGCGTACCATTGTTAAAAGTTGCCATTTAATTAATAACTTCACTACTAAAGCACTATTGCTTTCTCGTAGGTCTGTAAGAAATTCGGTTAGCTCTTCAGGTCTAATAGTCGGGTTATTTTCTATGGTAGGTGTACTAAAACTAGCTGATACGTTTACGCACTTGTTAAACTCGATTAATCCACCATTTACAGCGAAATTTAAAATCTCATTAGTTAATCTGATCGTACGTTGTAGTGTATCTCCTACTCCACGCTCTTTTAATGGCTGAAGAATTTCAATCAATAACTTCGGTGTGATAGCTGATATAGGCATTTCGCCCAATTTAGGGAATAAATGATTTTCAAGGCGAGCCCAATTCTTCTCCATTGTCTTAGGTAAAACTTCAGGGGCTTTCTTTTCTCGCCATTTACTCGCTACATTGCGAAAAGTATTAGTTAAACGTTCTTGTTCTTCTTCGCTCTGTTGCTTGCGATATTGTTGAGGATCGATATCTTGAGCAAGTAAGGTTAAATATTCATCTCTCGTCTTGCGTGCTTGTGATAAAGAAATATTTGGATATTTACCAACACTTAGTAACACTCGCTTTCTAGGATTACTAAAAGGCTGATAATAATTAAATCGCCATAAACGTGAACCACTAGGCTTAATCAATAAATAAAGCCCTTGTCCATCTGACAGGGTGTATTCTTTTTCTTTTGGCTTTGCTCGTTCTATTTCTGTATTAGTGAGCGGTTTAGTTATACGTGCCATGTTTTCTTGCTCAATTTAGCCTATTTATTGCTCGTTACCCGTTCAAAGTCCGCTAATTTAAGGCATTTAGTTATACGTAAAGAATTTTATCTGAGCCTTATGTAGATTGATTTTAGCGTATTTTAGTTATACTGATTTTGAGCTATATCGTTACGTATAACTAAGCATATAACTAAAAAATGTGGTTGTAAACGTAAAAATTGATAAGAAAACGTAAGAAGAAAAAATATAAAAACTCAATAAATCTAGTGTTTATCAGGATTTACGAAAGAAAACGAAAGAAGAAAAAAGATAAGAAAATTTGAAATGGTCCCCCCTACCGGACTTGAACCAGTGACCAAGCGATTATGAGTCGCCTGCTCTAACCGACTGAGCTAAGGGGGGAAAGTGCGGTTGATTATAGAGAAATAATTATTTGAAGTCTATACAAAAAAGGATGGTCGTTGGAAATTTGACCACCCTTTTTTCAAATGAATTATTGCAATACCGAAATATCCGCCACTTGTAAGAACAAGTCTTGTAACGTGTTTAAAATCGCTAAGCGGTTTTGGCGTAATGCTGGATCTTCAGCATTTACCATCACGTTATCAAAGAAGTTGTCTACCGGTGCGCGTAAGTTCGCTAATTTATCTAATACTGCCGTGTAATCACCTTTTGCAATAAGCGGTTGTACTTCAGTACGTAATGCAAGTACCGCTTCAGCAAGGGCTTTTTCTGCTGGCTCTACGCAAGCGGTCAAATTAATCTCGCCAATTGCAGCATCCGCTTTCGCTAAGATATTGCTTACACGTTTATTTGCTGCCGCTAAGGCTTCCGCTGAATCTAAAGTACGGAAGTGGGAAACCGCATGCACGCGCGCATCAAAATCAGCAGGACGAGTTGGACGACGCGCCAATACCGCTTGAATTACATCCACCGCAATGCCTTTATCTTGATACCACGCACGGAAACGACCGAGCATAAAATCAACCACTTCTTTAACGACATTAGCATTAGTTAAAGGACTTGCTACAGATAACTTACTTTCCCCATCTTTTTGAATAGCAAAAATAGGACGAGGATTTCCCTTACCTAAATTTTCTTCAAACTTAGTTTGAGCTACACTCTCGTAGCTTTGAACAGATTTTTTGACTAAATCTTCTAAATCTAGCGGTAAGTTTTTCTCAACAATAATGCGTAACGCACCTAATGCTGCACGGCGCAATGCAAATGGGTCTGCGCTGCCTTTTGGTGCTTGACCAATACCGAAGATACCCGTTAAGGTGTCAAATTTATCCGCTAAAGCGACCGCACTTGCAACGAGTGATTTTGGTAATTCATCCCCCGCAAAGCGTGGCATATATTGCTCATTTAACGCTACCGCGACTTCTTCGTCTTCACCATCATGACGAGCATAGTGCATACCCATTACACCTTGCGTATCGGTGAATTCGAATACCATGTTGGTCATTAAGTCACATTTTGACAGTAAGCCAGCACGTTTTGCTTTTGCTTCGTCTGCACCGATTTGTTTTGCAATTTCGCCTGCTAGTTGCTCAATACGGTCGGTTTTGTCTTTCAATGTACCCAGTTGTTGTTGGAACAACACGGTTTCTAAACGCGATAAACGATCAACGAGTTTTTGTTTTAAATCCGTTTTGAAGAAAAATTCCGCATCAGTTAAACGTGGACGAACCACTTTTTCGTTCCCTTCGATAATCGCAGTTGGATCTTCTGGGTTGATGTTCGATACGAAAATAAAGTGCGGTAATAATTTGCCGTCTTTGTCATAAATCGGGAAATATTTTTGGTCGCCTTTCATGGTGTAAACCAAGGCTTCTGCAGGCACCGCTAAGAAGCGTTCTTCAAATTTTGCAGCTAGTACGTTTGGATATTCCACCAACGAAGTCACTTCTTCAAGCAAGCTTTCTTCAATATCAGCCACGCCGCCAAGTGCGGTCGCTTTTGCTTGAGATTTTGCCAGAATTTCAGCTTTACGCTCGTTGAAATCTGCTACGACAGAACCTTTTTCACGCAATAATTGCGGATATTGGTCTGCATGTTGAATTTCAAATTCTTTCTCGCCTAAGAAACGGTGACCGCGAATAGTGCGCGCACTTGCTACACCTAAAATTTCGCCTTCGATTAACTCATCACCTAATAACATCGTCACGGTGTGAACCGGGCGGATAAATTGCACGGTTTTGTCTGCCCAACGCATTGGTTTTGGAATTGGCAATTTCGCCAATGCATTGGCGACGATGTTATTAAGCAAGTTTTTGGTCGGCTGACCTTCAATTTTCGCACGATGAACTAACCATTCACCTTTATCAGTCACAAGGCGTTCTGCTTGTTCCACAGTAATGCCACAACCACGCGCCCAGCCTTCTGCAGCTTTAGTTGGTTTGCCTTCTGCATCAAATGCTGCAGATACTGCTGGCCCGCGTTTTTCGATTTCTTTGCTCGGTTGATGAGTGGCTAAGTTCAACACTTTCACCGCCAAACGACGTGGTGCTGCAAACCATTCGATTTTGTCGAAGGTTAAGCCCGCTTGGTTCAATTCCGCCTCAACGTTATCCGCAAAAGAGGTTGCTAATGTTTTGAGAGCTTTTGGTGGCAGCTCTTCTGTGCCGATTTCTACTAGGAAGTTTTGGGTTGTCATTTTGTTTTCTCTGGTAAGGTGCAACTTGCGCACCATTTTATTTAAATTTAATCTTTTTCAATCAGTGCTTCACATTTCACAGGGAAATTAAGTGAATTTGCGATAAAACATGCCTGATGCGCATTTTCATGTAATGCCAATGCCTTAACTGCATCCGACTCGCTTGAAATTATCACACGAGGTTTTAATGTTGCCGAAATAAAGTGTCCTGCATGCTCAAAACTGCCTTCATCCATAATCGCTATTGCTTCATCACGGTATTCTTGCACAATAATGTTATTAACTGCACAAAAATGTAAATACCATAATTTATGACAGGCAGAAATAGATGCCAGTAACATATCTTCAGGATTCCAACGAGTTTTATCGCCACGAAAAGCAGGATCAGCAGAACCTAAAATATTAGGTTTATTCAATGCCGAAGCAATAAAATCCCGTTCGTATGCGATATAAGATGAAGTACCAGCTCCTAAATTTCCAACCCACTCTACCGTAGTTTGATAAGTATGTTGCTTCATTATATTTTCCGTTATCTCTTATAGAGTGTGTAAATTAAGAAATTCATGTCCTATTTGATTATTTTCTTCGTTATCACTTCTGCCAAATCTCCCCTAACCCCTCTTTGCTAAAGAGGGGGATTGGATCTTTGGAGAGTTAAATATTTATGTTCTACTTTAACGTTTTTTGAAAGCAAATAATTTAATCTCTATTGAAATTAAAATGTAATTGAGCCAGTTACTATCAATTTACTCAAGAATTCCCCTCTTTAGCAAAGAGGGGTTAGGGGAGATTTGGCAAAAATTAATCCGACCTCATACTCAATCAGCCCTTACATTCTCTAAAAATAAATAAATTTGCTCGACTACCGCTTCAATTTCACACCTGACTTCATCATTGCTAAATCGCATCACCGTAAAACCAAGTGAATTTAATTCTGCATCTCTGAATGCGTCTTTTTCCTGATAATCAGGTTCATAGTGCTGACTACCGTCCAATTCGATAATCAACCTTGCTTTCGCACAATAAAAATCAACGATATAACTTAAAAGTGGCTTTTGTCGATTAAATCGAAAACCTAATAATTGATCTCGATTGATGCGTTGCCATAACTTTCTTTCCGCATCCGTTTGATCCACTCGCAATTTCTGTGAATTCTCTTTTAAGTATTTTTCATAGGGTTGCATGAACGCTATTTCTTACCGTTCTCAATACTCTCACTCAACACTTGTTGAAACCGCTCATAATCACAAAAACCATTTTCATCTTTTTTACAGCCTTTAAGGGTTAATGCTGTTTGGTTTGGTGGTGTCGCTAAGCTCAGTGGCGTGATGTTAATCAGCTGTTCTGTGCTTTGATACACATAATCCAACTTAAATTTAAGTTTGCCACTTGGTTTGTGCTTCCACACTTCAAATAACAACTTGCCACCGATTGGGATATTTTCCAATGAATCATTCAATTCATAAGGCTCAACACCTAGTGCTGCCAGCAGCGCAACGATATTAGAATCGTGTCCAACTAATAAGCTAATTTTATTTTTGCTATTTAGCTGTTGCTGAATAAATGCTAACAGCGGATATGAGGCATTTTGTGCCAATGCTTCGTTGTTTTTAAATAACGTACGGTAATATTCGTTTTTAATTTCGTTAATTGCACGCCATTTTTCTTGGCTATTCACACGACCGTTTGCGATTTCTGAATCAGGCTTGCCCACATAATGCGCGAGCAATAATGCACTAACTATTTTCTTTCCTGTGCTGATAGAGCCAGTAATTTTGACCGACTTGCCGTCTTTAATACTGTACTCACCGACTTTTCCACCTAAATCACATTCGCCTTTTTGCAAACAGTTTGGTGAATTTTTGTAATCAATGATTTCACTTAACAGTGCATAATTTGGCGCTAATTTTTTCT
>ERZ772807.834-NODE-834-length-18051-cov-14.117693_pt1 | contig 18051 bp, 24 predicted proteins | sample MGYA00511472_ERZ772807 | MGnify/ENA primary metagenome ERZ772807 (study PRJEB29015, sample SAMEA2737947) | human oral metagenome | biome: human oral; feature: human-associated habitat; material: dental | place: China | collected 2039 ...
TGAATTTAGCCATACCTTAGAAAGTCAGATTAGAGGACAACTAAAAAACGGCCTCGCTATGATCGATTTTTATGAATCGTGTGACAAAAGACATCGATTATCACGGTATGGAAATGACTACATCGCTACACTTTGCATTAAACTATGATATTATAGAACGTACTTCTGAAGAATAGCTCATTTTATTTTACGATTAGAATTTGTCCATCACCAAAATACCGCGGTGATGTTGGGTGCCTATTATCATTTCAAAACAAAACAATCCTAGTTTGGTCCAACCAAACTAGGATTTTCTAACACGTTTTTGTCTACGATAGCCGTTGAGTTTTTTATTTTCCCAATAGCTGTTAAAGATTTTTTCTTTGCTCTTGCGATTGATTTCTAAAAAGTAGGCATAAATCAAATCTATTAAAATGAGCATAGGGAGTTGAGCGGAAATACGCTGGATGTAAGAAGATTGACTATGGCTTGCCACAAGGACCGTTTCGGTGTAGGCCTGACTGTTTTTGTTTGGTGCGCTGGTAAAGAGGATGGTCTTGGCGCCCATTTCCTTGGCATCCAACAAACTATCGAGGACGGATTGGGTAGTTCCTGATAGGGAAAAGCCAAGTACCAGACAGTTTTCATCCATGATACTGGTCGTCCAAGCAAAGCCATCCTGATCGGTCAAAGCTTCACAGACAACACCTAGTCGCATAAAGCGCAGTTTCATCTCACGGGCAATCAGACCAGAACTTCCCGTCCCAAAAAAGTAAACTCGTTCTGCGTCATCGATTAATTGAGCGACGCGTTCCAGTTGTTCTTCGTCAATTAAATCCTGTGTTTGTTCTCGCATGATACTGTAGCTTCGCAAAACACGTTTGGTCAAAGGACTGTGTTTGTGCGAATGAGTGTCCGGTTTACTAGCCTGGTGCTGGTATTGAAAGACGAACTCTCGGTAGCCTGTAAAACCACACTTTTTGGCAAAGCGGGTCAAGGCTGCTTGGGAGATATGTAATTTCTGGGTAACTTGCTGAGAAGAAAGATCATCTTGGATCGTTTCAGCTTGTAAAAAATAGCGAGCGATTTCTTGCTCGAGCTCGGTTAATTCTTCAAAATGGAGGTCGATTATGGTTGCGATATCTGGCTTGTTCATGAGGCTCCTTTTTATGAGTCAAAGTCTTAAAGGTTAACGCTTTCCTAACTATTACTATCATTATATCATAGAAAATAGGATAACCAAATAAAAAGGCATTTTCAGTTAAAAGTCAAAAAATGCTTCGACTTTTCCAAGAGTTTCTCCGTAAAATATGGTACAATGAAATGTACTGAGTTTCACCTGTTTACTCTATTATTTTAGGGAAAATAAAGGTGGAAATCGGGAATTTTTCTAGAAAAGAGTCTTAGTTGTATGAGAAAATTTAATAGCCATTCGATTCCGATTCGGCTTAATTTATTATTTGCGATTGTCATTCTGCTCTTTATGGCCATTATTGGTCGATTGTTATACATGCAGGTGCTCAATAAAGATTTTTATGAAACAAAATTGGCCTCAGCCAGCCAAACAAGGGTAACAACCAGTTCAGCTCGTGGACAGATCTATGATGCGGCTGGGAAACCCTTGGTAGAAAATACTGTCAAGCAAGTTGTTTCTTTCACACGAAACAATAAAATGACGGCAACTGAATTGAAGGAGACAGCCAAGAAACTCCTCACATATGTAAATGTAACCTCTCCTGATCTGACAGATCGACAGATTGCAGACTACTACTTGGCGGACCAAGATATATACAAAAAAACAGTCGAATCCTTGCCGAGCGATAAACGCCTGGATTCAGATGGGAACCGCTTATCGGAAGCGACACTTTACAATAATGCGGTTGAAAGTATTGACGTGAGTCAACTTAATTATACAGATGACCAGAAAAAGGAAATCTATCTCTTTAGTCAGCTCAATGCTGTTGAAAATTTTGCAACGGGCACCATTTCTACGGATGCCTTAGATGATACCCAAGTTGCTCTCGTTGCATCGGCCTCCAAGGAATTACCAGGGATTAGTATTTCAACTTCATGGGATCGAAAAGTCCTAGACACTTCTTTGTCAACAATCGTTGGTAGCGTTTCAAATGAAAAGTCAGGACTTCCAGCAGAGGAAGTTGATGCCTATCTCAAAAAAGGGTATTCTCTCAATGACCGAGTGGGAACTTCCTATCTTGAAAAGCAATATGAAGATGTTCTTCAAGGCAAACGCTCCGTCAAAGAAATCCACCTCGACAAACACGGAAATATGGAAAGTGTGGAAAATGTCGAAGAAGGAAGTAAAGGAAACAATATCAAGTTAACGGTTGACCTAGCTTTCCAGAATGGTGTGGACGACCTACTCAAGAGCTACTTCAACTCAGAGTTGGGTAACGGTGGAGCCAAATATTCTGAAGGGGTTTACGCCGTAGCCCTCAATCCTAAAACCGGTGCAGTTTTGGCCATGTCAGGTGTCAAGCATGATGTCGAATCCGGTAAATTAAGTTCAGATTCGCTTGGAACGATAACCAACGTCTTTGTGCCAGGATCTGTCGTTAAGGCGGCGACCATCAGCTCTGGTTGGGAAAATGGAGTCTTGTCAGGTAATCAAACCTTGACAGACCAGCCGATTGTTTTCCAAGGTTCGGCCCCTATCAATTCATGGTATACCTTGTCCTATGGTTCTTTCCCTATCACAGCAGTTGAGGCTCTAGAATACTCTTCTAATACCTATATGGTTCAGACTGCGCTAGGAATCATGGGACAGACCTACACACCAAACATGGTGGCCGCAACGGGACAGTTAGAGACTGCAATGGGAAAACTTCGTTCAACCTTTGGTGAATATGGTTTGGGCGTGTCAACAGGGATTGACCTCCCAGATGAATCCACAGGATTTACGCCGAAAGAATTTGATTTAGGAAACTATATCAATAATTCCTTTGGTCAGTTTGACAACTACACACCGATGCAGTTAGCCCAGTATGTCGCAACCATTGCAAACAATGGCGTACGTTTAGCTCCTCACATCGTTGAAGGTGTTTATGGAAACAATGACCAAGGTGGCTTAGGCAGTCTGGTTCAAGAAACAGCCACTAAGGAACTAAACAAGGTCAATATCTCAGAATCAGATATGGCTATCTTGCAGCAAGGTTTCTATCAAGTTTCGCATGGAACGAGTGCTCTGACAACTGGTCGTGCCTTTTCAAATGGCGCAGCCGTTTCCATCAGCGGGAAAACGGGTACTGCCGAAAGTTACGTTAACGGTGGCCAAAAATCCGACAATACCAACGCCGTAGCCTATGCGCCAACCGATAATCCGCAGATTGCAGTCGCAGTTGTTTTCCCGCATAATACGAATCTAACTAATGGTGTCGGACCTTCGATTGCTCGTGACATTATCAATCTATACAACCAACACCATCCAATGAACTAGAAAGGAAGCCATGCTTTACCCAACACCTATAGCTAAGCTGATTGACAGTTATTCTAAACTTCCAGGTATCGGGATTAAGACAGCAACCCGACTGGCCTTTTATACCATTGGGATGTCGGATGATGACGTCAATGAATTTGCAAAAAATCTTCTTGCAGCCAAGCGAGAATTGACCTATTGCTCTATTTGTGGACGCTTGACAGATGATGATCCTTGCTCGATTTGTACGGACCCGACTCGAGACCAGACAACGATCTTGGTGTTAGAGGATAGTCGCGATGTGGCTGCTATGGAAAACATCCAAGAATACCACGGACTCTATCACGTCTTGCACGGCCTCATTTCTCCGATGAATGGTATCAGCCCAGACGATATCAACCTCAAGAGTCTCATGACTCGTCTCATGGATAGTGAGGTTTCAGAGGTGATTGTGGCAACCAATGCGACGGCGGATGGAGAAGCGACATCTATGTATCTCTCTCGTCTCCTCAAGCCAGCTGGCATCAAGGTCACTCGCCTAGCACGAGGTCTAGCCGTGGGAGCAGATATCGAGTATGCGGACGAAGTCACACTCTTACGAGCCATTGAAAATCGGACAGAGTTGTAGGAGTCAGTTAAAACGTAGCTCATTATGACACATAAGACGAGCCCTAGGAATTTTTCTAGGGCTTGTCTTTTTCTGTTTCTCACGAGAGGTGAACAAGCCTTGCTAATAAGACTACTCAAACTATAAGGCATCAGAAAACGGGTCTCCAAAATCACTAGTGGCGTCTTTGTCAAACTCATTCACTGAGCGATAGAGTTTACTCTAAGGAGATGAGCTCACTTGCCCTTAGGGTTTGTTTTGAAATCGTACTATTTTTGTGTTATGATATGGTCAATATACAATGAATAAAGGGAGTTTGAAGTATGGGTGGAAAGATAAAATCTAGCACGATAGCAGCAGAGGCAGCTATTAATGAATTGGTTGGGTATGACACGAGCAAGAAGCAAAATCAGCAAGTAGAATTTTCATATACTTCTGAAATTGCAGGGATGGAAGCTGGACGCCAGGCTTGCAATCAAATGCTTCAGGCGGTCAGTGATTTCAGCTCGGCTGTTTTGACCCAAGCAAATAAGTTTCCAGAAATTGCTCATAAGATTGAAAAACGCGACGTAGAGCTGGCTAAGAGATGGGAACATTAAAAATGGCAGATAAGAACGAAGAAAAACGCTACAAACTTTGGCGAGAAATTGTCAAGATTGACGATAAAGAAGAAAGTCTTCAGACTCTAAAAAGACAATATGAACTGCAGGTAACTCACTTTCACTCAGAAATCCAGAGTATCCACCATCGTATGGCGACTCTATTAGCTATCTCGCCTAGTTCTCGTCAGGTGATAGAGCAAATCGAAAGTGATAATAGAACCATTCAACGACAGATCAACTCTTATGTAGAAGAGGAACTGGATGAATTGGGAAAACAAACGAAGAAGGCTCGTCGGTCTTTCGATGAAGCTAGAGAAGAACTGATATCAGAAAGGAATCGGCTACCATGGGAGTAAAATACAGCGCACAAGAATCCCAAGAATTGATTCAGGCCATGACTAACAACCTCCAAGTCGCAAATGAAGTCACGGACCGCTTATCTAGTGGATGTGACCACCTGATTTCCTCTTTAGACTCAGGTGAGCTGACAGGAGCAGCCTACACAGCTGGGAAGGGTCTCTTCACAGAGATTATCATCCCCAGCATCAAGAAGTTACAAGCAGCGATAGATGATATCCAACTAGAGTTGACCTCCTACAAAAATGCAGATGCTCAGGTCTCTGGATATGGTGATTTGGATCTAGACCAGCTCAAGGAACTGAAAAAGCTGAGGGAAGAGCAGTTAGCTATCGTAGAAACTCAGATTCAAGCGAGGGAGAACTGGCTAAATCAAATCAAAGACCTCTTTAGTCTCAATTGGGGAAAAGCTTTCTCTGAGAAGACCATCCTCTACAATACCAAATCTCAAATCGAGTCAGGTATTCAGGATTTGGAAGACAAGATTGAAAAACTAGAATTTTTTGTCTCACAGGTTTCCCAGTATTTCAGCGATAGCCTAGAAGTCCTTGGCCTAGCGATTCAAGGAGCTACTCAACTAAGTAAAATCATTGTCGACAGTGATGGCAACTACTATGCAGACGGTGTGGACATGAGCTGGGTACAGAAGATGAAGGATGTGAAGATTGAGAGTGCAAAATATGATTCTTCTAAGAAAACCAAAGACTTACATAAAGAGTATCAAAGTATTTTAGACAAGTTGGAAAAGGGCAAAGAGCTGAGTGATAAGGAATTTGAAACTCTAGAATCTTATGCTCGACGTTATCCAAAAGTTCAGTTACCAGAAATTGTCACCAACAAGCTGACGACAGAAGCAGCTAACAGAGCTAATCTAGAGAAACTACAGGAAAAGGTTGAGAAAATCAAAAAGAGTGATAAAACTTCGACCGAAAAAGCAAACCTAATCGTCAAAGCTTATGAAGATTATCTGTTTTACAATAATAGAGCTGCTTTTGATGAGTATTGGAAGAAACGAAAGGCGATGGATGATGATTGGACGAGTAAGGATCCAAATATGATTAAGAAGAAAGAAAAAATTGAAAAGGAATTCAATGATTCTTTATCAAACTCTAGAATTAATGTAAAAGAAATAGCCCAGCAACTTGGGGATGATGTTTTAGATGTTAAAAAAATGGAAGATGAGAAGAGATCAGAATTAATCCAAAAAGGAAGAGAGTTCTGGAAGAGTCCAGGAGACAATGGCGTAACAGATTTTTCTACTCCAATTGGAACAAAATTGGGGGATAATGCTACCTTTATTGATTTAGTCAATACTAATCAGCCGCTTGACCTTAAAAACCGAGTTTATCGAGATGATTACCCATTTTCAGTTTGGGGTCGCCAATGGGAAGAAGGGATGAAATCAGACTACATGGGAAATTACCTCTTTGGCTATGTTGGAAAAGGATATCTAGAATCAAGCGATGACTATTTAAAATATGGTGCAGGAAAGGCACAACAATTCTCGGATTATTTGAAGTTTGATAAATATTTTGTAGTAGGCGCAGATATAAAATACGATCTGAGTCTATTGCAAGGTCAGTATGGGGATAATTTTGGTGATGCCGCTGCAATTCAAGACGGCGCGGATGCTTATAAGGGAGGAAATAACTAACATGTTCACTTCATTAGTATTTATCATTTCTTTAATCCTACTTTTGCGCTGTTTTAAAAGTAGGCGTTCAAGGATTATTATTGGCGTTCTGTATAGTCTGTTTGTTGTCTGGTACGTTCAGGCAATTTTAAACTATGGTAAATATACCCTACAACCTGGACAGTCGATCAGCCTAACGGTCAATCCTCGGATACAGGATGTGGAATATTATTCAGAGTTAATTCTAAAGAAAACTGATAAAAATAAACTAGAGTTAAATGGCAGAGAGTATTGGTCTGTAAGTGGTAGTGAGTTGCATTATGATTTAAGTAAGCAGAATGTGTTCAAATGGGTCAGAGATGAGTCGGGAGAATTGACTGAATCTTATGTAGAAAATAGTGATTTAGCTGATATTTATATAGAAAAATCAAATTTAATTATTCAGTATCAAGGAGAAAAAATTTTTGATGTCACGAATAACAAACCCTACACTATTACCATCACCAATGTAGACAATAAACCGGCTAAGTTTGAAGCTCAGGTGGTGGATAAGTAAGGTAAAGCATTGGCAACAACTTAGAACTTAGCAATCAAGTTACAGACCGACTGCCCAAAGATTTGCATAAAGAGTATCAAAGTATTTTAGACAAGTTGGAAAATGGAAAAGAACTTAGCGATAAGGAGTTTCAAATTTTAGAATCTTATGTACATCACCATCCTCAAATACAATTTCCTAAAGTTGTAATAGAAAAATTGAAAGCGGAGGCTACCAATAGAGCTAATCCAGAGAAACTTAAGGAAAAAGTTGAGAAAATTAAAAATAGTAATGGAGATTTGAATAAAAAAGCTGAACTAATTGTGAAAACTTATGAAGATTATCTATTTTATAATAATAAAGAAGCTTTTGAAGAATACTGGAGGAAGAGAAAGGAGTTAACAAAAGATAAAGATTGGAAGGATGTTGATAGCAAGATAAGAGATACTATTGAGTATAATCTTAATGTAGAATTAAAAAAATCAGGGATAGATATAAAGGAAGTATCTAATAATCTAGCTGATGATATTCTATCTATTCATGAAGGAGACATGAAACAAAGAAACTATCTAATTAACGAAGGTAGAAAAGTATGGAAAAGTCCTGGAGATGATATAATGATAAATTCAGCAGATTTGACACAGGTTGGTATTGACCTTACTGATTTTGTAAATTTGGTAAATACTGGAAAACCTTTAGACTTAAAGAGTAGAAATTATAATGATGAACTTGAATTTTCACTTTGGTCACGTAAGTGGGAAGGTAACTTAAGAGATGATTATTTAGGGAACTATCTGTTTGGATATGTAGCAAAAGGATATTTAGTAATGGAAGATGAGCAGATCAAAAATTATGCAGGTTTAGCTCAATTGACATTAGATAAAGATGTTGTTAAATTTTTCAAAAATAAATCAAATGGGAATTTTGGTGATAATGAAGGAGATGCTTCTGCGATCCAAGATGGTAAAAATTCATATGAGGAGAATAAAAAGTGAACAACAAGAGAAAACAACTTAATAAATGGAATCTAGGATGTTCAGGAGCGGTTGTTGTTGTAACAATTATGTTTATATGTTGTATTTATTTGTACTTCAAAAATGCGAGTTATACCTTGAAACCAGGTGATTCGATAGTTTTAAAAGTTCCGACATCAAAACAAAAAGAATTCTCCCCCAAATTATATCTATCTAAGATTTCTGGTGGGAAATTAGAATTATCTGGTAAAACCTCATGGTGGCAGAAAGGAGAAGGAAGCCTTTTAGGGACTAACTATGATGTTTTGAAGCAAGAAATTAGCGAAATCTACTCATCGTCAAGTAATATCCCAACAAAAATAAAAGAAAACGATACAAATAATAGTATATATTTATCGGAAAAAGGTTTAGTTCTTCAATATAAAGAATCTTGGGAATTTGAGATTCCAAACTCAAAACAAATAAAAATAACGAATATTTCAGACAGAGATATTAGATTTGAAGCGCAGGTGACAGGTGAATAGAAGAAACTAGAAAAGTCAAATGAAGAAATAAGGAAAAATCAAGAAGCTTTCTTTGATTATTTAGAAAGAGGGGAAGAAACTAATGTCAGATAAATTAAAACAGTTTAAATAGTTGATTGTATTTTTTTTGTTTCTGTTAGCAATTCCTTCATATTTTGCTTACAATCATTTCCGACAATCTAGTACTTTAAAAGAAGCCTTTGAGAAAAATGAAAGAATTGAAGTTCTTCATCATTTAATGGCATCAGAAAGATATGCGTCTGACATCCGAAAAGCAGGCTATGTCGTTCCTCCTGATGGAGCTATTCGATTGGATGGAGGAATTGACTCCATAGATATAAAGGGAGACATCAATTTGGATATCTCAAATCCGGGACGAAATGGGGTTACTGCTTATTTTAGAATAGAGATAGATGGTAAAATAACTAGTGTACTCTATGAATTGGATAAGAACTTTGATATAGTTTCTAGCAGCTACTTTCAATTTAATGAAAAAAATATAAAAGAGAGTGTGAACATCTCTCAATCCGAAGAAGAGCGCCTATTAAAGATTGTTCAAAGCGAGATTGATGGCTTCATGAAAAAGATGTATCAGACTTTGTATGGATAGTTTACCAGAGAAAGAAGCTGCTTGCTCAACGCAATGCTGTATGAACAACACTTCTATGATTATTTAGACAGAGGGAGTGAAAAAAATGTCGGGACTTAAAAAAATACTAATCGTGATAGGTTCTGTAATTGTTTTAGTTACTAGCTTGAATCTTTATTTTCAGTATCAAAACCACCAAGAACATACGCAATTAAAAACCTCCTTTGAAGAGAGGGACAATATAGTTGTCTTACAACATTTGATGGCATCAGAAAAATATGCACCTGACATCCGTAAAGCGGGCTATGTCGTTCCTCCCGATGGAGCTATTCGCTTGGATGGAGGAATTGACTCCATAGAGATAAAAGGAGACATCGATTTGAATATCTCAAATCCGGGACGGAATGGGGTTACTGCTTATCTTAGAATAGAGATAGATGGTAAAATAACTAGTGTACTCTATGAATTGGATAAGAACTTTGATTTAGTTTCTAGCGCCTATTTTCAAATAAATGAAAAAAATATAAAAGAGAGTGTGACTATCCCCCAAGCTGAAGAAGAACGACTATTAAAAATTGTTCAAAAAGAGCTTGAGGATTTCATGGAAACGATGTATCAGACTTTGTATGGATAGTTTACCAGAGAAAGAAGCTTCTTGCTCAACACAATGCTGTATGAACAACGAGAGGTGTTGAGGGATTTTACTAGAAAAAGATACCGTAGATGAGCTACAAAAAAATTACCCAAGTATTGATAATTTCATTCGAAATATTGAAACAGGTAATCAAGAGTTGACAGAGATGAGGTGATTAGATGAAGAAGAGAAAATTTGTAATTTTTTCGTTGCTAATAGTTCTATTATTATCTTTCTCTGGTTTTCAGTACTATAAATATCAGAGAGTTCATAATATTTTTGATGAAATATACTACGAAGAAAGTGATTATCACAATTATACATTTCTCTGGAAAGGACGAGCTTTTTATAAGTTAAAAAGTTTAAAATTTGTGGACAACGATTCTCAAGAAATTTCTATTCATTCTATTGATTATAAAAGTGTAGATTTACCAAATACTATTCAATCTCTAGGTTATTATTTTTATTTTGGATTTCAGGAGATGACGAAAGTTGGGATAGAGATGCGTTTGAGACTGCCAGATACAGAGACAACCATAAATGTAGATTACCTGTACGATGTAAACAATCAGCAATTAGAACGATTTATGTGGTATCACGATGAGAAAAGCGTGAGATATTATCATCAGTCTCAAGTAGAAGCCTTTCTAACGGAGCATGGAAAGACTGCCGATGAGATTCGCAGGGAAGCAGATGAAATACTCCGTCACAAAGTCTTGGCAGACTGGACTTCCATATATGCTAGTCGTTTTATCCCAGATAATTGGGGAGAAGTGACAGTTAAGGATATATGGAGAACCGAATAACAAACGGAACGGCGAGGTAATAGTTTTATAAAGGCAGGTTGCCATGACAGAGTTCTAAAGAATATTTTATTGTATTCGATAGCTTTGGTTTGCCTTCTTTTGGTGTGACGAAAGAAACTCCCTATACTATCACCATCACCAATGTAGACGACAAACCGGCGCACTTTGAAGCTCAAGTGGTGGATCGGTAGATTTAAGAACCGTAAACTAGACCTCTGCCGTTGTAATTGTTTGGTAAAGAAGACTTATTTGCTTTGAAAGTGACAATCAGCTTATTTCTTTCGAATATGCAAGAGAGGATCTAGTGGTGAATACTAGTCAAAATTTCAAAAAAAGATTTAGATAAACCCAATCCTTCTATCGGAGAGCAAAATGTTAAATAAAATGAAAAACTATTATAAAAACAAACCAACTCAAGCTGTCTTAATGCTCGTAGTTCTTATTTGGTCAGTATATGAGATTGGTGCGATCAGTTTGGCAAGTAACTCTGCATTAACTAAGGAATTCATGCATAGTCGGTATGTTATGGTTTGGCCAATGGTAGATAAGAAAATGAAATTATACCACTATGCGGAAGAATGGACTAATGAGGTTTTAGTTGGAATGATGCATTTAGACTATGGAAATATTAGAATAACTAGTTTTCCTAAAAAATGGGAGAGTGAAGCTGAAGTTTACTATACGCTGTCTCAGGATGAGTATGCTGATAGAGTATATTTTTTCTTAGACGAGCCAATTTCCAAAGCCTATATCAGCAGATTAGAACAAAATTATTATTTGATTTCAAAGAATGCAGCTGTTATTAAAGAGGAAACAGGCAAAACGGTTGAACAGTTAGGTCAAGAAGTGGGACATGCAAGGGAGGAGTTTTTGTCTGCTCTGGGTAAGATGAAAATTCTTCGTTTGGTCTATTTGATTCTTCGTATGATAGTATTGTTGCTATGTATCAAATGGTCGGGTCAGCAGAGAAAACGGAAAGAAGATGAAATCTTGCAGAATGGATAGAGTCTTGAAACGATACGGAATCTATAAGGAAAATAAAGAATGATAACTTCAGTAATTTTTATTGCTTCTCTATTTTTACTTTTGCACCGCTTTAAAAGCCGGCGTTCAAGGATTATTATTGGCCTGCTTTATAGTCTGTTTGTTGTCTGGTACGTTCAGGCAATTTTAAATTACGGCAAATATACTCTGCAATCAGGTCAAAGCGTTGAATTAAGGGTGTCTCCAAATACGGATCAGTTAGAGTATAGTTCAGAATTAATGTTAAAAAATTAAATGATGCTAAAATAAAATTATCAGGTACAAATGTTTGGTCTGAAAAATTTGGAGATGTGTTATTTGGGGTAAGTGAAAAGAAAATTATTAAGATAGGCAGTACCGAGGGAGACAAGAATGAGCTTCCTAATAATCAAAAAGATATACATTTAGTAGAAGATGGGATTGTTGTTAGTTATAAAGGAGAAAAAGTTTTTGATGTAACTAACAACAAATCTTACTCCATCACCATAACTAATGTAGACAATAAACCGGCTAAATTTAAAGCTCAAGTGGTGGATAGGTAATAATCTTGCTTAGGAGAAAAAATGCTGAGACTTAAAAACATGCTAATTTTTATTTGTTCTGTTGTTTTTTTAGTTGTTGGAGTTAAACTCTATTTCAGTTATCAAAGTCAGCAAGAATTTCTTCAGCTGAAAGAATCTTTCAAACAGGATGACAAAATAGCAGTCTTAGAACATTTGCTGGCATCAGAAAAGTATGCAGCGGACATTCGTAAAGCAGGCTATATTATCCCGCCAGATGGAGCCATCCGTTTAGATGGGGTTATTTATCCACTGGAAATAGAAGGAGATATGCATTTGAAGATTGGCTCCCCTCAAAAGCAAGATAAAGATTTTCAGGTATTTTTTATTACACAAGTTAATGGAAAACAAACATATGTAGCTTTTGTTTTAGATAAAAATCTGAATTTACTTTACACTAGCTATTCTCAGGACAATTCTGAGGGAATACGAGAGGGAGTTTCTATCTCACAATCTGAAGAAGCACGCTTATTGAAAATTGTTCAAACTGAGATTGATGGCTTTATGAAAAAAATGTATCAGACTTTGTATGGTTAAGGCTGTCTACTTGCTCTTATCAATAATACATTCTAAAACCCCTCGCAATTATTTGCGGGGGGTTAGTGTCTTATAAGTTTTCTTTTCTTTTTATAATCGTCTCTTTTTAGTTAAGGGCTGCTAAAAGAGCATCAGCCTGTGCTGAGAGTTCAGCAAGTTTGTCTTCTGCGACAGTCAGTTGTCCAGTTCCCCATGCTTCTGGGTTGATACCAACACCTGTGAATGGTTCTACCACATTCATACGGATGAAAGGCAGCAGGCTACGGTAGTGCTTGAATACTTCGTCTGGTGATGTGCCGTTAGCTACAGATGAAACAGTAACAACCTTAGCATTCAGAGCAGATGGGCCAGTTGGGTCTGACAAATCCAGAGCGCGTGAAGCCCAGTCCAAGAGGTTTTTCACTACTCCTGGGATAGCCCAGTTGTAGACAGGTGAGAAAATCCAGATGGCATCAGCGGCCAAAATTTCTTCACGAACCTTAGCAACAGCAGCTGGAGCAGGACTTTCGATGTCTTGGTTGAAGAATGGTACATCTTTGTAATCAAGATATGAAACTTCTGCCTTGCCAGCCAAAGCTTTTTCAGCTTGCTCAGCCAATTGGTGGTTGAAAGAACCTTGACGAAGCGAGCCGACGATGAATAATACTTTAGACATTGCATTGTCTCCTTTTTTATAAAATAAAGAGATATTTCTCTTGTTACAATATATGTTACAACATTAATTACTAGTTAGCAATTATTTAGCTCAATTTTTTGAAATTTTTTAAAATGCGAATCAAATTTTGCTTATCGTCTTCTTCGAGAATGGACAGAGCTTGCTGGATATTTTTGATATGATCAGGCAGGGCGGCTTCAATTTTAGCTCTGCCTTGTTCCGTCAAGCCAATCAAAAAAGCCCGGCGGTCATTTGGGTCACAGGTGCGAACAATCCAGCCGTCGCGTTCCATATTTTTGATGACGACAGTCATGTTGCCAGAAGTAGCCAGTATACGGTCAATCAGGTCCTGAATACGCAGTTCCCCTTTGCTGTACAAGGTTTCTAAGACGGAAAACTGAGTAGGAGTCAAATCATGCTTTTTAAAAATCTGGGCTTCAATGGCACGGATGGTTCTTGCTGCCTTGTGAAAGACAATCATGGTTTTCAAATCAAGCAGAGCTTCTTTGCTTAAATCGTCTGTAATCTTCATAACAATATTTTACCAATAAATAGTATCATATGCAAGGATATTGCTTTAGAATTTTGAGAATATTCTCATCAAAAAAAGATAGAAAAATAGGAGTATTTGTAGTATAATGACGGAGTGAAATATAAAAATAGAAATAAAGCCAGTTTTCCAATTTGGCAGTACCTTATCGGTATTTTTATCGTTCTCAGCGTTCTTGTCTTTTCATTTTTTGCAGTTTTGCAAGTGTCTATGCAGCCGAGACAGTCGGCTAAGGAAGCAAGCAGACGCTTGGCCAAGGAATATGCAGATCTTGAAAAAGTGGATTCTTTTGCCATCTACAATGGGCAGGAATCTTACTACAGTCTGCTTGGCAAGACAAGTAAAGGTGTCGAAAAAGCTGTTTTGATTGCTAAAGATTCCAATGAGATTCGGGTCTATCGACTGGACCAAGGTGTCAGTCAGGCAGAGGCGGAGAGCATTGCCAAGGAAAATGGAGCAGGAACTATTGATAAGGTGACCATGGGCTTTTTTCAGGATCAGCCCATCTGGGAAGTCAAGTCGGGAGGCACCTACTACCTGATTGGTTTTGAAAGCGGACAGTTGGTCAGCAAGGAGGGACTATGAAATTATCAAATCGTGTCTTAAAAATGGAAGAAAGCGTGACTTTAGCAACAGCAGCACGAGCTAAGGCTTTGAAAGCGCAGGGGCGGGATATTCTGTCTCTGACTCTGGGAGAGCCGGATTTTCCAACGCCTAAGAACATCCGAGATGCGGCTGTAGCAGCTATTGAGGATGGGCGTGCTAGCTTTTATACGGTGACTAGCGGTCTGCCAGAGCTAAAAGAAGCAGTGGTGGAGTATTTTGCCAACTATTACGGCTATACCATCAAGCCGAATCAAGTGACGGTGGCAACCGGAGCTAAATTCTCCCTCTACACCTTCTTTATGAGTGTGCTTGATCCAGGTGATGAAGCAATTATTCCTACGCCTTATTGGGTCAGCTACGGTGATCAGATTCAGATGGCTGAAGGAATCCCTGTCTTTGTTCAAGCTACTGAAGAGAACGACTTTAAGATAACTGTAGAACAATTGGAAGCTGTTCGAACTGCCAAGACCAAGGTCTTGGTTCTGAATTCACCATCCAATCCGACGGGGATGATTTATACAGCTGAGGAGCTTTTGGCTATTGGAAACTGGGCAGTGGAACATGATATTCTGATTTTGGCAGATGACATCTATGGGCGTCTAGTTTATAACGGTAATAAATTTACGCCAATTTCTAGTCTATCAGAAGCTATCCGCATGCAAACAGTGGTTATCAATGGCGTTTCTAAGAGTTATTCCATGACCGGCTGGCGGATTGGCTATGCTGTTGGTGAACCGGAAATCATAGCTGCTATGAGCAAGGTTGCGGGTCAAACCACTTCCAATCCAACGACAGTTGCTCAGTATGCAGCTATTGAAGCCTTGACAGGTAGCCAAGAGACAGTTGAAATTATGCGTCAGGCCTTTGAAGAGCGTCTCAATACCATTTATCTACTTCTAGCTCAAGTACCAGGTTTTGAAGTCATTAAGCCTCAAGGAGCCTTCTATCTCTTCCCTAATGTCAAAAAGGCTATGGAGATGAAAGGTTATACAGATGTGACAGCCTTTACCACAGCTATTTTGGAAGAAGTTGGTGTGGCTTTGGTGACTGGCGCGGGCTTTGGCGCTCCAGAAAATGTCCGTCTCAGCTATGCGACTGATCTGGAAACACTGAAGGAAGCGGTTCAACGCCTGCAGCAATTTATGGAGAGCTAATGCATGAGGAGAATCTCCTGTTTTGCAATGTTGGCAATTAGCCTGTTTTGCTTGACCGCTTGCTCTTCTGTTCATCCAGAGCAGGTTTGGACTACTGTTTCTCAGTCTAAGGAGGGAGAACCCTTTTATAGGTTACAAGTTTCTGGAAAAATGTACCGGATTCTATACAATGACAATGGTTCAGCTAGAAAAACCTGGCATTTAGATAATTATAATCCACTTGAAAATCTTGAGTGCCATACTCTTAATGAAGAAGAGAAAAAGGGGTAGATGGAGTGACAGCCAAGAGGGAGCTGTCTGGTCAAGGTTCTGCTAACTTTACTCTGGTTTATGAGCATTATTCTGGTAGTCACAAAGAAGTAAGTTATTATCAAGTTGGAATAACTGCTGATAAGAATGGACAAATCAAACCTTCGGAAAGCAGTATGGTCTTAGTTAAGACTAAAAAGGATGATTCTAAGTAAACATATAAATGAAAAGCAATTATATTTTTAAAATAGAGGATGGGCTTAAAGCCTATCCTTTTTGCTTTTCTTCGACTCTAGCTGGTAAGAGGTTGTTTAAAGTGATAGAATAATTCTGAAAGCGTTTGTTCTAGGGCTTCCTTATGTAGAAGTTTAGAATGATGAAATATAAGCTTAATATTAGTTAAAGCGTATCTAATATATGTTTTGATTTCTATTAGAAAGGAATGTGGCGTGAAACGTAGTTTGATATTTTTAAACCTAATAATATGTTTGCTCCTATTGACGGCTTGTTCTTTCCTTAATGCTGAGCAAGGGTGGACAACTATTTCTGAATCAAAGCCTAGCGAACCTACTTATAGCTTACAAGCCAAGGGTAGACAGTACCGGATCCTTTTTGAAGAAAATGCATCAACCCGAATGGATTGGTACTTGAACGATTATCAACCAGGGTTAGAGTTAAAGTTACGAACTTTAAATAGCGAGCATTTGAAAAATTCTGTCGGTGGACCTTCAGAGCAGGAACTTTCTGGAAAGGGATATGCAGACTTTACTATGGTTTATGAGACTCGTTATAACCCTCAGATTGAGCGGACTTATTTTAAGGTACATATTGAAGTCAATGATAAGGGAGAGGTAAATATTAAGAAAAGTAGTATGGTTTATGAAAATTCTGAGAAGCTTGAAAATAAGAAAGGAGACTGATTTTCCAAACAGCTGTTTTCTTTTTCTGATTTCTTATAGAATAGTATTTTCGGAAAAAGATAGCTTTTTAAAGAATTTTAAATTTTCGTCTCTTCAAGGATAGCTATTGCAATCGCTTTATGGTAAAATATAGAACAGATGTCCAAAAGATTTGTCTTGATTAAAGTGACATTTAGCAACCAATCTAGGAGTCAGATATGATTGATCATTTTGGTATTAAAGTCAAGGATTTGGAAGCCAGCAAGCTCTTTTATCAGCAAGCTTTAGAGCCTTTAGGCTACAAACTTGCCTTTGAAATTCCTCAGGCGGTAAGTTTTGCAGAGCACAAACAGCTCCAGCTGGAGATTTTTGGTTAAGTCAGGGGCAATCAGATGCATCTTATTTTGCCTTTCGTGCTGAGACTAGAGAGCAAGTGGATGCTTTTTATCAAGCTGGTCTAGCAGCGGGAGGTCAAGATAATGGCGCTCCGGGTATTCGTCCCCAATATCACCAACCTTATTATGCAGCCTTTGTCTTGGATCCAGATGGTAATAATGTCGAGGCAGTCTGTCACAAAGAATAAAAAATAGAAAAGAGAAAAAAAGTGTCAAACAAATATGTAACGATTATTGATGTAAAAGACTATGTGGGTAAAGAAGTGACCATCGGTGCTTGGGTAGCCAACAAGTCAGGTAAGGGTAAGATTGCTTTCTTGCAACTACGTGATGGTTCAGCCTTTTTCCAAGGTGTAGCCTTCAAGCCTAATTTTATCGAGAAATTTGGTGAAGAAGTAGGACTTGAGAAATTTGATACTATCAAACGACTTAGCCAGGAAACATCTGTTTTTGTGACAGGGATCGTCAAGGAAGATGAGCGTTCAAAATTTGGTTATGAGCTGGATATCACAGATATCGAAGTAATCGGAGAGTCAAATGACTATCCAATCACACCAAAAGAACATGGGACTGACTTCCTTATGGACAACCGTCACTTGTGGCTGCGTTCTCGTAAGCAAGTTGCCATGATGCAGATCCGCAATGCCATTATCTACGCTACCTATGAATTCTTTGACAAGAATGGCTTTATGAAATTTGACAGCCCAATCTTGTCAGGAAATGCGGCAGAAGACTCAACTGAGCTCTTTG
>ERZ772807.842-NODE-842-length-17977-cov-8.339973_pt1 | contig 17977 bp, 12 predicted proteins | sample MGYA00511472_ERZ772807 | MGnify/ENA primary metagenome ERZ772807 (study PRJEB29015, sample SAMEA2737947) | human oral metagenome | biome: human oral; feature: human-associated habitat; material: dental | place: China | collected 2039 ...
GTCTCGACAATGGCGAGCGCGCCCGCCGCGCGCACCGGGATGTGGCGGCCTCCGGCGCCGGAGTCCCCGGTCCGCCCGTCGGCATCCCCGGAGTCCCCGGTCCGCCCGCCCTGTCCGTCGGCGCTCCCGGTCCGTCCGACGGCGGGCGCGCCGCGGGGCGGCAGGCCGATCCAGGCCAGGCGGGTGTCGAGAGTCAGGCGAGCGGACTCCTCCGGCAGATGGAGGGTGGTGCGCTCGTAGCGGGTGATCAGGACGGGCTCCAGGGCCTGGGCCAGGCGCCGCGCCCGCTCCGGCGGGGCGACGTCGTCGGCCAGGCGGGAGGCGATGAAGTCGCGGCCCGACGGGGTGAGGCGGCCGGCGTCGAGCGGCGGGCACTGGACGCGGCGCTTGACGGTGGCCCCGCGCGGCCCGCGGGTCTTGACCTCCAGGAAGCAGGAGCCGGAGTCGAGGTAGCTGCGGGTGCGGATCTTGAAGCGGCGCCGGCGCTTGCGGGCGGCGAGCAGGTAGGAGTCCAGGTCGGGGGTGTCGAAGTAGGTGGAGGCGTAGCTGAAGCCGCGGCGGCCCTCGATCTGCAGGACGCGGGCGGCGCCGGTCAGGGCGTCGACGAGTCCCTGGGCGGTGGCCAGGGGCACGAGGTACTTGCGGTCGACCCGGACGAGCAGGCCCGCGGCCGCGTTGAGCTCGGCGAGTCCGGTGGGGGCCAGACGGCGCGTGTCCAGGCCGGCGGGGCGAGTGATCATGGTGGCTGTTCTCCTGCGCGGATGCGGCCGGACGGGCTCAGCGGCTCGCGGCGCCGGCGTGGCGCGCCGCCGTCGGACGGTTCAGCGGCACCCAGTTGTCCGCGGGGGAGGCGACGAAGGGGAGGTCGTCGTCGCGGGCGGCGTCCTGCGCCAGCGGGGCGCGGTGCGCGAGCAGCCGGTAGCGCACATCGACGAGGGTGGTGTCGTTGACCAGGTCGAGCCTGTGGACCTCCAGGGCGCGCACGCGGGCGCCCAGCAGCTCCTCCAGGTGGGCGGTCAGGGCGGCCTCGTCGGCGATGGCGCGGTCGAGCTGGATGACCTGGTGGCGGTTGCGGGCGGCCAGGCGGGGGCTGTCGCCGATCCACAGGGAGGCCACGACCAGGGCCATGAGGGCGGCGACCAGGGCCAGCGGGGCCGTCTGGATGCCGCCGAGCAGGCCCAGGGCGAGGGAGGCGAAGAAGTAGGCGATCTCGCCCTGGGAGATCTCGGTGGAGCGCAGGCGGATGATGGACAGGACGCCGAACAGGCCCAGCCCCAGTCCGGCGCCGACGCTCGCGGTGGACAGCAGGAGCGTGACGGCCAGGACTCCGATGTTGACTCCGATGTAGGCGGCCGTGAGATCCCTGCGGCCGTGGCGCGGCAGGTAGAGGGCGCCGACGAGAAGGGCGAGGGCCGCCAGATCGGTCCCGATATAGGCGAGGGTGGTCGGACTCATGGGCGTGCTCCTTGGGTGAGGCCTTGCTGACGGCCTTGAGTCAAGGGGCCGGGCCCATGAGGAGTCTGTGAGGGGGGTAGGTCCGGCGCATGTCTTGTGGAGACCGGGCCGGGCGGGGGCGAGCCTGAGGCCGAGGGTCTCACTCGCGACGACTCGGGGGCCGGGCCGGGCGGGGGCGAGCCGGCGTCGGGCGCTCGCGGCCGGGCGGCGCCGTCGTCCCCTCAGTACTCCTCGCGCAGGAAGCCCAGCTCGTCCAGGCGGCGTCCGACGGCGTCGAGGACCTCCTCGCTGTCCGCCTCGACGGTGTGGGTGTGCCAGCCGTTGGTCAGCTCGGCCAGGGAGGAGGACTCGGGGAGCCTGGCCAGGAACTGGGCGAGGTCGGCGCGGTCGCGCAGAATGAGGTCGACGGTGATCTGCCCGTAGAGCCGGTGCTCGATCGAGGTGTCCAGCACCGTGCCGCCCTCCTGAAGGATCGCCTCCAGCTCGGCGGCGATCTCGTCGCGGGTGTGCTGGACGGGGAAGGAGCGGCGCGGGCGGGCGGTGGGCCGGCTGAGCAGGTAGCCGCGGTTGGTGGCGCGCACCGGGTGCCCGGCGGCGCGCAGGAGGGCGACGTCGCCGACGACGATCTGCCGCGAGACGCCCAGCTCCGCCCCGAGGGCCGCGGCGGGGATGGGGGCGGAGGCGGCGCCGAGGCGTTTGAGGATCGTCTTCCGCCGTCGGGCCGCGTCCATGAGACCTCCTTGGGCTTGCGTCTGTACGGCGACCGTAGCACGGACCCGACACCCCGGGGCGCGTCGGGGGACACGCCGACGTGATCAAGTTGTGAGAAGAGAATTTTCAGGGAGTTGTCCCCAGGCTGGGGACAACGGGCCGTCGGGTCGGCGGCGGGGCTGTGGATTGCCGGGGCGGGTGCGCACCGGCGGGCGCAGGGCCGTGTTCGCGCGGATCCGACGGCGTGTCGCCGGCCCGGTCCGCCCGGCCGCCGCCGGTCCCCGGCGGGAGTCGTCCACAGGTTCCGGACGAGTCGTCCACAGGGAGGGGCGATTCGTGCACAGCGGGGAGCCGAACACATCATCTTGTGGTGCTGGCGCACTCCGACCCCTAGGGGTAGTGTTGTCGCCCGTTGGTGAGGCGAGGCCCTCCACCACACACATCCGTGCTCCGGCCACCGGTGCGAGCCCGCCGCGGGGCGCCCGGCCGGGGCGCGGGACAGACCATCCGTACACGATCGGGGAGACCGATATGGCGATCACCGTCTACAGCAAGCCCAACTGCGTCCAGTGCAGCGCCACGTACCGCGCCCTGGACAGGGCCGGCCTGTCCTACAGCACGGTGGACATCTCGGCGGACGCCGAGGCTCTGGCGCGGGTCAAGTCCCTGGGCTATGCGCAGGCCCCGGTCGTCATGGTCGGCGCCGACCACTGGTCCGGCTTCCGCCCGGACAAGATCAAGGCGGCCGCGCTCGCCGTCGAGGCCATCGCGATCTGAAGCGGGGCGGACGGCCCCGTGACGCCCCCCGCGACGACGCCGGCGCCCGACGGCCCGCTGCTCGTCTACTTCTCCTCCGCCTCGCAGAACACGCACCGGTTCGTCGGCAGGCTCGGCCGCCGCAGCGCCCGGATCCCGCTGCGCCCCGGCGAGGAGCCCCTGAGGGTGGACGAGGAGTACGTCCTCATCGTGCCGACCTACGGCGGCGGCAGCATCAAGGGCGCCGTCCCCAAGCAGGTCATCAAGTTCCTCAACGACCCGCACAACCGCTCCCTGTGCCGGGGCGTCATCGCCTCGGGGAACACCAATTTCGGTGAGGCCTACGGAATCGCCGGCGATATCATCGCCGCCAAGCTCAAGGTGCCCCTCCTCTACCGCTACGAGCTGCTCGGCACCCCCACCGACGTCGCGCGCGTCGAAGAAGGATTGGACAGGTTTTGGCAGACACGCTGACGCAGACGCCGTCGGGCGCCGGCTCCGGGGCGACCGCGGCCCCGGACCTCGATTATCACGCCCTCAACGCCCGGCTCAACCTCTACGACGCGAACGGCGCGATCCAGTTCGACGCCGACCGCGAGGCGGCCCGCCAGTACTTCCTCCAGCACGTGAACCCGAATACCGTCCGCTTCCGCGACCTGGGGGAGAAGCTGGATCACCTGGTCGCCGAGGGATATTACGAGAAGCGGGTCCTGGACCGCTACTCCCCGGAATTCGTCATCTCCGCGTTCGAGGCCGCCCACGCCCACGACTTCCGCTTCGAGACCTTCCTGGGGGCGTTCAAGTACTACACCTCCTACACGCTCAAGACCTTCGACGGCGGGCGCTACCTGGAGCGATTCGAGGACCGGGTCGCCATGGTGGCCCTGGCCCTGGCCGACGGCGACGAGGCGCTGGCCCTGGACCTCATCGAGGAGATGATGACCGGCCGATTCCAGCCCGCCACACCCACCTTCCTCAACGAGGGGAAGGCGCAGCGCGGCGAGCCCGTCTCCTGCTTCCTGGTGCGTATCGAGGACAATATGGAGTCGATCGCCCGCGGCATCAACTCCGCCCTCCAGCTGTCCAAGCGCGGCGGGGGAGTGGCCCTCCTGCTGAGCAACCTGCGGGAGATGGGCGCCCCCATCAAGCGCATCGAGAACCAGTCCAGCGGCGTCATCCCCGTCATGAAGCTGCTGGAGGACTCCTTCTCCTACGCCAACCAGCTGGGGGCCCGTCAGGGCGCCGGCGCCGTGTACCTGCACGCCCACCACCCCGACATCATGCGGTTCTTGGACACCAAGCGCGAGAACGCGGACGAGAAGATCCGCATCAAGACCCTCTCGCTGGGCGTCGTCATCCCCGACATCACCTTCGAGCTGGCCAAGAACAATGAGGACATGTGCCTGTTCAGCCCCTACGACGTCGAGCGCGTCCACGGGGTTCCGTTCGCGGACATCGACGTGACGGAGAAGTACCGCGAGATGGTCGACGACGAGCGCATCAAGAAGACCAGGATCAATGCCCGCCAGTTCTTCCAGACCCTCGCCGAGATCCAGTTCGAGTCCGGTTACCCCTACGTCGTCTTCGAGGACACGGTCAACAGGGCCAACCCCATCAAGGGGAAGGTGGTCATGTCCAACCTGTGCTCGGAGATCCTCCAGGTCTCCGAGCCCAGCCGGCTCAACGAGGACCTGTCCTACGCGCACGTGGGCAAGGACATCTCCTGCAATCTGGGCAGCCTCAATATCGCCAGGACGATGGACTCCCCGGACTTCGCCCGCACCATTCGCACGGCGGTGCGGGGGCTGACCGCCGTGTCCGACCAGACGCGCCTGCCGTCCGTGCCCTCCATCGACCGCGGCAACCGCGAGTCCCACGCCATCGGGCTGGGGCAGATGAATCTGCACGGGTTCCTGGCGCGCGAGCGGATCTTCTACGGCAGCGAGGAGGCCCTGGACTTCACCAATGTCTACTTCGCCTGCGTGCTGTACCAGGCCCTGACCGCCTCGCACGAACTGGCGGTCGAGCGGGGCGAGTCCTTCGTGGGATTCGAGGACTCGGCCTACGCCAGCGGCGAGTTCTTCGACAAGTACACGAGTCGGGACTTCGTGCCCGTCACCGAGCGCGTGCGCGAGATCTTCGAGGCCTCCAGCGTGCACGTGCCCACGCGCCGCGACTGGGCGGAACTGGCCGAGGCGGTCCAGCGCGACGGCATCTACAACCGCAATCTCCAGGCCGTCCCGCCCACCGGCTCGATCTCCTACATCAACGGCTCCACCTCCTCGATCCACCCGATCGTGGCCAAGATCGAGATCCGCAAGGAGGGCAAGATCGGGCGCGTCTACTACCCGGCGCCCTATATGACGAACGACAACCTGGAGTACTACCAGGACGCCTACGAGATCGGCCCGGAGAAGATCATCGACACCTACGCCGCGGCCACCCAGCACGTGGACCAGGGGCTGAGCCTCACGCTGTTCTTCCCGGACACGGCCACCACCCGCGACGTCAACCGCGCCCAGATCTACGCCTGGCGCAAGGGCATCAAGACCCTCTACTACATCCGCCTGCGCCAGGCGGCCCTCACCGGCACCGAGGTCGAGGGCTGCGTCTCCTGCATGCTGTGATTCCGACGAGGGCGGCGGTGGAGGGGAGACGGGCATGCTGACGCCCCTTGCGGGGCCGCCATGCCCGCTTCCGGCCGGATCGGCCGGGCCGTCGACGAGACTCATCAGGGATGCCCGCGAAGGGGCTCGGTGCCTCACGTAGAACCGCCCGTGACGTCCGCGGACCGTGGCGGGCATGGGACGCGGGTCGTCGAGGCGCCCCGGGCGTCAGACATCCCCCGAGGGGAGCCCTCCCCGTTCCCAGGCCGAGACGGTGCGCGTACGGTCGTGCGCATGCCTCATCGCCAGATCCACTCGCGCCTCAGTCATCGTCGCAGCATCCCGCAGATCCTCCTGACCGCGCTCGTTCTGGCTCGACCGGCCTGGTCGCCCCGACTCGCCCGGACGACCTGACCGCCGCATCCCCCGGCCCGTGCGGTTGGCCGGTCGGCTTCCGGTCGCATCGGCTGCTGGGCGGGCCACTCGGCTACTGGGCGTTCGGCGGCGCCGTGCTGCCGCGCAGCACCAGTTCGGCGGGAATGATGATGCTGCGGGATCCGTCCATCGGTCCGGAGGCCACCTGCTCGAGCACCAGTCCCACCATCTCCCGGCCGTGGCGCTTGAAGTCCAGGCGGACCGTGGTCAGCGGCGGGAAGCTGAACTCGCCCAGGGCCAGGCCGTCGAAGCCCATCACGGACACGTCTTGCGGCACTCGCCTCCCCCGCTCGTGCATGGCCCTGATGAGGCCGAGCGCCACCTCGTCGTTTCCGCAGAACACGGCCGTCACCTCCGGGTCGTCCGCGAGGCGCAGACCCGCCGCGTAGCCCGCGGCCGCCTCCCAGTCCCCGCTTACCGGATCGGGAACGGGCGCGCCCGCCTCCCTCAGGCGCGCCGCCCAGGTGGTCTTGCGGATCAGTGCCGACTGCGAGCCCTCGGGACCCGTGACGTGATGGACCGTGCGGTGCCCCAGCTCCAGAAGGTGCCCGACGGCGTCGCGCACCCCCCCGACCTGGTCGGCGCTGGCCGAGGGGTAGTAGCCTACGAGGGCGGAGTCCGAGACGGCCACCGGCATGGTCGGAGGCAGGGAGAGGTGCTCGAGTCCCGCCCGCCCCGCCTGGACCACCACCAGGCCGTCGATGGTCTGGTGGGAGAGCCGGTAGACGGCCTCACGCATGTCCTCGGACTCGGGGCGCTCCACCTGGACCAGGTTGACGGCGTAGTCGGCCGCGGTGGCGGCCTCCAGCACTCCCGCTGTGGTCAGGGCCTCCCCGGTGCGCTGGATCTGCTGAGTGAGCACGCCGATCGTCTTGAAGGATCCTCGTCGCAGGGCCTGCGCCGCGCGGTTGGGGGAGTACCCCAGCTGGTTCATCGCCCTCACCACCTTCTCGCGGGTGGCCGGGCGCACGTTGTCGGCACCCATCGAGACGCGCGAGACCGTCTGCGCCGAGACGCCTGCCAGGCGGGCCACGTCGCTCAATGACGACGCCCCCTTCGTTCTCCTGCGCTGGCTGGCCATGACCGGAGGCTATCAGGGGTCGGTGGGCGTCTCCCCATCGCTATCATTGGCAACGTTAGCATGATCGGCATCATCGCCGCTCCGCCTCTCTGCAAATCATATGACTGCATGGTTGTCGAAGTCGTTGACCGTCGATATGATAACGTAAACATCCTGGATGCCGCACAGTGGCGGCACCCGGCGCCCCGCCGATACCCGAGAGAGCACGAACGATGATCGTTCCCAGACACTACGAGGACCTCGGCGTCCTTCACGAGAACACGCTGCCGCCCCGCGCCTACTACGTCCCCGCTTCGGCCGCTGCGGACCCGAGCCCCTGGAAGCGGGAGCAGTCGGATCGTCTCCAGCTGCTGAGCGGCCAGTGGAGCATGCGGTATCTGCCCAGCATCCACGACCTCACCGAGCCCTTCTGGGAGGGAGGTGAGCCCGTCCGCGTCCCGGAGGACGGCGAGGACGCCGGCGCGGCTGGCGCAGCCGGCGCGGTCACTGCCTCCGATGCCGGGACCCGAGCGGACGCCGCCGACCCGACCGGCACGGCGGGGTTCGCCCGGGTCCCGGTGCCCAGCACGTGGCAGCACCTCGGCTACGACCATCACCAGTACACCAATGTCCGCTACCCCATCCCCTTCGATCCGCCTCGCGTCCCCCAGGACAATCCCTGCGCGGTCTACCTGAAGGATTTCGAGTACACCCCCGATCCAGAGGCCCCCTGCACCTCCCTGACCTTCGAGGGCGTGGACTCCTGCTTCTACGTGTGGCTCAACGGCGCCTACATCGGCTACAGCCAGGTCTCCCACGCCACCAGCGAGTTCGACGTCACCGAGCGCATCCTCCCCGGGTCCAACCACCTGGCCGTCCTCGTGCTCAAGTGGTGCGACGGCACCTACCTGGAGGACCAGGACAAGTTCCGCACCAGCGGCATCTTCCGCGACGTCTACCTGCTGTCCAGGCCGCGCGCCGTCCTCTTCGACTACGCCGTCACCACCTCGCTCGCCGGTTCGCACACCATCCCGATGGGACCGGACGGGTCCCCCGGCCCGGAGCCGGGCGGCGCCGTCGTCGAGCTGCGGGGGTCCTACCGCGGCGGAGCCGTGCCCACCACGGCGATGCTGACGACCCGCGACGGCGAACCGGTGGCCATCGGGGACCTGGAGCCCATCGACGACGGCGATGACGCGAGCGGCGTCGTCGGCGGCGGGGCCGACGAGACCGGCTACACCCACCGGGTCCGCCTCGCCGTGCGGGAGCCGCACCTGTGGAGCGCCGAGGACCCCTACCTCTACATCCTGGTCATCACCACGCCGGGGGAGGTCATCACCGACCGGGTGGGACTGCGCGAGGTCGGGGTCGCCGACGTCGTCGTCCGCCTCAACGGGAGCCCCCTCACCCTGCGGGGGGTCAACCGGCACGACTCCGATCCGGTCACGGGCCCCGCCGTCGATCTGGCCCACATGCAGCGGGACCTGCGGCTGATGAAGGAGCACAACATCAATGCCGTGCGCAGCTCCCACTACCCCAACGACCCGCGCTTCTACCAGCTGTGCGACGAGTACGGCTTCTACGTCATGTCCGAGGCCGACAACGAGAGCCACGGCGCCCAGAGCCTCTTCCTGGCCGACGACTCCTGGGACAACCAGGTGGAGCACTGGAACGAGCCCATCGCCGACAATCCCGAGTGGGCCGAGGCCACCATCGACCGGATGCGGCTGTGCGTCCACCGGGAGAAGAACCGTCCCAGCGTCATCGCCTGGTCCGCCGGCAATGAGGGGGGATACGGCTGCACGTTCGAGGCGGCGCTGGCCTGGGTCAAGGGCTTCGACCCCACGCGCCTGACCCACTACGAGAGCGCCTACTACCGCGACTCCAAGCGCCGCTACGACTACTCCTGCATCGACCTGTACAGCCGGATGTACCCGTCCCTGGAGGAGGTCCGGGACTACCTGAGCTCCGATCCGGACAAACCATTCATCCTCGTGGAGTACAGCCACGCCATGGGCAACGGCCCCGGCGACCTGGAGGAGTACTGGGAGATCATCCGGGCCGACGAGCGCATGTGCGGCGGTTTCGTATGGGAGTGGTGCGACCACGCGGTGACCGCCGGGACCAGCGACGACGGCCAGCCGATCTACCTCTACGGCGGCGACCACGGCGAGGCGATCCACGACGGCAACTTCTGCGTCGATGGCCTCGTCTCGCCCGATCGCATCCCCCACACCGGGCTGGCCGAGCTCAAGAACGTCCAGCGCCCCGCCCGAGTGGTGGACTACGACCAGGACACCGGGCTCATCACCATTCGCAACGACCTCGACCACACCGACCTGGCCCGCTGCATCCGCATCTCCTACGAGCTGCGCTGCGACGGCGACATCGTGGAGCGCGGGAAGCTGGCGATGGAGCGGCCCGTTCCGCCGCACTCGCAGGTCGTGATCCCCTGCGCTCCGCGGGTGCCGGACGCCGGTCGATGCCATCTGCGGGTGGTCTACCGGCTCGCCGCGGACCAGCCGCTGCTCGGCGTCGGGCACGTCCTGGGCTTCGACGAGGTCCCCGTTCGCAACGCCGACGGGCGCCACCGGCGCGTCCGGGCGCTCGCGGACCGTGCGGGTACCGGGGCCCCGATCGCGACGGCGTGCGAGGACGCGCGGATCGAGGTCGTCGCCGGTGGGCTGCGCTGCGTCGTCGATGCGCGCACCGGGATGCCCTCCGGGATGGCCGTGGACGGCGAGGAGCTCCTGGACCGCCCGATGGAGCTCAACATCTGGCGGGCCCCCACGGACAACGACCGCAACGTGCGCCTGGAGTGGGAGCGCGCCCACTACCACCAGGCCGCGGCGCGGGCCTACGGGGTGGAGGTCGATGAGGGGTCGGGATGCGTCACCGTCCGCGCCGAGGTGGCCATGGTGGCACCCAGCATCCAGCCCGTCCTGCGCGGGGAGACGGCTTGGACCATCTGGGACGACGGGGAGGTGGACCTGAGACTGGCCGTCCGCCGGGCCGAGGGATTCCCATCCCTGCCGCGGCTGGGCCTGCGACTCTTCCTGCCGGAGGCGATGCGCCAGGTCTCGTATTACGGGCTGGGGCCGTTGGAGAGCTATGCGGACAAGCGCCGTGCCAGCTGGCACGGGGAGTTCGCCGACGACGTCGAGGCCTTCCACGAGGACTGCATCCGGCCCCAGGAGAACGGGAGCCGGGCCGATTGCGAGTACGTGACCGTCACCGGCGGCGGCCTGGGCCTGACCTGCGTGGGGCGGCGGCCCTTCTCCTTCAACGTCTCGCAGTACACGCAGGAGGAGCTGGCCCGACGGCGTCACAGCACCGAGCTGCGTCGCTGCGGCTCGACGGTCCTGTGCCTGGACGCCGCCATGGCCGGTATCGGCTCGAACAGCTGCGGCCCGAGCCTGGCTGAGCGCTACCAGGTGAGCGCCCGCGACCTGGAGCTGGGGCTCTGCTTCCAGCTCCGCACCATGAATAGCAACAGCACGCACGATGAGGTGACGTCATGAGCGATGGGAGCGCCGGAGCGGCGACCGGGCGAACGGCCGGGGGATCCGGAGCGGCCGTGGGGGACGCCCCCGGGACGACCGATGAGCGCACGTACCTGAGGTGGTACAACAAGGTGGGCTACGGCTCGGGCGACGTCGCCGGCAACGTCGTCTACGTGCTCCTGTCCGCCTTCGTCATGATCTACCTGACGGACACCGCCGGGCTCAACGCGGGCGTCGTGGGTACGCTCATGATGTTCTCCAGGTTCTGCGACGGCTTCTCCGACATCATCTTCGGGGCGCTGCTGGACCGCACGCGCACCCGGATGGGCAGGGCGCGACCGTGGATGCTGTGGGGATTCGTGGGCTGCGCCGCCATGATCATCGCGATCTTCGCGATTCCCACGAGCCTGGGGGACACGGCCAAGTACGCCTGGTTCTTCATCGCCTACACGCTGCTCAACGCCGTGTTCTACACGGCCAACAACATCGCCTACTCCTCGTTGACCGCGCTCATCACTCGCAACAGCTCGGAGCGGGTGCAGATGGGGTCCATCCGCTTCATGTTCGCCTTCGGGACGAATCTGCTCATCCAGAGCATCACCGTGGGCGGGGTGGCCATGTTCGGCGGTGGCGCCGCGGGCTGGCGGGCCATGGCGATCGTCTACGCGCTGCTCGGCCTGGCGGTCAACACCCTGTCCGTGTTCTCGGTCAAGGAGCTGTCGCCGGAGGAGCTGGAGGGCGAGAGTGAGAGCGGCCCCGAAGACGACAAGCTCTCGGTCGCTGAGTCGGCCAAGATGCTCCTGTCGAACAAGTACTACCTCATCATCCTCGTCGTCTTCCTGCTGACTCAGATCTTCACGGCCATGCTCAACATGGGCATCTACTTCATGACCTACATCCTGGGGGACGCCAAACTGCTGGGGACCTTCGCCTGGGCCATCAATGTCCCGCTCATCGTCGGTCTGCTGCTGACGCCGCTGGTCGTGAGCAGGTTCGGGGAGATGTACCGGGTCAACATCGGCGGCTACATCATCGCGACCCTCGGGCGGCTCGGGGTGCTCGTGGCGGCCTACCTCCACAACATTCCCCTCATGCTGGTGCTCTCCGGGATCGCGGCCCTGGGGATGAGCCCGTTGCAGGGGACGCTCAATGCCATGATCGCCGAGGCCTCGGAGCACACCTGGCTGCGCACGGGCAAGCGCATCGACGGACTCATGTTCTCCTGCACCTCGCTGGGCGTGAAGGTCGGCGGCGGGCTCGGCACCGCCGTGTCCGGGTGGCTCCTGGCGGCCAGCCATTACGACGGGCACCTGGATGTGCAGCCGAACTCGGCGATCCAGATGCTCTACGTCATGTACGTGTGGTTCCCGCTCATCGCCAACGCGCTCATCCTCTTCCTCCTCACGCGCCTCGACGTGGAGCGGGTCAACGCCCGCCTCAAGGCGGACGGGGCCGGCAGCGACACGTCTGGCGGGGTCGGCGAGGCTGGCGCGTCTGGCGGAGCCGGCGGGGCTTCCCGAGCCGACGGGGAGGCCGATGACGGCGTCGAGGGCCTGACCGCCGCGGCCGGCACCGAGGACGGCGACGGCTCGGCAGGTTGACGCAGCGTGAACGACTGTGAGCGACTCACGGGTGGGGGTGAGACGGCGGCTTAGCGGCCTGACCTGAGACTGCTCGGATGACTCGCGGGTGGGGCGGGCCAGGGGAGTAGCGGGAGGTGGGGCGTCGCCGCCCCACCCGTGTTCTCCGTGCGGTGCGTGTGCGGGCAAGGGTCTCCGCTCGCCTGCACGCGGCCCGTTTTCCTAGCCGTCCATCGCGTTCTCCAGCCACGCCCGTGCGGTGGCGTGGAAGTGGGATGTGCTGTCGACGGCGTAGCGCAGGACGTTGGCGTCAAGGACCACCGGGTGCCCTCGGCATCGGACTGATCCAGCAGTTCGAGCGCGCTGGCGATATCGGTGACATCGACCTTCAGCCCGACGTCCGTTGTCCGCTGCTGGAAGTGCGTGGGCGTCTGCTTCCGGGCCAGCCTGCGCGTGCGAGTTCGTTGACGGCCTTACCCAAACCGATGCGGCGCTTCCGGCGCAGGTGCTCCGCCGCAGCCGCGACCTCGGGATCGAGACGTACCATTGTCCTCACCTCGTTATCGTAACGCCGTAGCTTCATGGAACGTGCATCACTGATGCGCCTCAGGTGCCGACAGGGCGAGGTCGCAGGGGCAGGGCTGCCCTCCCCGGTCGCCTGCGCTCGGATCCGGGCGGCGACTGGATCGCGAATCGTGCCGGAACAGTAACGTGAGGCCATGACCAACCCCGCTACCGGCGATATCCCTCGCGTCCATGCCGATCGGCCCACCGTCGCGACCAACGGCAATGGTTCGATCCACCCCAGGGGAACCGCTCTGAGCACTCCCTACCTCGACGGCCCCACCCCGACCCAGCGGGCCGAGCGCGCCCCCTGGCGGGCCGAGGCCGCCGTCGAGATGCTCTCGACCGCCTTCCTCCGCCGCGGTTCCGCCACACCGTTCGTACGAGAGGTGCTCGTGCCGCTGATCCTTCTCGTCACGGGCATCCAGGTCTCGGCCGTGGTGGACGACGACCCGGCCACCGGTTCCCTTCCCCTTCTCGCCGTCCTGGTCCCCGCCGCCGTCATCGCCCTCTACGTCAGCCGCATGCAGTGGGTATCCAGCCACGCCCACGTGCGCGCCGCCATCGCCTGGGCCCGCAGCGCCCCGGTGCCGCGACGGTCCTGGGGGCACGACGGGGGGCCGGGCGCCTCCCCGGGCGGAGCCGCCGCGCCGGGGTCCGACGACGTCGTCCGCCCCGGAGTCCTGCCCGCCGTCGGCCAGTGGCTGCGGATCACGCTGCCCCGCCGGCTGCCCGGCCTCATCTGGGCGGTCCTGGCTCCCCCGATCGTGACGACCCTCGCGCGCGCCTACGCCCCGGCCCCCTTCCAGGAGACCACTCGTCTGGCGGGGACGGCGCTCGTCCTCGGCGTTGTTCTCGGCGGCCTGATCGACAACCTCGTGCTGTCGGCTCGGCTCGGGCGGGCACGGTCCGCCGTCGGGCTGACGGGGCTGGAAACCGGCGCCTGGACCCTCGCCCAGCGCTTCACCGACGACCCCCTCGCGCTGCCGGAGGAGGAGGCGGTGGTCCCGCGCCGCGGCACGGTGTGCGCCCGACTCGCCGGCATCAACTCGCTCCCCGATCAGTCCAGGCTCGTCGAGGTCACGGTCCTGGACGCTCAGATGGCCGTCCTCCGGCAGGCCGCCGACGACGTCGCCGGTCCCGGAGCCCCGTGGGCGGAGTCGCGTCCGGGCGGCCTCGGGGCGGATCCCGCAGTGGGCCCCCGGAGGGACGTGGCGCGGGCCAGACGGGCCCTGGCGGACCTGCTGGCCTCGGCGCGCGCTGTGACCGATCACGGCCACCGCGTCTTCCAGGCCGGTTATCTGCTCACATTCGTCTTCCTGCTCTACCTCGGTGCTCGACCCTGGGCCACCGGCGACGTCCTCGCCTGGCGCACCATCACGCCTGTGATCCTCAGCGCCGGGGCCACGCTCCTGGGCGTCGCCATGATCGGCACCGAGGTGAACAGCGTGGTCGCCGATGCCACCACCGAGCAGTTCCACCTGCGAGCGCTGCGGGACTGGGCCGCCTCCTGCCGCCTTCACGCGGCGTCCGGCTGGGCGGAGCCGGCGTGGATGCGTGACGGTCGATGGAACCTCCGACGCCGACCGGCTCGTATGACTCGGCGGGGGCTGGGGCTGTGGGTGCTCATCCTCCTGGTCGTCGGCGTCCTCGCCGTGGGCTGGACGGCGGGGGAGACTCCCGCGAGCCTGAGCCGCTCCGTCGCCTCCCTGCGCATCGAGACCCTGCGGTCCTGGGGGCTGGGGGAGATCGAGCTCGGCGCCCTGTGCGCGGTCGGGCTGGGGGTCTGGGCGCTCCCCGTGGTCGGGTGCCTTCGATGGGGGCGCGAGGTCCGGCGGCTGGAGGAGACTCTCCTGAGCGACGGCCTGGCGCGCATCAGCATCAACGGCGACGTCGTCGTCGATGAGGCCTCATCGACGTCCATCCACGCGGCGGGGACGGGGCGGGGCTCGGCGGCCGTGCTGGGGATCCCCGACGAGGCCCTCGTGGAGGGGCCGGGGGCGTGGGCCTCGGACGTGTCCGCCATGTCGTCGGGAGTCGCCGCGCCGTGGGAGTGCGGGGTGGCGGTCGAGCGGCTCAGTCGCCTGGCGGCGAACCGTCGCCGCGACTCCCGGGGCGGGTGGCTCCCCCTTCATGTCGGCCTGCTGGCGCTCGTCCTGGCCGTTGTCCGGCTCGGTGCCGGGCGGGGCTGGATTCTCGGCGTCCTCGTGGCGGCACTGGGCGGGCTCATGGTGGTCAGCGGAGTGGTCTCCTTCCTGCGGGACGTCATCCTCGACGCCCGGGTGCGGCGCTCTCTCCTGGCCTGGGCGCGGGAGGCTCGCGGCCCCTGGGCCTGGCCGGGCGTCGACGGGCCGGGCGGTGAGAGCGGTGGAGGCGCGATCGCGACCTGGTGGGATATCGACGGGAAGGCCAGGCCGGCGTCCTTCTTCGTCGTCATGGGGGAGACCTCCGCCCTGTGGTGGCTGCTCGCCCCATCGGGCGCCGTGCCCGCCGCGACCGAAACGCTCGCGCCGTTCGTCCTGGCCCTGCCGGCGCTGACATGGCTCATCAGCATGATCAGGTTCGCCCTCCTGGCGGCGAGTGCGCACCGCGCCCGGGCCGCGGTCGGGCTGCCGGGGCGGTGGCGGGTCCGGGACCGAGTCGAGGCGGGTGAGCGCACCACGACGACGGTTCCCGGCTGGCAGGCGCTCGGCAAGCCCGTTCCCGCGGCGGGAGGCGCCGTCCATTGGTCCTGGGGGCGGTGACCGACGGAACCGGACGCGGGGCCCAGCCCAGGGGCTCATTGGCTCGGCGCCCCGGCGGCCCAGGGGCGCCGTGACCCGAGTCGTCCAGGAACGCGCGGCTCGGCTCGGCGGCTCAGGGGCTCAGTGGTGCCGTGCTCGCGCGCTCAGTGGTGCTCGACCCGGCGGATCTCCTCGCTCATGTCCTCGCTCAGGTCGGCAGCCCCGAACTCCTCGGTCAGGGGCAGCCTCAACCGGAAGTCGGTGCCGAGGCAGAGCTCCACAACGCCCCTGGTCAGCTCGAAGTCCACGAGGTGGCCGCCCCAGGTGCGCTCGTCGTCGATGACGTGGGCGTGGCAGCCGGCCACCGAGATCCCCTGCTCGTACAGCGGCGTGCGGAAGCCGGCCACCGTCCCCTCGAAGTCCTCGCGCCGCACGATCTCCTCGCCGTCGGTGGCCTCGACCATGGGCCGGTAGGGCCTCTCCTGCTTGACCACGGTGCGCGCGCTCGCCCACGCGAAATGCCCCGTCACCCGCAGCGCGTACATGTAGTTCGAGCTCGGCACGAGGGCGTCGATGACCTCGGAGAACTCCCTGCGGCTGAGCGCCCCGCCGGCCCCGCCCACCTCCTGGCGGATTCCGGGCACGAAGTTGGTGACGACGGCGTACGGGGTGCGCTCGCTCAGGTCGGGCACGCTCACCGACCCGTCGCCGCGCAGCCGGTAGCAGGTGCCGCCCAGGATCACCATCTCCCCGTCGAGCCCGTTGAAGGTGCCGATCCCGAAGGAGCCGTGCCCGAGCAGCTCGGCCAGGGTCATCTCGTCCTCGTAGACGCCTTGGGCCAGGGATGCGATGAGACTGGTCTGGAAGATCTGGTGGCGAGTGACGGTGCGGGTCTGCGAGGACGTCATGGCGCCAGGGTAGCGACGGATCCGGCTCGGGGGGACGGGAGGGTCTGCGCCTGCCCGCTCCCCTCCCCGCAAGGGGCCGATCCCATTCCTTCCCCCGCAGGGCGCCCGATCCTAGAGTCGGGTCATGGTCCGACCGCGTGCACGCTCCATCCTCCTCGTCGTCCTCGGGGTCGTCATCGGCTTCGCCGTCGGCTCGGGGGCAACCCTCACCCTGGTCGACGCCTGGTTCAGCGGGCGCACCGATCCCGATCCCGAGGACATCGCTGCTGCCGGACGCTTGCAGGCGGCTCTTGAGCAGGCGGGGCAGGAGCAGACACTGCTCATCGGCCCTAGTGTGAGAGAGAATCCCGCCGGCTCGGGCGACTACGAACTCAGTGCGACTTTGCCCGACGACACGGGGCTGGAGGAGGTCCTCACGATCTTCGATGGTGTCGAGGCGACCGTCGAGCAGGCGGACGTGGGTATGGGGGATAAAGGCCGCCTGAGCCTTGCGTGGACTGTCGGAGGAAAACGGATGGGTGTGGAGGTCGGCCTCAGCGGTACCTCCACCGGCACGCTTCGAACCGGGCTCACGACGGCGCTCGCCGCGGTACAGGCCGGCGCTGAGCGCGCCAACGTGGCGATGAGGAACTCTCCGAAGGCAGTCGAGGTCGACTGGGGCGAGGCCGAGGCCGCCGGCCTCTCGGCGGCCCGGCCCGGCCAGGAGCAGAATCCGGCGGGCGATGCCATCATGTACTCCCAGACCGCCTGGGTGGATCGCGTTCAGGTGCGGATTGAGACCGAACCGGGGGCCCGGAGTCTGATTGAGACGGATATCGCAGGCTGGGTGACTGCCGCGAAGGACGCCGGTTTCACCGACGTGCAGCTGAGAGCCTCGGACTCCGGCATCTGGCGCTCTTTCCGCGTCTCAGACGCCAGGAGCAGCTCGGACATCGAGGCGGTGGCTCCGCCGCTCCTGGCGGCTATTGATCGATGCGACGTCAGTACTGGAACGGAGTTGAGCACTGGCCAGCAGTATGGCAATGACGCTGCGCGCCTGGAGTACGACTGCCGAGACGGATGGCTTGCGGTCGCCAAGGAATCCGCAGACGAGAACACGAGGGAGACGACGGACCCCGAGGCCGCGCAGCGGGCCCTGGACGCCGCCCGGCGGTGAGGCGACGGCGGCCTCCGGCGTACCGGTCCTGCATACGCGGGCGCCCGCGCGGCATCGCGGGAATCGGCCCCGGTCGTGCCGACCGCCGGGGAGGGGGACAGGGCCCGTGCAGTGGTGCCGGAACCGGATCCGAGCCACTCTCGGGGCCCGGAGGTCGAGTCGAGGACTCGACGGGCGTCGACCGACCGTCGGGACGAGAGTCCCAGATGGCCGGTCGATGGCCTGGCCCATCGGCATCTGCGTGGCCGCCGCCCTGGGCGGGTTCCTCTTCGGCTTCGACACCGCCGTCATCAACGGCGCCGTCGACGCCCTCTCCGACCAGTTCGCTCTCAGCGATGCGCTCAAGGGCTTCTCCGTCTCCTCGGCGCTCATCGGCTGCACGGTCGGCGCCTGGTTCGCCGGGCCGGTCTCCAACCGGATGGGGCGGGTGCCGGTCATGCTCATCGCCGCCGTCATGTTCCTGGCCTCCGCGCTCGGATCGGGACTGGCCTTCGGCGTCATCGACTTCATCGTGTGGCGT
>ERZ772807.843-NODE-843-length-17974-cov-8.928958_pt1 | contig 17974 bp, 16 predicted proteins | sample MGYA00511472_ERZ772807 | MGnify/ENA primary metagenome ERZ772807 (study PRJEB29015, sample SAMEA2737947) | human oral metagenome | biome: human oral; feature: human-associated habitat; material: dental | place: China | collected 2039 ...
TAATATATCATATAGCCTATGTTAAATTTGTTTAATAATCGTTTCTTCATTTTTATTTTAATTAAAATGATTATTATAAACAAATTTAAAATGTCGTGATTTTTTTGAAATGAAATTGATTGTTTGAGCTTTTTCTAAACTTTTAAATTATAATTGGTTTAAGAATTTATAATAACTTTTATTAAAAAGCGAGTTTCAATTTTATTTCAAAAAAATTCTTAGACAAGCCGGGTTTGCAAAGGGGATGGCGACTGTTCCCCTTTGCTTTATAAAAAAGAAAGAACATATAAATTACAGAAAAAATATTCATTAATAACCACTATTTTATAAACTTTAAAATAAATTTTTTACTGTTTTAAAGATAAAAAAGCCTGTTTCACAAATTTTTTTTACAATCTATGAAACAGATTTTTTCAATTATTATTTTAATCTAAATATTTTTTATATTCATTTGTTAATTCCAGTATTCTTTGCTTTATTAAATTAACTTCTGAGTTCACTTGAAATCGTTCGGCTGCACATAAATTATAAAAATTAATATTTTTGGTTAAATCTTTCATTTCTTCAACCGAATTTTTTTTCCACATTTCTTGAGAATTAATTAACTTCTGCTTCAATTTAGAGTGATATCTTCTATTTTTATTAAATTTCTGAATTAATTTATTATATATTTCATTCATCATAAGTGTTATTTTATTATTTGGCATTATGCTATCATTATACATATTATTAGCGTATACCCTTTTTAACTTTCACTATACTTAGCATTTACATATTCAATGATTATGTTATTGAGTGATTTCAAAAACCTGTAATCATCATATTGTAGCGGCTCAAGGTTTAACCCTATAAGCTCCTTTATTTGGTCGGCCTTTATCTCATTAGCGTTTATCATTTTTTCGCTCCTCTCATTTCCCTTAGTATCTTATCTTTATGTTCAAATGCATATTTGATAATGCTTTCTTGTTCGAACATCAGTTCTAGAACCTTATCGGCTATGAAAAACACATAATCATCCTCAAGCTTATCTATATTGTTCTTTACGGTGGTTATTGCTCGCCACCTCTTATAGGCCTGTTCTCTTGTCATAATGTAATACCTTTCTTATATTGCTATGTTCAATAATGCTCCGTAATTCTCTTTGTATGCATAGCCACCTATAACCCCTAACAGATCGGCTTTAACACTCAAGCCCTTATCTATAACCTTTGCTAATTCATTGCTTAGCCCCTTAGGGATGTAGCCTATAAAAGCTTTTTTCTGTAACGGCTTAATATGGACTATAACTCTTATGGCGTTACAATCGATAATATTAGCCTGCTCCCTCTCAAGTGTTATATACAGGTCCTCACGCTTAAACTTTGCTATGAACTGTAAAATCCCTTGTCTATTCCCAAAGCTTACGCCGGTAGCTCTTACGGTCATACTGTTTTTAAGGATCACCCCCGCATACGCGGGGAATACACTTAAAAGATCCCTAAAAATAAGGCTTTCTATTTGAATTTCTCTAAAAATTTATTCACTTTCAAAGAAAGTTCAAAGGTAAGCCTTGCATCCTCCAATGCTCTATGTGGCACTTCTTTATCAATCCCATAACTTTTTAATGATGTTTCCAACTTATAATTTTTTTGAAACTGGCTCTCTTTTTTGATAAACCTAATTAAATCCAGATATTCATTATTTATCGTTTTTCCAAACAAATCTTGTGTATATTTATTCAAAAAACGAATATCAAATTCCACATTGTAACCAACCACTAAACTATCTCCCAAAAAATCCATCAAATCTTGTAAAGCATCTTTCAATCCTACTCCTTGTTTTTTTAAGAGTTCACTATCAATGCCCGTTAACTTCACAATTTCTTTTGGAAGTTCTTTATTATAAGATATCAATCTGTGGAAAGTTTCAATATCACCATTATATACTTTCACAGCTCCAATTTCAATAATTGTATCACTATGCTCATCTAAGCCATCAGTTTCTATATCTAAAACAATATAATTCAGATTTTTATTTACACAATACTTTTTCGGCTTAACAGAAGAAAATTTTCTTGCTTTTCTAAATCTAGCTGCATCACTATATCCGGTGGTTTTTTTACCCTTTTCAGATTCTTTTTCTTCACGAATTTCAGGTATCAAAACAAGCGGTATCCCATCACAATCTATGACTGTTCGTTTTGTATTGGATGTTTCAAACATATATCCTATCTCATTTTGACAAGAAAAACTCAAAGTCGCTTCTCCACACCCTGTTGTTTCTACTACTCTTTTCCAAATATTTTGGCGAATTTTTGTATTAAAATTTCCAATATATACTCCAGTCGCAATTTCCTGCATCCATTTTGTCAAATCACCTTTTAATGACGGTGGAACATTTTTTAGAGTGATTACTGTTAACGGCATTCTATATCATCTCTTTCACTGTAGTTCAAACCATATTTTACCAACTCTTCTTTATCATCCCACAAATTCAATATTTCTATATCTGTTTGAATCTCTTCGTCTTTGAAACCGAATAAATATTCTATATCATTAACAATAGATTTTATTATTTTCCCATCGACAAATTTATCTCTCACTCTTAATCTTGTTATAGCACCAATATCATCTTCTTTTGTATGCTCTGATGCTACTTCAAATGCTATTGGAATCGTCAAATCTGATTTATACAAATCTGCGATATCGTATACAAAAGACAAATCATGTCCTGTATGGACAAAACCTAATCCTGCAGATACCCCCAAAGCCACAACCACACTATAAACAAGGCCATACAAAGCTACATTTGCTGAAGATAATGCTTGATTTACAACACTTCCGCTACTAAAATCTTCAATGTCATACTCTCTTCCGCTCCAAGGAACTCCATATTCTTTAGCGTACTTCCTATAGACATTCCTTACTCTTGCGCCTTCTCTCCCTCTCAGCTGTTGCATCGTACAATGGCTCACATCTTCATTTGGAAATCGCATTGCATACATTTTCTTTGCTACAGCAAGTCGAGTTCTGGTATTTGTGACAAGACTTGCCTGTCTTTCCAAAAACTTACTTGAATGGGAAAGTGCTCTTCCATGAGCATATTGTCTCACTCCACGCTCTCCCACCCAAACAACACTTGTTCCTGTATCACCAATAAGTTCCATTGCTCTATGTGTTATTTCCGTTCCCGGACCAAGCAAAATAACTCCTATCATAGCTGCAGGTATCCTAATCATCCCTCTGATATCTTTTACCGTTATTGCACTATCTTGCCTATTTATTTTAGCATGTTCTATATAAACAAAAGTAACCCTGTCTCCTATTCTCGGCAACTCGTTTAGTTCAGCCTTTTTCGCACCATAATCAAGACTCATATTACACCTCTATAATTGTAAACAAGCCACAGCCATAAGCTTTTTCTCTCCCTGTTCCATAAATCAACAGATTGACAAAAACATCTTTATCTGCTACAGTCAGCATCCCTTCATAACTCACTACACTAAGTCTGACATCTTTTTGATTTGATTTTTTTAATACTTTGAAGCCTCTCTCTACAATCTCAAATTCATCGTTCTTCAACAAAAAACCGTTTTTTTCAGCCCTATCTAACAAAAATTTCATCTGTTGTTCTACTGTTATATGAGGAACCACTCTTCCTCTTTCACTTTTCTCACTCTTAATCGAGTGTACAGGGTTCAATGTTGCTCTAAAACGATATTTCTTTCCATTTTCCACTGAGTTAATCAACTTATCATATGACTTTACTTGAGCAGAATTTTTTACTCCATATTTTTCAAGAGCATTGATATCCGGTTTTTCTTGGCTCAATATCAACAAATACTCGTTGCCTCGTAAACTATCTATTCTCCAAAGTTTTCTTGTTCTTTCGCCGGATTTTTCTATATTTCTAAAAGCACTCTCCACCCAATTGTGATAAGCTCCTAAATGTAATAAATCTTTTATTTTTCTTCTGTTTGAAAAATCAATCTGCACCCTAGATAGATACATATCACTCCTCCAATCTTCCAAAAATATCATGTTCTTCGATATTTTCTCCAAATGTTCCATTTTCGTCAATGGTAAAATGCAATACTTCCACCGACTCTGCTCTAAGACTGTAACTCCTATTTTTTTGAGAAAAAGATATTACATTATCTCGCCTGTAATGAATCGTTTTACCTGATAGCAAATTGGAATCCGCATAAATTTCAGCAAAGTATACATTATTTATTTTTTTGTATTTTTTTTGATACCATTGGGTCGCCTGCCACGGTAACTTCTTCAAGCTCTCTATCACACCTAAGTCTGTTATCCCCAAAATAAAATCAGGATTCAAAGGTAATGATCGCTTTCCTAAAAAAGGTTGAAAATAAGGATATTTCAATGAATGATATATCTTTTGAATCAATTCTTCCTTATCACTTGAAATCGCTACAATAAACATTGCGTCCTGCAAATAATATCGATTAGTAACATAGGTTCTTTTCAAATCTCCTTTTTCAGTATACATTTTTGCAGTGTGATAATCTCTTAAGAGTACTCCTTTTTGATCGATGCGAACTGCAAAACCCATATTATTCAATTCTACCATCTTATCATTTTCTTCCCTACGATATCCCATTGCTCCCGCTATCAATCCGACAATAGCACTTTTTGACGGGTATCTGTCCGTCTGTCTTGTTTCAAAATGCGATTCCGTTCCCCAAGCTTGCAATGGATCTGATAATTTTAATAATATTGTCTTCATAATGTACCTGCACTTTCTATAATGCAGTTACCAAATATGTGCCCAAATCTTCCACCAACTCTCGAATGCTATTTTCTATCTTAACGTCTTCTCCGGATTGCATATCTTCCACACTGACAGACAGAGTCAATACGGGTTTGTCTACAAACTTTTCTACTTTTTTCAACTCTTCAAACATGCGTTTTTCCATATTTTCCTGGTCAAAACGAATGTCTTTCGCGCCAAAGCCGACCGTCTTGTCATCACGAAGGGCTGTCGCACCAAGGTTTGACGTCATGATGATAATGGTATTTGAAAAATCCACCTTGCGTCCCTTGCTATCTGTCAAGACACCGTCGTCCAAAACCTGCAAGAGAACATTAAAGATATCTGGGTGGGCCTTCTCTACCTCATCAAAGAGGAGAACGGAGTAAGGTTTGTTGCGAACCTTCTCAGTCAACTCCCCACCTTCTTCGTAACCCACATAGCCCGGAGGAGCTCCATTGAGACGGCTAGCCGCAAATTTCTCCATATATTCGCTCATATCAAAGCGGATAAGGGCTGATTCGTCATCAAAGAGGACTTCTGCCAGAGCCTTTGCCAATTCGGTCTTACCGACTCCAGTTGGCCCTAGGAACATAAAGGAACCAATCGGACGCTTGTGACTGCGAATACCTGACTGGTTGCGACGAATGGCACGGCTAATACTTGAAACAGCTTTATCTTGACCGATGACACGTTTGTGTAGTTCAGCTTCCAAGTTCAGATATTTCTTGGCATCAGTCTGAGTCAGTTTTTGGACTGGAATCCCTGACAAGCGACTCAAGGTGGTCAAAATATCAGATTCTGTCACCAAGTCTTTATAGACAGGGACTTCCTGCTCCTTTGCGATTAACTGGGCAGCTTGTTTCCACTTGCCATCCATCAAGGCCTTGTCAGCTGGACTCAAGTCGGATTCGTCTGCTTTCACATGCTTGGATTTGTTTTGCACTGTTGCTGCTGCTTCATCTAAGAGGTCGATAGCAGAGTCTGGCAAGTGACGACTGGTCAAGTAACGATGCGCCATCTTGACAGCCGTTTCAACAGCTTCATCTGTGATTTGCACACGGTGGTGTTTCTCATAGGTAGCCTTCAAACCTTGCAAAATGGTCATGCTGTCAGCTAAACTTGGCTCTTCAATCGTAACTTTGGCAAAACGACGAGAAAGAGCTGCGTCTTTTTCGATGTGTTTTTGGTATTCTTCCTGAGTGGTTGCACCAACCGTTCTCAAAGTTCCACGAGCCAAGGCTGGCTTCAAGATATTGGCCGCATCCAGAGTCGAATCAATACCGCTACCAGAACCCATGATGGTGTGGAGTTCATCGATAAAGAGGATCACTTTGCCATCTTCCTCGATGTCCTTGATGATATTGTTCATGCGCTCTTCAAAATCCCCACGGAAACGTGTTCCCGCAACGACATTCATCAAATCAAGCTCCAAAACGCGCATCTTTGCCATTTCCGCAGGCACATCCCCACTAGCAATACGCTGGGCAAGTCCAAGTGCTAGAGCTGTTTTCCCGACACCAGCATCCCCAACCAAGACAGGATTGTTCTTGGTTTTACGGCTCAAGATTTGAATCATACGTGAGATTTCCTTGTCACGACCGATAACTGGCTCTAACTTGCCAGAGCGCGCTTGCTCCGTCAGATCATGCGTGTAATCCTCTAGACCACCACTTTGAGCTTGAGGCATGCCCATCATATTGGCCATAGAATTTTGCTTGTCAGTTACTGTGCGATGACGTTGACGCAAAGCCTTGAGGTCTTCACGAGTCCAGCCAGCACGCTCTTCTAGATTGCGACGAAGAGCAGCAATTCTGACCTGATCTTTCTGGTCTTCATAAGAAAAGCCTGCTCTCTCCAAGATGCGAGTCGCCAAGGCATTGCCATCATGCAAGATTGCATATAATACATGCTCTGTCCCTAGCACCTTTGCATGGACCACTGAGGCCACATACTCTGCTTCTGCAAAGAGAACCTCCAAACGATGGGAAAAGGGCAATTCCGTAAAGGTTTCGTCTTGGCTATAGTCCGTTTCAGTCAGTTCCAACGCAACCTCTTCTAAACGGTCCATTTCATAAGGATAATCATTTAGAGTCGCACCTGCCACACTGTAACTGTGATTGGACATGGCAATCAATAAATGCCAAGACTCTAGATAACGAGCTCCAAAATGGCCCGCAACCATGTAGGCACTTTCGATACATTCATTCAATGCTTTTGAATAGTTCATCTTACTTCTCTTTTCTATCTACCTCTTGTAATAGCTGTCGGAGCATATTGGCACGGACAACTGAGGATTCTTCCCCTAGGACACGATCTGTTGCTACAGAAGTCAGCAAGGTCATCTCTTGCTTGGTCATCAAGTCCTGCTCCACCAAAAGCTGGAGAATATCCTCATAAATCTCCTGACTAACTCGCTCACCAATCGAGTAAAGCAAATCGCGGAGCATCTCATGATGACTGGAAAACTCAATCCGCCCTATGCGAATGTAGCCTCCGCCACCACGCTTGCTCTCAACCAAGTAACCTCTGCTTTCCGTAAAGCGGGTCTTGATGACGTAGTTAATCTGACTTGGCACAACCTGGAAGGTATCAGCTAACTGGCTCCGTTGCAATTCCACGATACCAGACTGGTCTAAAATCGCCTTGATATAGGCTTCGATATGATCTGATGTATTTTTAAATCTCATAGTAAATCAAACTCCTTCTTTGAACCTTGACTATCTTTGACTATTATACCGAAATTTTTGATTTTTTTAAAGGAAAAGGGAACGAGTAAAATAAAATATTGTGAGATCTTCAACTTTAACCACCTTCATTAGACAGTTTACGTCTTGTGGAGTGATATAAACTAATAGTCTCAAAACAAAAAAAGCCCCTAGAAAACGAATTTTCTAGAGACTTTCTCTATCAAGTCTAAGAGAGAAGTAGAATTCTCACTTACCAAGTTTCATGTTTCTTCTACAAAAGCCTAAGCTTTACGTTTTACGAAGAATACCAATCCACTCAATGCCAATACTACAAATCCAATTGCTGAGAAGATAGATGTTGCTTCACCTGTGTTTGGAAGTTCAGCTTTACCTTTATTCTCAGTAGCTGGAGGTGCTGGTGTTGGATCTGGTGTTGGTGCTGGATCTGGCGTTGGTGCTGGATCTGGCGTTGGTGCTGGATCTGGCGTTGGCGCTGGATCTGGTGTTGGCGCTGGATCTGGCGTTGGCGCTGGATCTGGCGTTGGTGTTGGATCCGGTGTTGGGTTTGGAACAGTGTATTTATTTGTAAATACAACTGCTTTACCATCTGCATATGAGACAGTCGCAGTCAAGAGACCTTGACCATCCGCAACTACAGTGACTGTTACAGTATGCTCAGTCTTATCGTATTCAATACCCTCTTCAGTACCAACTTTTTCAACCAAGGTATAAGTGTGAGTACCTGCTTCTTCGAATGAACGAACAAAGGCTACTTTACCTTCGGCAGTATTCTTAGCTTCTGCTACAACTGCACCATTTTCTTTCAATTCGAAAGTATAAGCATCAGCCGCAAGTTCTTTACCTTCAAGTTTCTTAGTTGCTTCAATCGTAGCTTCTACTGCTGGTGCTTTGAAGCTATTCGTGAAGACACTACCTGCTGGGTATTCAACAGTTGCCTTCAAGGCATTTGTTGCTGCATCTTTGGTTACTTTTACCACTGCAGTCTTTTCTGTATCGTAAGTAATACCAGCTGCTCCAGCATTCACTTCTTTTACAGTATAAGTATACTCACCTTCTGCATCATAGCTGATTGCATTAAATGTTACTTTTCCACCTTGGTTTGTTTTTGTATCAATTTTTTGTCCATCTTTGTACAATTCAAATTGGAACTCACCATCAACCAAAGTACGACCAGTCAATTCTTTCGTAAACTCAAGTGTTGCTGATGTAGCTGTTGGAGCTGGTTCTTTATAAGTGTTAGTGAAGACACGTTCTGCATTCGGATTTTCTACAGTCGCAACCAATTGACCTTGACCGTTATCTGCTACAGTTACTTTAACTGTGTAAGATTCTGCTGAGTAAGTCACACCTGCTTCTGTTCCTGATTTCTCAGTAATAGTGTAAGTGTGCTCTCCTGCTTCTGTGTAGTTGACGTTGAAGACAACTTCGCCTGAAGCAGCGTTCTTAGCTTCTGCTACAACTGCATCTTTTTCTTTCAATTCGAAAGTATAAGCGTCTGCCACAAGCTCTTTACCATTCAAGACTTTCTTAGCCTTGATTGTCGCGCTTGTTGAAGCGGCTTTATAAGTGTTAGTGAAAGTAAGATTATCAGCATCTGTTGCAGTTGCAACAAGTTGACCTTGGCCGTTATCTTTAACGACTACTGTTACTTCATAAGCATTTGGATCGTATTCAACTCCGGCTACATCACCAGCTTTTTCAGAAATAGTGAATGTACGAGTTTCCTCTTTTGTGAACGTAAGTTCTGGGAATTGAATCTTACCGTTTGCATCATTTGAAACAGTATGGAGAACTGTTCCGTTTTCTTTCAACTCAAATTCAAATTTGCCAGCCTCAAGAGCTTTACCCTTTAAGACTTTCTTAGCTTCAAGTTGCAGTTTTGCTTCTTTAGCAGCGTATGAGTTTGTAAATTCTTTCTTAGAATCTTCAAATTTGACGCTCGCTAATTTTTCACCCAAAACATCTTTTACTGTTACAGTCGCTTTAAGGACGTTCGCATCATAAGTGTATCCAGGTTTGTTATCATTAACTTCTTTAATGGTATAGTTAAAAGTTCCTGCTTCTTTGTATTTGATTGCCTCGAACTTCACTTTACCATTCTCATCATTTTTGACAGTTTGTAAAACATTGCCCTGATCATCTAGAAGTTGGAAACTAAATGCATCTTTTTCAAGAGTCTTACCATTAAGTTTCTTAGTCACTTCTAGAGCAACCTCATCCGATTTGGCACCTACACCAATACCGTCAGTAGTTGTAATTGGTGCAAAACCTTCAAATTCTATTGGTTGGGCTTCCTCGTTTGTAGTGACAGTTACATTGTTCAATACACGTTTAGTAACTGGATTGACTGGTTTAGTCAAACGAGTACGATACATGATATAAAGCCCTTTATGATCTAAGGTTCCATTACCATTAGGTGTAATTGAGAAATGGTTCTTATCTGTTACTTGAACATGAGCCTTATCAAGTGGTGATCGTCCGTAACCATTTTCCCAATCTGGGAAGTAGTAACCAGTAATATCACTCGCAAGAACTTGCCCATCAGGAATAGTATCTTGGATATTTACACCAGTGTATGATTTTGCATAACGGTTAACACGGATACGCCAGTTTACATAGTTAGGGTCGTCTGAATCTTGAACTCCCCATTTAGTAAATCCAGTTGGGTCAACGTCTGGAACGATACGAGTCAAATGATAAACTCCTGCACCAGGAATGTTGATTTCATATTCCTTATTTTTTTCAACATGGTCTGCCCACACTACAGTAAATGATGCAACAATTTGCTTGTTCTCATTAAACTTCTTAAAGTACTCTTCGTTTGTTACTGTAATCTTAGCAGTATTCGTTGCCTTCTCTGTTGTCAGTGTTGCAATCGTTTCACCGTTCGGAGCTTTTAAATCTGTAGTAGAATCTACTTCGATTTTAAACTCATTTGGAACGTGATAAACCATGAAATCACCGTTTTTCAGAGTTACATCATCTGGGAATGCGTAAGTTGTTTTAAGATAGAACTTACCTTCACCATATTTGGCATGATCAACTAATCGGTTCGTATTAATCGTCGGCTCTGTAGTCAAAGTGTACTCTGATTCAGTTTTTTCGGCAGCACTAACTACTCCATTAAGTCTTAGTGCAGGCAAAAAGACCGACACAACCAGTAGCAAGGCCATCAAGCCATGAAAGAGTTTGCTAGTTCTCTTTTTCACCACATTATCCTCCTTATTGTCTATAATGGTTCAATTATATTATACAGAAACTTGACAGAGCGTCAATTAAAATGATTCGGTTTTTATATTAACTTATCAGATAGATGGATAAATCAGCCAATTCCGTTCCCGCATAAGCTTTGACACAATTAAATCCAAGCAAGATTCTTACTTGGATTTAATATATAATATTGTTCTAAGGATCTAAGTATTTAATCCCAATTCTGCTAATATTTGTCGTTTGTAGGCAATTTTTTGGACTTCCTTGTCTTCGTTCTGGGACCAATCTAGTTTAACTTCAGAGACAATTTGCCCAGGACGATTTTTCAAGATGTAGATACGGTCGCTGAGATTGAGGGCCTCTTCGATGCTATGTGTGATGATGAGGGTCGTCAGCTGTAGCTGTTTGTGAATCTCAAGGTACCAAGCGTGGAGTTCCATCTTGGTCATCTCATCCAAGGCACTAAAGGCCTCGTCTAGAAGAAAGAGCTTGTGCCCGAAAAGGTAGGTCCGAAGCAAGGCTACACGCTGGCGCATCCCTCCGCTGAGTTCGTGAGGATACTTGTCCCGTACAGCAGTCAACTGAAAGGTCGCAAGGATGTCATCCGCTCGGGCAATGGCCTCCGCCCTATCCACCTTTTGAATCAAGAGGGGCAGTATGATATTGCCAAGCACCGTCTTGTGCTCTAAAAGCAAATCCTTTTGCAACATATAACTCACGCGCCCCTTAGGATTTTCCTCACCGTCAAGGACAATTCGCCCTGACTGAACTTCTAAAATCCCAGCGATTAGGTTAAAGAGGGTTGTCTTTCCAACACCACTTGGACCTAGGATAGAAACCACTTCACCCGAAGTCACCTGCAGGTTGATGTCCTCTAAAATCTTTTCATCGCCATAGGCATAACTTACGTGTTCTAGTCTAATTTCTGTCATTATTTTACAAATTCGTTAGTGAAGCCTTTGTCTGTCAAGTCTTCTTTAAGGATACCATTTTCTTTATCCCATTTGTAGAAGGCATTCCAACGTTCAGCGTCAAATTGTCCCCATTTTTCCTTGTCACTTGCATATTCTTTCGACAAGTATTTTTGAGATTCGATGACAAAGTCACGTTTTTCCTTGAGTTCAGGTGCATTCTTGATGAGAATATCTGCAGCTTCTTCTGGGTGTTCCATAGCATATTGGTAGCCTTTTTTGATAGCTTGGATGACTTTGCGAGCTTCTTCTTTGTTGTCTTTTAGATAGTCGTTGTTTGCGATGATAACTGGTGAGTAGTAGTCAAACTCCTTGACATAGTCTTTCAAATACATGAAGTTAGCATCTACGCCTTGCGATTTGGCAAGGATACCGTCCCAACCGTAGTAGATCCAAGCAGTGTCAAAGACGCCATTAGCAATCGGTGTAATCGAGTTTGAGTCGTTGTTTGGTACTTTTTCGACCTTCTCAAAGTCTCCGCCTTGTGATTCTACCAAGGTTTTCAACATAGCCAGTTCCGTTGGGTCATTCCAAGTTCCGTATTTCTTACCAACCAAGTCTTTTGGACTGGTGACATTGTCAGATTTACGTGAGATGATCCCTGATGTATTGTGCTCAACGATAGCTGCAACGGCAGTGATTCCTGCACCTTTTTCCAATTTCTTAGCCATGTAGTCTTGGAAATAGATAGCAAACGGCGCCTTGCCATTAATCACCAAGTCAGAAGAACTTTCTTCAGGTGGCAATTTCAAATCAACATCCACTCCAGCTTCTTTGAAATAACCTTTTTCCTTAGCAACATAAAGCCCTGTGTGGTTAGTATTTGGCGTCCAGTCTAGGATAAAGTCAATCTTCTTGAGTTCTGCTTCTTTGTTGTCCTTAGAAGCAGTTCCTTGACCACAAGCCACAAGCACGACAGCTGCAAAAGCCGTTACTAGCGTTAAAAACACTTTCCATGTTTTCATCATTTTCATTTCCTCTTTTCTTTTTTGAAACATTCTTATTCTATGAACGTTTCCATTTAATCACGTATTTTTCACTAATATCGACCAGCTTCATGCCTAGAAGACTGATAATCGACACCAAAATAATAATGGCAAACATGGTATCATACTGAAACAGTTTTTTAGACTGAATCATATAAACACCAAGACCTTCAAAACCTCCTAGCCACTCGGACACTACGGTTGTGATAAAGGCGTAGGAGACACTGACCCTCAGACCTGCATAAAAGTAAGGCAGGCTAACCGGGATTTTAAAATGCCAAAGGATTTGCCAAGGATTTGCACGCATCAGACTAAACAAGGTCAGCATATCCTTGTCACAATGCCTAAATCCATCTAAAATACTGACGATGATAGGGAAGGTTGTCGTCAAGATTATCAAGACAATCTTGGGCAAAATTCCATAGCCTAGCCACAAGACCAAGATAGGAGCTATAGCAATGGTCGGAATGGTCTGAACAACCACCATCATAGGGTAGATAAGATCATTGAGCCAAGTTAGACTGTCCATAAGCACCGCCATGAGGCAAGCAATCAAGACTCCTAAAACCAGCCCCAGCAAAGCCACTCTCAAGGTCGCCCAGCTATGGTGCCAGAGAAATTCTCTGTCACGAACAAAGGCCTGGAGAATTTCAAAAGGGGTTGGCAGGATAAACTTGGGTAAAAGTTTGAATATTCCCGCTAACTGCCAGATTGACAAGACTCCGAGAAATCCCAAAAGACTAATCTGTCGTCTCATCATACTTTTCAAGTTTCTCATCAATACTTAAAATTTCTCCTACATTTATTTTGACATTGGCAAAGACATTATCTGCCTCCTGCCCTGCCACTTCTAGTGCGTCTTTGAGAATGCGCATAAGCTCATCAAACTCCCCTTCCAAGACCGTTTCAAATGGTGTCACTACCATGGTCACAGACTGAGCTTGCAGATAAGCAATAACCTGATCGATAATAGCAATTCGATCAATCCCCTGCGATAGGGGCAAGACTTGCAAGGCAATGCTTGCTTTCATAAAAACCTCCTTTTCTCAGGTTTCCTTTTGACAAAAAGAAAACCCCTTCCATATATGGAAAAGGTGCAGAATTCGGCTAAGTATCGTTCCCTACGCTGGCATTACCCAGATCAGGTGCGGTCGAAGTTTAACACTTCCTCTCAGACTGTACACAGACTCCCATATCTTATATGGACATATAGTAACGCAAATACAAGGAAAAGTCAAGGAAACTGCTTACAGAAAATCATGAAAAAGAGCTTGAAGGCAAGCGCTTCAAACTCTATCATAGCTTTCTTATTTAGCCTCGTACCAGGTTGCCCCTTCATTTTCATCTGCAATAAGAGGAACACTGAGTTGGATGGCTTCTTCCATGGTTTGTTTCACCAGTACTTTGATGGCTGCTAGTTCTGATTTCGGAACCTCAAGGACGATTTCATCATGCACTTGCAAGAGCATCTTGGTCTGATAACCGCCCGCTACTAAAGCCTTGTCTAGCTGGATCATAGCAATCTTGAGGATATCTGCTGCCGAACCCTGGATAGGAGAGTTGATGGCAGTCCGCTCTGCAAAACCACGAATGTTAAAGTTGCGCGAATTAATATCTGGTAACTCACGACGACGCTTGAAGAGAGTCTCTACATAACCCTTATCACGCGCCTCACGCACCACTTCATCCATGTAGTTTTTAATACCTGGGAAGCGTTCAAAGTAAGTGTCAATGTAGGCTTTTGCTTCCTTACGGCTGATGCCCAGATTATTAGACAAGCCAAAGTCTGAAATTCCGTAAACCACTCCAAAGTTAACCGCCTTGGCATTACGACGGTCGTTTGGAGTCACATCTTCAGGGCGTTCAATTCCAAAAACCCGCATGGCCGTCGAGGTATGGATATCTGCTCCCTCTTGAAAGGCCTTAATTAAGTGCTCGTCTTTAGAGATGTGTGCCAAAACGCGCAATTCAATCTGCGAATAATCCGAGCTGAGAAGAACACTATCCTCCCACTCAGGCACAAAAGCCTTACGAATGAGACGACCTTGCTCCAAACGCACAGGAATATTTTGCAAGTTTGGATCCACACTAGACAAACGCCCAGTCTGAGTCAAATCTTGCACATAGCGCGTGTGGATCTTACCATCATCCAAAATCCAGTCTTGCAAACCAATCACATAGGTCGATTGGATCTTAGCAATCTGACGGTAGTCGAGGATTTTTTTTACAATCGGAGCAATAGGAGCTAGACGCTCTAGCACATCCACAGCTGTCGAGTAACCTGTCTTGGTTTTCTTGGTGTACTCTAGAGGAAGACCCAGTTTTTCAAAGAGAAGGACGCCTAACTGCTTAGGAGAATTGATATTAAACTCTTCACCAGCTAGTTCGTAAATCTCTTGAGTGAGTTGCTCAATAATGACCTCATTTTCAGCCTGCATCTCAAGTAGGGTTTCTTTTTTGACCTTGATTCCAGCAATTTCCATCTTGGCAAGGACAAGAGCCAGAGGTTGCTCCATATCATAGAGAAGATCTAACTGCCCATGTTCACTGAGTTTTTCAAGTAAAACCGGCTCAGTCTCAACCAATACAGCAACCTTGCGAGCCAAGTGCTCCAAGAATTTCTCTCTCTCAGGGATGGCTTTCTTGACACCCTTACCGTAGAAAGTCTCATCATCAGCCAGATAAGTCTGGCCGTAGAGACTCGCAATGGTTGAAATTTCATTGTTCTCGACTGTTGAGAGGAGGTATTTGGCCAAACGACTGTCAAAAGCAGGTGCCTGGAGATTCAAGCCCAAGCGATTTAAAAGAACCTTCGCTTTCTTAAAGTCATACACTTTCAGAGGTGTTTTTTCTAGAAAATCCTTGAGAATCGGCTCCTGCAAGAGCTCAAGTTTATCTGTAGTGTAAAGTTTATCCCCACAGGACCAGGCAAAACCAACCAAATCATCTGTATGGTAGTTCTCACCAAAGAGTTCAAAGTGGAAGATAGAGTCGGCACTCAGCATGTCTTGACTGACGTGGTCAACGATAGTGAAATCCAAGCTCTCAGGCGCATCCTTCGACGAAACATTTAGAGCTTGTTTGAGCTGTTTGAAGCCCATCTCATCGTAGAATTTCCCGAGATTTTCCACATCTGGGCCATTATAGACCAAATCATCTAGTCCAATCTCAATTGGTGCCTGAGTTTCAATGGTCGCCAAGGTTTTAGACAAAAAGGCTTGTTCCTTGTCATTGATGAGATTTTCCTTCATCTTAGAAGCCTTCATCCCATCGATATTTTCATAAATACCCTCAAGCGAACCATGTTCCAGCAAGAGCTTGATACCCGTCTTTTCACCAATCTTAGTGACACCAGGGATATTATCAGACTTATCCCCCATGAGGGCCTTAAGATCAATGAACTGAGCTGGTGTGAGGCCCATCTTTTCCATGAGATAGTCTGGTGTAAAGGCCTCAAACTCAGCCACACCTTTTTTGGAAATCTCGACCACCGTATGCTCATCCGTCAACTGGATCAAGTCCTTATCTCCGCTGACGATTGTCACATCAAAAGAATCCTTCTCAGCCAAGCGACCTAGAGTCCCGATGATATCATCGGCTTCATACTGGGGCAGTTCATAATGGCGAATCCCAAGATGGTCTAACAACTCACGAATGAAGGGAAATTGCTCACGAAACTCATCTGGAGTTTTAGCACGGCCACCCTTGTAGTCTGCATACATCTCTGTTCGGAAAGTTGTCTTACCTGCATCAAAAGCTACCAAAACATGACTGGGCTCAACCCGCTCTAAGACATGATTCAACATGAGTTGAAAGCCATAGATTGCATTGGTATGAAGGCCATTAGCATTTTTAAAACGATCCAACTGCTGATAGAGCGCAAAAAAAGCTCGAAAAGCAACTGAAGATCCATCAATTAATAATAATTTTTTCTTGTCCATACACCCATTATAAAGGAAAGCAAGGAAAAATACCATCGGAAAGAATAGGCAAATGGTAGTGAAGTTCTCTTTTTTATATTCTTTCTAGATTCTAGCTCCATTACTATCCACTCGATAGCCATCCACTGTAGTATTCACTGCTAAAGCCCCTGAACTTTCCAAATAGTACCATGTTCCATTTTCCTTGAGCCAACCTGTCTGCATCTCCCCTGATGCCTTTAGATAATACCAGTGAGAGCCATCCTTAATCCAGCCAGTTGACATGGCCCCATTTTCCTTTAAATGATACCAATTGCCATTAACTTTTTTCCATCCTGTTACTAGCTTACCATTCTCTCGGTAATACCAACTCCCTCCTTCTTTTTTCCAGCCTTTCTCTGTATTGCTTAACTTTGTATACTGCACATATCTTCTAGCACCACTGTAGGATAGATAACCGAGCCACTTATAACCATCCTTTTCAAGAACTTGATCATAGCTTACACTCTCACCAGCATAATAGTAGTCAATAACCTGTCCTGTACGTGACGGTTGGTCCATAATCGGCGATTTCTCCGTGAATACCATTGTCCCACTAGACAGAAGCTCTGAGCTACGAGCATTCTCACTCGCACTATGGCTAGCAGATAAATCCCTGAAATGAATAAAACCTGTCATCGAACTAGCCTTGACTTTTCGACGATTATACTTTTCTCGAACCCCATAGTTATACTCTTCGATTTCAATCGTATCCCCCGACACATTTGATACCCAGGCCACGTGCCCATAATATCCTTCTGTCGACCAAGCAATAGCCCCAACTTCTGGCTTAGTATCCACACGGTAGCCTTCTCGCCTTGCACGATGTCCCCATTCATTCGCATTTCCGTAGGCAGGAGGAATCTCAAAGCCATTTACACTACTCAAACGAAAGGCCGCAAAAGAGGTACACTGGCGAGAATACATCCGCCACTGATCGATTTCAACACTACCATTTTTGTAGTGAAGCGGATAGTCATCTCCACGCGCTACACTGTCGGCCTGAACTGATTCTCCACCAAACAAAAAGGTACTCGTAACGAACAAAGTAGCCAGCCCTACACTCAACTGAGTACATCTACTCTTCTTAACTCCTGATTTTAAAAACGTCATTCATTCTCCTTAATAATATAAATTTTCGAGGTTACCCTCGTTTATACTATTCGGGAGAAAAAGAAAAAAGTGAGCAAAGCTCACTTCATTTTAGGATTCTTAGTCTAGATAGCGAATCAAGTTCTTTTCTGTCAAGATATCTGAGTAGGTGAAGGATTCAACGTAGACATTGGCTTGTTTGTCTCCTTCAACATCCCCAAATTCAACGATAAATAGAGATGGATAAACCTCAATTAGCTTACCCAATCTATTTTTTTGGCGCTTACGGCCAT
>ERZ772807.850-NODE-850-length-17922-cov-4.618682_pt1 | contig 17922 bp, 19 predicted proteins | sample MGYA00511472_ERZ772807 | MGnify/ENA primary metagenome ERZ772807 (study PRJEB29015, sample SAMEA2737947) | human oral metagenome | biome: human oral; feature: human-associated habitat; material: dental | place: China | collected 2039 ...
TGTCGCCCTCCTCGTCACGGTAGCGGACGTAGGTGACGGCGGTCTTGCCGTCCATGTGCTGACGTCCCGGGCGCAGGTCGATGACGAGTCCTCCGTCGTCGTCCCACGGATCCTCGTAGTACATGCGTTTTTCGACGTCAATGTCGATGCCGCCGATGGCGTCGATGATTTTCTGAAAGGCATGCGTATTGATGATGACGTAGTGATCGATGCGGATGCCGAGGAAGTCTTCGACGGTGCGCTGAGTGAGTTTTTCGCCGCCGTAGGCGTACGCGGCGTTGATTTTGTCGTAGCCGTTCTTCGGGATGGCGACACGTGTGTCACGCGGAATGGAGAGGAGTGCCGCCTCATTTTTGTGCGGGTCGATGGTTGCGACCATGAGGGTATCGCTGCGTCCGACATCGTCCGTGCGCTCGTCGACGCCCATAATCATGATGGTTGCCTTGTCCTTGGCAGTAAGCAGCTCATCCTTCTGTTCGTCCTTGGCACGGTCGAGCAGGCTGCTCTGGGCAAAGAAAACGCCCGCAAGTGCTGCGAGGACGAAGATGAGAATGGTGCCGAGCACGACGTAGGGCCAGACTTTTTTCTTTGCAGAACGCCTCTTCGGTGGTAGTGTGGTCAATGCAGAATCGGTCCTTTCCTCCCCTGTTTCATGGTACGGCGCATGTATTCCGCGCCGTACGGTTGCGCTTCGCGTGCGTGTAGATTATACTGTAGAAATCACGCGGAGTGCAAACCAACTCAGTATTCCATAATATATAGCAAACGCGTCGAATATGCAAGGGATACTTCATGAGAGGGCGTGGAAATTATTTGCTGTGTGCCGCTGACGTATCGTTCGGAACAGGCAGATGGGAGCGCATCCGATGGGGCTGCGCGGCATGTTCTGCTGCGGGAGAAAGAAGCCTGTCGTCGGATCGGAGGGAAAATATGGGCGTTGAGATTGAGCGCAAATTTACCGTGCGGGCGGACTTCTGCCCACAGAGCGCAGGGACGGAGATCGCACAGGGCTATCTCTCGCGCGATCCGCAGCGGACGGTGCGCGTGCGCATGGCGGGCGCGCGCGGCTATCTGACGGTCAAGGGGGTGACGCACGGCGCGTCGCGTGCCGAGTATGAGTATGAGATTCCCCCCGAGGATGCGCGGGCGATGCTCGCGCTCTGTGACCCGCCGCTCGTGGAGAAGACGCGCTATGTCATGGATGCCGCAGGGCGCCGCTGGGAGGTCGATGTTTTCCACGGAGCGAACGCGGGGCTTGTCGTTGCGGAGGTGGAACTGCCGTCGGAGACGGCGGAGGTCACACTGCCCGAGTGGGTGGAACGCGAGGTGACGGGGGAGAAACGCTACTACAATTCGGCACTGATTGTACATCCTTATCGCTGTTGGACGCCGGCAGAAAAAGGCAAATATCCACCCTCTCCTGTGGACAAGTGACTCCGTATAGGCTACAAAATATAGAAAATCACACAAAATATATTCCTATATATGGGGTTATCCACTAATTTATCCACATTATCAACAGAAATCGGAGGGTCGTTCGGAAAAATTATGCACATTGTTGAAAGATGTGTGGATAAAGGAAGTTTCGGGGTTTTGAACAATTTTATCCACAGAGTTTTGCACAGCTGGGGATAACTTATGAAAAGATATATATAGAATATATATTATTTATAGGAGGAAGTTTTGATGGCGGAGTGGGAAGTCTGTCTGCGGCTTGTGCTCTCCTGTGTGATGGGAGGCATTATCGGTTATGAACGGCAGATGCGGAACAAGTCGGCAGGGCTGCGGACCAATATGCTCGTTGCGCTCGGCTCATGCCTCATCATGATTATGTCGCAGGCGATCTATGACAATGTGGAGGGAAAGACGAATGCCGATCCCGCGCGCCTTGCGGCGCAGGTGGTCTCGGGCATCGGCTTTCTCGGTGCGGGCGCGATCATGAAGGAGGGGCTGACGGTCACGGGCCTGACGACAGCGGCGACGCTTTGGGTGGTTGCGGGCGTCGGGCTTGCGGTCGGCGCGGGGTTCTACCTTGGGGCAAGTGTGACGACGGCGATTGTGTTTCTCATCCTCGGGAATCTCTCGCGGCTCGATGCATGGGTCGATCATGAGCGCCTGCTCTCGCTCTCCATCCACACGATTGATCGGCCCGGGCAGATCATGCGCGTGAGTGCCTGCATTGAGGATCTGCACCTGCGCTCACGCGGGATGAAGGTGCGGACGGACGAGGACGAGGCGGAGACAGAGACGGGCGGTGAGCGGCGCATCTACCTGACGTTTGAGGTCTACAACCGCGAGAACATCAAGCCGTCCTTCATCGCCGATGCCCTGCGGCAGGTGGACGGCGTGCTGCGCGTCGACGTCGTGTGAACGCAAAGCATGCGCCGAACCGCGGGGGTGTGTCGCCCCTCTGACCGAGCACCTGTCCTAATGAGGAGAAAGACCACATGATTGTTCCAACCCAAGACCACTGTGACGTGCTTGTGCTCGGCGCGGGCATTGCCGGAGTCTGTGCGGCGATTGCGGCGGCAAAAGAGGGCTGCGCCGTCGTGCTCACGAGCAGTACGGAGATCTTTTCCGGCTCCAGCTTTTTCCCGGGGACGTGGGGACTGGGGCTGATCGGTCCTGTGGACGCGGCGGACGAGGACGACCTTGCCGCAAGCATTGCACGGGTCGGGGCGGGGATGACGACACCCGCGCTCGTCAAAACCTTCGTACACAAGATCAATCCCGCGATCAACGCGCTGAAAGCACGCGGCATCCGGCTGAGGACGGCGGAAAAATCCGATGAAAAAGAGTTTATCCCCTGTTTTGACCACAAGCGGCGAAATTGGAACGGTCTGGAAGCCGCCCGTATGCGTGCCGTCTTCCAAAAGGAGCTGGCGGAATACGGGGTGCGGCTCTGCCCCCATCATGAGGCATTGGAACTCGTTCAGCGCAGCGGACGCGTGTGCGGCGCAGTGTTCGCGGCGAAGAACCGCCTCCTCGCCATCCGCAGCAAGGCGGTCGTCCTCGCCACGGGCGGCTACAGCGGGCTGTTTCAGAACTGCCTCACGACCGCCGATGTCACGGGGACGGGACACGCCTTGGCACTGCGGGCAGGGGCGCGGCTCATCAATATGGAGTTCATGCAGATGATGCCCGGCTTCCTCGCCCCTGCGCCAAAGACCGTATTCAATGAAAAGACCTTTCGTTTTGCCACCTTCCGCGACGCGGACGGAAACGACATCTTGGCGCATCTGCCGAACCGCGCCGCACTGTTGGCGCAGCGCTCCACGCACGGCCCGTTTACCTCTGCGGGCGCGGATCGCGCGGTCGACTTCGCCATTGCACGCGCGGAGCAGAGCGGCGGGGCGTATGTGAGCTATTCGGACGAGATGAAGCAAAATCCGCCCGAGTTTATCGCGACCTATTTCGACTGGCTGCGCGAGAAAAAGGGGCTGACCCCGAACGATCCCGTGCGAATTGGGATGTACGCCCATGCAGCGAACGGCGGCATCGTGATCGACAGCGATGCCGCAACGGATGTCCCCGGCCTTTATGCCTGCGGCGAAGTGACTGGCGGGATGCACGGGGCGGATCGGATCGGCGGGCTGTCCAGTGCAAACGGGCTTGTATTCGGAGAGATCGCGGGCAAATCCGCCGCCACGGAGACGCGCGGCACAATGGCTGCGGACGATGAGATCCTCCTGCGCGCGCGTAGCATCCCCGACGCACACGCCATACGCAGCCGTCTCCGCAGCCTGATGACAGAGAACGCCATGATCGCACGCAGCGCGGAGGGGCTGACGCGGGCAATCCGCTTCTGCACGGATACACTGGAGGAAATGGAGCGTAATGCCCCCGCGACAGCAGCAGCGGATGCAGCTGCATCCCTTCGCCTGTCCGCTCAGCTGCGGACGGCGACGGCAGTTCTGACAGCAGCTCTGCTCCGACGGGAAAGCAGGGGCGCACACTACCGCACGGATCACCCCGACACACTGAAATCGGAGGAAAAGAGGATCATCGTTACCGAAACGGACGGCGCGATCACGGCGCGGCACGAAAGTTCCGAAGAACGCATGAACAATATGAAAAATATTTGAATTTTATCGTCAAATATGCTATCATTTCCTTGTGAAAATAGAAAATATTTTTAGGAATTACCGATAACATGAAGTCCGTCAGATTGGCGTAGATTTTTCCCGTCAGAGAGATCGGTCGAACGCATAGCCAAAGCTATGGGGAGGATCGAGAGCGCAGTCGGGTGAAAATATGCACCAAGATGATGGGGACTGCGTGTATCCGTGCTTCCTATGCCCCGATACAAAAGTATGACACACTCATTCCGTCATGCCGCACTCGCGGCACTCATCGCCCTTGCGCCGCTCACTGCGGCGGCCGCGCCCGCTGAGGTCGGCACACCTGCGCTCGCGTGGCAGTCGGTCGGCACACTCTCCCCCGCCGCAGGATACGCGGAGAACATCGGCGTTGCGGGTCTCGTACAGGGGACGTTCGGCGACTGCATCATCGTCGGAGGCGGCGCGAACTTCCCCGATGGCGGGCCGCTCACGGGCGGGGCGGTGACCTATCCCGACGTCTACGTCCTGCGCGCCACGGCAGCAGGGCTCACCGAGACGGATCACGCGCAGATGCCGTACCCCGTCGGCTACGGCGTATCCGTGACGACACCGGACGGCGTGCTCTACTTCGGCGGCAGTACCGACGAGACGGGGGCGCGTGCAGTGACACGCCTCACCGCGCCGAACGGGAAACTCCACACAGAGACGCTGCCCGCCCTGCCCTTTGCCCTCCAGAACGGTGTCGCCGCCTATGACAAAGGCACAGTGTACCTCGGCGGCGGCAAGCAGGACGGCACACTCAGCAAGAAGTTCTACACCTACGATGTACGGACGGGAGCGCTCACCGCACTGCCCGACTTCCCCGGCGAGGCACGCGAGCAGTCCGTTGCGGAGTTCCTCGGTGGGCGGCTCTATGTATTCAGCGGCGGTGCGAACGTAGCGTACACGGACGGCTATGCCTACGATCCGAAGACGCGCGCGTGGACAGAGGTCAAGGGGCCGAACGTGGACGGCACGCCCGTCTCGCTCCTCGGTGCGCGTTCTGTGCGTCTCAATGCGGACGAAATGCTGGCCGTGGGCGGCTTCAACCACGAGATTTACAACTGGGCAGTATCGAACCTAAACACTCTGCAAGGCGAGGAAAAGGACGCATTCCGCGCCCACTACTTCACCATGTCCCCCGAGGACTATCATTGGAATCGCGACATCCTCGTCTACAACGCCAAGACCGATGCATGGCGCACCGTCGGACAGCTGCCGTTCCCCGCACCCTGCGGTGAGGCACTCGTCATGGCAAAGGGCGCACTCTACTCCATCAGCGGCGAGATCAAGCCGGGCGTACGCAGCCCACGCCTCTATCGCGGCCTCTTCGTGAAGTGAGCGCAACGCTTGACGAACTGCGCGAATTGAAGTAAAATAAGCATAGAAAAAGGGCACTGCCGCTCAGCGGTTGCCCCTGACATATGACGAGATTCCCCGCCTATTGTTTTAGGGACGCAAGGCGGGGTTTTCTCATTTATCGTTTAACGGATAAGACTAAGATGGTAAACACTACAAGAAACGTCAAGAACTCGTAGGTCTCCATACAGATCCCCCCTTTCGGGGGCTGAGTCATCACTGTGCCTATCAGTGCCTTTTCTCATTATAGCAAACAAGTGTATGCAGTGCAAGCCTTGACGAACTGCGCGAATTGAAGTAAAATAAGCATAGAAAAAGGGCACTGCCGATGGGCGGCCGCCCCGTAGAATAGGAAGAAATCTCCGCCTACTGTTTGGAAGCGTTCGGCGGAGTTTTCTTGTTTATGACTTGATTATAAGAATCAAGGTGATGAGCAGAATGAGGAAAACATACAGATCGTAGATCCCCATGCCATCACCCCCTTTCGGGGGCAAGATTAGCCGCCTGCCGTTGCGTACAGTGCCTGCTGTGATTATAGCAAACAAATGTATGCCATGCAATACAGGGAGGAATCGTCATGATCATCTCGTGGGATGAGTATTTTATGGGCGTGGCGCTCTTTTCCGCCTACCGCAGCAAGGACCCGCATACGCAGGTCGGCGCCTGCATCGTCAACGAGGACAAGCATATCGTCGGCGTCGGCTACAACGGGATGCCGAACGGCTGCGATGACCATGAGTATCCATGGGGGCGGACTGGGGAGTTCGCCGAGCAAAAATACCCCTATGTCGTGCATGCAGAGCTGAATGCCATCCTCAATGCGAGCACGTCATTGAAAGGCTGCCGTATCTACACATCACTGTTCCCGTGCAACGAATGCTGCAAGGCGATCATTCAGAGCGGCATTCGTGAGGTCATCTATCTCTCGGACAAGTACGCCGCCGCCGACAGTACGAAGGCATCGAAGCGGATGCTCGCCTCGGCGAATGTCACCTGCCGCCGCATGGAGACGGAGCTGACGGAGGTGCCGGTTCGCTTTACGCCGGAGGAGTAAGTCGTTCCCTTGTACAAAAAGAGCCGCATGGCGGCTCTTTTTGTATGCGGCGCTGCGGCGGTCATTCTCTCGGGAGAAGCAGCTCAAAATATTCCTCCGTATGACAGCAGATGTCCTCTTCGGCAGGGAGCTCTTCATGTGTGAGTTCTCCTCTGCGGTCAGAGACGGAGATTTTGATGCTCGCGTAGGGGATATGGAGATACATGCGGGTGATCTCTTTGCCGTCACTTGAGAGAAAGAGGGTATAGATGCCTTCATAGGGGAGGAAGAAGGCTGATGCGAAATCATACGTCTCTCCCGCATGAAACGTCTGCCCGCCGTGGTCGACGAAGTCCCGTCGGATACGAAAACGGTCTCCTGCCTGTATGTGTCCGAAGGAAAATATCTGATTGTCGGCACTCTGCACCGTACGGTAGAACGCATAGGGGGACAGTTCTTCCTTCTTTTGCCGGAGATATGCATCATGTGCCTCTTGTTTGTGCCGCTGTCTTACACTGTAGAGATAGGCGGCAAGAAAGAACGAGCCGAAGAGGATGGCGGCGATGATGGAAAAGAAGAGAAAGGGGGTCATGTTTCCTCACATGCATGGAAAAGGAGCTGCACAGCAGCTCCTTTTTTGTTCCGTTGTATCGATGTTACCCGACGAGCCATACCACGAAGTAGAGCACGAGCGGGATGGTCACGCAGAAGATGCCGATGAAGTCGATGTAGACACCGGTCTTGATCATCTTTGTGATGGGAATGTAGCCCGATGCATAGACAATTGCATTCGGAGGTGTAGACACAGGAAGCATGAAGCCAAGCGACGAAGAGAGGGCGATACCGATCGCGACGTGGATCGGGCTGAACCCTGCGGATACCGCTGCGGTAATGGCGAGCGGGCCGATCATGTTCGTCGCCGCCGTATGACTGGTCAGCTCGGAGAGGAGCAGCGCCATCACGCAGAAGATCGCGACGAGGGCGAACTCGGACGGATCACCGCCGAGCATACCGACGATCTTGTCGCCGACCCACTGCGAGAGCCCCGTCTTATACATCATGCCGCCCATCGCGAGGCCGCCGCCGAAGAGGATGAGCGTGCCCCACTCGATGCCCTGCACGGCCGATTTCCACTCGAGCGTGAACTTGCGTTCCTTGAAGTTGATCGGCAGGAGGAAGAGGAGCAGCGCGCCGGCCATTGCCGCGACCGCCTCAGGGAAGAGGTGGTTGTACATCTTGAGGAGCGGTGAGGTGCTGCCGAGCGTCATCGAGAGGATGCCCGGGAACACCCAGAGGAAGACGGCGACGAGGAAGCAGAAGAGCGTGTTCTTCTGTGCGCGCGTCCAGCCGCCGAGCTCGGCGACACGCGCGCGGATGAACTCCTCTGCGCCGTCGATGCGCTCGACATCAGGCGGGAACATGCGGATGAGGACGACATAGGCGATGATGAAGTACGCCACCATTGCAATGACACCCCATGTCATCCATTCAAAGAAGGAGATGTGGATGTTCGCCATCTGATCGAGGAAGCCGAGCATGATGATGTTCGGCGGAGTGCCGATCGGAGTCAGAACGCCGCCGATCGAGCAGGCATACGCCGTCATGAGCATCAGCCCGGTCGCGTACTTGTAGTCGTGCAGGTCGATCTCCTTGCCGTTCGCGGCCATCATTTCCTTGACGGCGGCGAGCAGGCCGAGGGCGATCGGGAACATCATCGCGGCCGTCGCCGTATTGCTCACCCAGCCGGAGCAGAGTGCTGCGGCAAGACCGATCGCGAGGAAAATGCGGCGCGGATTCGAGCCGACCCACGAGCGCGAGAGCAGCCAGTAGGCAAAACGCTTGTCGAGTCCGTGATCCATCATCGCCTTTGCGAGGATGAATCCGCCCATGAAGAGGAAGATCATCGGATTGGCGAACGCCGCATAGGCATCCTTTGCCGGGACCACACCTGTCACGACGGCGAGCGTCGGTCCGATGAGGGACGTGACGGGGATGGGCACGGGCTCCGTGATCCACCAGAGTGCCACCAGAACCATGATGGCGAGCAGCTTGTGGGATGCGAGCGTGAGTCCGTCGATCGGCGTCAGGAGCACCAGAATCGCGAGGATTGGCGCGCCAAACAAGCCGACGAGACGACGCGTGCGATCAAATTTCTGCTCAGCCTCATGTATCTGTTGGGCTTCTTTGCTTTGATCTCCACTCATTTTTTCAGCCTCCTTACTGGAAGTAATGATAATTCCTATATATGTTTTATTATACGAAATTTTGAAGTCTTTTTGCAACACTTTTCTTCACACCAATATGATTTTTTCCTGATTATTCTGCTATAATAAAGAAGGATACGGTATGTTTCGTTCCAACTAAAGGAGGAGTTTCATGCAGAGCTTTACCTATCATTGTCCGACAGAAATCATCTTCGGGCGGGGGGCGGAGGATGCCGTTCCCGCAAAACTGCGTGCGGCAGGGGCGCGCCGCGTGCTCATTCTCCACGGCGGCGGCAGTGCGGAGCGCTCGGGGCTGCTCTCGCGCATCGAGATGAATCTGACCTCGGCGGGGCTGGCGTTCCTCGTTATGGGCGGTGTACAGCCGAACCCGCGCGTTACGTTCGTTCGTGAGGCGATCCGCGAGGGGCTCGCGGCGGATGTGAACTTCGTCCTTGCCATCGGCGGCGGCAGTGTGATCGACTCGGCGAAGGCGGTCGCCCACGGCATCGCGAACCCTGACGTGGACATTTGGGATATCTGGACGAAGAAGGCAGCGCTGACGCGCACGCTGCCCGTTGCGTCCGTGCTCACCATTCCCGCTGCAGGCAGTGAGACGAGCGATTCCGCCGTGCTGACGAATGAGGATACGGGGCAGAAGCTTGGGCTGAACGCGCCGCTTAACCGTCCCGTCTTTGCCTTCATGAACCCGACGCTTGCCTTTACCCTGCCGCGCGAACAGATCGCTGCGGGGGCATCGGATATCATGATGCACACGATGGAGCGCTTCTTTACGGATGTCAAGGAGCCGAATGTCTTTACCGACCGCATTGCGATCGATCTTCTGCGCACCGTGATGGAATCCGTGCGACGCCTTCTCGTCTCACGCAAGGACTACGATGCGATGAGCGAGCTCATGTACTGCGGCAGTATATCGCACAGCGACTTGACAGGACTTGGACGCGGTAAGGATTTCTCCGTACATAAGCTGAGCCATCCGCTCTCTGCACGCTATGATGCCACACACGGGCGTGCGCTAACCGCGCTCTGGGGATCGTGGGCGCGGTTTGCCTATCCCTGCGACCCGGCACGCTTTGCCCAGTTCGCCGCCGACCTCTTCGGCATTGATGCGGGCACGGACGAGGAGCGCGCACGTGCGGGCATCCGTCACATGGAGGAGTTTTTCACCTCCATCGGAATGCCGACGAGCATCGGCGGGCTGGGAATCGGCACCCTCTCGGCGGGGACGATCGAACAGCTCGCAGACGATGCGACGCAGGAGGACCGCATCCGCATCGGCGTATTCCACCCGCTCACACGCGCCGACGCCATCGCCATCTACACGGCGGCAAATCACTAAGCCATCAGCAAAAGACCTGTCCGACGAAGCTATTCGGCTTCATCGGACAGGTCTTTTTATTATCACTAATTCCCTAGAAAACAACTTCCTGCATAGACAATGCCGATACATACGGCTGTGAATAGGTATTCCCGCAGCGAACCGACAGTAAAGAGCCGTATCCCGATCTTCTGCGTCGGGAGAACGGCGGGCACCTTGCCGCAGACCGCATCCTCCGCGATGTGGAGGAGTGCGCCGAGGAAGACCCATAGGAGCACCGTGAGGAATATCCTGCTCCCGATGTACGTCTCGCTGTGCAGGAGCGCACCGATGAGGGCGAGATAGAGCATCGGCCAATGCGACCAGCCGCGGTGACGGCTGCGCCATGTACGCCATCCGACACTGCCGGGAGAGCCTTCCACCTTGTCCGGCAGGACGGCGCCGACGCATGCCGCCGCTGCCGCGAGCGGATCGCTGCTTACTGCGTAGGCAATCGCGCCCGTGAGTGCAGCGTGCGATACCCATGTCATGATGGCGTATTTCCTCCTCTGAAAATGGGGACGGGCATCGAATCTATACGGATAGATATTGTGCAGACAATAGCTGTTAAATAACTATGTGTTTGCTCTTTCTCGTGCCTCTTTGATGACGTCGGCGAGAGTGGTCTCCTCCATTTCCTTTTCCATGGCGTGCTGGATGTCTGCGAGGCGATGGTCGAGTACATCGTGGATGTGGCTGCCGACGGGGCAGGCAGGGTTCGGATTCTCATGGAAGCTGAAGAGGGACTGACCGCTGATGCTCTCCACGGCACGGAAGATGTCGGCGAGCGTGATGTCCGTGAGTTCCTTGGCGATATGTGCGCCGCCCTCGCGCCCGCGCGCGACGGTGATGAGCCCCGCGCGGCGGAGCTGACCGAGGATGCGGCGGATGACGACGGGATGTGCGCCGATGCTTCCCGAGAGCGACTCGCTTGTCGCGGGCTCGCGTTTGCCGAAAAGATCGACGCAGATGAGGATGTGGACGGCGATGGTAAAGCGGCTCGAAATCTGCATATTGTACCCTCCGTTGTTCGATATTCGTATCATACAATGGATGGAGGGGAAATGCAAGGGCCTTCTCTACGCCAAGTCCTCGGCAAAGCGAAGCTGGCGGCGCACATCGTTGAGGAGTTTGAAGTGGAGGGCGCGCCCCTCGCGCATGTGGCGCTCCAGTGTGCCGAACGCCCACAGGCTGTGGATGATGTCACCGTTCTGCAGGGCAATGTCGCTCCCCATGCCGTGCCGCCGCAGGACGAGAGCGGCGTATGCTGTGTTGATGTAGCCGATGCCGCCGCGGCGCGCATTGTACATCTTGACCGGGGTGAGGACGCAGCCGTGCAGGATGGGGAGGATGATGTTGCGGCGCCGCGCCATGAGGCGGGCGGCATTTCGCCGAATGAGGGAGAGTGCCTTGTCTTCGCGCTCGGCGAGGCAGGCGAGTACGTGCTCCGGCGAAGCACAGAGCATCAGACTGTTCTCCCGGGCACAGATCACGGCGGTTTGCGCCGTGTCCTCCTGCGCCGGGATGAGGGCGAGGATGTCCGCCGGAGCGGGCAGACGCTGCATCAGGCATTCTCTTTTCGTACGTTTCATAGTGGATCTCCTTTGCTTTGGAATCACGGTCAAAATCATGATCTGTGACTCCATGACTCCTGCCTGCCGTTGGCGAGACGCACAGGCACGGGACACAATGATGGATCTCCTGTTCCTTTCTGAGTGCTATTATAGAGAAAATATGTTCGCGTGTAAAGAAAATTTTGCATGGCGGCTCTTCTTTTGTTTTGCTGCGGCAGGTATCTGAGTGTAAGCCGCTTACGAGAGACGAAAACGAAAGGAGTGAGATTTATGGCACGCAAAGAAGCAGCAAGCAAGCTCACGCTGAAGGTGATTACAGGGGTTGGTGCTGACGGCAAGAACCTCTATAAGAACCGCACGATTGCGGGGGTTGCTCCCGTGCTTACGGATGCGGATGCACTCGCGGTCGGACGTGGGTTCGCAGATCTGCAGAAGCACGGGCTCGATCAGGTGATGCGCACGGATACGGCTGTCCTGACGGACTGAGTGCCGCGCGGCAGACGGTTGATGAACGCAGAAAGGAGGAATGACGATGTCGACGAAGAAACAGCTCCGCATGACGCTGGCGCTCTCGACGGGCAAGAACCACACGGTCAGTCTGATGGATCCGAAGGATGATCTGACAAAGGCGGCGGTGGAGTCCTGCCTGCAGGATGTCATCGCGAAGAAGGCGATCATGCTCGGTGAGGCATACCCTGTCTCCATCAAGGACATCAGTGTCCAGACGGTAGACAGTTCTAAGCTTGCCTGAGTACTGCATCGGCAGAGAGAAATACTGCATGGATGCCCATGCAGTATTTTTATGTCTGCATCGCGCTTTCGCTGATGGAGGAGGGGAACGGCTTGCACTTTTCGTGTGTTTTTGGTAGAATCAAAGAATCACTGCGGTTGTAGCTCAGATGGATAGAGCATCTGCCTCCTAAGCAGAGGGTCGCGCGTTCGACTCGCGCCAATCGCACCATGTCAGCAGACCAAAGACTTCTCATCGTGAGGAGTCTTTTCTAGATTTTTCCCACATAAGAAGGGAGCGATAGGCAATGAAGAAGCAAATGGCGGCGGCACTGACGGCTGTACTCATGCTTGGCGGTGTCTCGGCGGTCCAGGCGGCGGACATGGAGACGGTGACGGAAGCGGAGCTGCAGGATATCGCCAAGGCGGATATGGAGAGTGCGGAGCCCAAGCTTTTCCCGTGGCTGCATGTCGAGGACCATCGCCGTGCACTGCGGACGAACGGGCGTGTCATTGCGTGGACGAGCTGTCCTGAGATCAAGGTGATCGGGGATGACTACCCCGTACTGAAGCATGCCCTGCGGGACTGGAGCAATGAGCAGAAGCGCCGTAGTGAGGATGCGGCTGAGAACATGGAGGAGGCGGCGCGTATGTTCGTGCCCTCTGCGCCGTATTATGATTCTGTGGTGGTGGACCGCTGGGGGCGGGTTGACGAGCAGGTCGTCAGCTTTGCCCTCTCCAGCGGTTCCTATGACGGCGGTGCGCATCCCCAACATGGGATTACAGGGGTGACGCTGAGTACGGAGACGGGGGAGCCGGTTTCCATTGATGCGGTGATTACGAGCCGTGATGTGCTTCTGCTCGCATTGGCGGATGCCTTCCGCAAGCAGTACCCGGGACGTGAGCAGGACCTCTTTTCACATGATATTGACGAGACACTGAATGACTATCATGATGGCGGTGACTGGCAGAAGTATATCGACTGGATGCTCGATGCGAACAATGATCTCCATGTGTTCTACAATCCGTATGATATTGCCCCGTACTCTGCGGGCGGGTTTGAGCTGACGCTGCGGCATGATGTGTATCCTGAGGTGTATCGCCGCGATCTGACAGAGTAGAGCCGCATCATCCAATAGACAAGCCCCTCGGCATGCAGCCGAGGGGCTTTCTGTATGTGGCCTTGTTACTTCTTCCCGAATCTGAACAGTGCCTTGAGTCTGCTGCCGATGCCCTCTGTGGGCGGTGCATCCGTGTCGGGCACGTCGTCGTAGAGGTCGGAGTTTACGACCTTCGCCGGGGGCGCGTCGTTGCGGCTCTCTGTGTCATCGTCGCCGAGAGAGAAGCCCGCGCCGTAGTTCGGCGAGAATCCCGAAATAATGGGGATGCCGCAGTGCGGGCAGGCGGCGGCAGAGGAGGGGACGAATTTTTCACATTTTGGGCAGTACATCATGGACCTCGCTTTCGTCGGACGATTCCCTTCTACAGGATATATCGTCATTTGCGAGCAGTCGGATAATACCGATGAACGAGAGGATGCCGCAGAGTGTCCAGAGGAGGATGCTCGGCACGCCGATCATGCTGTCCACTGCCGACTGGAGCGCGCCGTCCGTGACAGTGCTGCCCTCCATCAGAACCTCGTAGGAGAAAAGTCGGGCAAACGGCAGCGGTGTGATGAGGGGTGGGAGCAGTACGGCGAAGGGGAGGAACGCCTCATAGGGGGAATGTCCCAGCGTGCGCAGGCGCTGCCGTACGAGCGGCAGGAGGGGGAGCGGAAAGAGTACGAAGGGGAGGACAAAGAGAATGATGATGACCGTGGCAAGGATCCGCGCTGCCTCCGGAATCGCCGCGACAAGGATCATGAACACGCCGGCCATGGACTGCAGGATGAGCTGTGCCGCCGGCGGGAGGACAAGCCCCAGCACGAGGAGGAGGAGGAGGCTGCGGCGGATGAACGCCGTGCGCGTCACCGTCCCCGCACAGGAGAAATACGCTGCGCGCGTGGGCGGCAGTACCTCCTCGACGGGTGGATCGCCCCAGCGGTTCGCCTCGGGTTTTCCCTTTTTGAGGAAGAGCCAGCCGAGCCAGCAGGCGAGCGGGAGAAAGAGGAGGAAGAAGAGGAGCAGCGCGATGCCCATGCTCGCGGCGACGGCGGAGGCGAATGCCTCCGTTGTTCCGTTCCAGAGGGGAAAAGACGGCCCTATCATCTCGTTGAGGATGCCGATGAAGATGCATACGGGCAGGAGCATGAGGAGGAGGACGGGGACGCAGAGGAGGAGCATGGGCGCCGCCCAGCCGCCGCCGTGTCCCAGATCGTGCAGACGCCGTACGACGGCGGGGATGGCGAGCGGCGGGATGAGTGCGTAGAGGAGGAGGTTGAGCCCGAGGAACGCCGCGATGTAGACGGGAAAGAAGACCTCTGTCGAATCACGGAAAAAGCCCACCGCAGCGGATGCGGTGAGCGGGAAGAGGAGATAGCAGAGCGCGAGCATGGCAAAGAAGACGCCGCCGCTGATGACGCCGAGCGTCAGAGCGAAGTCGCGCCGCGTGAGCCTGCCCGTGCGAGAAAAGAGTGCGTGATTCATACGCAGTCCTCAGCTGCGCGATACGCCGCTGTCATGCGATGTATCACTGTCTGTCTGTGCAGTATCTATTCCTGTGCTGTTTACTGTATTTACAACAGATGTATTAAATACAGGCATCTCGCCGTCCGTACCAAGCGGGTCAGGACCGTAGGAGTTCGGTCCCTCCGTGCCCTTCTTGAAGATGATGTAGAGTGCGAAGAAGAAGCTGACGACGGGGACGAAGCTCAGCAGGATGAAGAATGCCGAGAGGTCGAGGTCGTGCAGACGGCGGATCGCGAGGAGGTAGCCCGAGATGATGAAGGGCAGGTAGAGGATATAGGTCGCACTGAATGCGCCCATCATGGGGATGCCATTCCCGACCTGTGCCGCCGCCGTGGTAAAGGCGATCACCATCAGCAGGATGTAGATCGCCGTCATGATGAGACCGAGGGCGAGGCAGCGCAGGATGTAGGGCTTGCGGTTGAGACGCCCCTCCCACGAGAAGAACATTTCCCGAATGTTGTCGATTTGGAACATGATGATTCTCCTTTTCGTTGATGAGGGGATCACTGTCTGCATTTCCTTCATGGAAAACGATTCCCAAGCAAGTAATCATTGTAGCATAGTCGCCTGTGATTCACAAGAAAAAGATATGATCTAGTATTAAAAGAGAAAGAGAAAATAAAAAGAGCACCGCGCGTGTGCGGTACTCTCTTTGCCAGCAAGGCTTGATTTGACGGCGGGCGCATATTCCCTACGCCGCATCGATCTCGCTCTCGGCAGAAACGGTGTTGCGGCCCTTTTTCTTGGAGCGGTAGAGGGCGCGGTCGGCGCGTGCGATGAGATCGGACAGAGGATCATCTGCACCGTGCCACGTAGAGACTCCAAAACTCAGGGTAACGCCGCCCAGCCGATGTTCGAGGATACCGCGGAGATGATCGCAGAAGGCGACCATGGCATCGAGGTCATAATGCAGGCCGAGGAGGACGAATTCATCACCGCCGTAACGGATGAAGAGGTGGCGGCGGTCGATCTCATCGTGGATGATGCCGGCGATCTCCTTCAGTACATGATCGCCCGCCAAGTGGCCGCGCGTATCGTTGATGGTCTTGAAGTGGTCGATGTCGAAGATGGCGAAGGAGAACTTGAACCCTCGCTCACGCGCGAGTTCGGCAAAATTTTCAAAGCCGCTTTCAAGCTGATGGCGGTTGTAACAGCCCGTGAGGAAATCGCGCTGTGCAGCACTCTGCGACGCTGCCAGCTCCTGTGTGAGCACCTCGTTTTTCCGCATCATTGCCGCCTGCTCCATCATCTGGAGACGGATGACGTGAAAGATGAGCGGAACCATCGCATAGATGGAGAATATGGTGACAGAGAGCATACCGGAGAGCAGATGGTATTTCCAGTGCAGCGCATCAATGACACAGAACAGGGTGGAAGCAGCCACAGCGAATGTGCCGTAGCGGCAGGCGGGATGGAACTCCCAGTGCGAGCGCGCGAGGAAATAGATGAGCCCGAGAGAAGCGGCCAGGAGGAACGGGTAGTAGAAATAGAGCAGCGCTGTGTACCCGCTCTTTCCTCCCATTTCAAAGACGGCTGCCGCGGCAAAGGCAGCCGCGAGGGCGTAGAGAATTTTTTGTACCTGTGTGCGGTAGTGCGGTGCGACAATCTCGTGCACGAGCAGCGCCCAGGTGATTGGCATGACGTAGAGCATGGTCAGATGCAGCTCCCACCAGAGGAGGGGCAGTCCGACGATGCGCGGGAAGAAGGAGGATATGCCTGCCGTCCACAGCATGGACGCGGCAAGGCAGGCGATGAGATAGATCTGGGTGCGGCGCAGCGCATCGCTCGGCGTGCGCCGCGAGAGATTGATGGTGAGGAATGCGATCATCGCGAGAGCGATGGAGAATGCTGCGGCATAGGTGGCGCTGGTGAGGCTGACGCTCGTGAGGAACTGCTCCGTTGTGTCAAAGGTCAGGTAGTCGACCGTTCCCAGCCAGCGCGGCTGATCGGAGTGCAGGAGCAGTGTCAGCCGCTGCCCTGCCATGGCATCACTCAAATGAACGCAGTGAAAATTGCGGCCGGTGACCGTGCCGTGTTCCGTCCAGTCGCCGTAACGGTAGACAAGGTCGCTGCCGAGGTAAACGCAGACGTCCTGATTCGCCGTGGAAAAGAGCATATTGCGCCCCAGGAAGTGCGGCTCATACGGGATCTTCCATGACAGACAGACCGTGTGTATCCCCTCTGGAATCGGCGGCCGCGTTGGGTACGAATAAGGATGCCACACCAGATCGTCGGCACGGAAATTCTCACGATCCGGCGGAGCCATGTCCTCGATGACGGCATACTCCGCCGTCAGTCGGGGATCGAGGGGCGTCGCGAGCATCTGCCAGGTGCATAGGATCACGGCAGTCAACAGAGCGAGGCACAGAAATGTCCACACATTGCCATGCAGAAACGATCGGATATGGGTCATGGGGGACACCTCCCTCTCGCGGATGGAAACGTGCGACAGAATATGCAATATTTCTTTTGAAACATTATAACATATTGGGTTACTATAAAACAATAGAAAAAAAGATTCTTTCAAGTGTAAGGAATCGCTGATAAACAGCCCCTCACGTTGGCGCAGATGTTTCGTCGCGGCGGAGTTGCTGACAAGAATCGGGCAGCAGAGATGCGTCAAGAAACGGTGCCGGAATGATCCGTGCTTCCGTCAGGCAAAACACAAAAAAAAGGCGCCGCCGCGCCCCTTGTGGGTGTCATGGTTTTTTTCGGCATTCGCGCAGATTTAGGGAAGCACTGATAAATTCAGCACCGCCGTCTTAGTACATCTTTTTCGCCCTGTCTGTGCCCTAGAATCCTCCACATAGCCTCTGCTATGCGTCCGGTTTGCTGCCTCAAACGGACAAAAAATCTACGCCAATCTGAGAGACTGTTTTATCAGTGATTCCTTAGTCCTCATCATCTGTGGCAAGCTGTGC
>ERZ772807.853-NODE-853-length-17881-cov-4.282565_pt1 | contig 17881 bp, 17 predicted proteins | sample MGYA00511472_ERZ772807 | MGnify/ENA primary metagenome ERZ772807 (study PRJEB29015, sample SAMEA2737947) | human oral metagenome | biome: human oral; feature: human-associated habitat; material: dental | place: China | collected 2039 ...
TGTCAAGACGGGCGAGACTGTTCCCGCGCGCTGCGGCGGTCGTGAGCTCCTCGTCACGCGTCTGCCGTCCACCTCACGCGCCTATCCGATGAAGCTCGAGAAGAAGGCGGAGGCTTATCGGCAGTTTTTCCGCGCGGCGGGGTTCACGGTGGCGGAGTAGAACAGAAACGAAAAACGGCACACTGTGTGATTTGCTCACAGTGTGCCGTACTTTTATGCGGCGTTCTTAGAAAAGATCCTTGACGAGAACAATGGTCTGTTCGCGCGAGGGGCCGACAGAGACGATGCCGAGCGCGATGCCCGTGACCTCGGCCATGCGCTCCAGATATTTCCGCGCGCCGGCGGGGAGCGCGTCGTAGGTGCGGATGCCGGAGGTATCTGTCTTCCAGCCCGGGAAGGTCTCGTAGACCGGTTCGACCTCTGCGAGGACGTTGAGGCTCGCGGGAACGCCCTTGAGGAGCTCGCCCTTGTGTTTGTAGCCCGTGCAGATCTTGATCTCATCGAAGTCGTCGAGAATGTCGAGGCGCGTGACGGCCATATAGTCGATGCCGGAGAGGAGGCCCGCATGGCGGACAACAACGGCGTCGAGCCAGCCCGTGCGGCGCGGACGCCCTGTGACGGTGCCGAATTCATGGCCTGCCTCGCGCATCTTCTCACCGATCGCGTTCAGCTGCTCGGTGGGGAAGGGACCCTCGCCGACGCGCGTGCAGTAGGCCTTTACCACGCCGATGACCTTGTCGATCTTTTTCGGTGCGACGCCCGCACCAATGGTGACACCGCCCGAGATGGGGTGCGATGCAGTGACGTAGGGATAGGTGCCGTAGTCAATATCGAGCATGGTCGCCTGTGCGCCCTCAAAGAGCACCTTGCGTCCCGCGGCGATCTCCTCATTGACGAGAGGAATGGTATCGGTGACGAGCGGGCGCAGACGCGCGGCGTAGCCCTGATACTCCTGCAGGACCTCTTCGTAGACGAGCGGCGCGTGGTCGTAGACGGAGACGAGTTCTTTGTTCTTGCTCTCAAGGTTTTTCTTGAGCTTTTTCGCAAATTCCTCGCCGTCCATGAGATCGCAGACGCGGATGCCGATGCGGTCGTCGCGGTCCATGTAGCAGGGGCCGATGCCGCGTCCTGTGGTGCCGATCTTGTCTGCGCCGCGCTGGGCGTCGCCGATGCCGTCCATCAGTCGGTGGTAGGGCATGACGACGTGCGCACGGTCGGAGATGCGAATGTTCGATGTGTCGATGCCGCGCGCCGCCATGGCGTCCATCTCCTGCAGACAGACCTCGGGGTCAAAGGCGACGCCGTTCGCGATGATGTTGTGCGTGCCCTTGTAGAGGATGCCTGAGGGCAGGAGGCGGAGTTTATACTCTTCGCCTGCCGCGACGACAGTGTGTCCCGCGTTGCAGCCGCCCTGATAGCGGACGACGGTGTCTGCCTTGCTCGCGAGGTAGTCGACGATTTTCCCTTTGCCCTCGTCGCCCCACTGCGTACCCGTAATAACGATGGTTGACATAATGAGTCCCCCTTATTTCTTCTCCTTAGAGATCAAATCGTGCAAAGATGTCATCGATGTTCCGCAGGAAGTACTGATAGTCGAAGCAGGCGTCGATCTCCTCCTTTGTGAGGTGGGCGGAGATGTCGGCGTCCTTCTCGACGTTCGTGCGGAAGTCCTCCTTGTCGAGCCAGCGCTTCATGGCGTTGCGCTGCACCCAGACGTAGGCAGTCTGACGCAGGATGCCCTTGTTGACGAGTGCCGTGAGGATGCGCTGACTGTAGATGAGACCGCCCGTGCGGTTCATGTTGTGCAGCATGGCGTCCGGGTAGACGAGGAGCTTGTCCACGATGCCGGTCAGCTTGTGCAGACAGTAGTCCACATTGATCGTGCTGTCGGGCAGGATGACGCGCTCGACGGAGGAATGCGAGATGTCGCGCTCATGCCAGAGGGTGATGTCCTCCATCGCCGCGACGGCGTTGCCGCGCACGAGTCGTGCCATGCCCGAGACACGCTCGCAGTTGATTGGATTGCGCTTGTGCGGCATCGCCGACGAGCCCTTCTGTCCCGCCTTGAAGAACTCCTCTGCCTCACGGATGTCCGTGCGCTGGAGGTTGCGGATCTCGGTGGCGATCTTTTCCAAGGTGCTCGCGATGATGGCGAGTGTCGTGACGAACTCGGCGTGGCGGTCACGTTGGATGACCTGTGTCGCCAGACGGACGGGCGTCAGCCCCAGTTTTTTGCACGTCAGTTCCTCGATGCGCGGGTTGATGTTGGAGTAGGTGCCGACGGCGCCCGAGAGCTTGCCGACGGAGACGATTTTCTTGGCATGCGTAAGACGCTCGATGTCGCGCTCGATCTCTGCACTCCAGAGCAGAAGCTTCAGCCCAAAGGTCATCGGCTCCGCGTGGATGCCGTGTGTACGTCCGATGCACGGCGTATGACGGAACTCGTTCGCGCGGCGGCGGAGCACGGTGCGGAATTCCTGCAGATCGTCGAGGATGATGGCGGCGGCGTCGCGCATCATGACGCAGTATGCCGTGTCCTTCACGTCGCTCGAGGTGAGTCCCTTGTGGATGTATTTCGAGTCCTCTCCGATATTCTCCTCGAGGTTCGTGAGAAAGGCAATGATGTCGTGGTCGGTGGTCTTTTCGATCTCGTTGATGCGCGCGACGTCAAACTTCGCCTTTGCCTTGATGTTCTCTACGGCGGCGGCGGGGATCTCGCCCAGTTCCGCCATTGCCTCACACGCAGCGATCTCGACGTTCAGAATGGTCTGCCACTCGTTCTGAATTGACCAGAGATGCCCCATTTCCGGCCGCGTATAGCGTTCTATCATGTGCGTCCTCCTGCCTGAAAATAAACAAATTTATCCTGCACTATCATATATCTCCATGGGACGATTGTCAATGTTATGCGGAGACAGCGTTTTGTATACGGGATATTCTCATGCGGATTTCAGGGTTCTTACGATATAATAGAGATGTTTATTGCGGAGGGGGGCGATCGGATGTTTCGCCGGATTCTTGCTGTCGGCGATGTGCACGGGGAGGCAGACGGGCTCGAACGTCTCTGGAAGAAGATTGCGTTTGACGATGAGCGGGATCTGCTCGTCTTTCTCGGCGACTATATTGACCGCGGCGCCGCGCCTGTCCGTGCCCTGCAGTTCGTGCAGCGACAGGTGGAGAAGTACCGCAATGTCCACGCACTCATGGGCAACCACGAGGCGATGATGCTCAGCTATATTGATGCGTATGGACTGGGGCGCACGATCATGGGGCACTTCGATCTCTGGCTGGCGAACGGCGGCAGGATCACGAGGAAGCAGCTTGCCGCTCTGCCAAAGGCGGAGGCGGAATCGCTGACGGCATTCGTTCGGTCACGCCCGATTTCCTTCCGCACATCCCATGCCGGTGAGGACATTCTCTTCGTTCATGCGGGTGTGAATCCTGCGGCGGAGGACTGCCGGGAGGATATGCTTTGGATTCGTGAGAAGTTTTTCGCGGGGTATCACGGCAGCACGCTGGTTGTTGTCGGGCATACGCCGACGCAGATGCTGCGGCGCGGCGGCGCAGCAGTGCCGCTCTTTTTGCCGAACAATATCATCGCCTGCGACACGGGCGCGTATCTGCCCGGCGGACGCATCAGCTGTGTGGACGCGGCACACTATCTGCGCCTGCGAGCGGGCGGACATGCGCTCACGGCGGGAGAACGCGCATCCTGCTATATGCAGGCGGAGCGCGGGTAAGGCTCGTGTGATTCCTTAGATGTATCAGTGATTCCTTTATATAGGAGAGAGGAAGAAGTTGATGGAAAGGAAAAAGACGTTTACGCGCCGTACGTTTATCAAGGCGGCGATAGCGGCGGGGACAGCCGCTGCAGGCGGTGCGGCGCTCTGGAAGCTTGCCGGTATGGAGTGGCTGCGCAGGAAGGGGCTGCATCCCTTTCCCAATACTCTCTATATCGAACGCCTGCGGCAGATCATCACCTCGGATCCCGGGAGCAGCCGTGTCCTCATGTGGGAGACCGATGCAGACGGGATGGATCAGATGGTCGAGATACGGGCGGAGAACTCGGAGGAAATCCGGCGCATCCCTGTGAACGATGCAGCGTTTTCCGATGATGGTGTGACGGTGTATCAGTATACGGCGGAGATCGACAGGCTGGTACCGGGGACGAAGTATCGCTATCGCATTGAGGCGAATGACGGGGCGACGGGCTGGCAGGAACTCTATACCCCTGCTGCTGATGCACCGTATAAGATGCTTCTTTTTCCCGACAGCCAGTCGAGCGACTATGCGGATTGGCAGCAGCTTGCACATCTTGCGTGGGCGCGCAACACAGATGCCGCGTTTTTTGCCTGCCTTGGCGACCTCGTGGACAACGGCGAGGATCGTGCGCAGTGGACAGCGTTCTTCACCGGGCTGGATGAGATGGAGCGCGTGATTCCGATAGCTCCCGTCATGGGGAATCATGAGACCTATGACCGCCAATGGGAGACGCGTCTGCCGACGGCATACCTGAACTACTTTAAGACGCCGCGCAACGGGAGCAGACAATTCGAGCGGTACTACTATTCCTTTGATTACGGTAATGTGCACTATATCGTCCTCTGTACTCAGCAAAAGGAAATCGGGGATTTTCAGGACGGTCTGGCCGAGGAACAGCTGGCATGGATCCGCCGCGACTTGAAGGCACATCGGCGTAAGTGGAATATCGTTCTCATGCACAAGGACGTGCTGCGATACCGTATTCATGGACGCCCCGAGCGCAGTGAGGGCATTGATGAGGAGATCGGACGCGTATGGATGCCCGTCTTTGACGAACTCAGCATTGATGTTGTCTTTACGGCACATCTGCATACATACCGCAATCGTGGGCATATCTACGGTTTTGAGAAAACGCAGAACCGCAAGGGACCACTCTACATCCTCACGGGTGTTGCGGGGAATGTGCGCTATCCAAATCTCTGGATCGACCATGCCTTTGACGAGGTGACGCTCCCGCAGCCGGAGACGGACAACTATCTCACGATGGAGGTCCGGGATGATCGGCTTGAGATCGCGTGTTTCCTGTCCGACGGCACGGAGATGGATCGCGTGAAGGTGACGAAACGGTAAGGGGATCGTCCGCTCGTGTGTGAGGGACAAGGAGGGACTGCTGCACAAAGCTTCGGCTTCGTGAAGCAGTCCCGTCTTTTTTATATGCAATCGATATACAATTTTGGTAAACCTACATAGAATATTCTGGTTGACAATAAATAAAATAGCGAGTAAGATAAAGCAAGTCTATGAGTCTGTCAGTTTTTATGGAGGTATCTGAAGATTATGAAGTTACGTGAAGTAATCCTATGCGGGCTGTTTATCGCGCTTATTACGGTCGGGACGTTCGTGCGCATCCCTGTGGGTACGGATGTCTACACGCTGCAGTTCCTCTTTACCCTGCTCGCGGGGCTGATGCTCGGTGCGCGGCTCGGTGCGCTCGCCATCGGCACGTATGTACTCATGGGGCTCGTGGGGATTCCCGTGTTCGCCTCGGGCGGCGGCCCTGCCTACGTGCTTCAGCCGACGTTCGGCTATCTCGTCGGCTTCATCCTGCAGGGCTGGGTGACGGGCGCGCTGGCGCGCCGCGGCGTGCCGACGTTCCGGCGTGCACTTGCCGCATGTGCAGCAGGCATGGTGGTGCTCTATGCCCTCGGCATCCCGTATTTCTACTTCATATCGAACTACATTATCGACGCGCCGATCGGTTTCTGGGTGGCGGTCTGGTACTGCGGCGTGCTGCAGGTTCTGCCGGACTTCCTGCTCTGCGTCGCGGCGGCGTACGTCGGGATTCGCCTCTACAAGGCGGGGCTCTGGATTCGTGAGACGCAGGAGACGCAGACGCGGAGCACTGCTCCCGTGCAGGGGGCAGCGGTGCATGCGAATCGCATGGATGTCTGACAGGAGGCGCATCATACGTGGGTAAGGCGTTATTTGTCACGGGAACGGGGACGGACATCGGCAAGACGTATGTCACGGGGCTGATTGTGAAATGTCTCCGTGACGCGGGATTTGCGGCGGGCTACTATAAGGCGGCACTCTCGGGCGCGGAGGTCGCCGCGGACGGCACGCTCCTGCCGGGCGATGCACTCCATGTGGCGCGTGTCGCGGAGCTCGATGCGGCGGATGTCACTGTCTCCTATGTCTATCGCGATGCGGTCTCACCGCATCTCGCGGCGCAGATCGAGCACCGCCCGATGGATTTTGCAAAGGTGGCGCAGGACTACCGCCGCGCGAAGGAGCGCACGGACTATCTGACGGTGGAGGGGAGCGGCGGCATTATCTGCCCGCTGCGCTGGGACGGCGATGAGCACGTCGTCCTTGACGATCTTGCCGTGCGGCTGGGGCTCGCTGCGCTCGTTGTTGCCGATGCAGGGCTCGGAACGATCAATGCCGCTGTGCTGACGGCAGAGCATCTGCGTGCGCGCGGCATTCCCCTGCGGGGCTTTATCTTCAACAATTGGCAGGGCGGTCTGATGCAGGAGGACAATGTGCGGATGGTCGAGGAGATCACGGGAGCGCGTGTCTTGGCGTGTGTGCCGCACGGCGCGGCGGAACTGCCGATGAGGGCGGATGCGCTTGCCGCGCTGTATGAGTAATGTGTGTTTAGGGAAGCACTGATCAATTCAGCCCGCGGCTCTTGACGCCTCTTTTTCCCGCATTTCGGCGGAAAATCTACGCCAATCCGGGGCCTGTTTTATCCGTGATTCCGCAGGAGGAGAGCTTTTATGCCGACGATTGAGGAGCGTGACCTGCGCCATATCTGGCACCCGTGCGCGCAGATGAAGGACTATGAGCAGCTGCCGCCGATGGTGATCGATCACGCAAAGGGGGCATGGCTCTACGATGTGCACGGCAAGGGCTATCTCGATATTATCAGTTCGTGGTGGGCGAATCTCCTCGGACATACGAACGAGAAGATCGATGCGCGGATTACGGCGCAGCTGAGGCGGCTCGAGCACGTCGTCTTTGCGAATTTCTCCCATCGTCCCGCGATTGAGCTTGCGGAGCGGCTGGCGATGCTCGTGCCCGAGGGACTGACGAAATTCAATTTCAACGATAACGGCTCGTCCGCTGTAGAGGCGGCGCTCAAGATGGCGTTTCAGTACTGTCAGCAGACAGGGCGTACGAAAAAGACGCGGTTTATGTGCCTTTCTGAAGGGTATCACGGAGGGACAATCGGGGCGCTCTCCGTGGGGGGCGTGGATCTCTTTGCCGAGATGTACAAGACGATGATGATGGACACTATCCATATCGAGGCGCCCGACTGCTACCGCTGCCCCTATGGGGAAACGCGCGGCACCTGCTCCTGTGCGTGTTTTGAGCATGCGGAGCGTGCCTTTGCCGCACACGGACACGAGACGGCGGCGATGATCGTCGAGCCGCTCCTGCAGGGGTGCGCGGGGATGCGCATCTACCCCGAGGACTATCTCAGGAAGCTGCGCGCCCTCTGCGACGCATACGATGTCCTGCTCATCGCCGACGAGATTGCGACGGGGTTCGGGCGCACGGGACGGCTCTTTGCGTGTGAGCGTGCGGGCATCACGCCCGATCTCATGTGCCTCTCAAAGGGGCTGACAAGCGGCTATATGCCTACCGCGATCACCGTCGTCAAGGAAAAGATCTACGACGCGTTCTATGCGGACTGGAGCGAGGGCAAGGCGTTCATGCAAGGTCACACGTATGCGGGCAATCCGCTCGGCTGCAGCGCGGCGCTCGCCGTGCTCGACATTCTCGATGAGGAGAATATTCTGGAGCGGGCGGAGAACACGGCCTCGTGGCTGACTGCGCGCATGACGGAGACGTTCGGTGCGCATCCGAATGTCGGCGAGATCCGTCGCATCGGGTTGATTCACGCAGTTGAGCTGGTCGAGGATCGTGAGACGAAGCGTCCTTTTGACGGAGGACGCCGCCTTGGCTATGCGATCTATCGCCGTGCGCTCCGGCACGGGCTGCTCCTGCGCCCGCTCGGCGACGTGCTTTACTTCAATCCGCCGCTGAACATCGGGCGCGATGACCTCAACACCGCCATCGCACAGATGAAGGCGTCGATGGATGAGGTGCTGGGAGTACAGTGAACGAATGAAACATGGGGCTGCTGCACGAAGATGTTGGATTCATGCAGCAGTCCTTTTGCGTGGAGACTTATTTTTGCCGATTGAACGCGAGGGATATTCCGTGTTATAATAACAGCATTAAAGTTCGTGCAAAGGGAGGTGCGGCAATGGCGCTGGATGAGTTTGCGTGGCGCGTGCGTCTGGCACGCCGGCGCAAAGCGCGTCAGCGTAAATTTCGTGTGGCGGCGGGGGTGATCGCTCTGACGATCACGATTCTCGGTTGGTATCTCGGCTACTATATTCAGCGCCCCTCCTATGCGCTTGAGCAGGCTGCGGCAGCGCTTGCTGCACATGATGTGCAGGCCTTTCAGCGCCGTGTCGATATCGCATCGATGACGGCATCGGGCTATGATGATCTCACTTATGTGCTCTTCTCGGGGGATACGCATCTGAAGGCAAAGGAACGCAGCGCCTCGGGGAAATTCTACGAGAAGATCAAGGATAGTGTTGCGGCAGGGATCGTGGACAGTATTGAGACGGCTGTCGGGAGCGGAACGTGGCCGTCCCCGGAGGGGGTGGATCCTCTGAAGGGGCGTCAGCTTGGTATCGATTTTGAGTATCTCATGGAGTACAGTCACCTGCGTGATACGACACTCCTGCACATTGACAGCGTAGAGCGGGATGGGAGTGCCGCGACGGCGAACATCACCGTGCGTGACGAGGGGACAGCGCTGGAGTTTCCCCTCCAGCTGCGCATGGAGCGCGGCGATACGGGCTGGCGGGTCGTACGCGTGACGAATTACCGTTCCTATCTCGAGGCCGTGCAGAAGGCTGCGGCAAGCAATCTGGGACGTTACATCGATGCAACGCGTCCTATTGTGGATCGCTATAATGGTGTATTTCGCTCGAAGCAGCGGGAGTTCCGCAATCTGACCGAGACGGGACGCAGTACCTATACGACGGTGTACCGCAAGTCGCTGACACATCTCCTGCAGGAGGATATGATTCCCCTGCTCAAGAAGTATCAGAAGGAGCTGGACGGCGTAGATGTTCCCCACGGCGCACAGTATCTTGCTGCACAGCGCAAGGCGGCGACCGAGGCGTTTATCGGCGCGTATGAGAGCTTTGTGAAGGGGCTGAACGGAGGCACGACCGAGGACTTCGCTCGAGCAGAGACCCTGCACAAGATGGCACTTACCTATGATCTGCGCGTCGGTGACATGATTCGGCGCGGTGCGGTGAGCGCGGAGACGCCCGCGACACCGTGAAAATGGATGAAAAAAGCGCTGTACGATATTAAATATCGTACAGCGCTCTTTTGCGTTGCCGTCAGAACGCGGGGACAATCGCGCCCTTGTACTTATCGTTGATGAAGTTCTTGACCGTCTCAGAGTGGAGCGCCTTGACGAGCGCCTGAATCTCGGGGCGGTTCTCATCGCCCTGGCGGACGACGAGGATGTTGACGTACGGCGAGGTCTTGTCCTCCATGATGAGGGCGTCGCGCGTCGGCACGAGATCCGCCTGCATTGCCCAGTTCGTGTTGATGACGGAGATATCAACGTCATCCAGCGTACGCGGCAGCTGCGGCGCCTCGATCTCCTGGATCTTGAGGTGCTTCGGGTTGTCGACGATGTCCTGCACCGTCGCCGTCGTACCGGCACCGTCCTTCAGCTTGATGAGGTTCGCACGCGCGAGGAGCAGCAGCGCACGGCCGCCGTTCGTCGGATCGCTCGGGATGGAGACGGATGCGCCGTCCTTCAGCTCGTCGAGCTTCTTGATCTTGTGCGAGTAGACGCCCATCGGCTCGATGTGGACACCGAGAACGTTCACGAGCTTCAGCTCGGGGTGTTCCTCAACAAAATTCTTCAGGTATGGCTCGTGCTGGAAGAAGTTCGCGTCGATCTCCTTATCGTTCGTGGCGATGTTCGGCTGAACATAGTCGTTGAATTCGACGATCTCGAGCTTTACGCCTTCCTTTTCGAGCTCGGGGCGGATCGCCTCGAGGATCTCCGCGTGGGGAACGGGCGATGCACCGACCTTGACGACCTTCTCCGCCTTGGCGTTGTCGGCGGGCTTGTCTGCGCTGCCGCCGCAGCCGGCGAGGGCAAATGCGGTGACGGCAAGCACAAGAGCGAGCAGTTTTTTCATAAAGTACCTCCTTTGAAAAATTGATCTCTAAGAATTTATTTCTTATTCAGCCGTGCGGCGAGGGTATTGCCTGCAAACTGCACGAGCTGGACGAGAACAATGAGAATGACGACGGTCGCGAGCATGATGTCGGGGCGGAACCGCTGATAGCCGTAGCGGATCGCGAGATCACCAAGACCGCCGCCGCCGATCGCACCGGCCATGGCGGACTCGCCGACGAGTGCGATGACGACCGTCGTGAGCTGGCTGACGATGCCGGGCATGGACTCCGGCAGGAGCACGCGCGTCACAATCTGCAGCGGCGTCGCCCCCATGGAGAGCGCCGCTTCGATGAGACCGTGCGGCACCTCGCGCAGCGAGGTCTCCACCTGCCGCCCGATGAAGGGGACAGAGGCGATGACGAGCGGCACCATCGCCGCCGTCGTGCCGATCGCCGAGCCGACGATGAGACGGGTCAGCGGGATGATCGCGACCATCAGGATGATGAATGGGATGGAGCGCACGGCGTTGACGACGGCGCCGATGCTGCGGTTGACCATCGGCGCGTCGAGGAATTCACCCTTTGCCGTGACGTGCAGGAGCACGCCGAGCGGGATGCCGAGCGCACTCGAGATGACCATACTGACCGCGACCATATAGACGGTCTCTCCGAGTGCCTTAGTCAGCAGGGGAATCATTTCGGCGGACATAGCCGATCACCTCCTGTTTCAAATGCCGTTCCGAGAGATAGTCAATGGCGCGCTGTATCTCCTCCGGTGCACCGCGCATCCCGATAATCATGCGCCCGAACGGCAGCTCCTTGATCTGGTCGAGCGTGCCGAAGAGCATTGTGACCTCGATGTCGGGGAAGAGGCGAATCATATCCGCGAGCACAGGATCATCCGCGCTCTCACCAAGGAATGTCAGGCGCAGCAGCATATAGCTGTCCCGGCTCGGCGTGTGTTCGATGGGATTCCCGCGGAACGCCGTCGGCAGTTCGTTCGATAGGAGCACGCTGATGAACTCCTTCGTGATCGGCTGCTGCGGTGCGGTGAACACGTCCACCACATCACCCTCCTCGGCGATGATGCCGCCGTCGAGGACGGCAACGCGGTCACAGATATCCTTGATGACCTGCATTTCATGCGTGATGACGACAACGGTCAGTCCCATGCGGCGGTTGATGTCGCGGATGAGCGCGAGGATGGACTTCGTTGTCTGCGGGTCGAGCGCCGAGGTTGCCTCGTCACAGAGCAGTACCTTCGGATCTCCTGCGAGTGCGCGCGCGATGCCGACGCGCTGCTTCTGCCCGCCCGAGAGATGGCTCGGGTAGGAATTTGCCTTATCGCCGAGCCCGACCAGCGTGAGCAGCTCCGTCACCTTGGGGCGGATCTCCTCGGCAGACTTCCCTGCGAGCCGCAGCGGGAATGCCACGTTGTCGTAGACCGTCGCAGAGGACAGCAGATTAAAGTGCTGAAAAATCATGCCGATGTGCCGCCGCTCCTCGCGCAGCTCGCTCTCCGAGACCTGCATGAGATCGCGTCCGTCCACGAGGACAGCGCCGCTCGTCGGGCGCTCAAGCATATTGATGCAGCGGATGAGCGTCGATTTTCCTGCGCCTGACAGCCCAATGATGCCATAGATGCTGCCGCGTTCGATCGTGAGATCAATGCCGCGCAGGGCATGCACATCGCCTGCGTATGTTTTGATGATATTCTTTAGCTGTATCATATGGTAGCCTCTCTTCGTTGATACCGATTAAACGTAGCATAGACGCGCCGCTTTGTCAATGACGCGATGTTTCCAAGATTTTATCTATTTATAGATAGAAAATATTCGGTTGTCAGTGATGCGAATTTTCGCTATAATAGAAACAGAACAATCACACCCGAGAACCATGCATCGAGCGGCAGTCTCTTGTCGCTGCAGGGCAGAGGGGATATTTTCATGAGGAGGATTTCACATGGCAAAGGTAGCAGTTGTGTACTGGTCCGGCACGGGCAATACGCAGAAGATGGCAGAGGCTGTCGTCGAGGGTGCAAAGGGCGCAGGTGCCGACGTCGAGTGCTTCGAGGTGGACAGCTTCTCCGTCGATCAGATCGACGGCTTTGACGGTCTCGCACTCGGCTGCCCCTCGATGGGGGCAGAGGAGCTGGAGGAGGGCTCATACGAGCCGTTCTTCGCAGCTGCGGTTGACAGCGGCAAGCTCTCGGGCAAGCCTGTTGTGCTCTTCGGCTCGTGGGGCTGGGGCGCGGGCGCATGGATGGAGACGTGGTCAGACCGCACGAAGCAGGCAGGTGCCAAGCTCGTCGATACGTTCATCGTGGAAAATGAGCCGGATGCCGAGGGCATCGAGGGCAGCAAGAAGCTCGGTGCGGCGCTCGTCGGCGCGTGCTGACCATACACGGCGCAGCCTAGGTTCGGATAATGGAGTCGCTTCTTGCGGAGCGGCTCTTTTTCTGTGCATTTGCTGGCAGGATTTTGGGGATCGCGCAGAGAACTTATACCGATATGCGCTTAATGCGTGTTCGACAGAGAGAGGGAAAGGTTGATGATCTATGGAGACTGAGACAGCGGCTGCAGCCGTACAGACGGCGGGGTTTATTCACCCCGTGATGGCGGATGTGATGACGATACTCTCGCTTGTCCTCGTCGTGGCGAGCGTCGGCGTCGCCGCTGTTGCAGTGTACTATGCATGGCGGCAGACGGGCGGCACGATCGACGTTATGGAGGGACACATCTCGTGGCTGCGCACGGAGGCGGAGCGCCTTTCGGCGGCGATACAGGAATCTGCGGACAAGGGCAGTGCGGCGGCGGACGAAGCAGCTGCGCTCAAGGAACAGATTGTGCAGCTCGAGACGCGGATCGTGCAGGCAGAGGAGCAGGCGGAGCGGCTTGCGGCACAGATTGCGAACCTGCAGGGCGGGACTGCGGCTCCATCGCCGGAAACAGAGCCTGAGCCAGCGCCTGTATCGGAACCGGAACCTGTGCCCGAGAGGCAAGAAGAGGAGATTGATCTCGACGAGCTGCTCGAGAGCAAGCCGATCTGGCAGGATCTGTTGGACGACTACCATGCGCTGCGCGAGACCTTTACGCCTGCGCGCGGCGCAGAGCTTTGCCAGCCGTTTATCGACAAGTATCATCTGCATTTCCTCATCTGTACGGATCATAATGCGGCCGAGAACGGCAAAGCGATGCCAAAGTTCGAGACGATCGAGGATGTGGGCGAGGCGACGTTCTGGGCGTATGACATCCCCGGACAGCCGGGCGACTATGCGGTGATCCCGAGTCCTATGTTCCCCTACGATCAGAAGATGCACGAGGAGGCGGGGATGAAGGAGACCTTCGCCGCACGCTATGAGGAGGGCAAGATTTACGATAAACTCATCGTGGACATGCCTGCGCTCTTCTCCCTGCGCAATGACAAGTGGAAGATCGAACAGCCGGGCATGCTGGAACTTATAGAATAAGAGCGACATACAGAAGGAGCTGCGTCCGCAGGGAATCTCGGCGCAGCTTTTTTTCATGAGAAACGGCGGAAGAACAAATCTTCCTCTGCCGCCCGTTGGCGTTCGTTTATTTCTTTTTGCCGTGCTTTTTGCCGGAGACATCCTTTAGACACGCCTGAAGCAGAATCTGATTGATGAGGATATCCATGTCTGCTGGCGCGAGCTGTGCCGCATCGGCGAGATGTTTCCATGCCGCCGGATAGTCCTTCGTATGCAGCGCGGCGACGGCGAGTGCATTGTGCGCATCGGCGTTCTGCGGGGCGATCTGCAGCGACTGACGGAGAGCGGCGGCTGCCTGGTCGGAGACATTTGCTGCGAGCAGGACGAGCCCGTAGTTATACCAGCCCTCGCTGTCGTTCGGCACGGCTTTCAGATAGACCTCATAGGCGCGGCGTGCCTCTTTCACATCGCCGGCAGCTGCGTGGGTGAGTGCAATGCCGAGGAGCGGTTCGGTGCGCTGTGCGTCGCGTTCCTGTGCAGCGGCGAAATCCGCGCGCGCCTCGGGATAGGCGGCGCGGTGCAGATAGACGAGACCGCGGTAGATGCGGTTATCAGCATTGTCCGCTTGTGCAATGTGTGCATCGGCGGCATGCAGAGAGGCATCGGAGCCGTCGGGCAGACGCGCCTGATCGCGGATCATGAGGATCTCCTGCCCGTAGTTCCTGCCGGGGACTGCCCAGACGCCGTTGAGCTCGACCCACCGCGTGAGGCGCCCGAATACATCGGGGCGCTTCGTTCGGAGGAGATCATAGCGCGGGTCAACGATGGGAACGGTCGGCGGCTGTTTGCTCGCGTAGGCGAGCAGATGCTGAATGTGTGCGCGTGCTCCCGTGCGCATATCGGGAAAGGAGAGTCCCTTGACGCCGCCTCCGGTCGCGCCGAGTCCGCAGAAATTATTCTGCTGCCAGTCGACATCGCCGCCGTAGGCGAAATAGCCTGTTTCTTTGTAGGCCTGCGCAAGAGCTGCATCGGGACGGATGCCCTCGCGTGCCGCCTCCTCGTAGTAGATGCGGACGAGTTCTTCGGGGGTGCCTGTGAGTTTCGGCTGCGGATTGCGTGCCAGGAGACGCGCGAGCATCTGCTCCTCGGTCGCGGCTGCCTCACCAAGGATCGTAACCTCGGCCGAATCTTCGGCGGGCATGCGGAGCTCATCATGCGGCGCAGGGACATGGAAGCGGAGCATGCGGACGAGCTTGCCGTCCGCGGTCATCCCCTCCGGGATCTCTGCGGGGAATTGCGGGCGCACGAGTTTGGGCGCGGGTTTTTCGGCCGTGGGCGCGGCGAATGCACAGGAGGCACAGAGAAGTGCCGCTGCGCTGAGTGCGATGGGAAGGGCGCTGAAGAACATAGATAAAATCCTTTCGCTTACTTCGTTCCGTAGAGGATACCCATGCCGCGCAGCATGAACCGCACGGGCAGCGGCATATCGATCCTGCGCTCCGAATGCGGGAGGTAGGAGATATCTGAGATGCCTTTCTCTTTGAGGTAGGCGATGAACTCATCCATCTTGCCGTAGAGATCCCTGTTCTCGAAGGTGTCGTGCAGGGCGAAGGCACCGCCCTTTTTCAGTACGCGCAGGGACTCCTCCACGAGCATGAACTTATCCTTCTGCGTGCGTACCTCATGAAAGACGAAGTTGCTGACGACGGCGTCGAAATGGTTGTCGGGGAAGTCGAGCTGCGCCGCATCTCCGTGCCGGAACGCGCAGCGGTCTGCGACGCCCTCCGCCGCCGCGTTGCCTTCGCACTGCTCTTTGCCGTAGTTCCACATTGCGGGCCAGTAGTCGATGCCCTGTACCTGCGCGAGCGGGAACTTTTTTGCGACGGCGATGGTGAGCGCGCCCGAGCCGCAGCCGATGTCGAGCGCCGTGCCGCTGCCGTCCCACGGCAGCTGATCGAGCAGATAGCTGTGAATGCGCCGCATGAGCCCACCGCCCTCGAAGGAAAAGACCCGGCGGCAGTAGTACATATAGATGACGACAAAAGTTGCAGCGCCGGAGAGGATCGCGAGGATATAGAAGGACGCTTCCGTACTGAAAAAGAGCGCGCAGCCGAGCGTGAGCACATAGAGTACAGCGGCAATCGCGCAGAGCGTTTTCATCATCGACACAGAAATCCAGTTGCCGTAGTTTGGTTTCATAAATGTTCCTCCTTATTTCTGAGGGATGCGGTCACCGCGTCCACCTCGTTGTTCACTTCGGCGCGCAAATCTTTGAGCGCGGGCGAGAACGCCGCTTCGTTGACTCCATAGGTGCGCTGCAGATCATATTCGAGCGGCAGCCATGTCGCAGGATCGCACTCGTTGTGCGTGATCACTGCCTCCATACGGTCGAGCGCACGCACGAGAAGCGACTCCTCTGTCTCCAGCGCATCCATCTCGTCAAAGAGTACGCGTACCTCCTCTGCAAAAGGCGGAGGAAGCGATGAAATCCATGCGTCGCGCAGTTCGTGCTCCTGCGTGCGGTCGGCCTCCGTTTTCTCAAACGTCGGAATATCCCCCGTAAAGACTTCGCCCACATCGTGCAGCAGGGCCATCAGGAGGACGCGCGTGAGATCGGCAGCGGGGAAGCGGTCACGCAGGAAATACGCCATCAGCGCCATCCGCCAGCTGTGCTCCGCCACACTCTCCTGCCGGCCGGACTTCATCCACGCGTGGCGCGTGCGCTCCTTGAGGCCTGCGATGCAGTGCATGACGGCAAGATATTCCTTGGGAGACATAGACACCCCTTTTCGTTCGGCTGAGAAATCGTATCTATTATAGCACAGCTGTATCGTAAGGGAAATGTATATGAAATGAAAGTGGTTCCCATCGCCCTTGTCAACGTGCCGTACATATAGTATGATAGAAAACTATATAGGAGGAATGCGTGTGAGACAGAAAATGGGCGTGCTCGGTCCCGTGGGGACCCACAGCGAGGCGGCGGCGCTCTATCTCATGGCGTGGCAGCGGCTCGACCGCGAGATCGTTTGCTTCGGCGATATCGGAGAGTGTCTGCACGCAGCGGAGACGGGCGCTGTGGACGCTGCATTTGTGCCTGTCGAGAACTCGCTCGAGGGGGCAATTGCCGTAACGCTCGATACGCTCGCGCACTCGGATACCCTGCGCGTGCGGCGTGAGGTCATCTGGCCCGTACACAACTATCTCATGGCGCGCCGCGCGGATGGTGAGATTCGCTGCGTCTACTCACATGCGCAGCCCATCGCGCAGTGCAGGGACTTCCTCCTGCGGTGCTGCCCGCGGGCAGAGATCATCAAAACCGCGAGCACGGCGCGCGCAGCGGAGATCGTCGGTGCCGCGTCTGCAGATGCGGGCTGGGCGGCAATCTGTACGCGCAGGGCAGGCGAGCTGAACGGTCTGGTCGAGATCGCGGGAAAGATCGAGGACCGCGGCTCCAACTGCACGCGCTTCTTCGAAGTTGTGCGCGACGGAACGATCCCGCCGCCCGCCGAGAAGAACGATACCGTTCTCCTAGTCTGCCAGATCGATGGCACGCGCGCGGGCGCACTCTACGATGTGCTCGGCGAGTTTGCGCGCCGCTTTGTGAATCTCACGCGCATCGAGTCACGTCCCGCGCGGACGGAGCTCGGCGCGTATATGTTCTTTTTCGATCTCGATGCGCACAGCGATGCGGATGCCGTGCGCGCATCCATTGATGCCGTCGCCGAGAAGAGTGTCTGGCTGAAGGTACTCGGCGCTTTCCCTGTGCATATGGCACACAACGAATAGCAAAGGAGCAGATACCATGGTTGTCATTATGAATTCGGATGCCACACAGGCGGATATTGAGGGCGTCATTCGTGCCATCGAGGAGAAGGGGCTCGAGGCAAAGGTTATGGAGGGAGCGCGCCAAAAGATCGTCGGCGTCATCGGCGATAAGACAAAGCTCGCCTCAACTCCGCTCGATGCGATGCACGGCGTCGAGACGACCGTCGCCATTTCCAAGAGCTACAAACGTGCGAGCCGCGAGTTCCATCCCGCACCGACGGTCATCGACATCCGCGGCGTGCGGATCGGTGACGGAACGCCTGTCGTCATGGCGGGCCCCTGTGCCGTCGAGTCGCGCGCACAGCTCATAGAGACCGCGGAGATCATCAAAACAGGCGGGGCGCAGTTCATCCGCGGCGGTGCGTATAAGCCGCGCACTTCACCCTACGC
>ERZ772807.855-NODE-855-length-17846-cov-8.415154_pt1 | contig 17846 bp, 10 predicted proteins | sample MGYA00511472_ERZ772807 | MGnify/ENA primary metagenome ERZ772807 (study PRJEB29015, sample SAMEA2737947) | human oral metagenome | biome: human oral; feature: human-associated habitat; material: dental | place: China | collected 2039 ...
GGGTGTCTGAGCAAAAAGACGCCTCATTGGAGAGTCCGACGGGGGTGTCTGAGCAAAAAGACGCCCTGTTGGAGAGTCCGACGGGGGTGTCTGAGCAAAAAGACGCCTCATTGGAGAGTCCGACGGGGGTGTCTGAGCAAAAAGACGCCCTGTTGGAGAGTCCGACGGGGGTGTCTGAGCAAAAAGACGCCTCATTGGAGAGTCCGACGGGGGTGTCTGAGCATAAGCGGCTCCTGTCGGACTCTCCAGCAGGGGCGCTTGGGTGCAATCGGCTCCTATCGTACTTTACGACGGGAGCGACTGAGTGCAGGTGGCTCTCATCGGATTTTACGACGGGAGCGGCGGAACGGCGGGGGCTCTCGCTGGAAAGTCCGGCGGGGGCCATCAGGTGATCAAAGCACACGACGGAGAGTCCATCGGGGGCGCCTCCTGAGTGGGGGCGCCCGTCCGACTGTCCGACTGAGGCTTCAGCGCGCCCGAAGTGGGCTGTGGCGTCTCCGGCGAAAGCGGCCGAGGCGCCGTAGGTCTGCGCGTACATATATAATACAGCTGAATCGTTCATGGCATGGCAAATTGAAAGTCTATCGGGAGCCACGGAGCGGTCGTAGCCGTGAAGGCATGATCCTTTTCGCAGCTCTGGGGGCTGTGTAGCTCATCGTCTGAGGGTATTTGATTGTTTGAGTCATCTCTTTTCTGCTTTATGCACCGCAAATGTAACCCTTTATTTGTAACCGATAAACAAACCCAACAAAAAAACGAACAACTTTCTCTCCGCCGCCCCTATACATTATATATATAGGAGCTACCGACAGAAATGGGCCGTCCATGGAGAGTAGGAGAGGGGCACCCTGCGGATCGTAGCCGCCGAATAAAATCCGGTTGTAAGCAGAATCCACCCCGCAGCTTACGAATAGAAACTCGTTGAAGGCTTTTCCAGCTATTGGGCCGCCGAATAAAATCCGATTGTAAGCAGAATCCACCTCGTGGCTTACGAATAGAAACCCGTTGAAGGCTTTTCCATCTATTGGGCCGCCGAATAAATTCCGATTATAAGCAGATTCCACCTCGCGGCTTACGAATAGAAACCCATGAATGGCTCCGCCCGGCCTTTCGCTGGGGGAATAAATTACGCCGGAGGCCTTTTTCGGGTAGTTGCCTGCGGGTAAAAATACGTTGTGAGCGACGCGTAAAAGGTTGCTGACCGAGATAAATGCTTGTGAAATCCACTCCGTCAGCACGGCTCTCGATGGGTTCTAAACTGTAAGCTAAAGAGCGTGTTTCGCTGACGAATTGAAATTGAATTAAAGATCAAAACGAAGAAATATTACTCAAAAGTTGTATTTTCTCAAATGATGTTCTATTTTTACCCCGTCGAGATATGAGAAATTTAAGCTGACTATTAACTAACACACGAGAGTTTCTATGAAAAGGATTACAATGATTCTCCTATACCTCCTCATAGGTATAGGGTGGACCGTAGCCCAAACGGTGAAAGTGAGTGGAACGGTGATTTCCGATGAGGATGGGCAACCCATCATCGGCGCAGCAGTCACCGTCAGAGGCGCCGCAAACGCGGGCACCGTCACAGACTTGGACGGACGCTATACGCTGAACGTACCCGCCTCTGCCAAAACCCTGATCATCTCCTACGTGGGGATGCGATCAGAAGAAATTCCCATCTCGGATAAGCACGTGACCACGGTGCTCCGCGCAAATCTGGCGCTGGACGAGGTGGTGGTCACCGCCCTCGGCATATCGAGAGAAAAGAAGGCGCTTGGATACGCCGTGACCGAGGTGGGTGGCGATGAAATGTTGAAATCGCGTGGTGGAGTCAGCAATCCGATCAATGCGTTGCAGGGTAAAGTGGCCGGTCTGCAAATTGCCGGCGGCGCGGGATCGATGGGTGGCTCGTCGAAGATCCTGATCCGCGGTACGAGCTCTATATCGGGCAACAACCAGCCCCTCTTCGTGGTCGATGGTGTGCCCATCGAGGGCCAAGGCTTTAACGACGCAGGTAGCGCGGGCATCGACCAGTATAGCACCGCCCGCGGTGGAGGTGGCTATGACTATGGCAACCTGATCCAGGACATCAACCCAGACGACATCGCAAGCATCTCCGTGCTCAAGGGTCCCAACGCATCGGCCCTCTACGGCTCACGCGCCACGAACGGCGTCGTGATGATCACCACCAAGAAGGGGGCGAAGAACGAAGGCTACGGCATTACGTTCAATACCGCCGTGGGATTCGAAGTGGTCAACAAACTGCCTAAGCTGCAAAAGCTCTATGGCGGTGGCGGCGAAGGCGGGTTTACCGAGGTGATGATCAACGGGAAGAAGTACCTCTATCCGGACTATGCCACGGACGAAAGCTGGGGGCCGAAGCTGGACAACCAACAGGTGCTCTCATGGGCCGACCTGGCACGCTGGGAGATCGGTGGCCAGGTGGGCGACCCGAAGACGTCCGCCTGGAAGACTCCGGACAATGACGTGGAGACCTTCTTCAAGACCGGGGTCTCGTTCACGAACAATGTCGCCATCTCGCAGGCTACGGACCGCTCGTCCATACGTGTCTCTTACACCAACTCGGAGCTTAGCGGTTACATGCCGAACAGCTCGCTGCGTAAGAACGTCTTCAATGTCTCCGCCTCGACCACCAGCGCCGATAAAAAGCTGGAGGTGATGACCAACGTGACCTATTTCAACTCCGCCGCTCGCGGCCGTTCGCAGACGGGTTACGACAACAACAACGTGATGGAGAAATTCATCCAGTGGGGCCACCGCCAGCTGGACATGAAGGAGCTCGAGGCCCTCTACAAGAGTCCCATCGACGGCTCGCAGATCACTTGGAACCGCAGTGACTGGAACGATCCGCGCCCTGCCTACGCCAACAACCCCTATTGGAGTCGCTACGAGAACTATCAGAACGATACCCGTAACCGCGTCTATGGCAACGTGGGCTTCGTCTACCATATCCTGCCCAGCCTGAAGTTCCAATACAAGGCCAACCTGGACTTCTTCGCCGACAAGCAGTTCGAGCGTAACGCCGTCTACTCGCAAGAGCAGTCCCAGTACAAGGAGACCGCCCGCCAGCAGTACGAGCTGAACAACGAGTTCATGCTCCTCTACAACCAGACCGTGGGCGACCTCACCGTGAACGCCAACTTGGGCGCCAACCTGATGAAACGCCACTACGAGATGACGTACGGTCGCACCGTGGGCGGACTGGCCATTGCGGACTTCTACAACATGAGCAACTCCGTCTCACCCGCCACGGCCGAGAACTACCAGCTCAAGAAGGCCATCAACTCCGTCTTTGCCAGCGCAACGCTCGGCTGGCGCAGCATGCTTTATCTCGATGCTTCGCTGCGTAACGACTGGTCGTCGACGCTGCCCGTGGGCAACAATTCCTATATGTATCCCTCGGTGACGGGTAGCTTTGTCTTCTCGGAACTGCTGAAGAATAAGCTCACGTGGCTCAACTTCGGAAAGCTGCGCCTCGGCTATGCCCAGGTGGGTAACGACACCGATCCGTATCAGGTGATCAACACCATGACGCAGTACACCCATGTCGACCCCTCCACACCGGGCTACGTCGTTAGCAATACGCTCAAAAACGAGAACCTGAAGCCCGAGTCGACGAACTCCTTCGAGGCCGGACTCGAACTCTCGCTCTTCGACAACCGGGTCAGCCTCGAAGCTACGGTCTACGCCAGCCAAACGAAGGATCAGATCGTGCCGCTGTCCGTTTCAGGGACTACGGGCTACACCTTCCGCGTGGTGAACGGTGGCGTGATCGAAAACAAGGGTATGGAGCTTATGGTGAAAGTCCTGCCCATTCGTAGCCGCACCTTCACTTGGGAGACGGCCCTCACGTTGGCCTCGAACAAGAACAAGGTGAAGGAGATGGTGGTCGATTATTACCGCATCGCCACCGCACCGTTCAAGGTGGAGATTGGCGCTATGAAGGGCGAGGCCTATGGCGTAATCATGGGTACGGACTATAAGTATGACAAGAACGGCAACAAGCTGATCGACGCCAAAGGACGCTATATGTACACCGACGGCAACGTGAACTTGGGCAGCATCTTCCCCGACTTCACCGGAGGCTGGAGCAACACCTTCCGCTTGGGCAACATCGACCTGAGCGTACTCCTGGACTTCTCTAAGGGCGGCCATTACTTCTCCACGTCTTACCTCTGGGGAATGTATTCCGGTATGCTCGAAGAGTCCGCCGCCAACGGCATCCGTGAAAACGGTATCGTCCTCGAGGGCGTACACGAAGACGGAACGCCCAACACGACCAAGATCTCAGCCAAGCAGTACGGCAACGACCATAACTCAGGCCCCGCAGTGCAGAATGTGCTCAGATCGGACTACGTCAAGCTCCGCGAGATCAACATCGGTTACACCATTCCGCTCAAGAAGAAGGACGCCTTCTTCAAAGCCGTACGCGTATCGGCCTACGGTCGTAACCTGGCCGTTTGGGGGCCGGATACGAAGCACTTCGACCCGGAAATGATCGTCACCGGCTCTGGAAACATTCAGGGTATCGAAGGCGGCGCACTGCCTTCGGTGGCGAACTTCGGATTCAACGTGAACTTGAAATTTTAACGACCTAAGAATTTGCAGTGATGAAAGCAACATATAAATACCTCGTTCTGCCCGTCGTGGCTGGTGTCTTTGCCCTTTCGTGCGAGAAGCTGGAAACGACGAACGTCGACCCTAACAACCCCGTAGAGGTTCCCTCGCACATGTTGATGAGCGGCGCCCAAAAGCACATGATGGACGACGTCTACGACAACTGGTTCAGCGCCCGCCAATGCCTCACCTACAGCCAGTATTGGGCGCAACGCAACTACACGGAGGAGGATCGCTATCAGATTCGTGAATCAGTGAACAACGGTTACTTCAATAGCTTCTACCGTAACCTTTACTACATGGATCGCATCATCGAGCTTAACACCGACCCGAAGAAGGCAGCCATCTCGGTCAATTATGGCAACAACAAGAACCAGATCGCAGCCGCCAAGATCATGAAGGTCTGGATGCTCTCCATCATCACCGACACGTGGGGCAATGTGCCCTACTCGGAGGCTGGCAAACTGATCCAGGACGTCTATCACCCCAAGTATGACGACCAGAAGGACATCTACGCCGCCATGATCCGTGAGCTGACCGAGGCTTCGCAGATGATCAACGTCAAGGAGAAGGCCTTCATCGGTGGCGACATCATCTACAAGGGCGACGCCGCGAAGTGGAAGAAGTTTGCCAACAGCCTCAAGTGCCGCCTGGCCATCCACCTCTCTAAAGTGGACAGCAACTGGAAGACCTACATCGCCGAGGCGCTCAAGGATGGCGTCTTCGAAAGCAATGCTGACAACGCCGTCTTCAAGTATTCCACCACGGGGCAGGACTACTGCCTGTTCTACAGAGGCTTTTTCGTCTCCCAGCGTAACGACTTCACCATTGCGCGGCCCTTCATGGACATCCTCAAGGGGCAACCCGATACGCTCAACAAGAAGTCGCACCCCTGGGCAGGCGTCGTAGACCCTCGACTGGAGGTCTACACCACGTCGCGTGATGGAAAATACATCGGCATCCCCTTCGGCATCGCCAGCGGTGATATGTCTTCTGCTTATCGCAACATAGCGCCGAGTTGGTACAGCAACCCGCCCATTCACCTCTCCAAGGACTTCGCTGTGCCCATCATGACTTACGCCGAACTGCAGTTCATCCTCAGTGAATACAAAGGATTCTCGGCCGATGAATACAAGACGGGCGTCCGCGCCTCCGTCACGTATTGGACCACGCTGAACGGCAAGCCCATCTCCACCGAAGACCTCGATAAATATGTCGACGCCGTCTCGAAGAAGGTGGACGCTGAGGCGGTGGCCCTCCAGAAGTACATCGACCTCTATATGAACGGCACCGAGGCTTGGGTCGAGATCCGTCGGACGGGCTATCCCGACCAGCTCATTCGTCCGGGTGAGGTCTCCCTCATCGGGCCTAAGGGTAACACGATCAAGTTCAACCCCCTCTCCGACACCAAGGGGATGATCATCCCCCGCGTGAAGTACCCCACGAACGAGAGTACGCTGAACGGCGAGAACTTCAACGCTGCCGTATCGAAGCTCGAAGGAGGCACGAACAACTACTACTCCAAGATGTATTGGGACGTTCGCACCGGCCCCTATGATCATCCAGCGAACAAGTAGCGGCGAATGGAACGACGAGAATCAGTCTGCGGGCGGGTCTGCAATGAAGCGGATCCGCCCGCTTTGCGTTCGGTGCGTCCCGAATTTCGGTGATTGCGCCAATCCGAAATCCCCCCTAATTGGGATTGTGACCCCCTACGGGCGCCTCTACTTTTGCGGCCGTTAATAACCAATAAAAACCTGACGAAATGATGAAAATGAAGCACCTGATGATGCTCGCGCTCATGGCGTGTAGTATGACAATGATGGTTGGATGTGGCGATGACAAGCCTGAACCTACGCCTACGCCGCAGCCCCAACCGCAGCCCCAACCGCAGCCGCAGCCTCAACCGCAACCCAAGCCGGATCAAGGCGTGACGAAGAAGATGACCGTCGACGCCACGAACTATGCCAACTGGACCTACATCAACCTCGAAACGGGCGAGACGGAAGTACATCGCGAATTCAGCAGCTGGACGTCTTATAAACGTGACACTGTGATAAGTCACACCCCCGCCAAGGGATCAGAAGCAGACGTAAAAATCAAGTGGCACATCGCCATCCACCGTTTTGATGTCAAGACGAACGGTGCCGAGGCCGTAGCCACCACAGAAACGGAGCTGGACAAAGTGACCTCCCTGCCCACCGCAGGCTACAAGACCGATACGCTGGTTCGAAAACGCGTAATCACAGACATGTCGAAGATGATGCAAGGCATTGTTGGCTATGCGGACGAAGAAACCCTCAACGCCACCCTCGGCGGTTGGCTGATCCTAACCCCGACCGGCACCATGCCGCCCTACACCTACAAGCTCTCAGGGAAAGTCTACGTCGTGAAGTTCAAGAGCGGCGCCAACGCCAAGCTGAAGTTCACGGACTACAGCGACGCCACGGGGCAGAAGAACGGCGTCGTGACGTTCAGCTACGTCTATCAAGCGAAATAGTTCTGCTTTTTCTGGCCATTACTCCCTCAGCGGCGCTCCCCTCTCCAACCTTGAGAGGCGGGCGCCGCTTCTTTGTAGCCCCAATTCGTCACTTGGCGAACATCTCCCGCAATTTGTTTGGGCCTATCGCCAAACGTCGAACCATCTCCTGCAACTTGTTTGGGCTTATCGTAGATGTACGAACATCTCCCGCAACTTGCAGGAGATACTCCGTAGGGCTACGAACATCTCCCGCAACTTGCAGGAGATACTCCGTAGGGCTACGAACATTTCCTGCAGTTTGCAGGAGATACTCCGTAGGGCTACAAACATTCCCCGCAGTTTGCAGGAGATACTCCGTAGGGCTACGAACATCTCCCGCAGTTTGCAGGAGACAATTGTAGGGCTACGAACATCCTACGCAAGTTGCGGGGAGATCATGGCGGGGTGACGCCCATTCTACGCAAGTTGTGGGAGATCACGGTGGGGCGACGGACGTCTCCCGCAGGCTGCGGAGAGAGGGAAGCGCCGCCCTGGGCTTCATTTTTATTATACCGGAGAAAGCCCGATAAGGGCTATGAGAGAGAGTGAGTTGCGAGGAGAAAGCAGGATAAGTTTCGGGCTGTGGCGCATTTTTCAGTGATTCATTCTTGCAATTGTTCGAAGGCTTTTCCTTTACCTTTGGCGCAAAGTTATAATTCAAGTTTAACGCAATAAATACAAATGCCCCGTATGAAAAAGGTACTCTTGGCCATGTGTATTGTCTGTGGAGCCACCGCGGCTTCCGCACAGAACTTCAATGACTATTTTGAAGATCGGACATTGCGCATCGACTACGATTTTACGGGAGATGTCAACAAACAAGAGATCTCCGTTATCCGACTGAACGCTATCCCTCGCTGGTATGGCAAACGACAAAACCTGGCCGAAGTCCCTACTGCGGGCAACGGCGACATCACCGTCCGATCGAAAGACGGTCGCGTGATCTACAAAAACTCCTTCTCCACCCTCTTTCAAGAGTGGCTCGCCTACCCGGAAGCCAAGCAGGTGAGGAAATCGTTCGAGAACGTCTTCCTCCTGCCTATGCCCAAGGATACGGTCGACGTGACCGTGGAGCTGCGCACCAGTCGCCTCGACGTCCTGGTCAGCTACACCCATCGCGTGATACCGTCTGACATCCTCATCAAGCACATCGGCGAGAAAGAAGTGACGCCCTACAAGACCCTCATGCAGGCCGCAGACACGAATAAGTGTATGCACATCGCCTACATCGCTGAAGGGTATCGCAAGGAAGACATGGACGACTTCATCGCCCACGCCACCGAGGCCAACGACGCGCTTTTTGCTCACGAGCCCTTCAAGTCGCTCAAAGGTCGTTTCAACGTCATCGCCGTCATGTCCGAATCGAAAGAGAGCGGCACCAGTGTCCCCTCCAAAGGCGTGTGGAAAAACACCGTCCTCGGTTCGCACTTCGACACCTTCTACAGCGATCGCTACCTGACCACCCTCAACCTGCGCGACATGCACGACCAGCTGGCCGGCACACCCTACGAACACATCATCGTCCTGGTCAACTCCGAGACCTACGGTGGCGGTGGCATCTACAACTCGTACAACCTCACCTCCACGCGGCACAAATACTTCAAGCCCGTCGTAGTGCACGAATTTGGCCACAGCATCGCTGGCCTGGCCGACGAATACGCGTTTGAGGAAGAGCTCATCCCGCTCTATCCGCACGACATCGAGCCGTGGGAGCCGAACCTCACCACTCTCGTTGACTTTGCTAGCAAGTGGAAAGACATGATCAAGAAGGGCACGAAGATCCCCACCATCCCCACGGAGAAAAACAAAATGGAAGTGGGCGTCTACGAAGGCGCTGGCTATAATATGAAAGGCGTCTATCGTGCCTTCCAAGACTGCCGTATGCGCACCAACCAATTCCCCGAATTTTGCCCCGTATGTAAGCGGGCACTCACGCATTTAATTGACTTCTACACGAAGTGATGGTCAAGGCCCGAGGCTGGCAGAGAGAACGATCTGCCGGAGTCCTCGGGCTTTCTTTTGTCCCTCTTCCACAAACATATCGCAGAACACAACCAATTAGAGATAATCATTTTATAGTAATCACGACGTGAAATCCAGTATTTTCATTCTATCAGCAGCGCTCGCTTTGCCTTTTGCGGCACATGCACAGCATGACGAAGTGAGCAAGGACACCGCAGCGGTGCCCAACACCAAGGAAGTGAAGAACCGCAATGTGTTGCTCAATGCTTCCTACGACAACCGCCCTCGACAGATCTCAATCGGACTGCCCTCGGGTGTGTCAGCAACCATTTTCGAAGACGGTCTCCCCGTCACTTATGACGAGTGGCCAGGCGTGCCCTATTTCTATTGGACCGCCATGGGCATTCATGACCACATCGGCCTCTCGTCCCTGAGCGAAAGTGCCATCACGAATGGTACCGTCAATTACACCGTGCTCTCCACCACCCGCCGCGGATCGGAGAAGTTCGAAGGCCGCGCCGCCTATAACACCAATATCTACGGCTTGCAGCGCTTCGACATCGCTCTCTCTGGCCCCATCGGCAAAGGATGGAGCTACACCGCCGGTATGTACGTCAATCACGACCCAGGAACAATCAAGATTGAAGACGCCGACATCGCCGAGAAGATGGAAATCTTCAAGGCCGGTCTGACCAAGACTTGGAAAGACGGTAAGGGCGTCTTCAGCCTCCTCTATAAACATGTCAACACCCGCCTCTTCTTCGACAACATTGGCCCGTACTACTACGTGGGCGACGGAACATCGAAGGAATATCCCGGTTTCAAGCTGGGTCGAGACAATCTGCTGCCGAACAATGGCCGCTATCGTTACTACGACGTAGTGGACGGCGAGTTCAAAGACGTACTCCGTCTGCACAACAACGCCAACAACAGTAACGACCTCTTGGCCCGCCTCGACTATGAGTTCGACAACAAACTGAAGCTCTACGTTTCCAGTAAGATTCGTCGCGGTAACCTCGATCAGGCGCGTCCAGACCAGAACGGTCTCGGTACAGCCAAGGCGGGCGACGGCTTCACTTATGCCTACGACGCCAAGGGCCACAAGGCAGGCGAAGAGTACACCGGCAAATACTTGCAGCGTTACCTGAGCCGCGATAAGGGTTTCGAGTCTACCTGGATGACGACAGCCGAACTCTCTCGCGCTTCTGCACGCCACAGCTGGCGCGCGGGTATGAACTTCTGGTGGGGACGTTCGTTCGTCAACTCCAGTGCCGGAACGATGGTGCACACCTTGGAGGCATCGCCCGTATGGTTGAAGCAAAAGGGTGAGCTCATCACCGGTTGCAACTGGACAGGCGAGTATATGGATATGCACGAAGAGAAGGCCGCTCTTTATTTCTCTGACGACTGGCAGGCTACCGATCGCCTCTGGCTCTCTGGCGGTCTCCGCATGGAATACTACGGCATCGGTGGACTCACCACGCTGGCTTACATGACCTATCCCAAGCTGGACGGTATGAAGCCCGACCACCCCGAGAACGTCCGTAAAGAGAACTGGAGCATCAAGGATGGCAAATTGGTTGACTTCTCTAAGGGTTGGATCAACCCCGCAGCTGCCATCAATGGTCGCTATACGCTGCTCGACGGCTTCGGTCTGACAGGTGAATACGTCTTCGCGATGCGTCGCCCCTACGCTTATGACTTTGCTGGTGAAGAAATACCGAACCTCGACCCCGTGAGCATTCACTTAGGCCGCGCCGGTATCTTCTGGAACAACTCTTGGATTCAATTGGCTTCGCAGTTCTCGTTCGTTCGCCAGACCAATTACAAATGGCGCACGCAGTTCAACCACCCGACCAACGAGACGGACTTCACCACCGTGTTCGTGAACTACGACGTACAGACGCTCGGTTGGACCACCGACATGGTGCTGCAACCAGCTAAGGGCTTCACCTTCCACGCCCTCTTCACCCTGCAAGATCCGCGCTACAAGAACTACGAGATCGACCCCGTGTTCAAAGACGGAACGAAGAGCCACGCCAGCTTCAGCAACAAGAAGACAACCGGCGTCAGCGACGTGATCATCGAGCTGAACCCAAGCTATACGTATGACAAGTTCAACATCTGGCTGAGCGCACGCTATTCCAGCGCCTACTACGTCAACAAGATGAACACACTCAAGTTCAATGGCCTTTGGACCACCTTCGCTGGCGTAAGCTACGCACTGAACAAGAACGTAGACTTCTCCGTCAACTTCGTCAACTTGCTTAATGTAAGCGGTGCCAGTGGTGGCGTATCGACCTCCGACCTGAAGCCGAAGAACGTAGAGAACTATCTGGCCGTAGGCTCCTACATCCGTCCGTTCACCGTATCGTTCGGAGCGAAAGTCAGATTCTAACTAATGGCTCCCCATCGCTTGAATATTAAGACAAGCGGGAGAGCTGATTAACCCAAGAAAGAATGGCCGGTGCAGGGCTGCGAAATCGGCAGACTTGCACCGGCTCCTATTTTATTCCCCATCAGAAGCTGTTTGGAATTTATTTCGGAGGATATTCAGAGGATATTTCCGGGGATTTTGTTTCATCTTTTGAGGAGCATAGCGAGCTATGTGACGAAAAAGATGGGACAAAAGGGCGGAAATAGACCTGAATAGACCCGAAATAGAAAGGAGAAAGATCTGCCCAAACAGCTCCATAAAACAATCATCCAATAAATTCAAAACAGCTTCTTAATCACACCATCATCATGAGATTCAAATCGTATTTCACATTGGCACTCACCATGACCCTCGCCGCAGCTATCCCTCAGACGGGAGCGGCACAGAAGAAACTCTTCACGCTGGAGGATCTCAACTTCGGCGGAACGAACTATCGCAACATGACGCCGCAGAACCGCTCTATCGTTTGGTGGGGCGAGGAAGCCGTGCGTACCGACGCAGACTTCTGCGCCCTGATCAACAAGACCACCGGACGCGAAACACGCCTCTTCACCCTCGCCGACATCAACCAGTGGATCGGCGCCAAGGACAAAAACCATGAGGTAAAGAGCCTCCGCTACGCCACTTTCCCCTACGCCAAACAGTCGCTCGTGCTGGTCGAAAACCTCACGGAGCGCATGCTCGTCGATTGGAAAACGCATCGTGTAGTTTGGCGTCAGTCAGCCGGCATTCAAGATCACACCGATTGGTCGCCGGCCTCACGCGCCACAGCCTACGTACGCGACCACAATCTCTTCGTAATCGACGGTGAGGGTCGGGTACGACAGATCTCCACCGACGGTAGCCGCGAAATGGTCTACGGCGTCACGGCTTACCGCGAGATGTTCGGCATCTACAAAGGCACTTTCTGGAACCCCGACGGCTCACGCCTCGCCTTCTATCGCATGGACCAAACGATGGTGCCCGATTATCCCCTCGTCGACGTGGATCCGGATAGCATGGCCGTACTCGCTCCGGAGAAGTATCCCATGGCCGGACGCACCACCCACGAAGTGACCATCGGTGTCTACGACGTAAAGGCCGACAAGACGATCTACCTCAAGGTGGGCAACCCCAAAGACCGCTACTTCGTCAACATCGGCTGGAGCCCCGACGGCAAGACCATTTACCTCAAGGAGTTCAACCGCAAGCAGAACGAGATGTCGCTCGACGCTTACGACGCCGTGACGGGCGACAAACGTGCCACACTCTACACCGAGCGCCACGAGAAGTATATCACCTCTTACACCTCCGTGGCCTTCCTGCCGTGGGACGCCGACAAGTTCATCCTCCAAAGCCAGAAAGACGGCTACAACCACCTCTACCTCTTCAACACCAAGGGCGAGATGCTGCGTCAGCTGACCAGCGGCAACTTCGTCGTTTATGACCTGCTCGGCTTCGATAAGGCGAGGAAACGCGCCATCATCCTCTCGGCCGAGAGTAGCCCGATCCAAAGCAATCTCTACGCCGTGGACATCGCCACGGGCAAGCGCACACTGCTCGACAACGGCCGCGGCGTGCACGCCAACATCATCTCCCCAAGCGGCTTCCACGACCGCGCCCTCTCGCCCGACGGAGGATGGATCATCGACAACTACGCCGAGCCAACGGTGCCGCGTAACATCGACTTTATCAACCTAAAGACCGACAAAGGCACGCGTTACTTCACCGCCGAAAACCCGTGGAAGGACTACGCCGAGCCGCAGATCTCCTCCGGAACAATCAAGGCCGCCGACGGTCGCACGGATCTTTACTATCGCCTGGTGAAACCCGCCGACTTCGACGCCTCGAAGAAGTATCCCACCGTCGTTTACGTTTACGGAGGCCCCATGACGCGCAACGTCGACGCCTATTGGCACTATCGCCTGCGCGGCTGGGAGGCCTACATGGCGCAGAAGGGATTCATCGTCTTCGTCCTCGACAACCGCGGTAGTAGCGACCGAGGCCGCGACTTCGAGCAGGCCACCTACCGCCACCTCGGCACCGAGGAAATGAAGGATCAGATGAAGGGCGTGGATTTCCTCAAGACCTTGCCCTACGTCGACGCCAATCGCCTCGGCATCCACGGTTGGAGCTTCGGTGGCTTCATGACCATCAACCTGATGACCACCTATCCGGACGTCTTCAAAGTGGGTGTGGCCGGCGGCCCGGTCATCGACTGGAATTGGTACGAAGTTCAGTACGGCGAGCTCTACATGGGCACTCCGCAGGACAATCCCGAGGGTTACGCGGCCGGCTCCTTGCTGCCCAAAGCCAAGAACCTGAAGGGCAAATTGCAGATCATTATCGGCATGAACGACCCCGTCGTCTTGCCGCAGAACGCCCTGCGCTTCCTCAAGGAATGCATCTCCGCCGGCACACAGCCCGACTTCTTCGTCTACCCCGGCGAGCCGCACAACATGCGCGGCCATCAGAGCGTACACCTGCACGAGCGCATCACGCAATACTTCATCGATTACCTGAAGTAGCGTAAGCGCAGCCGATCAATCTTTAGAGGGGCGTCTCCATGAAAGTGGGGCACCCCTTTTTTTGCGGTGAGTTCGACGAAAGAATAAAGCCAGCAAAGAGTTTCTATGGAAGCCACGCCATAGCCAGAACGTTTTTGGAAATGCCCCGCGGAAGTTCTGCAAATGCCAAAACGTTCTTTTTTCGATTTGCGGGACTCCCGCAAACGCCAAAGCATTTCCCGTGGGACTTGCAGAACTTCCGCGGGGCATTTCCAAAAGCACTTTGGCCGCTTACAGCGCGCGATCAAAGACATTCTCCTGGGATTAGGGAGTCCATTCTTTCATCGAACTCACGTTGTTTACGAGATCACCCATTTCCTATTGGCAATAGCATGCAAAATGCATTTGAAGTGCTATCGCCAATCAGAAATGGGATTTTTCAGGGCTTATTCCTTACGTTTGCCCGTGAATTTTTAACGATCTAAAAGCAGAAGACCTATGCAAACCTGGTGGGGATCCTTGGATCCGTTTATGCAGACCCTTTGGGGCATCGCCATTGTCGCGTCGGCGGTGTTCATCATTCAAAGTATTATGACGTTCGTGGGGATGGATTCGGAAACGAATTTCGACGGCGACTTCGACGGCGATATGTCCGCCGATGGCGTGGGCGAATCGACCCCCTTCCAACTCTTCACGTTTCGGAACCTGATCAATTTCATGCTCGGCTTCAGCTGGACGGCCATTGCCCTGCGCGCCTCGACGGAGAGCACCTCCCTCATGCTCGTCGGCGGCGTGGTGGTCGGTGTGCTGCTCGTCTGCGCCGTGATGTACCTATTTAAGTGGATGAGCGGCATGCAGCAGTCGGGCACCATCGAGCCGGAGGCGCTCGTCGGCTGCAAGGGGTCGGTCTACCTGACCATTCCGGCCGGCCGCACGGGCGAAGGCAAGGTGCAAATCACCGTGCGCGGTGCCATCCGCGAGTACAACGCCATGACCGACGGCGATCGCCTGCCGAACGAAGCTCCCATCCGCGTCGTCGCCGTCCTGAACGGGCACACGGTGCTGGTGGAGAAAGTCTGAAGCGCCTTCGGCGCAGTAGTTACGGCCTTGCGGCCGGGTAGTTAAGCGCCCATTCGGGCGCAGGAGTAAGGGCGGCAGAGCCGCCCGGTAGTCAGAAGAAGTAAGCTGCTGCTACCCCTAACTACCGCACCGCAAAGGGCGCATAACTACCGGGGCGAAGCCCCTTAACTACCGCGCCGCAAGGCGCATAACTACCCCTAACTACACTTTATCAATTCAATAGCTTATGCCCAGTTTATATTTAATCGTAGTGATCGCGGGCGTCCTTTTCGTGACGTTCGCATCGATCCTTTCGCGTTACAAACGCTGTCCGTCGGACAAAGTCCTGGTCGTTTACGGTAAAACCGGTCGCAACAAAGAGGGGGGCGTCAGCTCCGCACGCTGTATCCACGGCGGCGCCGCCTTCATCTGGCCCGTGTTTCAGAACTACGCCTTCCTCGACCTCACGCCCATCTCCATCGAGTGTAACCTGACCAACGCGCTGAGTAAGCAGAACATCCGCGTGGATGTGCCCTGCCGATTCACCGTCGGTATTTCCACCGAACCGGAGAGCATGACCAACGCGGCCGAACGCCTGCTCGGCCAGAACACGCACAACATTCAAAACATTGCCACCGACATCCTCTTCGGCCAGCTGCGCCTCGTCATCGCCACGATGGACATCGAGGAGATCAACTCCGACCGCGACAAGTTCCTGGCCAACGTCAGCGCCAACGTCGAGGCCGAGCTGCGGAAGATCGGTCTGAAGCTGATCAACGTCAACGTGACCGACATCCGCGACGAGTCGGGCTACATCGAGGCGCTCGGTAAGGAAGCCGCTGCCAAGGCCATCAACGAGGCCAAGAAGAGCGTCGCCGAACAGAACCGTTTCGGTGAAATCGGTAAGGCCGAGGCCGACCGTGACAAAGACATCCGCATCGCCGAGACACTGCGTGACACGCGTATCCGCACCTCCGAAGCCAACGCGCTGGCGGTCGAGGGTGAGAACAACGCGAAGATTGCCATCGCCAACTCCGAGGCCACGCGTCGTGAGAAGGAGGCCGAAGCGGCCCGTCGCGCCGTAGCCGCCGAGAAGGTGCAGACGGCCAAGGCCCTGCAAGAGGCTTATCAGTCGGAGCGCGAGGCGGAAATGACGCGTGCTGAGCGCGAGAAGGCGACGCAGACGGCCAACGTGGTCGTGCCCGCCGAGATCGAAAAGGAGAAGGCCATCATCAACGCCGAAGCAGAGGCCGAGAAGATGCGCCGCATAGCCAAAGGTCAGGCAGACGCCATCTTCGCCAAGATGGACGCCGAAGCGCGCGGTACGTACGAGCTCCTCACCAAGCAGGCCGAGGGTTACGACCGACTCGTCCGCGCGGCTGGCAGCGACCCGGACAAGGCCGTGCTGATGCTCATCACGGACAAGCTGCCCGAGCTGGTTCGCACGCAGGTCGAGGCCGTCAAGAACATCAAGATCGACAAGATCACCGTCTGGGACGGCAACAATGCCGACGGCAACGGCATGACGTCGACGGCCAACTTCATCTCTGGCATGATGAAGTCCGTGCCGCCGCTGAACGACCTCTTCAACATGGCCGGCCTGAACCTGCCGACGTACCTCAAAGGCGCCGATCGCCCGACGATCCCCCTGCGCCCCACCGACGGCAAGTCGCCTGAGACGCCGCCCGCGAAGTCGTAAGGAGGTATCAGCTTAGACCTATCCCCCCCTTAAAAGAAGAAGGCCGGATACCTGCGAGGCACATGCCTCCGGTACCCGGCCGTTTTTCTTTTTCCGTCGCGATAGGCTTACTCGATGTAGCGAATCTTCGACGCGTCGCGGGGCTTGGCCTCGGGCGACTCGTCGGGGTAGCCGATGGCGATGGCGTAGAGCAGTTCGTAGCCGTCGGAGAAAGCCAGCTGCTTGAGGTAGTTCGCTGCGCCGGGGTTGCTGTTCAGGAAGCCCGCCGCACTGCCCAGGCAACACGTGCCGAGGCCCATCGACTGGGCGGCCAGCATGATATTTTCGCCAAGCAGTCCGCAGTCGATCGGCGACGACTTTTCGTCGGCCTTACCGGCCACGAAGATCACCGTCGGGGCGTTGCGGAACATGTTGTGGAAGTCCGGATTCTCGACCATTTTCTGCACCCGCTCGTCGTTTTCGGCCGACTCGATAAAGACCTTCGTGACGCCGTCGATGAAGGCCTTGCTGTTCGTCACACGCACCTCCCACCGCTGCTCGTTCATGGCGTTCGGGGCGTTGATGCCGCAGTGCAGGATGACGTCCAACATCTCTTTCGGCACCGGTTCAGGCTTGTACTTACGCACGCTGCGGCGATCCATGATGGCGCGCACGACAGCGTTGTCCAGTGGGCTTTCGGCCACGACCGAATCCGTGGCAGCGTTCGTTGAGTCAGCCGTTTCCGCCGGCTTGTTTTGGCAGCCCGTTGTCATCGCGAGGGCAGCCAGCATGCAGAGAGCGCACGCTCTCCACGTCTTGTTTGAATACTTCATTTCGTTTGTGCTATAAATAATGATGAGGGCACAAGCCCTCGGTTGTTATCGGTGAAATTTCCAGCCGGAGGAGGTCGAATGGCAAGCCAGCCAACTGATCCTTCTTCTAAACGTGGGTTCTACGTAAGAGATGGACCCGTCAAGCGACTTTTTGGTGTCGCTGTGAGCCAGCGGCTCCGTCAAGCGACTTTTTGGCGTCGCTGCGTGCCAGCGGCCTCGTCAAGCGACTTTT
>ERZ772807.856-NODE-856-length-17834-cov-4.891839_pt1 | contig 17834 bp, 4 predicted proteins | sample MGYA00511472_ERZ772807 | MGnify/ENA primary metagenome ERZ772807 (study PRJEB29015, sample SAMEA2737947) | human oral metagenome | biome: human oral; feature: human-associated habitat; material: dental | place: China | collected 2039 ...
CCGCTTGCTACCATAACGCAAATTAACAGCAGTGGAGAAAAGAATTTATGGATTTCCTCAAGTGAAAATATAACTCCCGCAAGTGGAGCATTAAATGTCGAAGAAATACCAGCACTTGCCCCACAAGTTACAAGATATTTTTCCTCCACTTCTGAACGCCTTGTAAGCTTCTTTATTCCAGAGCCAACTAAAGCTCCCAAATGCACCGAAGGCCCTTCACGTCCCATTGACATTCCAGCCCCAATCGCCAATATTCCCCCCACAAATTTTGTAATTAACTCTCCAAGCCATTTAAACTTTACTTTTTTCGTAAGCAGCCCGCTAACTTGCGGAATCCCACTTCCACTAATTAACGGATATTTAGAAAGCATAAACTGTATAGCCAGTCCCAATAATATAAAAACTGTTATTCCGATAATTATTTTGGGAAATCCCAAATTTGTAGTGAAAAACTCTCTAAAAATTGTCATTTTTTTTAATATTAACGTATAACTTCCAACAATAATTCCAGAAAAAATTCCCACAACAAAACACAGGAATATCAATACTACATTATTTCTTCGTGATTTCAATGAATTTATATCCCTTAATTCATGTAAAATATCCTTTGCCAATTTATTTTTCTCCTTTCCAACAAAATTTTTTTAATACTTTTCCAAAATCTAAAAATTTTAATAAAAATACTTTTCCATATTAAAATAATGTATTTTCCCAGACTTATCAATCAAAAATCCTGAAATTTCCATTTCGCAAGACAACTTTTCCATAATTTCATAAAATCCTTCAGGTGTTTGATTATAAAGCCCCGTTGAAATAATATCACCAAAAAAGGCATTTTCTGTAATTACTCCAACTTGCTTATTTTGAGATGGAAAACCTGTTTTGGGGCTTATTATATGCCCATATTTTTCATTATCTATAATAAGATATGTATTTTTTTGATTGGAAGTCGAATAACTCATATTTTTTATTTTTATCTCAAACAAATCATTATCTCCATTTCCAGAATATTTATATTTCGTTATTCTAGCAGGCATTCCATTTACATTTCTCAATACCTCTTTTTCATCTTCAGGATTTTCAGCGATAATTCCCCATTCATCAATAGCAATAATACTGCTCCCGCCAGCATTTACAATTGCATCCTTTATTCCAATTTTTTTCATTTCCTCAACCATTTTTTCAATTGCATAAGCCTTTATAAATGAACCTGTTATAATTTCTTGATTTTTTCCAATTCTTACACGATTTCTTTTTCTGTCAATAACAATTTTCTTATAATCCACAAGTCTTTTCACTTTTTTTATTTTTTCAAAACATGGCAAAACAGGATTTTGTTTATAAAATCCCCAAAGTCTTATGAGAGGCATTATTGTAATGTCATATTCTCCACCAATAATTTTTGACAAATGAATAATTTTTCTTAAAATCTCAACAGTTTCAATATCAACTTTTACAAAATGTCCGCTATTTTTATTAACTTTATCAATATATGAATTTTCCGAATATGAATTATACCTTTTATTCACATCTTCCAAAATTCCAAACAAATCATCAAAAACTGAATCATCATAAATTTCAGGTATTTTTATTTTTATATCTGAATGAAATAAAAAACGCACTTGAACCTTATACATCATATTTTTTACCTATTTTTTCAACTAACCTATTTTGCCTTTTGTTATATTATTTTTTCCCTTCTGATTTCTGTGGATCAAGTTTAAATTGATCTTCAACATTTTTATTTGAATCAATTCTTAGTTGATCCTTTTCCTTTTGTTCCGATTTTTCAGGATTTTTAGATTTATTATTTTCTGCTTCACTTGATGTATTTGGTGAGGTATTATTCACTGTTTTATTTGGTTGTGGTTGAGGAACAGATTTTACTTCTGCCATTGGTTCTTTATTCTCAGGATTTACCTTATTTGGGTTATTTTTTGCTGATGATGTAGCTTTTTCACTAACTTTTCCTTCTTTAGAAACTCCACCTTTAGAAGATGTTGCCTTTTCACTAGCCTTTCCTTCTACCGTAGTTTTTCCCCTATTGTTATCTACAAATTGTCGATAATTTCCAAAAGCAACCAATGAAACTGCTCCTAGAAATAACATTATCTTTTTTTTACTATTCAATTTCTTTCTCCTTATTCTATATTATTTTCTTTTATTTTTTTGTTTTTCAATGCCTATCAAAACTTCAGCCATATAACAAGCTACACTTATTACACGATCGGGAACTTCCTTTAATTTTAAAGGTTTTACATCTTGGCTTTGCAAAATATTTTCATATTGAATTGATACATTATTTTTAAAAAATATTATTTTTTCTATTTGTAAATTTTTTGAATATTCCCTTGGAAAAAATGGAGTTGTTAAAATAATAACTGTTATATTTGATTTTTCATCATAATAATGATTTCCATATACCATTCCATCATTTCCAGAATTTGCCTCAAAATTTAGTTTTAAATTTTGTTTACGCAATTCCTTTGCTAAAAATTCCTTATTATTATAATCTAAAATCTCTATTTTTTCCTGATTTTCTTCTTCTAACTTGTATATCGGCATATTTAATTGACTTATAGGTTGATTTAATTTATTATCTTTGAAATATTCTTTCCAATATTCCTGTTCATTATCAGGTATTTCAGGAAGATATAAAAGATTTATATAATTATTTTTATCTAATTTATACTCTTTTCCATTAATTGTTTCAAAAGTTCCATTTTTTGTATATCTAAATGTATTTATTATTTTATTTTTATCATCTATTTCCTTCCAAATCAGCAACATTGCATACTTTTGCATAACTGGATTTTTAATAAAAATCTCATTCCATTTTTCTACCGTCCATTTTCTTTGGGTAAAAAACGCTTTTAACAGGCTATTCTTTTGTACTATTGATATTCCTCTTAATTGTTTTTTTATATATTTTATTTCTTTTTTATGTTTTTCAAGTATAGCACTTATATTATTCTTTTTTTTATTTATTCTCGGAAATGATTTTATTATTTTATTATTTTCATCGTAAAGAAGAAGTTTTTGAGGTTCTTCGTTAATATTCAACAATACTTTTATTTTTTTAGTTCCGTATTCAAATATTTTTGATCTATCCATTTCAAAATCAAAATTAGGAACTAAAATATCGTTTAATTCATCTCTAGTAATTCCTTCTCTTTCAGCAATTATTTCCAACGCCTCATCAGCCGCAACTCTTATTCTCTTATCCTTATAATTTAAGCTAAATCCATTTAAAAGTATACCTATTTCCTTAACTTCCTTTCGCAAAGTCAAAACTCTTATTCCATAAGCAGCAAGTGCAATTTTATTATATTCGCTTACAAGCATGTCAACTACACCTATCATTTCAGAAATTTGCTCTAAACTTGCTGTTCTTATCAACGGTACAAAAATATTTTTATATTTCGGATTAAATTTATGCACCTTCCATCTTTCAAATATTTTTTCAATAAATTTTCTCAAATCTTCTATTTGAGAAATCTCTTCAATTTTATTACATATTTCTATACTTTTTATATCATTTGACAATATATATTCTGAAATGTAATATTTAATTAACTTAGACGGTACTCTTTGACTATTATCTTTCATTCGTACCGAATTATAATCAACTTCTGTATTAAATACCGCATTTTCCTCATGTTTTTCAAGGCACAAGCTATCTGCATATTTAATAATATCCTTTGAATCTATTAAATTTTCTATTCCCTCTTGTGCCTTTACATTATTCCAATGTTTCATTAATTTTTGGGCAATATATCCAATGGCATTATCTTGCTCTTTTGCAATTTCCTCCACTTTACATCTAACTTTTTCTTTATCCATTTGATTTTTTAAAATTTCTTCAATCTCATTTTCCGCATGTCTTTCTGATTTTACTAATAATTCAGCTAACTTTACATAATCAAATCCAATATCCTTTGAATATAAAATTTTTATATAATTGTCAACACTTTCATTTGATATTTCGTCATTTTCAAAACTTTCATACAATTCTTTTTCATGCTTATGCAAAAATTTAATCCAAATTCTATTATTTTCATCATTATTCCTTATTTTCTTCATATATTCAAAATATTTTTCATTTATAAAGCTAATTGGAAAATCATAACTCCATAATTCATCCATTATAAGTCCTAAATCATCTATTCCATAAAGTATACTATATTTTGTAAAAAGATCCTTAAATAAATTTACTTTTTTTATACAATTTGTCAAAAATTGAAAAACTTTTTTATACATATTTGAATATTTAAAAAGTGAAAGTATTATTTTATCTTTTTTTTCTAAAATAACTGCTGATTTATTTCCCAAACAATCTATATGAATATTCCCCCAATTAATTTCATCTTCCTTCAAAAAATCTAAATTTCTAAACTCTGCTATTTGCCATTTCCAGGATTTCATTTTAAATATTTCCTTTAAACTTTCAATTAATATTTTTTCAGATTTTTTTAGAAATCTATTTTTTTCGTCTTCATCAATCAAATTCTCTCTTATGAGGAAATGCAACAAAAACGAATATTCCCATTTATTTTCATCTAAATTATAATCTAAAATTTTTTTTATATTTTTCAAATCTTCTCTTATTGTATCTCGAAACAAATTATACATTATTTCAGAATGTTCAAAATTCTCAAAAATAGTATTAATCCCATAATTTACAAGAAGATAAATTTTCTGTCCTTGAGAAAAATCATATTTTTTGAAATTCTTAATTATTTTTTCAAATAATTTATTACAATAATGATAATTATTAATTGTAGAAGAAAACTCTATATTTGAAAACATAATAAGTAATTTTATTCCTTCATTAACAATTTTTGAAATTTGTTGATTTTCAATTATAATTTCAAAAAATTTCTTTTCCAAATATTTTCTTGTTTTTTTAATATCTAATTTTTCCATACTTTGAAAATATTTTTTAAAATTTCCAGCGTCTAAATATCTCTCAAACATTATAGTTATTCCATTTTCATTAATTTTATTCCAAATATAGTTTACAAAAATATTATCCAATACTTTTATTTCATTTTCACTTTTCTCTTCTCCCCTATTTACCACTTCAATATTTTTAACAACTATTAAAATTCCCAATTTCATCAAAAAATTATTTGAATATAACTTATAATTTTTAATATATTCATCTGTTAAATCTTCAAAATATTTAAAAAAATATTTACAATTATTCCAAAAACATTCTTTATTTTTTATTTCAAAATTATTTTCAAAATCCTTTTTTACAAATTCATAAGAAAAACCTAAAATTTTATATATTTTATATTTTAATGGAAAATTTATAAACTGATAGCTTAATTCATCAGGAAAATTTTCATACATATATTTAAAATATTTAATTAATAATTTCCCTGCGCCACCTTCTAAAAATTCATCCTTTTCCATAGATTCATCCATTTCAAGACTACTAATATATTTTAAATTTCCCTTATGAATATTTACAACTTTCTCTATTGACCCACTCAAAAGATATCGAATCCCATTACGTATATGTTCCATTTTAGCTGATTCTGTAAGATTCTTTATCATTTTATCTTCTGTCATTTTAATATGCCTCCATTTTACTAAGCTCTTCGGGCAGTTCCTGCCCTGTCTTTTTTTATTTTTCTAATATTCCAACATCGATTTTTCGACATCTCTTATATTCAGTACCACATTGTAATCTCTATCAATCTAAATGAATTATATCATAAGACGTATCCCTTTTTTCAATTTTTTTACAAAAAATCAATTCATCTTCCAATTATAGAAATCCTACGACTTCTTGCTATCTTTTATTAAACTCCGTATTTTTCCTAGATAAAAATATAATAATCTACTTGACAATCTTCAGTTTAGTATATCACATAATTCTTTAAAAATCAAAAAAAAAAAAAAAAACTATGGCTGTAAAATAAAATTACTCTAAAATTATATTTACAATAATAAGCAATAGCAAGGGGAATTCCCCCTTGCTAAATAATATTTATTCAATTACTGAAATTAATAAATTACTCTAAATCCAAGTCCACCTCTTATATTTTCACCCTTTGTATCATAACCTGCATTTACAGTTATACCAAGTCTTGTGTTTTCAATTCCAAGGTTCAAGTCAACTTTTCCGTTTCCACGTCTGTCATCCTTTTCACCTCTTATACTAAACCAATCAGCTGTTGTATGACGAACTCTTGCTTTATTGTTTACATCTCCAACTTTTCCAAGTTCATTTTCATAAGCAAGCCCTAATTTTGCAGTGAAAGTTGTTCTTACTGCTATTGGTTTTTTATATTTAAATTCTACTCCAACTTCAGGTTTTATAGAATAATAATCATTTGACTTAATTTCAAGACGTACTTGCCCAGTATCTTCCTTTATTCCACTAAATCTTCCATATTCCATTTTTAGACTTCCATAAGGTGAGATAGTTGTTCTTTCACTTGTTCTAATATTTTTTCTAATCTCATTTCTAAGTCCAAGTCCATACGAACGGAACTGAGATTTTGCTTCAAATATATCATCAACAACAAGGAATTTTCTACTCATATCACCTGTTCCAAAAAATCCTTCTGCTGCAACAGTCCAATTCAATTTATTATCGTGATCTTTTCCAAGCGGCATTGATTTATAAACACCTGCTTTTACGATATTTTGTTCTTCTTTTGAACCTCCAATATCACTAAAGTCAAATTTATTCTTAACTGCTCCCAAATACCATCCTGACGATTCTCCCAATTTTACAGTTTCATTTTCATTTAAATATACAAATCCATAAGCCTTATTTTTATAATCAATGATTCCCGCTGTATCTGTCTTATAGTTGCCCTTCATTCCAAATATTTTTATCTTATTTGAATCTTTAGATTTTGTATCCCATTCATTTCTCAAATATCCAAATTCCTTATTTAACAAATTACCAGTTTCAAAAATTCTTTGCTGAACATTTGCATATTGATGTCCCATCATTTCATCATAAGATTGAGCCAACAAAGCTTCTTCATTATTTCCTATAGAATTTAATTTGTTAAATATCAATTTTTCCCTTGAATCTAAAGCATTTACGCCATATCTTTGCTCTAATCCATCGGCAAAGTTAAATTCATTTGCCGTTCTTTTTACAAAGGCTGTATAAGGAATCTTTGTCATAAGAACACGTGTAATTTGTTGTGTCTTAGGATTTACTTCAGGTGTTGCCATCCAAGTTAATGAAGCAGAGTACGGAGTAAAGTTAAATATTCCAGCATTTATTTGATTAAGGAATGGCTGTAATATTTGTTTTCCTATTATTATATTCTTTTCATTTGTAAGTACAGAAAATTCTGTTCCTATTAAAAGATCGCTGTTTATATTAATATCAGTTGCTCCATCCAAATTAATCGGTTTCGTTCTTCCAAGTGTGTCTACATATACTCCAAAATTTGACAATGCGTAATTTATATTTGGAGTTGTGTAGTCTATTAATTGAACTTGATTATCATTTAACAATACACCATTTCTTTGGATAGCCAGTTTTCCATTAGGTAATTGTACGATTCCTGCTCCGCCGATAGTTTTACTTGGATCTTTTGGTGCGTAATAATCTTGTGCTCCATTTGCTGAAGTAATTTTTCCAGTACCTGAATTTATTGCAGGTAATACATTTGCAGGTGTTGCATCATCTCCTATTGGAAGATCATTTCCATTTACACCTTTTGAATATCCATCATAACGTACACCATAAGATCTTAATCCTTTAATATTAATATTTCCATAATTTTTAATTATAGATTTATTTCTTTCTGTACCTTTTATCAGTACACTATAACTACTATCTGCATCAAGATCTATTGTTCCATAATTTTCCAATGTACTTCCATTTAATATGGCAACTCCGACAAGTCCTTGAACATTTTCATTACCTGAATATGAACCAACTGTTTTTATAGTTCCTCTATTTACAAATTTTGTACCATTATTTGCAAATACTCCCATCATTGTTTGAATCTTTTCAGATGGAGTTGCAGAAGATGCATCAAGATAGATATTTCCTGTATTTTCAAGAGTTGTTCCACTCTTATCCCCATACATTCCAATACCTAAATTTTCCGAAATATAAATATCTCCACTATTTATCGCAGAGGCCCCATCAATAGCTGCCATTCCAATTCCATAAATAATATTATCTGGATCAGACTTATCAGTTTTTCCAATTTTTATTTTTCCTTTATTTATGGCACTTGATGCTCCAGTAACTAAAATTCCTTGATTTCCAATTCCCTGTTTCAAATCAATTATCCCTTCATTTACAATATCTGCACCATCTTTTCCATAAATTGCTATAATTCCATTATTTGTTCCAGATGTAATAGCTGCTCTATTTGTAACTTTTGCCTTTCCTTCTGTATAAATAAATGTTGATTCTTTTCCTAATGCCACATTTGATGAAGCAGAATTTGAATAAACATTTGTTCTATTTAACCCAGGATTTGCCAAAATTACCCCGTAAGATTTATCTCCTACATTAAAGTTTGAAGTAGTGTCACTAATTGTCACTCCACTTGAACCATAAATTCCAACAGGCTCACTATTTAGATCTGTAGCTACATGATCCGCAACATTAATTTTTCCTCCAACATTAGCAGTTCCACCTTTTTTGTAAATTCCAATAGCCTTATCTTCAACATTAATCACAGAACTTCCTGTAGTTTCTACATTTCCATTTTCACTAAGTGAATAAATTCCAAATGAAGCTTCTCCAACATTAATCGTTCCACTATTTTTAACATTAATTCTAGAACCATTTTGTGCATAAATTCCAACTGTAGAATCATTTTTTACAGAAGTTGTAGTTTTATCCACATTAATTATTCCCATATTTTCAAATGTTTGATCCATTGTTCCTTCTAAATATGCTGCAATCGAACGTTTTCCAGTAATATCTATATTTCCATTATTTACAATTTTCTTTGCAGCTGTTGATTTATTTTGTGAGAAAATTCCAATTGAATCATCACTGTTAAATTCCATATTTGCATTATTTGTAACACTTGAATTTCTTGCAACAATTCCTTTAGCCTTATCAGAGGTCCCAATTATTTTCTTACCAGTTACCGTTGCATCTGAATCATCCGCATAAATTCCAGTTGATCCATTATTCAAAGTTATATTATTCCATCCACTAAATTTAGAAGTTCCAGTCATATAAATACCTGTTCCTTTTGTAGATACAATAATATCATTTTTATTCATATTTGCTTCACTGTCAACAATAAACAACATTGGCTCTGAAGACGTTGTCAACGTTCCAGTTTTATTATAATTTAAAGTCGCACCATTTTCCAAATACGCCAAACTTCCATTATTTGAAAAATCATAATCTCCACCATTTACATTTAACGTAGAATCATTTCCATACAATGCAAACCCTTTATTTCCAATTGTTATATCTCCAGTCGTATTCAAAATTGTCTTATGTTTTACAAATATTCCGACAGAAGTCGATTCTGCTTTCCCAGTAACACTATTTAAAATAGAATCTCCAACTGTAATATTACCCGTATTCGTAACCGTAGAAATTGTTGTATCTTTAGTCAAAGAATCTGGAGCAACATAAATTCCAGCAGATCCATCTCCCAATGTAATTTCTCCATTATTCTCAACATCAATCGCTTTATAATCATTACTTGCTGAATTTGTCGCATAAATTCCAACTGATTGTTTGTCACCTTCTATTTTTCCATCATTTTCAACTTTGTCAAATCCTACAGAATAAATAGCCGCTGATTCTTTTCCAATTGTAATTTTAGAACCTGCTATTGTTTTTATTTTACCTACATTTTTAGTTCCTGGCGATGCAGCACTATAAGTCAATGTACCCTTGTTATAAATTCCATAAATTCCAGTAGATTTATCCCCTACAATAATTTCTTCATTATTAATTCCTCTTGATGAATCAAGGTACATAGCAGTACTTGTTGTCGCATTTGATAAATCAATTATTCCATTATTTATAGCTTCATAATCTCTCGCACCTGCCCAAGTAACATGACTTGGATATGGCTCTTTATTACCATCTGCCATAAGTCCTATAATATTTTTAGAATTTGATTTTGCTTCAATTGTAATTCCTGAATCTACAATTGCTTCTCCATTTATAACATGTGATACTATATTTCCAGTATCAACTGCATTAATTCCTGTTAAATCATTTTCAATTCTTGAACTTCCTTCAGTAATTCTTGTTCTTTCTACAGAATTTCCATTAGTAATCAATGTTCCACCCTTATCAGTTATAATTGCACCTTTTTGTCCATAAATTCCAACTCCAGCACCAGTAAATGTAATTGTTGAATATTTATTAAAAACAGCATTTGATTTAGTTGTAACTATTGCTCCAACTCCATTTTTTCCATTTAAACTAATATTAGCTCCACCTGTTGTAGTTCCATCTCCGATTTCTACTGTTGATGGTTTTGTTGCTCCAGTTCCACCATTTCCAATATAAATACCAGTTCCTGCTGTAGTTCCATCTCCGATATTCATAGTTCCAGTATAAATTATATTACTACCATTTTCAGCAAATAATCCAACCCCATCTTTTCCAGTTGTTATACTAGTTGCTATTGTTTTTGGAGTCGTAGAACTTCCTTGAGCATCAGCATAAATTCCAATTGCATAAAATTTACTTTTATCCGGCAATTCAGCAGAATCTCCAACTTTTATGTTTTTATTATAAGCAGAAATATCAGCATCATTTTTCATCAAAAGCCCAATTATCCCATTTCCATTAAATCCACTTGCAGCATTAGCAGTATAATCTAATTCAGAACTATTGGCATCCAATGTTCCTCCATCAAGATAAACTCCAACTCCATATCCTTTTATCTTACCAATATTTCCACCATACAACTCTCCAGTCGGCTCACTAGAAGTACCTTTTACATAATAAGCAACTTGATTTTGAGATGCACCATTCAAATCAATTTCTCCAGTTGAAGTATTGGCTTTTGCTTTATTTGATAAATATACTGCTACTGAAGAAGTGGCTTCATTAGCTAAATTTATTTTCCCTACCGATTGTACATCGGATTTTGGAGTATAAATTCCAACTGTACTTTCATTATTTAATTCTATAGTTCCTGTATTTTTTACAACCGAATCTGCTACATCATTCATGTTACTTGTAAATATTCCTGTTGACTTTTTAGAATCAATTTTAATACTTCCTTCATTTGTCAAATTAATGGTTTCTCCAGCTTTACTTGTCAATCCAAACATTCCAACTGACTTATTAGAATTTTTTAATAATTCTATAGTTCCCTTATTTTTAGCTACTGCACTATCTTTTGCAAATATTCCTGTTGATTTTTCCCCAGATAATTTAATATTTTTTTCATTTGTTACTTTACTTCCACTATCTACGCCATACATTCCAATTACAGCTTCTGCTTCACCATCAATTAACTTATTATTAACAATTTCAGCTTCTGCAGACGCAAGCATTCCAGTACCTTTTTTACCTTTTACCTTTATTATTCCATCATTTATACCTTTTGTAGCATTACCAGCTGAATCTTTTCCTGTAACATACATTCCAATAGATTTACTATCAGTTCCACCAGTTATAGCTTTAATTGTTATTACTCCATCTGAAGTATTAGTTATTTCAGAACCATTTATCCCGTACATTCCTGTACTTTCTTTTTTATCTAATCTTATTTTGGCATTATTCTTTGCAATTGCAAAATCAGCAAGCATTCCTACTGAATTTTCTGAATTCACTTCGATATTCTTATTATTTTCTGCTGTTAAATTTGACTTATCAGTTGTTGAATTTTTTCCATATATTCCAACTGATTCTTTCATATTAACTTTTATCTGATTATTATTAGTTATTGTCAATTTACCAGTTCCACCAGCTTCAAGTTCTCCATAAATTCCAGCACTTTTATTTTCTCCTGATGTTTCTTTTAAAGTAATAATCCCTTTATTTTCTATTGTATAGTTAGTTGTGTTGGTTTTTGAATATTTACCATAAATTCCAGCTGAAGCTCCTTTTTTCACAGTAATTTTTCCTGTAGTTTCATTTAAAGCACTACTATCTTCAAGATAAATTCCGGCTGAACTTTTCTCTTCTATAGTTATTTTATTTTTATTAGTTACCTCAGAACCTGACTTACCATAAATTCCGGCTGAAGCTCCTTTTTTCATAGTAATAATTCCACTATTTTCAACTTTACTTTTTTCAGCAGAAATTCCTATTGATTCTTTTGAATCAGCAATAATTTTACCATCTTCTGTATTTACAACTAACAGTTTATCTTTATCGTTTGTATTGTCATTTACTGCAAAAATTCCAACTGATTGTTTACTTCCATTATTAATTTTTATTAATTTTTTATTTTTTAAAGTCAATGTATGATTTACATTTTTATCAGTTTCACCGTAAATCCCAACATTTTTCAATTCACTATTAAGAATTATTTTCCCTTCATTCAATATTGTGTAATCTTTTTTAGCATTACTAGTTAATTTCCCATACATTCCAGCAGAACCACCAGTAGCTCCTGAATTACCATCTACCTTAATTTTTCCATCTTTTGTATTTATAGCTTCTGAATCTAAAGCATACATTCCAGCTGATTTTTCATTAGAAATATTTATTTTCAAAGCATTTGTTATCTTAGAATCTGAACTTCCATACATTCCGGCTGAATTACCCTTTTTCACATTTATTATGGATTTATTTTCTCCTAAAGCATTATCCACATAAATTCCAACTGTACTTTCTTTTTCCAAATTAATTATTCCTTTAGTGGCACTATTTAAAGCTATACCTAAATCTCTATTTCCACTTTTATTTTTTATGTACATTCCAACTGATTCTTTTTGATTTACACTTATAAGATTTTTATTTTCTAGTGTTGTAGTACCAGTAGCTCCATTTGCAATTTCCACATACATTCCAGCTGATTTACTTTCACTTGTTCCCATTAATTTAATACTTCCAGTATTAACTATACTACGATTTTTATCATCAGAAACTTTAGCAAAAATTCCAGCTGATTTTTCACCTTTTACATTAATAATTCCAGCATTTGTAGGAGTAGCATTTTCTGCATACATTCCAGCCGATGCTTTTCCTTTTATTGTAATAGTTGCTCCCGAAGCATTTGTAAGTGTTGCCAAAGATTTTCCTAACATTCCAGCTGAAGCTCCACCACTCATTATAATTTTTCCATTATTTGTAAGAGTTTTTCCATCTGACAACATTCCAACAGATGCCGAATCATCTGCCGTATTTGTAAGAAGTATTCTTCCAAAATTTTCAAGTTCAGAATTATTTGTTCCATAAATTCCTACCGATTTCTTTCCATCTAATTCTATCTTACCACTAGTAGCCAAATTAGTTACTTTAGCTCGTTTTGCCATTATTCCAATCGCTCCATCAGAACTACTTGAAGAAATTATATCTTTTTTATTATTAACAATAATTCTATTATCATCTCCAGTATCATTTTGAGCATAAATTCCAATCGAATCCTTTATATTAATTGCTACTGTATTTTTATTATCAATGGTTACATTTCCTGTAGCAGTAGCATTATTTTCTAACTTAGCATAAATACCAACTCCCTTAGTTTCAGTAACTGGAGAAGTTGTTGAACCTACATTTATAGTACCTGAATTGTCAATATCATACACCTTTTTATTAAAAATAGCGTAAACTCCGGCTGATTTTCCTTCTTGAGTATTTATAATTCCCCTTGATGCATTTGTAACTTTACTATCATCAGCATAAATCCCGGCTGATCCAGTTTTTTTAGCACTTATTGTACCTGCATTTGTAATTGTTGATCCTTTAGAACCATAAATTCCGGCTGATTCTTTTTCATCAGTATTTATAATTCCTCCTGAAACATTGTTTATTGTACTTTCTTCCTCTCCCAACATTCCTACAGAAGCCTTTTTCTTCGTTTCAATCGTACCTGCATTTTCTAATTTAGAAGTTTTTGTTCCATTTTTTACCCCATAAATTCCAATTGACTTCTCTTCATCAGCAGTAATCGTACCTGTTGCTTCATTTGTTCCTTCAGAGCCTTTCAAATAAATACCCACAGATTCATTTGTTCCACTCATCTCAATCGTACCTGCATTTTTTACTTTCGCCTCATTTAACCCAGAAACTGTTGTTTTCAAATTAGATTTTATAGTTTTACTAGCACCAATATTAGCATTACCATTATTTGAAACTAAAAATTGAGCCGTTGGACTAATAGTACTACCTGTAAATGATGTAAAATCAATACTTCCATTAATATTTACAGTAGTTCCTTTATCTCCGTAAAACATTGCTGCTTTATCTCCTAATTTTTTTACATTTAAGTTTCCTAATGTTTGGTTAGTTATAGTAACTGTAGGAGTTCCTTCATCTTTATTAAAATAAGCAAACACAGATCCATCTCCAATACTCGCTTCTAGATTCTGAAGATTAATAAAAGTATCTTCAAATTTTGAAGCATCAGAAGAAAATAAACCTACTGTCTTTTCCCCTAAAGTTAATTTAGCACCAGTATTAAACGTTGTCTCAGAATTTCCATCAGAATAAACTCCTATACCAGTATATTTCTTCGTCGCAGTTTCTTTTGAACCTAACACATCAATTTCAGCCTCTACAGTCCCTTTCGTTCCTGCACCAATAGCATAAATTCCAACTGCTCCTTTACCTGCTGTTATCTTTTTCCCAGTTCCGCTATGTGAAAAGTGCGAACCACTTTCAGCATAAATTCCAACTGTTCCTTCTGTATTCGCAGTTATATTTCCTGTATTATCAAATGTTAAAGTTTGAGTTGCTGATGTTACTGTCCCACTTCCTGTATTTTGTAAAACAACCGCATGACTTCCTTCTCCTGTAGTTGTTATTTCTCCTGAATTTTCAAATTTCCCTTTATTTCCATAAAATCCAAGTGAATTATTTGCATTTACAGTTATATTTCCAGCATTAGAACCTGCTCCTTTAAGTAATACATATCCAAGCGAATCCTTTCCATTTACATCTATTTCTCCTGTACTTGCAATATCAATTCGTCCAATTTTACTTTCTGGTGTCCCTCCCGATGTTCCACCTGTTCTTTTGATTCTTGTATAATCTTCTCCTTCAACTACAGCACCATAATTTTGCTCTGCTCCAGATTTTATTGTAACTGTTCCTTTTACCGTTACCGAACCTTCCTTTTGTATTCTAGCTCCAGCACTTTTAGTAGCATATTCTCCAATATTAACATTTCCCTTCAAATCAATTCCATGAGTTCCAACCATATCTCCTAAATTCAATCTTGCATAATCATCATATTCACCTTTTTCTACTGGAGTTGTCTGAACTTCTGCATAAACTCCTATTGCTCCATCTACTTTTCCAGCAGTTGCTGTCTGAGTACCATTTTTTTCAGTATTACCATTAGTTATAGTTGTTGGATTTATTTCACCAATATTTATAACACCTTTTGAAGTATTATAGACGCCTTGTATACTATGAAGTAGTCCTATTCCAATAGAACCATCACTATTTACATCGATAGTTCCATCATTTTCTATTTTACTTTCATATCTAGAATCTTTAGTGCTCGCAAATTTTCCACCTTTATTAACTACGGTTCCAGCATCACTTGCTTTATATTCAGTATACGTTATAGACTTGTCTTGTTTAGGATTCCCTACTGTAGTTATTCCATAACTTCCATAACCATTCAGTGTTATTGTCCCGCCTACATTAGTTCCAGCCATCATATTTAATCCTTTTTTATCCGGAGTTGTCGTATCTGTATTATTAATGCCATATCTAGAATTTTCAGGTTTTAATTGAATACCAGCACTTTCTATTCCTCCTATAGTTATATTTCCCTTATTTATTATTTCATTCCTAGTATTATTACTTGATTTGTCATTATTATTAAATCCAAATCCTACTTGATTTTTTAAAACATTAGCATTTGAATCTTTTCCAAATCCAATAATATTTCCATTTTTTCCATTTATAATTTTTATATTTGCAACCTTATTTAAACTACTAAAACTATTATTTACCGATGTTGGAGGTCCATACGAAGTATGTGTCCCTTGAACGTCTATTCCTACTGTTGCCGTATTTTTTAAATTTATTGTTCCAGAGAAAGTAAATGGTGCATAATTTTCATCATCAACTCCTTCATCTATATCAAATGCTCTTGTATTTGTACCTGTTACATTTACTGTTACATTTTGTAATTTATCAAGATTTTTTACATATCCCCAACTTGAAATCCAATCTCCATTTGGAAATCCTGATGCGGCTGGATTTCCATTTCCTACAACATTTATTGTTTTATTATTTAAACTTTCATCATATGATCTACTTTGGAAATTATGCTTATTGCTTAATCCAGCAGCTCCTATACTAAAGTTTACAGGATTTATTGCATCAAATGTTGGTGCAGTAATAGTTACAGGACTAGGTTTTGTTACACTAATCTCACTAACCTCTGAAACTCCTGGTGGTGTAATTGTTAAATTACTCGCATTTGGAGTTGGAGGAGTGATTGACATTGTTAATTCTGGTGGATTGATGCTTACTTCTACTTTTGGTGCTGTTAAATCCATTTCTATTTCTGGTGCTGTTACTATTGGCGGTGTGTCTGGTGCTGTTGGTGGTGTAACTTGGATATCCACTGGATTTAATGATGGTAGTTCTATTTTTGGGGCGTCTAATGGTTTATTGACGTTTAAATTAATTGCTGGTTTTACCACTTCCCGTGGCATATCAATCCTAGGTGTAATTGTGATTTCTTCCTTTTGTACAGCCTTTGGACGTACGTTTGCCATTATTTGGATTTCTACTTCTGGTTCTTGGACGTGTAATAATGTTGCTAGTCCGTAAGTATGTTTTCCTATTGTAGAATAATTAAGTGGTGGAAGTCCTCTTCTTCTGCTTGATAAAATGTCTGTTTTTCCCCAATTTCCACGAGTGTAGATACCGTCGAAGGAATATTTTGAATTTTTGTCACCTCTTCCCTTGTAGGTTCCGCTATTGTTTGACATAAAGGTATTTGCACCAAATTGCCATGATTGCCATGGAGATTTTACGACCTGGTCTCCTTGTTCCATTAATTGAATTAATTCTAAATTTAATTCTTCTATTGTCTCTTCATTTGCTTTTTTCTTTTTCTTAATTGTAGTACGTGTCTTATCTGCCGACATTACTAATTCTTTATTTAACCTTTCATAAAGCACGTTTGAAGATGTATTTAACCCAATTGAAAAAGTTATCATTCCCGTTATCAAATATGAAAATAGCAATGATTCTGTATATTTTACATCTTTTGCTCTTTTGGCAAATGCTTTTAAATCTTTCTTTGCCTGTCTTAAATTGTTACTCATAAACTTCTCCTTTTTATTTTTTTATAATTTTAATTTAAAATATTTTAATTTCTATAACAAAACTTATCTCATAAAACCATAATCAACCTGCAAAACTCTGTATTTTTTTTATTATTTTTTGTATAAATTACAATTTAAACATATTTTTAATTTGAACTTATTACATTATATCATTTTTTTATTTTCATTACAATACATTTATCTATAATATTTTATTAAGCCTTATCTATTAATTATATTATTTTTTGATTATAAAATTAATAAAAAACCCCTCCAAATATATTATTTAGAGAGATTTTACGAGTGAGATTTAATCAAAATATGAAAAAATTATTTTTCTATCAAACTGCTTCCATCCATTTCAGCAGGTTTTTCCAATCCTAAAAGTTCTAACATTGTAGGTGCAATATCAGCTAATTTTCCACCTTTTC
>ERZ772807.857-NODE-857-length-17831-cov-4.817619_pt1 | contig 17831 bp, 12 predicted proteins | sample MGYA00511472_ERZ772807 | MGnify/ENA primary metagenome ERZ772807 (study PRJEB29015, sample SAMEA2737947) | human oral metagenome | biome: human oral; feature: human-associated habitat; material: dental | place: China | collected 2039 ...
TATATCCTTTTTTCAATTTTTTTTACAAAAAAAAGCAATTCATCTCCCGCTTATAGAAGCCGGAGACTTCTTGCTATCTTTTGTTAAAAATCCAAGTTGACATTTAAACCTGTTCTAAAATTATTTTTACGTACGTCATAACCAGAATTAAGAGAAATTCCCCAATTTCCACTATTAACCCCTAATTTCAAATCTGTTTTTAAATTTCCCTTTTTTAAATGTTGTTTTTCTAAGTCATTGTATTTAGAAATTTTACTATCTGCAAATCTAACTTTATTTTGTGTTTTTGAAAAATTTCCCAACTCATATTCATAAGATGTATCCAAAGCCACATTAAATGCACTCTGTTTAGCAAATGGTTTATTATATTTAACTTCAAATCCAATTTTCGGTGCAATTGAAGTATAATTATTACCCTTAACATCTAACTTTATTACACCACTTTTTTCTTTAATATCTTTAAATTTACCATATTCAATATCTAATCCAGTATATGGATTAACTGACATATTTGAAGTTACATTAAAATTTTTTGAAAGTCGATTTTTTAATGCAAGACCATAAGTATCATAATCAGCTTTATTTATAAATATTTCTCCTTCTACATTGAATTTACGTTTCATTTCATTTTTTCCAATAAATCCTTCTGTTACAACAGTCCAATATGTATTTGTATTTCCAAACGGAATATCTTTAAAGAAACCTAGTTTCAACATTGTTTGTTTTTCTTTAGATTTAGATTTATCTTCAAAATCAAAATTATTTTGAATAACACCAGCATACAAACCATTTTTATTTAGATAAGTGATTCCTATAGCTCCATTTTTATAATTATAAGTATTTTCTGAAGAATATTTTGTCTTATTTCTAACTCCAAAAATATTAAATGTATTTTCTCTTTCTGTACCTACATTTCTTCTTTGAGCTTCAAATTCATTATTGAGCAAATCACTAGTTTCTTTAACACGTTGCTGCGTATTGGCATATTGTTTTCCATCTAATATTTCTAAAACTTTGCGAATAACATCATCATTTTTATTTTGTTGTGTATCATTTTTCATACTTAACACTCTTAAAGTTCTAGGAACAAAATTGGTATCTTTATTATTACTTCGCACCAAGTTCATAATTTTAGTAATCAAACGTTTTTCTTCAGAATTTGATGTTATTCCATAAAGTTCTTCCAGTACTTTTAAAGTTTCAGATGTTTTATCATCTAATCTTTCTAATAACTCATTATTCAAAACTCTTTCTAAATAAAATTGTGTACCTTGAAAATAAACATTCCAAAATGGAGATCGAGTAGTTGCTAAAATATTAGGTTGGAAAGAATTTTGATTTTCTGAATTTTTTATTATTGAGTACATGTTATTGTACATCAAATCTGTAAACAATGGTTTCAAAACAGTTTCTTTATAAGGCTCATCCCATAGTGAAATTACTGCATAATCTTCTTTTGTATTGTCAAATGCTTTGGTAACAATATCAAAATTAATATAATCTGAAAGTTGATTATAGCTAGTTTTGAAATTTTTCATATCATTTTCTGTAATTGAATAATCTGTTGGATCAATTGTTATTTTATGTATATTACCAGTAAAATTTTGTGGAACATCTGTACTTTTAGAAAGTTTCATTTCCTTTTTTATAATATTAAACTCATCTTTATTATTAATTTTTTTTGGAGTCATATCATCTACAATTTGATTAAATATAGCGGCTTCTCCATTACGAAGTTCATTTAAAAAGTTATATACTTCTCTACCTCGCGAATGAGAATCGACTATTGAATAATTTTGTTCAAGTAAATCAAGTATTTCATGAGTAACTGAATCATTTTCAGCTGCAAAAGCTGTATATGTTACTTTATTTAATACCATTTTTTTTATTAAATTTGAATTATCTTCTTCTACTGCTACCTGCCATAAAAGACTTGATGATAAAAAATTTATCTGTGGAATATTAGAATTATTTAAAATAAAATCATTAAATTTTTTTAAATTATTATCACTTATCATAATAGCTTTTTTATTATTATTTTTAGCTACTTCTAATCCAACATACACATTAACTTTATTAATTCCTAATCCTGATAGAGTTGGAATACTAGCATTACTTTTTTCAGAAGTATCTATATATACAGAAATAGTATTAAAATTTTCTGCTCTTCCCATAATTCCTGCTAACAAAAACACAATTACTGCTAAATTCGTATATTTAAATCCTTTCATTCTCTTTGCAAATGCTTTTAAGGCTTTCTTTAACCTTTCTAAATTTCCCTTCATAATTCCTCCTAATATAATCTTTGTCATTTATAAAAGTTTATAAAGTTGATTATGCAGTATTCTTTTGTATTTTTACTTTTATAATTGTCTATAATATAATTTGTTTTATTATACCAAAAAAAATAATAATAGTAAAGTTTTTTTTTACTTTGTAATTTATAGATTTTACCATAAATATTAATTATATCTTTCTATGTGTTTTTATTTTGATATCTCTGCCAATATTATTCCTCCAGCCACAGACACATTCAATGAATTTATTTGTCCATTCAAATGTATTTTTACAATTTTATCACAATGTTCTTTTACTTTTTTTCTCATCCCATTTCCTTCACTTCCAAGCACAAGACAAGTCTTTTCTGGATAATTTTCCTCATAATAATAATTTTGCCCATCAGCTTCTGCACCATAAACTGTATAACCATATTTTTTTAATTTATCAATCGTATCAGAAATATTTGTAACTTTTACAATATCCACATGCTCAATCGCTCCTGTCGACGATTTTACAACTGTTTCCGTAACTTTCACGCTGTTTCTGTCCTGAATAATAATCCCATCCACTCCAAAGCACTCCGCACTTCTTATAATCGCCCCAAAGTTTCTCGGATCCTGAACCTGATCCAGCACAACTACTCTTGACTTTTCTTTTCTCAAAAGCTTTTCCAAAAACGCAGAAAAATCCACATAATAATCAAATTCCGAAACAAGTGCCACAACCCCTTGTGAATTTTCAGTCCGTCTATCAGTATAAAAAATCTTTATATTTCTTTTACTTGCCAAATTCAATATTTCCTTAATTGTTTCCTTCTTTATCTTCTTATAAACCTCCAGCTTCTCAATATTTTTATCCGATTTCAATACTTCTATTACTGGATTTATTCCTATTATTTTTTCCATTTTCTTCTCCCTTTCTATTATAATTAATTATTATTTTAACAAATAAAAAAGAATCTCTTCAAAAGTACTTTCATAATGTGTATCTAAAAATCTGAAAATGCACATTTTTTATTCTTTCAAGAGATTCTTATAGTTCTATATTTTAAATTATTTAATCCCAGATCAAAGGTTCAAAAGGTCCACACTGACGCATATTTTCACTTATTTTTTCAGTACTTCTTGCACTAGGTTTAAATGTTGTAATGATATTTCCATCTTTATAAACTTCTATTTCTGTAGCAGATGATAATGCTTCCATAAATTCCGTCCAAATTTCTGCACCTTTTCTAGTAGTTGATCTCATGCATAGAGGATAATACGCACTTCCATCAATTAAAAATTCAATATCTGGAGCTGACGAAATAAGTTTATCATAATTATCTTTATATAAAGTAACACTATGATCCCCTTCTGTGTTAAAAGACTGAACATTGCAAGAAATATCCAAAATATAATTCTGCTTATTACTAATCGCAAATATTTCTGAACCTTGTTCATAATTCCAAGTCCAAACATTCGGTATTTGTGCCATCGTAAAAATTGATGACAATAATAAACATATTAATACTTTTATTTTCATATATACCCCTCACTTTCAATAATTACAACCAATCACTTCTGTACATTCTATATTCGATTTCAGGGAAGATATTATCTCTGCTTTCAATTTCATTTATCCAGCCTTCATCCAATCTTCCATTTTTGAAGTCTTCATAAATTTTAAATAATCTGTGAACGTGATCGCTTATTTTCTTGTGAGCATAACCAACCATTGTTCCAGTATACATTATAAATTCCCAGCATGAAGTTTGTGCCATTAATAATTCTCTTGCGGCCTGATTTAATGCTCTGTATTCTAATTCGTTGTATGGTTCTCTTCCGTTTGCCAGTTCTATCATTTTTTGTGCGGCTTTATGTAAATGTCTGTATGCGTAATCATTTGAGCCGTCTATCCAAACGTCGTAATAACCGTTTGCTCCCCAGCTTGACATGCTTACGTCAACTATTTGATTTGTTGGATATAGTTCTAAATATTTGTATGGCGTTATTGTAGAAAAATTAGATTCTGCTATTGCTCTGAATACCCATTCTAGAAATATTGGTCCTTCATACCACCAATGGCCGTATAGTTCGGCATCATAAGGTGACACTACAATAGGTTTTCTGTATTTCATTTTTGAAGCAAGATATTCTATTTGTTTTGAACGGTTGAAGACAAAGTTGTAGGCGTGTTCTTTTGCTCTTTCTGCTGCTGCCTGTGGATTATAAACAGCTTTGTAAGTCCCTTTTTTATCTGTTATCGCATGGTATTTTATTCCAATGTTTCTTCTTACTCCATCACTATGCAAATAAGGTTTTACAAGTTCATAATCCAGTTCGTAACCAGCATCCTTGTGAAATTCACGGTAAAGTACGTCTCCTGGATAACCTGATTCAGAACTCCAAACTTGCTCTGACGACTCTAAATCTCTTGCAAATGCAGCTACATAGTTTTTTGTGTAGACTGGTGAATAAATACCATAAACTGGACGTGGATTACTGTGCATAATTCCATGTGCATCTACTAAAAAGTATCTTATTCCATGTTTTTCAAGGAATTTATCCTGTCCTGGATAATAAGCACATTCAGCTAGCCAAATTCCTTTTGGATTTCTTCCAAAATTTTTTATGTAATCTTTTTTTGCCATAAAAACTTGAGCATTTACTGCTTCAGGATAATCTTTCATTACTGGCAAAAATCCGTGCGTTGCTGTAACTGGAATAATTTCAAGATTTCCTTGATTTTGAAATTTTCTAAATGCTCCTACCAAATCTCTATTGTATTTTTCTTCGAATACTTGTTTCGCTCTCGTATTAAACCATAGGTTGTGTTTTGCAACATTTAGCATATCGGGATATGGACTCAGTCTTTCCACTTCTTTTTGACAAAATTCAATCAATTTGTCTATATGACGAATATATCTTTCTCTTAATAACTCATCATTTAACATATTTACAAGTGTTCCAGACATTGTGATTGTTATATTCCAAGGAATATTATCCCTTGTTAAGCTTTCAAACATTTCTAGTAGAGGAACATACGTTTCTGTAATTGCTTCATATAACCAATCTTCTTCCAAAAATTCTTTATACTCTGGATGTCTTACATATGGCAAATGCGCATGCAAAACAAGACTAAAATATCCATTCATAATTCTTCCTCCATACGTCTAAAATTCTTATATATTATATTTATACCATACTTTCTGTAAATTTCAAAATTTTTTTATAGAAAGTTTACTGATATTTTAAGTTTTCTTTTTTTATTATAATTTACATTTTATATTTTAATTTTTAACCTTTAACAAAATTTTCTAATGTATATTTATTTTATTTCATCAGCTGTATAATTAAAAAAATCAAAATATTAATAGTATATTTTATAAAAAAAATTCTGTATGTTTATTTATTTTTTTAGTTTTAATTTATAATACTATTAATCTTTTTTTATTTTGTGTATAAAAATATTTAAAGTATCGTATTCAATTTTAATATCGCAATTTATGCTCATGATATATTTTCTTTCGTTAATGTTTTTGTCGTTACTAACATTTTAACACGAAATTATCATGAGTTTTTATATTTTTTTAGTTTGTCGCAATATATTTTACAATCTATGATATTAAAAAAAATATAAAACAAAGTTGTAATAGTTGTTTTTATTTAGCTTTTTACTTAAAATGTAATTTAGTTAAATTGTGTTGTGAGATATAGTAAATTTATTTTAAGATTTAAGAAATAAAAAAGTTGTAGGTGAATTATGAAAAATAATAATATTGTAATTATGTATGATATAATGAAAAATGTTAATAGAATTTATTTTAAGGCACAAAGTCTTGAAAATTCAGAAATGAAATGGAATTATAGTGGAAAAGGGAGTATAGCAGTAACAAATGATTATGACAAAATTTATTTTTCTGAGGAAATAATTCTTAGTGATGGATTAAAATATGTTGATAAGAAATTATGGAATTTTATGGAAGATTATATAGAGTTTTATAGATATAGAAATGGAGAATATGAAAAAATATTTGAATTTTATTTAAAAAATGAAGAGTTTGTAGTAAAAAAAGATTATTGGTGTAGTCCTGATTTATATTTTGGAAATATTAAAATTATTGAAGATAAGATATGTTTTTCTGTTAGAATTGAAGGTACTAGAAAAAATGAATTATTAGAGTATGTTTATTTTAGAGATTCTGAACTAGATATTTTATAAATTTTGAATTACTTGCTGTGTTAGTAAAAATTTAAAACTTTTAATCTTAATAGTTTCTTTACAAGGTTTAGTATTATCTCTTGTTAGAAAATATTTTTAATGAATTTGTTACGTAACTTGAATTTGATATAAATTAAGAAAAAATGTTCAAAATAGAATTAGATTGAAATAATATATTTTTATAATATGATATATATTTTAAATTTATTTTGAAACTTTTTATAAAAAAACTTAAACTGATAATAAAAATGAGTTTGGAAATTTAGAAAGAGTTATAAAATACTGTTTGAATAAAATTTGGCTAAAAAATATACAGAAATCGAACAGATTATATTTACTATGATAGAATGAAAAGTAGAAAGAGAGTACTTGCTATTTGGATAAAAAATAATAAAAAAACGAATAAAATTATTAAGGAAAATAAAAAAATATAATATAGGATAAATGATATATCAGAAAAATTTTAAATTTTGAAAGTATTAAAATAGCATAAGAGAAATTAATAATAGATTTGTTCGGTAACTTTATATTTTTTATCTCTAATAAGATGTTTTACTCCTTTCAGAGTAATATTTATCTCACTGCATTTTCAAATTTAATATAGTTATTGAACAGGTCTAATTTAAAAGTGCATGAATGGATAAATATTTTTATATCATAAGATTGTATAATATTGTGATACATAAAAACCTTTGATAATTTTGTGTTGAAATGTTAATAATCACAAAAACATTAATGAAAAGTAATATATCGAGAAACATAAATATTTTATCATAAATGAAAAAACAAACTAGAGATTCTGTTAAAAGAAAATTGCAAAATTTCTAAAATTCTTTGAATATTTAATAGATAGTGGGAGTGAGATAAAAAGAATCGATAGTGAATGCTTTTTAAATATACTCAGTTAGATACCGATACAAAGGCTCCCAATAAGTGAAAAAATAAATTTCTGATAGAAAATAGGCTCTGCAAAACAGAGTATTCTAATCGAATTATTGGCAGGGAATCGAAGAAAGGAATTGTCCTTCAAAATTATCAACAAATAGGAGGAAAGAATTTTGATGTGGAGAAGAAGTAGAGAAGATTTCTGTTTTGTAGATTTTTATTGTTCATAGAAAAGAGGCTGTGATGATAATGATAGCAATCTTCTAAGAGAATTTTAACTGATATATTAGCGATAAAGATAGAAAAATTGATAAAAATCTTAATAATTATAAACTTAAGGCCAAAAAAATGTTTGAATTATTCAATACAATTTGAAAAATTTTTGTATGAATTAATTTTAAAAAAATTTTAGGAAATGTAGAAATTAATATTGCAATTTAGGAATATAATTACTTGACATAATTGAAAAAAGTTATATAATAATAATAGGTTTGTTTTAATGAAAATTTAAATTTTTTGAAATTATTAAAGGAAGTGAATTAAATGCGTGTAATTATTCTTAAAAATGCTGATGAAGTTGCAAAATGGAGTGCATACCAAATAGCTAAAAAAATATTGAAATTTAAACCTACAAAGGAAAAGCCTTTTGTATTAGGGCTTCCTACTGGTTCTACGCCACTTGCAACTTATAAGGAATTGATAAATTTGTATAATGAAAAAATTTTATCATTTGAAAATGTTGTAACTTTTAATATGGATGAATATGTAGGATTAAAGCCAGAAGATCCACAAAGTTATCATTATTTTATGAATGAGAACTTTTTTAAATATGTTGATATAAAAAAAGAAAATATAAATATTCTGAATGGATGTGCCGAAGATTTGGAAAAAGAATGCGAAGATTATGAGAACAAAATAAAGGCAGCAGGTGGAATACAGCTATTTTTAGGTGGAGTTGGAGAAGATGGACATATAGCCTTTAATGAGCCGGGATCCTCACTTTCTTCACATACACGTGATAAAGAGTTGACTTATGATACAATCTTGGCAAATTCTAGATTTTTTGACAATGACATTGAAAAAGTGCCAAAACTGGCTTTGACAATAGGTGTAGGAACACTTATGGATTCAAAGGAAGTTATGATTTTGGCAAATGGCTACAAAAAGGCTCGTGCAGTTTATCATGGAGTAGAAGGCGGAGTAAATCATCTTTGGACAATTTCGGCTTTGCAGCTGCATAGAAGGGCTGTACTGGTAATTGATGAAATGGCGGCTTCAGATATAAAAGTCAAGACGTATAGATATTTCAAGGAAATTGAGGCAAAAAATTTGGATTTGGAAGAATATAAAAAATATTTAATAGAATTAGCAAAATAGAGAGGAATTATTGAAATGATTATAAAAAATGCAAAGATATTTGATGGAGAAAAATTTATTGAGGAAGATACCGTTGTTTTGGATGGGAAATTTATAAAGAAAATAACAGATTTTTCATTGATTGATGAAAAAGAATTAGAAAATCAGGAAGTAGTTGATGCTAAAGGGATGGTTCTGTCGCCAGGATTTATTGATTTACAGATTAATGGATGTGGAGGAGTGCTGTTTAATGATGATATTTCACGAAAGACACTTGAGATAATGAATGAAACTAACAAGAGATACGGATGTACTTCGTTTTTGCCAACACTTATAACTTCTCCAGATGAGAAAATAGAAAAAGCTCTAAATCTTATGAATGAAATAAAAGATAAGGAAGAAATGGGAGTTTTGGGGCTTCACATAGAAGGACCTTATATAAGTGTTGAGAAAAAAGGAATTCATCGTACTGAATATATAAGGGTTTTATCTGATGAAATGGTAGAAAAAATAGCGAATGCAGGACCTGAAGCTACAAAAATAATAACAATTGCACCTGAAAAGGCTAAAGTCGAACATCTTGAAATATTAAAAAAAGCAGGGATTAATATTGCTGTGGGGCATACGAATGCAACGTATAAGGAATGTATGGAAAAGAAAGACTATTTTAATTGTGCTACGCATTTGTATAATGCCATGAGAGCATTGGATTCAAGAGAGCCAGGAGTTGTAGGGTTTTTATTCAATAATGACACTACAAACTGTGGGATAATAGTTGATGGGCTTCACATGGATTTTGCTTCTGTGGAAATTGCTAAGAAAATATTGAAAGATCGGCTTTATCTTGTGACAGACGCTGTTAGTCCTGCTGGAACTGATAATATGACAGAATTTATGTTTGAAGGGAATAGAGTTTTGTATAAGGATGGTAAATGTGTTTCGCCAGAAGGGACGTTAGGCGGATCAGCTTTAGTTATGATTGATGGAGTAAAAAATCTTGTAGAGAAAGTTCATGTTTCGCTAGAAGAAGCACTTAGAATGGCTACTTCTTATCCAGCAGAGGCTGTAGCTGTGGATGAAAAATATGGATTTATAAAGGAAGGGTATGTTGCAGATTTGACATATTTTGATGATAAGTTTAATGTGAAGGGGACAATTAGCAAGGGCATATTGACAGAATACTAATTAAAAATTTTAATGATGCAGTATTGAAACGAACTTAGGATATGTTGTTATTTTTTTCGTTTTATGATAAACTGTCTATATAAAGTTTAATATACATTTTTTTGGGGGGAAAATGATAGGGGATAATAGAGAGCTGATATTGGGACCTAAATTGGCTGAAGAGCAGGAAAAAGGACATAGAGAGCGGCTCAGGCAGAGATTTCTTTCGACAGGAGCAAAAGGTTTTCTTGACTATGAACTTCTGGAACTGCTGCTCACATATACTGTCATTAGAAAGAATTGCAGGGGAATTGCTAAGAATTTGTTAAAAAAATATGGAGATTTGTATACACTTTTGAAACAGCCTGAGGAAGAATTACGAAAAAATAAGTATATTACTGAAAGAACGATAGTGTTTTTAAAACTTCTGTTTGAGATAATTGAAAATGGGCTTTATAAAAAAGTGCATAATAAGAAAATTACACTATCCAGTAATGTAAAGCTTATGAACTACTTGGAATATTCGTTGCTAAAAAGGGATATTGAAGTATTTAAGGTGCTGTTTTTAAATACTCAGAATGAACTTCTGAAGGAAGAGGAGCTGTTTCGCGGAACAATTGACAGAAGTACAGTCTACATTCGTGAACTGATAAAGAAAATTTTAGAATACAATGCAAAATCTGTAATTCTGGTGCATAATCATCCAGCAGGCTCGTTAAGGCCGTCAGATTCTGATATTAGATTGACAAAAAAAGTGAAAGAGGTTTTTGAAAGTCTGGAAATACGGCTTTTGGATCATCTTATAATAAGTGAGAAGGGATATTTTAGTTTTTTAGAAGGTGGAATATTGTGAAGATAATAAATATTAAATTCAGAAAGACAAAAAAAGTTTATCCATTTATGATAAACGATGCTGAAAATTATAAAAAAGGGGATCATGTGCTAGTTGACACAATCCGTGGAGAGCAGATTGGAATAGTTTTGGGAATTGCCTTGAATAAAGAAAATGGCGAACAGGATGAACTCAAAATCAGGGAAGTTAAAAGAAAGCTGTCAAGCAAGGAAGTTCAGAAACTGCTGGAACTGGATAAAAAAGCGGATGAGGCCTATTTTAAATGCAAAAAGATTGTAAAGGAGCTGCTTCCTGAGATGAATCTTGTTATCGGAGAGTACACATTTGATGAAAGCAAGCTTATATTTTACTTTACGGCTAGCAGCAGGCTAGATTTTAGGGAACTTGTAAAGGAAGTGAACAGAACATTTAAAAAAAGGGTGGAATTTTATCAGATTAAGACAAATGATGAAGGAAGAATACTGTCTGCCTTTGGAAAATATGGAAGGGAAATTTACTGGTAGGATTCTTCGTTATGAAAAAAAATTTTTTTAGGAAAAAAATAGTTGAAAAATCGAAAAAGATATGCTATACTTATTGAGTAATATAAGTGTGGTCGCATAGCTCAGTTGGGAGAGCACCTGCCTTACAAGCAGGGGGTCACTGGTTCGAGCCCAGTTGTGACCACCATTTATTTGGAGGTGTAGCTCAGTTGGTTAGAGTGCTTGCCTGTCACGCAAGATGTCGCGAGTTCGAGTCTCGTCACTTCCGCCATTTATGCCCAGATAGCTCAGTCGGTAGAGCAAGGGACTGAAAATCCCTGTGTCCGTGGTTCGATTCCGCGTCTGGGCACCATTAAAACAATTAAATTTAAAATATATAGTGCAAATCGGCATTTACGCTGGCTTGCACTTTTTTCTTTTGTTTATGATAACTCACCCCTATTATGATGTAGTAATTTGTCACCGTAATAATAAATAATTGATATTTTATGATTGATATTAGCAGTAATTAAAGAAAGAAAGGGAAAAATAATGCAGGAAAAAAGTTTTATAAATTTATTAAAAAATTATTTAGTATTTCACGACAGAAAGGCGATAGGATATAGTGAAGAGGAAATTAAGAAAATAGAAAAATTGTATGATATTGAAGTGAAAGGGGATTTTAGGGAGTTTTTGAGAATTGCAGGGAGGAATAGTGGTGGAATTTTAGGATATGGGTACTTAGTTTTTTATAATCCTTTTTTTATGCCAAGAAAAAATTTAATATTTCAGGAATTTGATAGAAATATGTTTTATAAAATAGGAATGAAAAATATTTTGAAAAGCAAAATTTTTGTATTTTCAGTAGAAGATGAAACAATAGAATACTTTATCAAAACATCAGATGATGATTTTAAGGTTTATAAATACTATGAAAATTATGATAAAATAGAAGAAGTAAGTATGAACTTTGATGAATATATGAGATTGCTTATATATATAAAAGAGCCAAATAATGATAATTTTATAGGAATTTACTACCTAAAGAAATAAAAAATTTGAATAAAAATATTACACCACAAAAAATAGACAATTATTTATCAGAAGATAAGAAAAATGATAATAATTTTATATATTTACTAAAAAAATACTTAGAAAAGAATGGTAAACAATCAACAGGATATAGTGATGAAGAAATTAAAGAAATTGAAAAATTTTATGAAATAATAATAAAAGATGATTTAAAAGACTTTTTTAGGATGGCAGGAAGAAGTGACGGTGGATTATTAAATAAAAATGATTTAATTTTCTATAAAAATTTAACAGTAAGAGAGCATGTAATTTTTCAATGGAATTTTGACGAGAAATGTATTATTGATAATGAATTGTATGAAGAAATAAAGGAGTATTTTTTAGTATTTTTGATAAATAAGAGTCTTTATTATTTAATTTCAATTGAAAAAGATGTGGAAAAATTATATGTGTATTCTTATAATATGGAAACACAGGAATTAACACATACAGGAAAAACATTCAATGAATTTATGGTTGATTTGGTGCATAAGACTAATCCTAATCTTGAAGTTGGGGAAGAAAAGATTGGGGAAATGATTGATATTAAGATTGATGATGAGGTTTCTGAAGAATTGAAAGATATGAAAATTATTGGACATAAGGAAGAAAAAGTACCGGAGAGAGAAGAAGCAGAAAAATTTGTGCTGACTGAAGATGAAAAATCATAATTAACACAGGAGGAACCTGCTAAAAAAGAAGCTGATAAAAAATTTGATGAGACATGGAGCTGGCTAAGCTAAAGAGAAAAAGTATTTTGGGGAAAGAGAGTTTTATTTTTTCCTTATAGGAAAGATTTGCGTAAAGCGGTGCAGTTTCGCCATTATCTCTAAAGCAATAGCCAGTGATACATGTTTTTAAATGAGATTTAGTATAAAATTGACAAAATACTATTTCAAGGTATAATAAATAATGAGATTAAGCAAATATTAAAATTAATTATTAAAATTTTTTATAGGGAGATGGTACTATGTCAAAAATAAGAAAAGTTGCGGTATTTTTGATGTTTGTTTTTTGTAGTTTGATGACGTTCTCAAGTGAAAACTTGCAGCTGGAAAAGGTTGTGATTTTCAGCAGGCATGGGCTGCGTTCACCATTAACATCGCCGGGGAGCAGATTGTCGAAGGTAACTCCGTATGAATGGGAGAACTGGGATGTTCCCGCAAGCCATTTGACAAAAAAAGGCGCTATTCTGGAAACTTATTTTGGACAGTATATAAATGACTGGTTAATACAAAATGAAGTTATAAAAAAAGGAGAGTGCTTAAGTCCTGATAATGCCCAAATTTATACAAATAGCCTGCAAAGAACAATTGCAACTGGGCAATCACTTACAACTGGGATATTTCCGGGATGTGATATTAAAACAGAGCATAAAATGGAAATAGGGAAAATGGATCCAGTATTTAATCCAGTAATTACAACTGATAATGCAAAATTTAAGGAAGAAGCGTTAAAAGGGATGAATTTAAAGAAGCAGAATCAGGAATTAAAAGGTTCGTACTCTTTATTAAGCGATGTGATTAACTATACAAAATCTGAAGAATGCCTGAAGGAAGGAAAATGTAAATTTTTTAATGAGGAAGGAACGTTGAAAATTGAAAAGGATAAGGAGCCAGGAGTAGACGGACCGATAAAATTGGGGACACAGATTGGAGATGCCTTGTTATTGCAATATTATGAAGGGTATCCGCTGGATAAAATTGCTGGAAATAACATAAATACAAGAGAAAAATGGCAAAAAATAACAGATATAAAAAACGGATATGAAGATTTGCTGTTTGCAACAGAAAAAGTAGCTAAAAATGTGGCTGCGCCGCTGATAAAATACATTTATAACGATATAAGCTCTTCAAATCACAAAGTAACAGTATTAGTGGGGCATGATTCTAATCTAGTTGCCATGTTTGCTGCGTTAGGTTTTAAAGATTATAAGCTGGAAGAACAAGTTGAAAAAACTCCAATTGGCGGAAAAGTATTCTTTGAAATTTGGAAAGATAAAAAAACAGGAGAAAGAAAAGTAAAAGTTGAGTACATATATCAGACATTGAGCCAAATAAGGGAAACGCAAAAATTGACAAGGGAAAATCCACCAAAACATACAGTTTTAGAAATGAAAAATTGTAAAATTGACAGAGGAGGATATTGTCCGTATTCTAAATTTATGGCAGAATTAAAAAAATTTAATTAAAAGTTAGAAATTATAAAGAAAGAGTTATTTCAGTTCAGGATAGCTCTTTTTATTTTTTCTGAAAATAGAAATTTTAGGTAAAAGCAAGTAAAATTCTAAGTGAATTAGAAGAATTGGATAAGATGTTTGAAATGCTTGAAAATAGGGGAATAAAAACAAAACAAATTTAAAAATTGGGTAAAAAAGTTAGAATTTATAAGTTTTATTTTAAGAGATATTGCTATAAAAAAAATGACAAATTTGAAAAAATATAGTATAATGTATGATATTATAATAAAGTCATTTTAAAACAGGTGGCGTTTTACACAGCTAATTTAATTTTTGGTTAAATTTGACTGCATTTTAAAATTAATACTAAACCCATTTAAAAAATAGAAGTAAAATTCTATAACAATTAATTTGCCAGCCTTGTTAAAAAAATCAAATTTAACTCTTAAGACAGATACTTAATGATAAAATTTAATTAAAGGGTATTCTAATAGTTACATAGGTTGTATAATAGAAGAATCTTAAAAAACATGACTTTCATTACATGAATTTTTTGATTTATGCTCTTTAAATGGGAAATAGTATAGCAATTTAGCAGATAGGAATTTTTTAGAAAGGAAGACGAAATGAATAAAAGAAAAATCGAAGGTGCAATATGGTTTTTTGCCGGATTTATATTAATAATGCTTCTGGCAAACAAATCAAGCATGCTGAGTGATAATGTTGGGGAAAATATTTTTTCACTTATACTGGGTGGAATTATGCTCTTTTTTGGAAAAATGACATGGTTTATAGCGATTGCCGCCATGCTATACGGAATAGTTCTGTTTTTTTACGAGAAAATAAGGGTTGATATAACGCAGGGGAAAGTTGTTGCACTTATCGGAGTATTTCTGAGCCTATCCATGTTTCTGGTAAAAGGTTCGGTTGGGAAGAATCCTTTGCCGAATGTATTTACTGAAGCGGGAAGAAAACTTCTGGAAATAGGGTTTAACCGTGAAAGCGGAGGAGTTCCGGGAGCCCTGCTGTCGATGCCGTTTTATAAGATTTTGCATCTGAAATGGATGACTATCGGGCTGATTACCGTGCTGGCATTATTTGTCTGCCTTTTGCTAAAGGACTATATAGAGCTTGGTTATGAACTGCTAAGAGAAGTTGCAAGATATTACAAGAGCGACGACTATAAGGAAAAAAAGAGAAAGCTGAAAGCAAAAAAATATGCGGAAAACTTGAAAAAGACAGATTACAAACGTTATCAGAGGGAAATGCTCAAGGCAAAAATTATTCAGTCAAGAAGTGAAAAGCTGAGTTTTGAAATTGCTAAAAAGCCAAAGGATAACTTTTTGCAGAAAACGGAAGTCTATTCTAAGGAAGAGCTGGCTGAAAAAGAGAAGGAATGGATTGAAATTTTTGAAGAAAATGAAAAGCAGAAGATTCTGGAAAATGCTAAGAAAACTGAGAATAAAGAAAAAAATGACAAGGAAGAACAGGAAACAGAAACTAAAAATACCATAAATAATGAGGAACAGGAAGCGCCTGAGCCTAAAAAGCCTGAAGAAATAAAAGAGGAAGATAAAACGGAAAAAAATGAGGAACAGTATGAAAAAGAGCCAAAACTTGAAATTGTAACGCCTTTAAGAAGGGAAACAGCTGTTAATTCAGCACAGATGGATCCCAATTTTCAGCAGTTTCCAAAACTTGAAGCATTTGAAAACAGCGTGGCTGTGGAAAAGGGGCTGGAAGAGGAGCTAAAGGAAGCCAATGCAATGCTTGACAGCAGTCAGGGATATGATGATGTAGTGAAAAAGTCTATTGCTGAAATATTCAAGTCTAAGCCGATGGATTATAAGAAAAAGGAAAAAATTGAAAAGAGCATAAGGGAAAATGTAAGGCATCTGGAAAACGTTTTAAAGGAATTCGGGGTAGAAGCAAAAGTTGTGAACTATGAATACGGGCCTACAATTACGAGATACGAAATTATTATTCCAAAAGGTATAAAAGTGAGCAAGGTTACAGGACTTTCGGATGATATAGCAATGAACCTTGCGGCGGAAAGTATCCGTATAGAAGCTCCAATTCCTGGAAAAAATACTATTGGAATTGAAACTCCGAATAAGATCAAGGAGCCAGTGCATTTTTCTAATATTATAAAGAATAAAGAGCTTGACAACGGAGAATTAAGGGTTATACTGGGAAAAGATATAGTTGGAAGAGATAAGCTGATAGACATTGTAAAGATGCCGCATTTGCTGATAGCTGGACAGACGGGTTCTGGGAAATCTGTAGCGGTAAATACATTGATTTCCACATTAATTTCCAAGAAGTCTGAAAATGAAGTAAAATTTATAATGATAGATCCCAAGATGGTAGAGCTTATGCCATATAATGATATTCCACATTTGCTAGTTCCAGTAATCATAGATCCGCAGCAGGCGGCAATTGCCTTAAAATGGGCTGTAAATGAAATGGAGAACAGATACAGGAAGCTTATGGAAAATGGTGTAAGAAACATAAAAAAATACAATAATCTTAGCTATGTGGAAAAAATGCCATATATTGTCATAATTATTGATGAGCTGGCTGATCTTATGATGGTTGCGGCTGGAAGCGTTGAGGAGTCGATTGCGAGAATCGCTCAGAAGGCAAGGGCGGTAGGAATTCATTTAGTTGTAGCCACACAGCGTCCGTCTACAGATGTCATAACTGGAATGATAAAGGCAAATCTTCCAAGCAGAATTTCCTTTGCATTAAGATCCCAAATTGATTCAAGAACTATATTGGATACAGCTGGCGCTGAAAAGCTGCTAGGACAGGGAGATATGCTTCTTCTTGCCAATGGGTCTTCAAAGCTGGAAAGGATTCAAGGGGCGTATATTTCAGATGATGAGGTTAAAAACTTGACAGATACGCTAAAATCTGCCAGAAAAGTAAAATATAGAAATGAAATTCTGGAAGAGACGCAGGAAGAAATGATAGATGTAGATCCTTTCTTTGAAAATGCAATAAATATTATAAGACAGGAGAACAAGGTATCAATTTCATTGCTGCAACGTAAATTGAAGGTAGGATTTAACAGGGCTTCAAGAATTTATGAACAGCTTAAGGAACATGGTGTCATAAGTTTTGACGATCAGATATTAGTTGACAATATTGATGAAATAAATTAATAATAAATAAAATTTGTAATAATAATTTATATATTATTTAAATTCACAGTCAAAGTGACTTGAGTATATTTAAAAAAAATGGTAAAATACATATAAGAATGAAAAATATAATAATTATTTCATAATAACTAAGTTTAAATTATTATACAGCAAAATCCTTAAAACTGTAGTATTTGTCTGACTTTAGGAAAGTTTGAAAGGATGCTGTAATA
>ERZ772807.859-NODE-859-length-17807-cov-10.810726_pt1 | contig 17807 bp, 18 predicted proteins | sample MGYA00511472_ERZ772807 | MGnify/ENA primary metagenome ERZ772807 (study PRJEB29015, sample SAMEA2737947) | human oral metagenome | biome: human oral; feature: human-associated habitat; material: dental | place: China | collected 2039 ...
TATTGCAACCCCAACGCCGCCGCGCACCATTCCGAGCAAAACCACTTTTTCAGGCGCCAGTTCGTGCTTGGTATCTGCCGCCTTGTAGCCGCGCTGATAGGCGGCATGGACGGTATAGCTTTCCAGCCCGGCAAAGACCGCAACAGCGACTGCGGCATATTTCCAAGGGGTCATCCGTTGTTTGGATGTGTAAAAAAACAGGCTTTTTTTGCTATGTCGCCACGACGCGGTAAAAATTCCGCGTTTTTTCATTTCAGGCAGCCTTTTTTTAGGTCGCCTGAATTTCGGGCGGGGCTTGCAGCTTTCGGCAAAACTTTCCAGCTCTTTGGTGTATTCCGCCGCCGTTGCTAGCGACTGCGTGAGCAGCATTACTGCCTTGTCGTTGGGCGTATCCGCCTTAATTTGCGCGGCAGCTAGATTTGGCGCATCTGTTTTGGGCTTGGTTTTGCTGCATACCGTGGGGTAGGGGGCAATGCTGCCGCACGCGCCTAAGCACAGCAACATGGCGGGGATGACGGTGGTTATTTTTGCCATAATCGGTTAATCCTTCTCACGTCGTTTGCGGTATCTCGCCCCACTTTTTCAGGCTGCCTGAAAACGGGGTGGGGGCGTTTGGCGGCGAGCTTGGCTTTCATTTCGGCCAGCTTTTGCGCCTGCGCCCTGATTTCCGCCTGCCGGATCGTTCTATCCAGCTTCGCATTTTGCAGTGCGGCGGTTTGGCTCTGTATCAGGCCGTCCTGCGCCACCATGATTTCCAATAACTCGTCCCGCTCCGCCGTTATCTCGTTCAACGATGCCGTTTGGTTTTTGCCGTCGGCTTCCAGCGCCGCCAGTTCGGTGTTTTTCTGCGCCAATCTATCCGCAAAGACGCACCACGAATACCCCGTAAACCCCGCCATTGTGGCGGTTATCATGACGCTGGCGGTGCAGCATTTGGGGAGTTTCCACTTCATGATTCACCCTCCTTTTCGGATTCGTCCGCCTTTTCAGGCCGCCTGCCGCTCAAAACGCTGATTGCCTTGTTGGTGCTGTTCGCGCCGTAGCTGGCGCAGATATAGGTGAGATAAAAATCAAAGTTCAGGCTGCCCTTGTATGCCTGCCAGCCGATAACCGCGCTGGCGACCATATGGCCGGTGAGCATCACCACCTTGGACAGGCTGGCTTTACTATCCCCGAATCCTGTAATCAAACCCTTCATAGATACGCTCCTAGTCTTGCGGCGGCGGTTTCCAACTGCGCCAATGTTTCCGCGTCTAATTCCGTTTCCGCATAAGCGGCCAAATAGCCCGCCACGCGCCCGCCTTTTTTAACGGGGTAGCGGTATATTTTCTTCACACTGTATCCGTGCACCAGCAGGTCAGTATTCATGCTCGGCGTTTCGTCCGGCGTGCCGTCGGCAAAGTAAAACCCCTGCTTTTCAGGCTGCCAATGCGATGTAATCGGCTGCCCTTGCAGGATTTTCTCCACCGTCTCCTTGCCAGAGAGTATCGGCAGCCACGATAGCCCGATTTCGGACACCATGCGTTGCTCTTCCTGCCTTGTCCGCGCAAAGATAAGCAGCCGCCCTTGGTATTCGTACACGTTGCTGCTCGGCACGAATTTATAACCGAGTACGGCTTGCAGGTTAGCCATAGGAACCCCGTCCGCCGCCGTCTCTGCCGCCTTGTTCTCCACAAAGCCGTTCGGGGCTTCCAGATAGGGCTGGGCGGTTTCCTTTTTCGTTACCGGCTGCTCCGCCTCTACCCTTGTTTCCGCCTTCTGCTTGCTCAACCGGTCAATCAGCGCGATAGGGTCTGTTTTCCACAGCACGAGTATCACCCCGCCTGCGAAAAACAGCATTGCCCCGCGCCGGAAGCCGACCTGTTTCAAAAAGTCGGCAAGAATCCGGTATTTGTCGTCTTGTTCCGCCACCGTAAAAACTCCGTAAAAAAAGCCCCTTTCGGGGCGGTTATCTTCCTAATACTGCTTTTTCATGGTTTTAAACAGTTCGTCGCCCAGCTTCTCTTCAACCTTTTTGGCGAGGGCTTCGTCCCGTTCGTGTAGCAGCCGTCCAAATCTTTCCATGTCTATGTTGCCTATGTTGATTTGGCTTTCAGGCAGCCTGATTTCAGGTTGGTTCTGCTCTTGCTCCACCCGCTGTTTTTCCTGCTGCCGTTTAACATGGTAGGTCTGCTGTACGGCACTCATGGCGGCGGCATAGTCATTGGCGGCCTGATAGTTTCCTGCGAGTTGCGCGGCTTCTTGCGCCTTACGCAGTTTGCCAACACGTTCTTCCTCTTCCATCCGCGCCAATTCCTTTGTCTTGCCCTGCGCCTGCAACAGTTCCTTCTCTGTCTCATGGCGCGCATTCGCAGCAGCATCGGCGAAATCCTGCATTTTCTGCTTGGCTGCATCAATGGATGCGTTGAGATTGTCCAGCGTGGATTTGTCCAGCTTGTCGGCGTTGGATGCCGCTAAGGATTCGGCAGCAGCAAGGTTGCCTGCGATGTTCACACCGGTTTGTACGGCATGATTCAGGTCGCCAATAGCCCGCAGGGTACTGTCCCGCATCCGCCACATACCCTGTACATAATTTGCCCACGCGCCCGACATAATCTTCGCTTCGTTGGACATAGACGTGGCAAGGCTGTACATCTGGTTCCCGTACTGGTTTTTGCGCCAGTATTGCTGTATCTTCTGACCGAATTCGCTTACCTTTCGCGATGCGGTTTGTACTGCTTTGCCTGTCGCCTCTGCTCCTGATTTGGTTTCTTTGGCGGCTTCTGATGCAGCGTTCGCAACGCGTTCATGCGCTCCAACCTGCTGTTGCGCAGCCTCTTTGGTTTCTTTTGCGGATTTCAGGGCGGCTTTGCCGGTGTCGTCCACCGACACCGTATAGCCATGCGCGGCTGCTTGGGCTTTAACCCATGCCCGCTGGCTTTCGTTGCCACTATTCAGCATGGCATCGCCCGTCTTCTCAAACGCCTGTTTCAGGGCTTCAGGGGTTGCCTGCCCGCTTTTCTCCACGCGCTCAAAAGCAGCCCTCATCTCCTCCGCAGATAACCGCATGGCTTCTTTGGTTTGGATGCCGAGTTTTTTAAACGCGGCAGCGGTCGGGTCTATGTTTCCGCGCAATTCTTGCAGGCGTAAATCGGCGGCCAGTATGCCGTCCTCCACGTCCTTCATCGCCAGCTTGCCGGATTTGCCCAGTTCGGCATACTTGGCTTTGACGGCGGCAATGTCCTGTTCGTTGGCGGCGTTTTTCAGGCTGCCTGAAAGGGCTTGACGTATCAGCAGCGCGGCATCAACCCCCTTGTCTTTCAGTACGGTATAGGCTTTTGCCAGCTTGTCCACGCCCTGCAATGCGTTTGCGGTCTGCGCGGTTACAGCGGCAGTCGCCGCCTTCATATCTACGCCAAGCTCGCTTGCGGCTGATTCCGCGTCCTTAAATGCCTGTTCTAATTCCTTGGCTTTTTTCTCCGCTTCTGTCAGCGGCTTCTCTTGCGATTTGGCGGCTTCGGCTGCCTTTTTCGCACTTTCGGCAGCGGCATCATAAGCGTGTCCTGCCGCGTTGCCGGTTTCTATGATGTTTCTGGTTACACGGGCAACATTGCTTTCAAATTCTGATGCTTGCTTTTGGGCGGCATCATAATTTTTCTGTGCCGATGCGTGCAGGGCATCTGCCGATGCTTTCAGTTCCTCCGCCGCTTTTTTAAAGCCAAATCCTTTTGCTGCCTTTGCCGCAAAATCATCAATATAGGCAAAAGCGTCTTTGATTGCGCCAGCTACTAAGTTGATGGCAATGGATACGGCTTTGATGCCGTCCTGCAATGCGGCAAAAACCAAAGCCGCGCCGTTGAGTGTAGAGTTCAGCAGGCTAAAACTCTCGGCTGCCTCATTTGTTTCTACGAACAGCTCACCGAATAGACTGTTTGCCTGCGTATATAGTTCGGCAATCGTTCCACCGATGCTCTTCAATAATTCCCACGCCCTTGACAACCCTTCTTTCAGCGTTGCCCCGCCTGCGCCCTCCATAAAATCCGTAAGTTTCCCCTGCAACAGGGTTACGCCTTCGGTCAAATCCTTGAATATCGCAATCACACCGTCCGAAAGCCCGCCTTCACCGATGCCTACCAAGAACTCATTGAACTTGTTACGCAACAGGTTGATTTGCCCATTCAGGGTATTCACGTTTTCGGCGGCGGTCGTGCCGAACGCCTCTTCCAAAGCTGCGCCGAATTTGGGCAGGAATTTCTCGGCGGAAATCCCTTTCTCTACCATTTTTTCCAGTTCAGCGGTGGTTACGCCCATTGATTTCGCGGCAATTGCCATAGCAGGAGTAAGCCGCTCGCCCAATTGCTGGCGCAGCTCCTCCATGCTCACTTTGCCCTTGCCTGCGATTTGGCTCAATGCCAAAAACACGCCCTGCGCGTCCTCCGCACCCAAGCCCATCCCAGCCGCTGCCGAAGCCACGCCTTTGAAAATCTGCTGCGTCTGTTCGGTCGTGATGTTCAGGTTCTTGGTCGCCGCCGCAAGCTGTGCGTAGCCGTTCGCGGCAGCGTTGAAATCCAGCCCTAGGCGGTTGGCTTCCTCGCGGATAAATTGAAGTTGGTTTTTCCCTTCTTCCAGTCCGTCAAAGGCATATTTGAAGCGGGTCAGCAGGGATTGGTATTGGCGCGTCGCCGCAATAGCTTCTTTCAACCCCAGTCCGATGCCCGCAATAGAGGCAACCGCGCCCATAGCCGCCGTGCCGATGCCGCGTATGCCCGCCGCAATCGGGTTCAGGCTAGACGCATTCAGGGATGCTATCCCCGCCAGCCCGCCGCCTGATGAAATGTTCCGTGCGGGATTCGGAATCTGCGCGTTGATGCGGTTCGCGGCTGCCTGAAAATTCAAAAGGTCGCGCTGCGCCTGCGCCATGTTGTGCCGGTAGGCGGAAATATCCGCATCCAGCCGCATCCGGAAATCAAGGTTGCTGTTTGCCATGCTGTATCCCAAAACAAAAGGCCGCCAAAAAGGCAGCCTGAAAAATCACTCCACTCTCAACTCCACCACCCTTAAATCGGGCGCGCCATCCAATATCTCGGCGGTGTAGGCATCATAAAACACATTCGCGCCCACTTCGTAGCCGCTGCCTTTGAGCATCACAGTCTCCCCCGCGTGGGTACGGGCGGCGTAGCCCGTCGTCGTCTTGGCGGTGATTTTCGCCACTTGGCGGTGCTGCGCGTTAAACACCGCCTGAAACCGGCTTAAAAAGTCCATGCGTCCTCCGTTTCAGGCTGCCTAACTGCCCAAATATCTGTCTGCGGCAACGGTTTGATACACGGTAACCGCGCCGCCGTTGTTCTGCGCTTCAATGCTGATGCCCGTAATGCGGGCGTTCCACGCGCCGTTTTGTTCGGCAAACTGCCATATCCGCCCGATTTCGGCGAAATCCAGCCCGTGCTTGGGCAGGTGCGGCAACCGCACGCTCTCGCTTTTGTGTACGCCTGTTTCACACAGCGCGGCAATGCCTGCGGTGCGGCAGGGTATCAGGTGGGTTATCAGCGGGTGGGTAACGGTGGCGGCCAAGGTATCGCCGCTCGCGCCTTCGCGGATGACTTTTGCGGCTGCGCCCTTGTCGTTTGCGCCGTACACAAACACGGCGTCCGCCTGTGTCTCCGTCTGCTTCTGCCCGCTGATGCCCAAAATGGTATTGGCGGGGACGGCAAGCTGCGGGCTGGTCTTGTGCATATGCCAAGCAGTCTCACGCCAGCGCGGTTTGATGTAGATTTTGGCTTCGGCGGGGTCTGAATACACAAATCCGCCGCCCGCTTCGGCGATGTCGGCCAGCACGGCAACTGGCGTTTTGTCCGCCAGCGAATACGCGCCGGCGGGAACGAGCCAGTCCTCTGTCTCCAAAAGCACCTCCACGCCCAAATCCTGAACGGCGGCGTTGGCAATCTGGGAGACGTATAAATCGCGGTCGTTGATGCCCGTTTTCCAGCGGACGTTGGTTGCCCCCGCGTAATCCGCGCCCAAGCGTGCCGTGATGCTGCGCCCCGAAACGGTGTAGCTGTACTGCCCGAAGCGGCGGTTATCACTATGGTTTTCCGCCAAAAATCGGAAGCGCGTGCCGTTGATGTCAATCTCAATCAGCGGCTCTTGCCCGTGTTTTACGGCGTGCATATTGAGTTTGGCGAAATCGTCGGGCGGCAGGGTTGCCTCACCCGTCCAGTAGTAGCCGCCCATATCGGCGGACAGCCGCGCGGAAATCGGGTCTATGTCCGTCTCGCCTTGGTCGGTGATGATTTTGGCTTTGATTTTATTAAGCATAATGTAGCTATCCAGCGGGGGGACGTGGGCAAAATCGGGGTTACAGCTAAACGGCAGCGGGATTTTTCGGGCATCCAGCCGCTTTTTGCGCCGCGAGAAACGCAGCGGTACAGCGTTGCCCTTCGGTTTCGGACCACACGGGCGGTTGCGGTTGGGGTCGTTGTCGGGGACGACGATTTCGTACCATTCGCACGGCACGGGGGCGGCGGGCGTGTATCTGCTGCTGCGGCACTCGCCGATGCCCCACCCCGCATAGCCGCCGTGCCGGCAGAAATCCAGCGTACGACTGCCTGTCCAGCGTCCGCCGTGGCAGCCTGCAAACGCAGGAGCGGCGGGGGTGGTTGGGGTGGTGCAGGCGGCAAGATGCACGCCGGCGGTGTAGCCCCCGCGTCCGCAGCCGTAAAGGGCAGGCGAGGATGCGGACGATGCAGACGCACAGCCTGCCACCGCAACAGCTGCCGGATAGGGCAGGTTCAGGCAGCCTGACACGCCCGGCTGCGACTTGCCCAAATCCAACACAAGGCAGCCTGAAACCTTGGCAGGCGGCGGCATGGATATGTCGGCGCATTGGCGCAGGGGGACGCTGTTTGCACCAGCGTTCAGGCAGCCTGAAACCGCCGCGCCCGCCGGCATGATGCCGGTGTGGCACGCAGAGATAGCCGTATAAACCTTGGGCTTCGGCGGTTTGGGCGGTTTGGGCGCGTCGGGTTTGCCAAAGCGCAGCGGTAGGGCGTGCGTGTTGTCCGCATGGCGTAAATCACCGTCCGCCCGCCGCGTAAAATCAAGCGATAACTGGTTGCTGTCGGACATAGGATGCTCGCAGGTGAGTTTTCAGGCTGCCAAATATGCGGCGCAAATTAGGGGTTTTCAGGCTGCCAAATATGCGGCGCGATGCGGTCGTAAGCCACAGGCTCGTAGTCGCCCTTGTAATCAAAGGCGATAACCACATACAGCTTGTCCTTGTCCAAGCCCGGTATCAGGTAGCTGCCGTCTGCATGACTCCATGTCTTATACAGCACCGTTTTAGTGTCGTTGTCCAAACAAATCACTTCGCGGGCTGCAGCCCGCCCGTTGATAGATACGATGCCCAAGCCTTCACCGGCGATGTATGCCGCGCCGTGATAGCGGGCGCTTGCACGGATAGGGTTAAAACGCATTTCACACCTCCCACTCCTCAATGTCTAGGGCGAAGCAATACCGCTTCTCTCGCGATTGGCTAAGATTAAGTTTCACCGACCCGTCTTGTAAATCGTCCAACTCTTTTAGATTAGTGAGGTCGTGGTAGCTGCAATACAGTGGCAGCAGGCAGCGCAGCGTCAGATTGTCCGACACCGACACGCGGCTTGCCGCATAACCCTGATACAGCGGGTCGGGAAACGCTGCCGACTTATCCAAAAACTGGATATTAATGGGCGCATTTACCGCCCGATAAGGGTTTGAGCCCCCATCAAAATACTGCGACACCGCGATGCGCGAGCGAACTGCGTAGCTGTCAATGTTATTCGGGCCTGTGTAAGCGGCCATGTTGGCTGTGTTTAGGTATAGGATGTTACCGTTGTCCGCATGGACTCCCGCAAACAATCCGAATAATAGGATTTGACTGCGCCCATAAGATAAATCCGACAGAATCAACGCGAATGCCTGCGCGTGCCCCACCAGCATCCAGCTTTGGGGCTGGTGGAAACCGAACACATCGCTGCCTTTGCGCGGGTCGCCTAAGTTTTGCCCGAAATTCGCACCAGCCACGAAGCCGAAACGCGGCATCGAGCGCGTATTGTCGTCCACTGCTAGCCCGAAGCCAGTCCCAAAATGGAAGACCACATTGTTACCGCTCTCGTTGTGCATCTGCCAGCCCAAGCCCTGCTTGCCGCCGTAGCCCGACACAAGGCAGGTTTTGAGCAGGGTTTTCAGGCTGCCTGGCTCGGCTTTAAGCTCCGGCGCGCCCGCATCCGTGCTGCGGAATACGGTTACGGGAACTTTAGTAGGGGTATAGGGTTGCATGGGATTATCCTTGTATCAGTATGTTTTTAAGCGTCTTTTTCAACGGTGTTGCCGCGCAGGCACAGCGCGAAGCTGTCCTTTTGCGCTTCGGTTTTGCCAGTGGGCTGGATGGCGCGCAAAATCCAAATGCCCGTCGGCGTGCCGCGCGTGTTGAAGCGGATGCAGTTTTGTACCGACCAACCGCCGCCGAACGCCGCTGCGGGAATCGTAAAGTAGGGCTTGCCGGTGGCGGGATTAAGGGGTGCGAGGTCGTTGTATACGTCGCCCGAAGCAACCAGCCCCACGCGCTCGCCAATCACGTCAAACGTGGTGCTGTTTTTAAATTTGAGCATCCAACGCTCGGTAATCGTCCCCGCGCTGATGAGCCTGATTGGGTGGTCGGCGACGTTGAGCTGCGCCAATATCGGATTGCCGATGCGGGTGTCCTGCCAAACGCCCGTGAACGCCTCTTGGCTAAACGGCTCGGTGGCCAGCACCTGTAAATCGCCCGCCAGTACCGCACTGCTGACATAAGTACCGTCAAGCGGGTAATCGCGGCTTATCGGGTTTTGCAGTTTCAGGCTACCTGAAATATCGGTCTCTACCACGCGGTTGTTTTCCTCCCACGTCTGCACGGCGGTGAGCGGCATGGCGTACTCGGACAGGTTGAGCGGATTCGCCCATTTCAGGCTGCCCGCCGCTAAATCGGCTTCGTACTGCTCTGCCAAAACGTGTTTGCCCGCCGCGTCCACAATACATAGGCGGTCTATTTTCTGCCGCTCTAAGGTTATGGTGCCGCCTGCGGTGTGGGCACTGCCCAAATCCTGCCGGTGGGCGTTGTGGATGACAACCAGCCCGCCCGCGCGGAATATCGGCACGCGCCCGTCGGGCGGCAGGCGGGTGGCGTTGATGCCGATAACGCTGCTGTCCAACGGCACGGTGGTTTGCGATACGGCGTTGTAGCGCAGGCTGTCCGGCGCAATCGGCTTATCGGCGGAAATGCTAAAAAACCCCGTCTTACTGTCAATCCGCCCGCGCAGGCTGCCGGTGATGGTTTCGTCCCGCTGCGCCGTGCCGGTAAGCGTCTCGTCCGCCGAAATATCGGCATAGGCGGTAAAGCTCATCGGCTTCACGGGGGCGGCGGCGGTGCGTCCGACAAACTCTTTAACGTCGTGCGTGCCATTGACATACACACCCTGCAACACTTTGATGGTGCTGCCTACAAAAGTGGCGGCGGTTACCGACAGTAGCCCTGCGCTGTTCAGGCTGCCTACCACTCTGCCCGTGCCGGTCTGCGCGTCCCAGTTTTGGTATAGCGTGCCGTTGCGCTCTATGGTGCGGATGCCGCCGATGTCAAACACCCACGTATTGAGCAGGCAGGCTTTGGGATTGGCTTTGCCACCCAGCAGGTCGTAAGTCTGCAAGCCGGTATCCACGGTTTGCGTCACGTCGCGGGTATCGCCGCTCTTTATGGCGGAGACGGTGGCGGATGCGTCGCTGATAAACACATCCGCCGTCTCGCGGTAGCGGATTGCGCCGGTGGTATTGCTGGCCGACTGCGTAATCTGATAGTTGCTGTACTGCGGCTCGTTCACACGGCCTTTGAGCGCGTTGGTATCCACGCGGATTTCACCCGTGCCGTAATCCACGCTGCCGGCAACCGGTGTTTTGCCGTGCAGCAGCCCGCCGTTGCCGTTGTCGGTCAAAACCAGCGCGAAATCGTCAATATTGACGGCAGATTGGTTGCGGATTCTCGCCATATTTCCTAGTCCTTTGCATTTTCGGTTTCAGGCAGCCTGAAACACGGATTATTTGTGCGCAGTAAAAAGCCCGCCGCCCGAACTGTATCCTGTCGCCGTGGTACGGGTAAGCTGTAACGCCAGTTTCAGGCTGCCGCGCTGTATCGGGCTGTCGGCAACCAGCGTAATCAGGTTGCTGCCGCGTGCCACGTTGGCGGTGGCAGATTTGGTTGTCGCGTTCGCGCTGTACTGCTTGGCCTCCAGCCGCACCTGCGGGGCAGTGAGCCCGACGGGGCGGATTTGCCCCGTGGCGTAATTGACCGCGCCCGTGCAGCCGCCCGTCAGGCTGCCCTTGCCGTCGTCCCTTGCGCTGCCGCCCGCCCATGTGAGCTTGATGCTGCCGGGGACAAGGTTTGGGACGGGCGTAGGCGGAATCACCAACTCCGTATCCAGCGTCTGCGGCGCGATTGCCTGCCCCGCCTCGCTGCCGTCCAGCGCGTGGTAGTAGTCTTTCGGACACCACGACACGATGATTTGGCTCGGCGAATCCGGCACGGCGGGCAGACTGATGATGGCGCTGCCGTTGGGGCTGATGCTGCCGCGCTGCGTGCCGCTCTCGTCGCGCAGCGCGAAATCGCCGTAATCGGTGAGCGTGTACCATGTATTGCCGCTGCGGTAGGACACCTGCACACTGCCGCGTGCGGGGGCTGGGCGAAGCAGCGGGGCAAACTCCGTGCCGACGTTGGTATCGTCCACCGTGATAAACGCCGAATACGCCTGATTGCGCACCTGCACGGCGGGGATGGCGGACACCGCGCCGATGCTGGTATTGCCCGTTATCACGCCGTTGGCATAATCTACGCTGATGCGCAGGTCGGCGTTGGCTTGGTTAATCAGGCTGCCGCGCCCGTTGTCCGTCCAGCCGTTGGCTTTCAGGCTGCCCGGCAACACAGGACACTCCAAATACACGCTGCCGGTAACCGTGCCGCCGCTGTAAATCTGCCGTTCCGGCGCAGTCTCAATCCACACCGCCCGTCCCTGCGCCCAATCGTCCGCAATCGCCGTCTCCAATACGGAGACCGGCACAAGCTGCTCATAAATCGTGGGCAGTTTCAGGCTGCCGTCGCCGCGTTTTACTTCTACGGCCACGGGCTTAATACCGTAGTAGCTCGCACTGTCGGCAATCTGCGTCTGCATCACAAGGGCAGGTGGGGCGACGTAAAACCGTTGGGCATTCGCCACGCCCTCAAAATCGCGCTCCAACGCCTGCGCGGTCGTCATATTGAGTACCACACGCTTAAACACGCCTTGGCTGTCCTCAAACTCCCGTAATTCCGTGGTGAGCTTCTCAATCCTAATGAAACCCTTTAAGAAAAACCCACCCCACCCAGCAAGATAAACGGGATAAAGCGGGATAAACCAAAACAAGGCGGGATAGAAAATTGCAACGGCGTTGCACACAGTGAAACAAAAAGCGGACTGAAATATGTCCGCTTTTTTTGCGTGCTCAGGGCTGGGTCATAGCCCGTGTGCGAGGGCGTCTCTGGCGATATCCAGTATTCGGCTTTTGCCGTCGGATTGCAGCGCGCCGTTGCCGTTAATGGGTAGATACGGTCGCGCAGGGATGGTTACGGATGTTTTGCGGGCGAAGCGTCCGTTGCCCAGCGGTATCATCAAGTAGGGGGCATTTTGGGCGTGGATGTCGCCGCCGATGTGGTGGATAGCGGCGTAGATTTTGTTGGTGCCGATTTTGGCGCTTTGGTTGGTGGCAAGGGTGTGGATGCTGGCGGCGAGCTGTCCGCTCAGTTGCAGGATTTTGCCGCCACGATGGGTAGGCTGCCACGGCTCGTTGCCCCAGCTTTCGCGTTCGAAGTTGTCTTCGGTCATGCTGAGCAACTCGGCGGCGATGCCTTGCATCATGGGCTGGCGGTGCTGGATGTTTCTCAATAGCTGGTTAAGCCCGCGTTCTACGTCTTGGCTGTTTAAGCTGATGGTCAGCATCAATCTCTCCTATTCTCTCAACCCCAACAACTCCGCCACCCATTGCAACTGCGCCAGCGTGAGCGCGTTGCGGAATTTCTCCTGCTTCATCATTTCTTTCACGGCGACTTTGGCAAGTTCAGGCGGGACGGCTTGGGCTTTTTCTACTGCCATTCGTGCGGTGCGTTGCAGAAAGGTTTTGCCTTGGTTGGCGTTGAAGCCTGCGTTGGGGGCGGCGAATGTGCCGTCGGGCAGCCTGAAACCCGTACGGCGGGCGTAGCGCTCCTCGCCTGTGGCGGGGTTTGTGCCGATGTCCACAATGATGCTTTCCAACTTGGGCGAGGGCTGCACCAACGCCGCGCCTCGGCTGCGTGATAAGGGACGCACACGGCAACGGCAGCGGTAGTCCAATGGCGGATACAGCGTGTCCCACACGGGGTCATCGGCGGCGAACACCTGCCCGTGCAGCTTGCGGTGGGCTTCGCGCACTTTGCCGTCGTTCACGGTTACATACTGCCAATAGGGATGCGTGGCGGTGGCGGCGCTCATTTCGGCGTAGCGCCCCGCCATGTAGGCGGATTGCAGGTTGGTTTGGTAAATGGTTTTCAGACGGTGCGGTGTGCCGAGCGTCACCATTTGCTCTTCGCCCGTGTCGGGGTTGGGCACGGTTTGCCGCCCTACCCAGCCTTTCTTTTCCAGCACGGGCATCAGATCGCGTTTGAAGTCGTCAAACGTCTGCCCTGTTTCGGCGGCTTTGAGCACGACTTGATGGATGTCATGGGCAACATCCATCTCGGCGCTTTTGGCAATGGTGAACGCGGAAACATGGGCATCGTCCAGCATATCCTGCCAGTCCCAGCTTTCGGCGACGCGCTTTTGTTTGAGATAGGCGATGGCGTTTTCAGGCTGCATTTGGAATAGTGCGGCGATTTCGGTTTGGTTCATGGCTTAACCCTCTGCCAATTCTGCCTGCGCTTCCAGCCGCCCGACGATGTCGGCGAGAAAGATTAAGCGCGCCAGCTCGTTTTGCATGGTGCTGTCGTCCCAATCGGGATAGCTGTCGGCAAGCTGCTGCAAAACGGCTTCAGGCGTCGCGCCGTTTTTCAGGCTGCTCACCAGTTCGCCGGTTACATCGGGCGGATTGGTTTTCAGGCTGCCTGAAACGGCGGTTTCCATGATTTGTGGCACGTCTGCCGCTTGGTTGTATTCATGGTGATGATGTTCGGCGAAATTGGCATTTTCAGGCTGCCTTTCGGGCAGCAAATCGCCGTCTTTGAAACCATAGGCGCGGGCGAAATAGTCGTTGCTAAACCGCGCGCCCATTTGGTGCAAATTCAAATCACGCTGCGACAACTCGGTTGAGCCGTAGGCTTCGGCTTCGTATAACACGAATTTGGGGCGGGCAACATCGCCGAAATTCAACTCGCAAATCCAATCAATCAGCTGGTTGATTGCGCCCATCACAATGCGGCTGTCGCTGTCGCGGATGTCGTCGGTTACTTCCAGCCCTGCGGTTGCGCTGGCGTGGTTGGTGTTGGCTTCGGTGGTTTGGTCTTGCCCGAGCAAGGCGATGTTGATTTCGCTGCGGCAGTAGCGGATGAGTTTGTCGTAGGCATCCACCGATGCGGCTTTGCCGCTGGCTTCGTGGATTTCTACGCTGGAATCGTTGGGAATGGTGCCGACGGCGTTGCCGACTAGGGCTTCCAGCGCGTCCAAGAGTTTGTTGGTGTCGGCATCAGTGTTAGAGCGCGGCTCTTTGCCAATCAGCCACGGGCTGCCGTATTTTTGCGTGAACTCCGCCCAGAATTTCAAGCCCGCACGTTTGAAGGTTACTGCCCAAAACACCAAGCCCAAATCGCCCAAGCCGTAGGGGTTGGCGTAGCTGGCTTCCTGCGTGGGGCAAAGAAATTTGTAGGCGGGCAACGGCTCGCGGCTGGCTCCGTTTTGGTGGAAATAAAGCTGGGCATCGTCGTCAAAGCCGAACCATTCGGGTGGTTTGGCGATGATGCGTTCAGGCAGCCACAAGCTGCCGCGCTGCCAGATGATTTCTATCGGCTGATAGCCGAACAGGGTGGCGTTTAGGATGTCTTTGATTAGGCGGTCTAGGTCGTGAGATTCTAGGGCAGCCTGAATGGTGTCGCGCACGTTTTGCGGCACATCGTCGCCGTCCAGCCGCCATTGCAGCCGCGCCACAGCGGCTTTGCGGCGGCGCACTTGCCCGCCAACCAGCGGGTCGCGCAGCAGCTCGCGGTACACATCAATCTGCCGCCCGAGCTTGCGCAGAATGGGGTCGGGGTTGGGCAGCCAGCCGCCGAAGCTGCCCATGCCGAAGCGCGACAGTACGGCAATTTGGCTGGACAACTGTTCGGCGGTGGGGGCGATGGTGCCGTGTGGGGTTTTGAGTTTGATGTGGGGTTTCATGGGATTTCCTGTTTCAGGCTGCCTGAAATCAATAGCCATTGGTCAATCTACTTTCACGGCGCACCGCGCGACTGGCAACGCGCACCGCGCCGATATTGAGTTCTCGGCTGGCGTAGTGCGCCAAAACCAGCGCGATGGCGGTGTCGCCGTGGCGTTTGTTGCCGTCTTGCCCGCGCGTGCGGGTGTCGGGAATGCGTGGCACGCCCTTAATCAACTCAAAGGCGCGTAGGTCGGTCAAGATGTCTTCATCACGTGGCAGTTTGTCCAGCGTGCCGTCTTCCAGCGCGGCTTTAAATGGCGCAGTGTGGGCGCGATACCAGTTCTCCGACAACATCACAGCTTGCACGCGCTCGCCGCCGAATTGGTCTTGCATCGCTTCGGCGAGATACTGCCCGTTGCCGCGCGCGTCCAAAGCCGCGCCGAGCAGGTTGGGCAAGCCTGCCAACAGATAGGTGCAGATTTGCTCTTGCTGTTTAAACGGCATATTGCCCAGTTCCAAAATAAACGGTGTGTAGAGATTAAGATTTTGCTGGCGGATTAACGGCACAATCGCGCTGCGGTCGCCGTTGCGGGCGAAATCCACGCCAACAAAGCTGTGGCGGGTGTTGTCCAACGCGGCTAACAGCGGTTTCAGGCTGCCTGAAAGCCAGTCTGCCACTTCGGCTGCGCGTTGGTGTTCGGGCAGTAGCGCAAAATCATCTGTTTGGTCGTAACGCAGCACAGGCGTGTAGGGCGACATTCGGCTCTCTATCAAAGCGCGATTCAGCCATTTGCCGCCGCCGTTTTTGGGAATGCAGTCCAATTCTTCGGCGGCATCTTCGCCGTAGCTGGCGCGGATTTCGGCAACCCATGCGGCTTCGCCTTCGGCTGTCCATTCTATGCCGCGCCGTAGGCAGATGCGTTTGTATAAGCCGTCTGCCAGCGCATCGTCAAAGGTGATGCGGTGCACAGCGTAGGGCTTTTTGCCTTCTCGGCATTCGGTAATCAGCTCGTTAAATGGGTTATCCACGCCGTCATGGGTGGAGATGATGTGCACCTGCCCGCCCCACATCAGTAACGCCATTGCGGCTTTGAGTAACTCTGGCAAGTCGTCATGGAACGCGGCTTCGTCAATAATCACGCGCCCTTGCTTACCGCGCAGGTTGTTGGGGCGGCTGGACAGCGCGGTGATGCGCCAGCCCGATGCGAAGCGAATCACAAACGCCAACACCGCCTGCTTGTCGTCGCCATCGGCAAACACTTCTTCCGTCTCTTCCACTTCATCTGCCGCCAAGCCGTAGAACTTCGCCCAGTTGCCGCAATCGTGGATAAATTCCAACGCCATGTCTTTGTTGTAGCCGATGTACCAAACGTTCATGCCACTGGTTTGCGCTGCCAGCAAGGCACTATCCGCCGCTTCGCCCCAGCTTAAACCGATACGGCGCGATTTTTCGCATACTTTCACATACGCGGGGTCGGCAATCCAGCGTTGCTGATAAGGCAGCAACACCATCGGCGTGCGGTTATCGTTGGGCGGATTATGGTTTTCAGGCTGCCTGAAATTGTTTTTTTCGGTCATACCGCAATCCCCAAAATCTGTTTGCGGATTTGCTCGGCGGTGTCGTGCGACAGCCCGCCTTTTTTTATCGCTTGCGCCACTTCATCCGAGGTGGCTTGGGCGCGGGCTTTGACTTTGCCTTGATACTCTTTCAGCCGCGTGCTGGCGGAAATCAACCCTGCGATGCGTTTTGCGCCTTCGCTCATTAGGTCAAACCGCTCCATCGGCGGCAGCTCTTCATCGGGCAGTTCGCCGATTTGCACCAGTGCGTCAAACAGCTCGGTCTGCACCATTGCCATTAGGGCTTCGCTGCGGGTGTCGCCTTCATCTGCCGCGCCTTCGGCAATCAGCCGCGCCGCTTCGGTGCTGGCTTTGATGCTGGCAAAACGCCGTTCTACCTTTTGCCCATAACGATGCACGGCGGAACGGCTGATTTCGTAGCCTTGCGCGGTCAGCCAGTCTGCCAGCGCGGTGTAGTTGGCAAAGCCGTTTTCGGACAGCTTGCGCTCCAAACTGTGGCGCACGGCTTCGGGCAAGGCATCTATGCTGCTGCGGCGTGCCATATCAGCTCTCCCAGTATTTTGGCGGGCGGGCGATGCCTGCTTCGCAATCGACGGTGTACTCGGCAATGTCCACGCCCAAGCGTTTCAAATCGGCAAACCACATGCCGCTGGGCTGTTTGACCACCTCCACCAAGCGGCGGTCTGCCAGATAGTCCAACTGCTGGCGCAGTTCCAGCGCGGTGGCATCGGGGTAGATGCCACGCATCACGTCCAGCAGGAACACTTCGCTGGACGTGTAGGGGCGGGCTTTGTTGAGTGTGTTGATGAGATGCCAGCGCATGCCTTCGCGGCGTGCTTTTTCGTTCATGATTTTTTCACGCTTTCTATTTTGTAAAGGTCAGTCAGGGTTTTGTGAATGCCGTCCATTTTGGCTTCCAGCACGGCTTGGTTGCGAATGTAGTCATCGCGCAGCACATATTCGCGCGGCAGGGCGGCTTTGAGCGTGGCAAGCTCTTGGCGGATTTCGTCGCGCTCGCGGGCGGCTTCGCGGTTGGTGTCGGAAATGGTTTTGACCCAAAACCACAGCGCGGCGGTGAGCATACTGGTTAAGCCACCGATTAAGGTTTCTACGTTGAGCGGGTTCATGGTGTGTCCTTTGCGTTCAGGCTGCCTTGCTGCTGGCGATACCACGCCTGCCAGCCTGAAACCTGTGCGGCGAGTTTTTGGCAATACGCGCCATAGCGCACCGCGTGGTCTAGCAAATGTTGGGGTGAGCCGCTGGCGGGACGCTCGGGGCGTTCATGTTTTGCCAGCAGCTCGGTAGACACAGGCGGGATTTCAGGCTGCCTAATCGGCGGCGTAGCCAAAGGCGCGGTTGTAGAGGTGCAGGCTGTGGTTGCCAATGCCGTTGTAAACAGTAGTGCCTTGATTGTCTTGATGTGTGGCATGGTGGATTTCCTTGTTCAGTTCGTGTTGCCGTTGTTCTAATTGGGCGCGGGTGGCGGCAAGCTGCTCGCCTTGCTGCTGCACCCATTGCACCGCTGTTTGCTGTTTTGCCAGCGCATCCGCCAGCGCGGCAGAATGCGCCTGCTGGGCTTTGAGCTGCTCGGCGGCGTATTGGTTTTTCAGCAGCAGGGTTGCCGCGCGGCATGATGTTTGCGCGATTACCCAGCCTGCCCATGCGGATGCGGCGCACGCCAGCACAAAACCCACGCAGGCAGCCTGAAACTTGTATTTATTCCAGATTTTCAGCATCGCTCTGCCCCTTTTGGATTTGCGCCACCTGTGGCACGGCGGCGATGCCGCGTTTAATCAGCGCGTAGCCGCCGACCATGCCGCCGTATGCCCACCATA